>Ga0209420_1000079_pt1 | contig 61960 bp, 47 predicted proteins | sample BlaSpr_A8_OM1_O1_FD_187972 | JGI IMG/M metagenome (GOLD analysis project Ga0209420, IMG submission 187972) | Forest soil microbial communities from Thunder Bay, Ontario, Canada - Black Spruce, Ontario site 2_A8_OM1_O1 (SPAdes) (version 2) | ecosystem: Environmental > Terrestrial > Soil > Boreal... | reverse complement strand
CGAAGTTTCCCGCACAATTTTCTGCACGCCCTCCACGCCCAGCATTTCACCGTCGGAATTGAAGACGTCGGTGATGCCATCGGTGTAAAGCACGATGCGATCGCCCACTTCGAGATCCACATCGAGCGTTGCTTCCGGTCCCACCGCATCAGGCAGCGCACCTAAGACCATGCTGCGCGATTCCAGAAGGCGTGGCTCTTCACCATCGCGAACGATCATGCCCGGCGGATGCCCTGCTCCGGCAAAAAGCAAGCGTCCGCCACCGCGATCCAGTTGAGCGGCAGCGATGGTAAAAAAGAAAACAGAACCGCCGATGTTGTGCATCACGAAATAATTGAGCTGGCGCAACATGTCAGCAAGCGGCGCTCCGTTGCGAAGCTGGGTCATCGTCTCGGCGTAGATTCGGTTGGCCACCAGAGCAGAACCAATGCCGTGGCCGGAAACGTCGCAAACCAACAAATTCAAGCGATCGTTGTCGAGCGCATTCACCAAGCCGAAATCGCCGCCAATGGTTCGCACGGGATGGTAATAGGTTTCCACGTGCACGTTTCCCCAGACGATGGACTTGGGTGCAAGGCTCTGTTGCACGCGCGCCGCGAGCGCTAAATCCTCTTCGATTTCTTTTTGGCGTTCCTCGAGCAGCTTGTTTGCCGTACGAAGTTTGTCTTCGGCGGATTTCTGATCGGAAATATCGGTAAAGGTGATGATTGCAAATCGGCGTCCGTCCGGATCCTCAATGGACCGCGCGCTGACGATCACCGGGAGGCGGCTGCCGTCGTACCGGGGTAATACGAATTCGAATCGGTTATGGCCCGCCCGCAGACCTCTGTCTCTATGTTCGGTAAGCTCTGCGGCTTCTTCCGGCGTGAAATACTTATCAAAATTGGACCCCAGAAATTCGGAGCGCGCGATTCCCGTCATATCCTCGAAATTTCCGTTAACGAAGATGATTTGGGGGCAATCGTCGGCGATAATCACGCCTTCATTCAAGGTCTCAAGAATGCCTTCGATTTGCTCCAGCCATTCCGGCTGCTCGATGTCCACGGGATTCCCCTTTACACGCGTATGTTACCTAAACGCGACCAAACCACCAACGCGCACTTCGTTGCACCGAATAAGCTGCCTTCTTCATCTGATTCTCAATGGTGTACCAACGCTCCAAGGTTTATGGAGTAAAGTAACGGAGACCTGTCACAAAATAGGAGCGCTTCGCGGATATCGCTAGGATCCGCCTGCCAGAGAATAATGTCTGCTAACGGAAATCGGGTCCCGCCCGGCCCGCGCGGATGGCCGCTGCTAGGAATGGCTTTGCAGGTGCTGCGCGATCCATTAGACACCTTGCAGCGTATCGCCCGCGAGTACGGCGATATCGTCACCATTCCCATCGTATCGGACACTCGCATCCTGCTGAATCACCCAGACTACATCGAACAAGTAACCGTCATCCAACAAAGCAAATTTCATAAAAGTAAGCTCACCAAAGATGTGACTGGACGTTTATTGGGCGAAGGATTATTGATCAGCGAAGGAGGGTTCTGGCGGCGCCAGCGCAGGCTGGCTCAACCCGCTTTTCAACGTAACCGAATCAACGAATATGCAGCAGCCATGGTGGAAAGCGCAGAGGCGCACTCGCGGAAGTGGCGGGACAGCGAGGAACGCGACATTGCGCAGGAGATGATGGCGCTCACACTGGAGATTGCCGTGCGCACACTGTTCGGCACCACTCTACCTGGAGAAGCGCGGCAAGTTGGGCAATCGTTGGAATTTCTGATGCGCTATTCACTGCGCAGAGCGCGGTCTCCTTTCAAAGTCCCGGATAAATGGCCCACCCCTTCGAATCGCCGGGCCGAGCGCGAGATTCAATTTCTCGATTCGCTGGTGTACCGGATCATTGACGAACGCAAGAAGCTCGGAAATACGGACGAGCACAACGATCTGCTTTCATTGCTTATGGTTGCCATGGACGAAGACGGAAGCCAAATGACCCCGAAACAGCTTCGCGATGAAATCATGACTTTATTTATGGCCGGCCACGAAACCACCGCGCTTACACTTTCGTGGGCATGGTATTTACTCAGCAAGAATCCCGCCGCCGAAACGCGCCTGCACGAAGAACTTCGCGACGTTCTCGCCGGGCGCCTACCGACGATCGCGGACTTGGGCAGTCTGCCCTATTTACGTGGCGTGGTGAACGAAGTTTTGCGTCTGTACCCGCCGGCCTACATTCTGGCGCGTACCGCGATCGCACCGTGCACCATCGGCGGATACGATTTGCCTGCTGGATCGACCATCATTCTTTCTCAATGGGTCACGCATCATGACCCGCGCTTTTTCTCCGACCCGGATGTGTTTCTGCCCGAGCGCTGGCTCGACGGGCTTGAGGATCGCTTGCCCGCGGGCGCGTATTTTCCATTTGGCGACGGGCCGCGGCGTTGCATCGGCCAGAATTTTGCGTTGATGGAAGTTGTGCTGGTGATGGCGGCCATTGCGCAGAAATTTCAATTTCGTTTGGCCACCGCGCGGAAGATCGTTCCCGACCCGCTGGTAACCCTTCGACCCCGTGAGGGAATCCCCATGCGAATCGACGCCCGGAGATAACGCGATGATCGGTAGCCAACATTGCTTTGACCCGCGCCGAACAACCTAAGCCTGTGAAAATAGGCGGTATTTCACTGCTCCACGAGGTTATTTTACAAACTCGCCGGACCCGCCGTGCGCCCAAGGATTGTAAGTGAGCGCGAACTGAATGCGGTCTGCAATGGGCGGATGCGAGTAAAACAGAAATACGTCGATCGGATTTGGCTCGGGATCGGAAAGGTCCACTTCGCCCAGAATCTGAAGCGATTGCGCTGCCGTTTGTGCTGCGTCCGGCGTCAGCCCATGAGTAACTTCCAAGCCGTACTGATCCGCTTGATGTTCGATGTGGCGGCTGAACGCGCTATCGATGGGGTTCGCGATGAAGCCGAAAATCGATAATAGAAGCAAAAGCACGGGCAGCGAGGCCCAATCATCCAAACCGCGGATTCCCCAACGACTGCCCCAGCGCGCCAGAACCCAGCCTACGGTGCGGTATCCGAGGTAGAAAAGAACAAAAAGTATAAGTGCAGCAAAGGCCAAGCCTTTCCAGATATGTTCCAGCACGTAGTGACCCATCTCATGCCCGGCTACCAGGACGATTTGCGGCGTCGTCATCTTGGCGATGGTGTTATCCCAAACTACGATGCGTTTTGAAGCGCCGAGCCCGGTGACGTAGGCATTGAGCTCCGTCGTTTTTTCACCGGCTCCCATCCAAAACATACGCTCGGGCGGAATTGTTTGCCCGGCGCGCTGAACCATTTGTTCCAGGGCTGCGCTAAGAGCGGGATCTTTTAGAGAAAGCGGCTCGAATTCGTGAAACATCGGATCCACCACAAGCGGCTGAAGAAAGACCAGCAGAACGGCAATCGGCAGTGAGACTAGCCAGAAATAGAACCACCAGCGGCGCGGACTGCTTCGAATTACGGCGTACAGAATTGCAATCAGCACGATGCCCAGGATGATTCCAAGGAACTGGCCCTTGGCCCAATCCCAAACCCAGGAGCTCCAACCCTGAACGGAAATTCCAAATCTCCTGGAGATTTGGTGCTCGTAAATGTCGGTTGGCAAGCTCAAGACATCCAGGGTTATAAAAAATAGCGGAGCAAATATCAAGGCTTGTACGAAACGCCGGCGCGAAAATCGTTCGGCCCAGTCGCGATACTTGAGCGCCCACCGGAGCGTCAGGACCAACCATAAAACGAAAAGCCCATAGATGAACCCGATCAGGGCCAAACGGAAATGAATTTGGCTCAACTCGCGCGCCTTCTTATAGGTTTCGGGCGGAAGCGTGTAGGCGGTTACTTTTCGTTCGTCTGGCTGCGGTCTCGCGGACGAAGCCGAGGGCTGCGTCAGGTCCGCTGTTTGCTGCTGGGGTGGCACCCTTGCAGAAGCCAAAGGTCGGAGACTGCGGGCGCCGAGACTCGCACTTGAGAACAACGAAACCGTGAAAACTGCGAGGAGCGCAACAACTGTTTTCGCTTGCAAATTTAGGGTGTTGCAAAATGTGATTTGTTGGCGATTGGAGCAGTTCGCCGGTGTTTGGTTTCGGTAGGTTACGAGGCGATTTATTTCGCTGGGAACATGGCTGGTTTCAGTCCGTAATTGTTGAGAAGGCTCGAGAGGGCTTGTCGCCGTAGAGCAGACACAAGCAGGGACTGCGGGCGCTGCAGAGCGTCCACTAAGCACTCGACTATATTCCAATTTAATCACGAGCGACGCTAGCATGTGGTTTTGCGAAATTCAAGGGTCTGTGTGTTGCGCAAGTTTTTGTAGGAAGCCTTGCATCCGTTCTAAAGCAATTGAAACTAATTTCATGCCGGTGACGTTAGTCCTGATAGATTCGCACTCGCCTGCGGTTGCGCAGGCCGAAGGAGACGCCGGTTGATGAAGCTTTTAATCGATGGGGTTGGCAAACAATATTCAGGAAAGTTGTGGGGCCTGCGCGATCTGCGGCTGGAGCTAGGCCCGGGCGTGGTGGGGTTGCTGGGGCCTAACGGCGCCGGAAAATCCACGCTGATGCGCATTCTTGCCACCGTCACGCGCGCCAGTGAAGGCCGCGTACTTTGGAACGACAGTGATATCGCGCGGTCTCCTGACACACTGCGCGCCGTGCTGGGATACTTGCCGCAGGATTTTGGTGTCTATCCACATCTGACAGCGTTGGAGTTTTTAGAGTACATGGCCGCAGTGAAGGGACTGGACGCGAATTCGGCACGGCGGCGAATTGATGAACTACTGGCAGTCGTGAATCTGGCGGAAGCGCGCGACCGGGCCCTCGGCGGATTTTCAGGCGGAATGAAACAGCGTGTGGGAATTGCTCAGGCGCTCCTGAATGATCCGCAAATGTTGATTGTGGACGAGCCCACGGCCGGCCTCGATCCCGAGGAACGCGCACGCTTTCGCAATTTGCTCTCTGAATTGTCCGGCGAACGCATTGTGATTTTCTCCACCCACATCGTTTCCGACATTGAGGCAATTGCGACGGACATTGCCATACTTGGCGGCGGGCGGCTAGTGGCCCATGCCGCGCCGGAAGATTTGTTGCGCGCGGTGGAAGGCAAAGTCTGGGAATGGGTGATTCCTAGCGCGGGAATTTCTGCGGCGAAGCAAAAATTCCTGATTTCTGCAAGCGTGCGCCGGACAGACGGCGTGCACATTCGAATTGTTGCGACCGAGCGGCCCGGTTCTGGTGCCGTTCTGGCGGCTCCCACGCTAGAGGACGCGTATCTGCACTGCATTTCCAGCCAGCGAACGAGCGCTGCGGCATGAGCCACACGGCAAACAGTGCCAGAATTGTGTATCACCTGGCGCGTGCGGATTTTTTGGAGCGCGTTCGTCGCTACAGTTTTCTTCTCACCATGGGCATTTCCATATACCTGGGATATGCGGCGGCTTCGGGCCAGCTGATCATGCGTGCCAACGATTCGCGGGGTGTTTTTAATTCTGCTTGGATTGGCGGCTTGATGGCGCTGATTTCCGCCACTTTTCTGTCGCTCGCGGGATTTTATGTAGTGAAGAACACCATTGAGCGCGACCGCTTAACCCGCGTTGGCGAGATTCTCGCGTCCACACCAATGTCGAAAACGCTTTATGTGATGGGCAAAGCGATCAGCAATTTCGTCGTTCTTGCAGCGATGGTGGGAATTCTCGCAATCGCTGGAATCATCATGCAGTTCTGGCAGGCAGAAGATCCGCAGGTGGAACTCTGGAAGTTATTGGCCCCCTTTCTGTTAATCGCTTTGCCGGCCATGGCCGTGGTCGCGAGCGTCGCTGTTTTGTTCGAAACCATTCCAGGACTGCGGGGCGGTTTCGGCAACGTGTTGTATTTCTTTGTCTGGTCTTTGGCGCTGGCACTACCAATTTCTATTGCCGAAAAGAATCGAGGCTATTCATTCGATTGGTCAGGATTATCCGTGATTTGGAACAGCATGCGCACCGCAGCAAATGTGCCGCGGGGTCATTCTAGCTTCTCCCTGTCTATTGAATCCCCCTCTCAAGTCCACTCCCGTTCTACCTTTCTGTGGAACGGAGTTCATTGGACTGTTGGTCTGGTCTTGGGCAGACTTTCCTGGTTCGTAGTCGCCATAGCATTCACTTTATTAGCGGCCATATTATTTGATCGTTTTGACCCCGCGAGGGGCCGCTGGCGGCGAGCAGCTCCGGCTCCCATCCTGACTCCTGCGGACCAAGCCGAAAATGGAACTCTGGTTAAGCCGGCGTACGCAACAGTTTCTCTTACCTCCCTAGGAACCAGAGAAGGGCATTTTAGATTCGGCGCTATCCTTCTGGCAGAGCTCCGACTGATGTTGAAAGGGCAAAAATGGTGGTGGTATGCAGTGGCGGCAGGTTTGATTGTTGCTTGTGCCGCGGTGCCGGACCCCTCGGCGCGCGGGATGCTTCTCGCCTGCGCGTGGTTCTGGCCGATTTTGATTTGGTCCACGATGGGCGTACGGGAAGTTCGCAACCAAACCAGCCAGCTTATCTTTTCTGCGCCACATCCGCTTGCGCGGCAGCTTCCGGCAGTGTGGCTCGCAGGGGTGCTGCTCGCACTGATTACCGGCAGCGGTTTCGGCGGCCGGCTGCTCTTAGGGGGAGACTGGCCTGGGCTCCTTGCATGGCTAATCGGCGCACTGTTTATTCCGGCCTTGGCGTTGACTCTGGGGGTGTGGAGCGGTTCAAGCAAACTCTTTGAAATTATCTATACATTGCTCTGGTACATCGGACCTATGCATGCCACGTTGCAGCTCGATTTTATGGGCTCTGCGCCGGGGACGTCACACACCCTTATACCTGCCTTTTATTTTCTATTAGCCGCAGCGATGACGGCGGTGGCCTTTCTTGGCCGCAAACGCCAATTGCAAACGTGAGGTTAGGCGGGTGGGAGTGGCTGCTGGGAAAAAGGACAGGTTGCTTCTTTGGGTGCGCCGGCCAACCTAAACCAGCAGCAAAGGCCCAGAGCGATTAGGATAAATTCATGCCAATTTGCCTCCCGGGAGATGGACTATGAAAATCGCGTGCTGCTCAATCGGATTACTTCTAATTTTGCCTTTCGGCCTTTCTGCAGCCCAACAGGGGGACCAGCCGGCAACGCAACAAGCGTCCAGCAGCTCTTTGGTTGATGCAGCCCGGCGCACGCGCGAACAGAAAAAAGAACAGCCCAAAGCAGTTCGCGTATGGAATGACGACAACCTCCCAAAGACAGACGGGGTGAGTGTGGTCGGACAAACGCCAGCACCCGAAGGTGTCAGCGCCTCCACTGGCGGAAACAATCCCAGTGCCGCACCAACTTCGGCTCCCGAAAATCTCACCGGCGTCGCCGCCGAACTGAACTCAGCGAAAGAGCACCTGAAAAGCCTTCAGACTGACCTCGACATTTTCCAACGGAAGTACACCCTCGACGAACAGATGTACCTGAGCAAGCCGGAATATGAAAATGACAAAGAGGCAGCCGCAGCACTGAAAAGCGAACAAGACCGAGTCGCAGCGTTGCAAGCGGAAATCGTCGAGCAGCAGAAGAAAGTGGATGAGCTTCAAGCAAAACTCTCAGCTTCCGCTCCGGCCGCCACTTCCAATTGATGCCGAATATATCCGGTGAATAGAACTGCCGGTTCGGCAACATCTTCAACAGCTGACCGCGGGTTTGGCTCTAGAATTTTCCTGATTCTCTCTGCGAAAGATAGCCACAACTAATTGCGTACATTTTTTCTTGACACACCAGAGTGATCGGCGCACAATCCGGCCAAGTTTTACGGGAGCGCTGATTTTTTTCGGGCGCAGTTCTGTAATAGAGACGCCGCCCGAACCGAGCGCGTTGAGAGGAAGCGTTGCAACTTCCAGGCTGGACTGTTCAATGTTTGAATCCGGAATGCGCGGCGCGCGGACGCTGGCTTCGCGTCGAAGATGTGCCGCAGGATTGTTGCGGCAGTTGCGGAGCGCCGTTACATAAGGTCTCGCCGCCGTTGGCACCCCGTTTCAGGGCGCGCTCGCGTCCGATGATGAAATACCGGCCGATGGGTCGCCGCTAACATCCGCAAAACTCAGAGCTAAAGGCCAAAACAACCGAATTTGTCTGTTTCCGACGCCTGACGGTCGCGCTAGAAATAAAACTTCAAAGCTAACTGAATAAGACGAGGTCCGCGGTCCGACAAGACTTGTCCGAACGTGGAACTAAGCCCCGAGTTATCCACCCTGAAAAATTGCGTGTGGTTAAAAGCATTGAAGAATTCCGCGCGAAATTCCAGCGATTTGGATTCTTTGATTGGAGTTTTCTTAACCAGTGAAATATCAAAGTTGTTGATGCCGGGTCCGCGGATGGCATTGCGGGGAAGGTCGCCGTAGGTGAACAGTGGGATTCCCGGTTGATCCGCGGCCAGCGCACAAGTCGGATCGGTGAACGGACAAGGGTTACAAACCATGTTGGTCGGATTGAGCCAAAAATTCCCGGTAGAAGTATTGTCGCCGTTACATTGGCTGGGGAATGAATTGGCCGTGTTCTTGGGATTGGTATGCTCGACCGGCCCGATCACATCCACGCGCGTCAGGTCAGGACTCTGATCCTGCTCACTCGCATTGCTATTGGAATAGAACGTGATTGGATTTCCTTTCTGGAAGGAAGCAATCATGTTCGCTTGCCACCCTTGGGCGACCTTTTTCAGAACTCCGTCGCTGTGAACGGCTTGCGCAAAGGGTAATTCGTAAATTCCGCTGATCACCAGCCGCTGCGGCACGTCGAAATCCGCGAGCGCTCGATCGAGGCGAGGATCCAGAGGATCGGTGTATTCGGAGGAACGGGACCGAAAACCGGAAGTTAAATCGATCGTTTTCGCGACGGTGTAAGCGGCTCGGAGCATCAGCCCGTGGCTGAAACGCTTGTCCACCGTCAATTGAAACTGATCGCTATCGGAAAGTCCGTTGCTGAAATTTGTCAACAATTGTTGCGGGCCCGTCGGAGTACCGGTGGGATCGTAGGGATCGGTTGGAAACAAGCCACCCTGGCAGGCGGCATACAACCGGGCACACTCCGGGTTTACAGGGGAGGTAATCAATCCTGCCTCGTATGCGGGCAGATACGTATTCAGCTGGTTCTGCAAAATCGAAGGTTGCGGGAAATTCACCTCTCCGGAACTAATCAGCTTACGGCCGAGGCTGCCCACATAAACGGCTTCCACCATAGTGTCCTTGGTGGCTTGCCACTGAAAACCATAATTGAAGTTCTCGGAATAAGGCGTGCGGAAATGAGGATAGGTGACATACGCAAACGGAATTGGGCTCGGTTGTCGAAATCCCGGGACGAATGGATTATATGGATTCGTTCCGGGCGCCCACGGATTCGCGATGGCGCCGCAGGGAATCGGTCCAGGACAATCTGACGGTGAGCCGAATCCGTAAGACGGGAATATATTCGCAATGTATCCGAAGGGCGGTTGACCGCCGAATTGGAGGTTCAGCGCGCCATCTTCGATGTCGTAGAAGATGCCGAAGCCTCCGCGCATGACCAACTTTGCATTTCCAAACATATCCCAGGCGAATCCAAACCTCGGCGCAAAATTGTTGTAATCCGGATAAACCAAAGCGTCATTGGGTGTGCCGGGATCTCCGGGGTAAAGAATATTGGGAGGTGCGTCTGGAAATACCGTGGATTGCTTTCCGGGGAACCAGCCCAGGATATTGTCGTGAATGTCATGCTGCGGAACGTAGTACTCGTAGCGCAAGCCGTAATTCAAGGTCAGACGCGGCAAAATCTTCCAGGTGTCCTGAATGTATCCCGCAGCGGAGCCGGTCCGAATTCCGTAAGTCGCAGGAGAGGACTGATAATACTCATCGGAGAATCCGGCCACGAAATCGGCGTATTCGTCTCCGGTGAAATCTCCAAAAGTAAAATCTTCGCTGCCATTGTTGTAATAGTCGTAATAGAAGTTATTTCGAATACGCGTGAAATCGACCCCGAATTTTATCTCGTGCTTGCCGAGCGTCCATGTGAAGTTGTCCGACCATTCAAACGTAGCGCGGTGCAACGTGGTGGGTCCCTGGGTGGAAGGACCTAATACAAACGACGGACCAAAAATTGTAGGCGGTGCGGGAGCCTTAGGATCGGCCGGGGTGACGTTGGTGAACCCCAAAGCGCTGGGCGGCGTATGATCGAGCGGCACTCCCTGGCTCGATGCGAAGCGGCTAGCAGCGAAACGGAATTCGTTAATCTTGCTGCTCGAGAATGTGTGCGTCCAAGTGAACGTTCCAATCTGATTGCGTTGACTCTCCAGTCCCGCTGACCCCACCGGGACGTCGCCGCCAGAGCCTATAGGCTGAAGACCCGTTAGTGAAGAAATCGTGCCACCCTCTTCCGGGAAAAGAGCGCGAGTGTCATCGATCAAATACGCAAAAGAGATGGTGTCCTTAGGGGTAAGGTTGTAGTCCCAGTGCACGATTCCTTGATCGTCGTTGATTCCAGCCAAGGGGGACGCCGTAAAGGTATCGGTTGATCCATTGTTAGGCAAGGGCATGTACTTGGCGATGTAATTCGCGATGATGGGGTTCACGGTAACTTGGTTATTGGGATACGGAGAGCCCGTGATGGGATTGATGAGTGGAAAAGGATCGGCGCTGAAGTCTCCCGTGCGTTCTGGAACTGTTAACACGCCAACCGGGCTGGGAGTCATTCCTTCGCCCCGGCGCGTCCCTTGGTAGGCCACGAAGAAAAATGATTTGTCTTTTTTGACCGGCCCACCGAGGGTGCCGCCGAAGACGTTTCGTCTGTAAGCAGACTTTATTCCATCGGCCAGATAATCCGTAGCGTTCAAAACATCATTGCGCATGAATTCGAATAGGTCGCCGTGAAAATCGTTTGTTCCAGATTTCGTAATCTGGTTGACGATGCCGCCCGAGGTGCGTCCGTATTCCGCGTCATAATTGTTCGTCATGATCTTGAATTCTTCCACGGCGTCGGGATTCGGGCTCACCACGATGTTGTTCCCAAGAAAATCGGTGTTATTCGCTCCATCGAGGAGAAACGTTAGCGATTCCGAGCGTTGTCCGCTAACTGAAAACGGGTTGCCGGAGGAGTCATCCTGGTCCGGTGGGAACACGCCGGCCTGGAGCAGGCCGAGCTGCAACGTGTCGCGGTCGAGCAAAGGCAGGTCTCGGATCGCGCGTTCGGTTTCTACCTTGCCGAGCACCGCGCTGGTGGTATCCACTTGCGCGACGTTCGCAGTTACTTCCACGGTCTGAGCCGCTTGTCCCACTTTCAGGGAAACGTCGTCGCGGCCGTTCTGGTTTAGTTCCAGGACGATTCCCTCTTGAATGAAAGTGGCGAAACCGCCTTTCTCGACGGTTAGCTTGTATTTGCCCACTTGCACCAAGTCGAATAAATAGGAGCCGTCGCTGCCGCTAGTCGTAGTGCGAGCGATCCCCGTACCCGTATTTGCTAGGGTGAGTTTCGCTCCGACAACCACGCCACCCGATTGGTCGGCGACAGTGCCACGTAGTGAAGCGTTGGTTTGGCCTGAGGCGGTACCACCAAGAATTGAAGCGCCGGCCACTGCGATGACCAAAATAAAAATAGCTCGAAGTAATCTCACGCCCACCCCCGTAGTGAGACTCGCGCTGAGGACATGCAGGCCGTGGAGTGACTGGAACCACGTCGGAGGAACAAAACCATAGGCTGAACGTTATTCAGATCGCAGCCGATTGCCTCTGGCCTACAACCCCTTGATGCCCGCACTGTATAGAAGCGTGCGCGCTGGAGTCAAGAAACATTCCGTATTTATGGGTCTAGAAGTCGTTGGTTTTAATGACTTGAGGTCAGCAGAAAAGGGGAGCGGCCGGTGGGGGTGCCGGCCGCTCGTGGGCATGGGGTGATGGAGGTGTAGACATTCGAAGCGCTTTGTGCGGCCTCGAACTCAACACCATTCTGGTTGTAAAGCCCGCGGGTGTCGATAGTGCAAAGGGTTCAATTAGTCCCAGTACCTTGGTACCTGAAGGGCGCTTCGCGCCGTGTTCGCTTCGTCGGAGTGGCATTGCCCTGCGTAGTGAGCGGTGATACGCTCGGCCAAAGCAACTGGTTGTGAACCTCTCCTATGGGCGCTACGGGCACAAAAATTGATCGCGCGGCATCCGCTTCCTCGCAGACACTTCACGTATTACGCCAACTTCTGGTGGAGTTGGGTGGACAACGTGGTTTGGCGGAGCTAACGGCGCGCGGCACGGCGGCGCACCTCGAACGCGAACTTGGTCTCGGAAGCCTCGAGCGAGTAGAACTCATGCTGCGCTTGGGCGACGCTTGCGGCGTGCGCCTGCCTGACCGCGTGGTCGCTGAAGCTGACACGGTACAAGACCTGGTTGAAGCCGTGCTGCGTGAGGAGTTCGTTACTGCATCCGCAGCGCGGGGTGCGACCGGTGCGGGCGCGGCGATATCAGCGGCGCCGATAGGTCCGCATACCATCCACGCTGATATCGAAGAGCAAATACGCAACGCTGAAACGTTAACTGAAATTTTCCGCTTGCGAGGGCGCGCTGAACCGGCGCGAGCGCATATTTATCTCTACCAGGAAAACGATGAGCCGCGAACAATAACCTTCGGCGAGCTTTTCGAAAGCGCCTCAAGGGTAGCCGCGGAATTAATACGGCACGGTTTGGAGCCCGGCCAGACCGTTTCAATCATGCTTCCCACCTGCGCGGAATTCTTTTGGACTTTTGCGGGTATCCTGCTCGCCGGCGGAATTCCGGTGCCCATTTATCCACCGTTCCGCGCCGATCGCATCGCGGAATACGCCACGCGTCAATCCGCCATTCTGTGCAATGCGGAAGCGCAATTTCTGATTACCTGGCGGCAAGCCGAGGGGTTGGCCCGGCTGCTCAAGCCCGGAGTACCAACTCTACGAGAAGTGCTCGACGCCGGAGAGCTGGCCAAGCCGGCAACTAAACCGGCTGCGAAATCTAATTCTTCCCCAGCGCATTGGCGGCCAGTCGAAAATCTTTCGCATCATGCGCACGCTGACGAAATTGCCTTTCTGCAATACACTTCTGGATCCACGGGCGATCCCAAAGGCGTGGTCCTCACGCACGCCAATCTGCTCGCCAATATTAAATCGATCATTTCCGGCATCGACATAAAACCAGACGACCTGGCGGTGAGCTGGCTTCCTCTGTATCACGATATGGGACTGATCGGTGCGTGGTTCGTTCCGCTCTTCACCGGAATTCCTCTGGTCGTAATGTCGCCACTGGCGTTTTTAAGCCGGCCGGAACGCTGGCTGTGGGCGATTCACAAGCATCGCGGCACGATCAGTCCCGCTCCTAATTTTGCGTACGAGCTTTGCGTGCGAAAGATTGCGGATAAGGACTTGCAAGGCCTGGACTTGAGTTGTTGGCGTGCCGCGACGAACGGTGCCGAGCCGGTCCGTGCCGAGACGCTCGAAAGATTCGCGACTCATTTTGCGCCTTACGGCTTTCGCCGCGACGCACTTCTCCCCGTTTACGGACTTGCCGAAGCGACTCTGGCCGTTTCTGTGCCAAAACTTGGCGCCGGTTACAAAGTGGACCGCATCGAACGCGCCACCTTCGAATCCGGCGGCAAGGCTCAGCCCGCTAAGCCCGACGATCCCGCTGCGCTCGAGTTTGTGAATGCCGGAAAGCCGGTGCCCGGAGTGCAAGTTCGCATCGTGGACGCCGACGGTCAAAATCTTGGTGAACGGAATGAGGGACGCCTGTGGTTTCGCGGTGAATCGGCGACCAGCGGTTATTTCCACAATCCCACCGCCACCAAAGAATTAATGCGCGACGGTGATTGGCTCGATTCCGGTGATCTGGCCTACTGGGCCGACGGCGAAATTTACATAACCGGCCGCGCGAAAGACATCATCATCAAAGCCGGACGCAATTTATATCCGCACGAAGTGGAAGAAATCGCCGGACGCGTTCAAGGTGTGCGAACAGGCTGCGTCGTGGCGTTTGGGGCAGCCGATGAGCGCAGCGGGAGTGAACGTCTGGTGCTAACCGCTGAAGTTCGCGACATGGCAAGCGCGAAGCGCATCGAAGCAGAAATTGCACATGCGATCACCGACACACTCGGGATGCCGCCTGATTTAGTCCTACTGCTACCGCCTCAATCTATACCCAAGACTTCCAGCGGTAAGTTGCGACGCCGGGAGACACAGCGGCTTTTCACCGAAGGAAAATTAGGCCGGCGCCAGCAACCCGCCTGGTTGCAGGTCGCTGGCCTGGCGGCACGTGGTGCTGGACCGCGCGTACGAAACTGGACCAAGCAAGCCGCAACCGCCGCATTTGAATTTCTTTATGGCATATATGCGATGTCGATTTTTACCATTCTTTTGTTTCCCTTATGGGCGCTTGTTGCGATCACTGGAAATCCGAAGCGTGCGGCTTGGCTGATACACAAAGGCACTCGACTAATGCTCCGAATGGCATTCGTTCCCGTGCGAGTGGAGGGCCAGGAAATTCTGAGTCAGCGCAAAACATCGGGCCCCTGGGTTTTTGCTCCCAATCACGCGAGTTATCTCGATATTCTAATCAACCTCGCTTTTCTTCCACCGGATGTCCGCTTCGTGGCCAAAGGTGAAGTCCGCGACATGCCGTTTTTCAGCACCATGGCTCTTCGCAGCGGACAATTTTCTTTTAATCGCAGCGATCCACAGGCGCGCATCCGCCAAGCGGAACAGGTGAATGCCGCACTCCAGAGCGGAGAGTCGGTCGCGATTTATCCGGAGGGAACCTTCACCGCGGTCACCGGGATTCGTCCGTTCCAATTAGGTGCTTTCAAAGCGGCTGTCGACACGCAACGTCCTATCTGTCCTGTGTCGGTGCGTGGCGCGCGGCAAATTCTGCGTGACAAAACGAAGTTGCCGAGACCCGGCCGCATTACCGTTACATTCGGTCCTCTTGTAATTCCAGATCGTGCGGCCGGAAATGACTGGCAGGAAATTGTTCGCCTGCGAGATAGCACTCGTGAATTAATCGCGAAAAATTCCGGCGAACCTCTCCTATAGCATGGAGTCTCAACACTAAATACTTGATACGGCAGCAGCTAACATTTCTGCGTCCAGGGAGTAACCTCTTTTCATTCGATGGCATCTTACTGCTTCCAGCCCATCGCTGCTGCTCGGCGCTGGTAAGGCGGGCTGCGGCCGAAGTCGGGATGGTATGGGGCCAATCGTGGCAAGATTTACCGCCCACGATAATCCTAAATTTGATAACCCTGAGGAGGGATTCCTATGTTCAGAAAGCTCTCACTGTTGTGCGGATTGATTTTCCTAATTTCTCTCACTGCGCACGCGCAGGACTCAGACAAAGTGGAATTATATGGCGGCTATTCTTACCTGCGTTTCGATAATTCTCCATCGTTCAATCAGAACGGTTGGGAGGTTTCAGGGGAGTATAAGTTTAGCTCCTGGCTAGGCGCTCGCGCGGACTTCTCGGGTGACTACGGCAACGGCACGCACACGACGTACTACTTATTTGGGCCGCAAGTCTCCTGGCCGGCGCGCGTTTCTCCGTTTGGGCATATTTTGATCGGCGGGGCGCACGTTAGTCTTTCTGCTCCCGGATTTCCAACCGTCTCCGATGATTCTTTTGCGGTTGCGATTGGCGGGGGTATCGACGGTAAAATCATCGGTCCGTTCTACTGGCGCATTTTCCAAGGGGATTGGATCCACTCAAGTGTGTTTGGAACAGGACAAAATAACGCCCGCATCTCGACCGGTATTGCTATCAAGTTCTAAGCCGCTTGAGCGTTTCTGTCCCGGGGGCGTCTTGGAACATCAAGGCGTCCTTGCAGCTTCCTGATCTAGTGCAGAACAAAATTCACGGTAATCTCCGTCTCCACTTCCACGATTTCGTGATTCAGCTCCGTGGGCCGATAGCGCCATTCGCGTACCGCAGCCAAAGCCGCCTGGACCAGAAGCGGGTGCCCGCTGAGGACTTGCACATCGCGCACGCGCCCGTCTTTTCCAATGATTGCCTGTAAGCGGACGGTGCCCGCTATGTGCAGCAAGCGCGCCGCCGGGGGATATTGTGGTTGCACTTTAGTGAGTAGCGCTGCTTCCATTACACCTTCGCTCATTTGTCGCGGGCGCGGCTTTTCAGCCTTCGGTTTGGGTGGCTGCGGAATCGGACGCGGGCCTATTCCGCCAGGAAGGTCTTCCCCGCCGCCGGGGCCGGAACCCAGCGAGCCGCCGGGGCCAAATCCGGAACCAATTTCTGGTGCTTCCCCCGCAGAATAAGGCTGCACGGGGGCTGAGTGATCGGCCGGTCGGCCCGCGACGGGATATTTTGTTGTTGAAATACCTGTTTGCTGAGAATGCGGAGCTGTAGATGGTTTCTCCGGTGACGGGTTCGAACCTCCGCCATGATAGGGCGGCGCTGGCGTGATCAAGAACTGCTGCGGTGGCAGTCCCGGCGTAATCAGAGGCAACAGAAACATCGCAGCCACTAGCGCAGCTTCCAAAATAATTGAGACCAACAATGCTTCTCGAAGGATCCATCTGGATCCGGCAAGCGATCGCTGGTCGCCGTCCACCAGGCATTGCAAGAAATCTTCGCGCTCTCTCATGACACACTCCTCCGCAAAATTCTTACCATTAGGCCCTCCAGGAGTTTCGCGCGAATCTCTTGCAAAGATAGACACCGCTGCAGGGCTTTGGTTCCAACGCAGCCGTAGAGAGGGTCTAAAAGCGCCTAAAAACAATAGTTTTAGGCAGTTACAAAAATTGGTACGCACTTGAATCGGTTTTGTCGCAAGGTGCGTCTAAGTACTTGTAACGCTCTTATTGGGGAGGGCTATTATGGAGAAAGAACAGAAAGAAACCATCGGCGTTCGATATACGGGTTGGGCGGCGTTGAACCGCGATCCTCTGGAAGACCTCGTGGAGTTTACTTGTCCGCAGTGCGGCACGCAGGGAACCAAAGCAGCGAGGCGGCCTCGCGCAGCGTACCATTTCACCGACGGGTTCGTTCAGGATCTACGGGGTGAAGTTACGACTTGCCGCAGCTGCAAACATTCTTTGCGCGTGGTGCCGGTTGTAATGCTCCACGATCAGGACGAGAAGCGGCGCTTTCAAGCAGTGTTCGTAACCGAACCGTACTCGAATAACTAATCGTCTATCGAATTTGCCAAGTTCTTGCGCACGGAAATGGGGAGGAAGTCCCTGGGGACTTCTTCCCCATTTTTACTTCTATCGCACTTTATTTGCAAGAGTGCCCTCACCTACTACATCCGGCGTGTGGGTTCGGTGTATGAATCCGATTCCAACTGAAGATGATGAGCTTCCAAATCCTTGCGGATGTGACCGAAGGCTTCGTCCACGTTATCAGCGAACTGCAGCAGCCTGAATTCACGCTCGTTAATCGTGCCGGTGCGAACCATGTGCCGCCAGTTCACCACTTTGTCCCAATAGCTCCTTCCGTAGATCAGAACCAGATGATGCGAAGAGAGCTTGTTGGTTTGTAAAAGTGTGAGCATTTCCCAGAGCTCATCCATGGTTCCAAACCCACCAGGAAAAATAACCAGCGCCTTGGCCATCTGTGCGAACCAGAGCTTACGCATAAAAAAATAATGAAACAGGAAATTCAGCTCCGGGGTGATGTAGCGGTTTGATTCCTGTTCGTGCGGAAGCTGTATGCTGAGTCCAATCGACGGACCGCCGGCTTCGTATGCGCCGCGATTGGCCGCCTCCATGATTCCGGGCCCGCCGCCGGAACAAATAACAAACCGTCGCGGCTTGTGGCCCAGCGTCATGGACCACTGCGTCAGTCGTCGAGAAAGCTCGCGGGCCTCTTCGTAATACCGCGACATCGAAAGCAAAGACCGCGCGGCGCTGACCTTCTGGCGCCATTCAGGAGTGCGCCGTCCCCGCGCATTGCGCTGTACTTGTTTCAGGTGTACCAGAGCGCGATCTCGGGCCTGGATGCGCGCGGAACCGAACATCACAATCGTATCGCTTACGTTTGCGCGGCGCAGTCGGTCCAACGGGTCGATGTATTCGGCCATAATGCGAAGCGGCCGGGCCACCAGGCTTTCCATGAACTTCCTATCTTCGTAAGCTAGCTTCGGTTGAGGCCGGGGACTAGGGCGGCGCATGTTCTCTCCCACATAGCACGAGCATTCATTTTAGGAGAACCTCGGCGAAAAGCCAGTCACCGTGCGCAAGCGCTATTACACTGCAAGCAACGCGGTCCAGTTCCGGCGAATCAGATAGACTGAAATCGATGCAAGGCCCTCAAAATACGCTTGCGCGAATGGCACGGCTTTCCTGGCTGGTGGCGATTTGTCTGGCGCTAGCGTGCCTGGCGGCGCCCAGCTCGGCGTGGTGTCAGGCTCCGCCGGGTCCGCTCCAGCAGAAGCCCGGAGTAACTCCGGAGAAAATACCGCCTGCCGAACAGCAGAAGAATGCCATCCGCGTTCGCGTAAATGAAGTGATCGCGCCGGTGACGGTGACGAACCACTCCGGGGAAATGCTGCTCGATCTCTCCAAGGAAAATTTCCGCGTTTTTGACAATGGCGTTCAACAGAAGATTGAGCACTTCGATCTGGGCGGCGATCCTCTTTCCATTGTGCTGGCAATCGAAACCAGCTCGCATATCGAGCCCATGCTTCCCGCAGTCCGTCAAACAGGAATCATTTTCAGCCAAACCGTAATGGGACAAACGGCCGAAGCCGCGGTGATCAGCTTCGACAGCGATATCGAGTTGCTCAATAAATTCACCACCGATACCGACGGCGTGCAAAATACGATCAATCACTTGCGCATTGGCGTCGATCAATCGCGGCTTTACGACGCCATGTCACGCGGCATTTCGTTGCTGCAAGAGCGGCCGGCGGTTCGACGACGGATTCTGGTGGTGATTGCTGAGGCCCAGGATTCCGGCAGCGAAAGCAAACTCGGCGAGGTGTTGCGCCAAGCGCAGCTCGCTAACGTGACGATTTACACCATCGGTCTGAGTACGAGCATGGCTGATCTGCGCGCGAAGCCAAATCCGTACCAAGGACCGCAGCTGGGCGCGCCCGGAACGTTTCCAGTTCCGGTGCCGCCCGGTATGGCGCAAACTCCCGACAACGAAACCGCAGCGCAAGGGCAAGGAAACATAGATCTGCTGGCGCTCGCCGTCTGGCTGGTGAAAACGGGGAAGAATGCCATTGGTCCAAACTCACTTGAGATTGCCAGCAAAGCTACCGGCGGGTTACACCTGAACACGATGAAAGACAAGTCGATTCAAAAAGCCATGGACGCGATCGGCGGCGAACTGCACGCGCAATATACGCTAGGCTACCGTCCACCGGGCGACGAGCCTACCGGCTACCACGAAATTAAAGTTACAGTCGATCGCCCGGGTGTCGATGTGCGCACACGTCCCGGCTACTACATCGCCCCGCCGTCGTAAGAAACGAATCGTTTGGCCTACTTTTTCTCGGGTTCCGGCGCAGCGGCTTCTTCCTCTTCCAGAATCGATGCGGCGGCGGCGATGCGGTCGCCTTCTTCCAAGCGCAGCAAGCGAACGCCCTGCGTCGAACGTCCCGCTTCGCGAATCTCACCGGAATGAACGCGAATTACCTTTCCTTGCCCGGTGATAATCATCACGTCGGACTCTTCGCGTACTTGCAAAGCCGCCACTACCGGGCCGTTACGGTCCGTGGATTTTAAGTTGATCACCCCTTTGCCGCCGCGCGATGTGACGCGGTACTCGGCGAGAGGAGTGCGCTTGCCGTAACCCTTTTCAGAAACAGTGAGCATGAGCGAGGTAAGCGATTCGCGAATCTGGTCGCTTTCCAGTTCATCCAGGTTCTGTGTGTCATTCTTGTATTCCTTCTGGATGATCACGAAGTCCGGCTGCGCCGCGTCCATGCTGACCACGAAATCGCCCTTAGCCAGGTCCATACCGTTCACGCCGCCGGCCGCTCGTCCCATCGAACGAACCTCCGTTTCGCGGAACAGAATTGCCTGTCCATCGTGGCTGGCCAGGAAAATCATCTGTTTGCCGTCGGTAAGTTTTGCTCCGATCAGTTCGTCACCAGGCTCGAGGTTGATGGCAATAATTCCCGATGGGCGCGGATTCGAGAATTCAGCGATGGCAGTTTTCTTCACTGTGCCGTTGCGCGTTGCCAGGAAGACGTAGCGGTCCGCTTCTTCCAGGTTTCGAGCGGGAACCACAGCCGTAAGCTTCTCGTTTTCCTGCAGGCGAACAAGTGTACCGATCGCTTTCCCGCGCGTGGCGGCCGCAGCTTCCGGAATTTCGTAAACCTTCAGCCAGTAAATTCGGCCTTTGGATGTAAACAGCAGAATGTAACTGTGCGCCGAGGCCACGAAGAAGTGTTCCACGAAGTCGTCTTCACGAGTTTTCGCACCAATGCGTCCTTTGCCGCCGCGCGATTGGTGACGATACACATCCACCGAAGTGCGTTTGATGTAGCCCGCGTGGCTCACGGTGATGGCCATCTCTTCGTCTTTGATCAGATCTTCGAGTTTGATTTCCTCGACGCGGTCAACAATCTGCGTGCGCCGTTCATCGCCGTAGGATTTCGCAATTTCGCGCAGCTCGGCCACGATCACCGCTTTCAGTTTCTTCTCGCTGGCTAGAATTTCGCGCAACTCCGCGATCTGCTCGCGAATCTGCTTCAGCTCGTTCAGAATGTCGTCAATCGAAAGCTTGGTAAGGCGATGCAGCTGCAGTTCGAGGATGGCGTCGATCTGCGGATAGCTAAGGCCGACGACTTCGGTGGCCAAGCCATATTTTTTGTTGCTGAGCTTTACGCCGGCCAGACTCTTGGCCCTCCCGCCTTCCGAAATGGAGATCGATTTGTTCGCGAAGAAATGAAATAGATTTTCGCGGGCATTCGCGCGGCTGGAAGAACCGCGGATGACCCGTATCACTTCGTCCAGATAATCCAGCGCGATCTGGTAACCCAGCAAAATATGCTCGCGCTCTTCGGCTTTGCGTAATTCGTATTGCGTGCGGCGGCGAACCACGTCAACGCGATGCGCGATGAATAGTTGGAGCAGCTCGACCAAGCCGAGCTCGCGCGGCTGTCCGCCGACGATCGCGAGTAAAATCATCCCAAACGATTCCTGCATCTGCGTTTGCTTGAACAGGTGGGCCAGAATAATTTGCGGCTCTTCGTCGCGCTTGATTTCTACGACGATACGCATGCCGTCGCGGTCGCTCTCGTCGCGTATGTCGGCGATGCCTTCGAGCTTCTTGTTCTGAATTAACTCTGCAATGTGTCCGATCAGCCGCGCTTTGTTTACCTGGTAAGGAAGCTCGGTGATGACGATGTCCTGGCGGTCCTTGCCGCGCTGTTCAATGGCGACCTTCGCGCGCACCTGGAACGAGCCGCGACCCGTTTTGTAAGCTTGCTCGATTCCCTCGCGCCCGTAGATGTAGCCTCCGGTCGGAAAATCGGGACCGGGGATCAGCTTCATCACCTTTTTCAGGTTTGTTTCGGGCTCTTCGATCAGCAGGATGGCAGCTTCGATTGTTTCTTTCAGGTTGTGCGGAGGAATATTCGTCGCCATGCCCACGGCGATACCGGTTGAACCGTTGACCAGCAAATTCGGGATTCGTGTCGGAAGGACGACCGGCTCATGTTCGCTTTCATCGAAGTTCGGTACGAAATCGACGGTTTCCTTTTCGATGTCCGCCAGCATCTCTTCGGCGACTTTCGAGAGGCGCGCTTCCGTGTATCGCATCGCCGCTGGCGGATCGCCGTCCACCGAGCCGAAGTTTCCCTGGCCGTCCACCAGCGGATAACGCATGTTGAAATCCTGCGCCAGGCGCACCAGCGCGTCGTACACCGGCGTGTCACCGTGCGGATGGAACTTGCCCAGCACTTCACCGACGATTTTCGCGCACTTGCGGTAGGCCTTCGTGGAGGTAAGCCCCAGCTCGTACATACCAAAAAGAATTCGCCGGTGAACCGGCTTCAGTCCGTCGCGCACATCCGGAAGCGCGCGCCCGATGATCACGCTCATGGCGTAATCGAGGTAGGACTTCTTCATCTCCGATTCGATATCAACCGGCGTGGTTATGGACTTATCTATTTCGTCGGCCACTTGTCTCTCCGTATCTTTAATCGCTCAGCTCAAGATTGCGTTTTTCTTGCTGCTCGTTCGATTACGTAAGTCTTCACCGTTTCGAATGCGGTGGCGTTGTTCGAAAAGCGCTGTGGCGCGAAGTGTCCTTCCAACTCGCGCAACAGTGAATCGCATTCCGCCTGGTTCGAACATTCAAAAGCGACGCCTTGCTCGTTGTTCGGCGAAGTCGTCGCTGTAGCACTAAATTCAGAACAGCTCATCCCCCGCAAGCCCGGCAAAATCTTCCAGTTCAATTGATAAATCATTCTTAGATGTCGAGGTTCACGACGTCGAGGGCGTTGTCCTCGATGAATTTGCGGCGCTGTTCGACGTTTTCGCCCATCAGCGTGGAGAAAATGTCTTCGGCCGCAACGGCATCTTCCAGACGCACTTTCAACAGCGTGCGCGTCTCAGCATTCATGGTTGTTTCCCAAAGCTGCTCTGGATTCATTTCGCCCAGACCCTTAAAACGCGTGATGGTGAACTGTTTCTTTGCGTCCTCCAGGACGTAATTCAGCAGGCCGGTCGCATCGTCCTTAACGACTTTGTCGCCGTTATGGCCCACGGTGAACGGCGGGCGATCGTGCACGGCAATCTGTTGATGCAGCGAGCGCATGCGTTTGTATTCAGGCGTGGCGGCCAGAGCCCAATTCACGCGACGCTCTCCGCCATTTTTCAGAACCAGCTCGTGCAGGCTGTGCTCTTCGTCGAAAACGAACTTCGCCTCCAGTTCCAGCTTGGCCTTCTCGATGGCTTTCACCAGCTCCTGAAGTTTTTTCTTGTCGGCAAAATCCGCCTTCTTTTCGAGCTCGCTGTCGGCCAGCAGTTCCACGAGTTTCGGCTCGCGTAAACGTCGGCCCAGCTTTGCGGCCACTTGGTCGTATTCCTGAATATTCAAAAGGAACTGGGTGAGATCGGCGCCTTCCAGCGTTTTCCCCCCTTTCGATTTCACTTCGTGCTCCTCGGTGGCCCGCTTCATGAGCTCGTGAGCGAATTCGCGCTCGTCGCGAATGTAACGGTCCATCTTTCCGCGCTTCACGCGATAGAGCGGCGGCTGGGCAATGTAAATGTGGCCGCGGTCGATGAGCTCGCGCATATGCCGAAAGAAAAACGTGAGCAACAGGGTGCGAATGTGGCTGCCGTCCACATCCGCGTCGGTCATCAGAATTACTTTATGGTAGCGCAGCTTGTTGGCGTCGAAATCGTCCTTGCCAATGCCGGTGCCGAGAGCCGTGATAATGCAGCGAATTTCTTCGTGCCCCAGCATTTTGTCGTAACGAGCTTTTTCCACGTTCAGGATTTTGCCCTTGAGCGGCAAGATGGCCTGGTAACGACGATCGCGTCCACCTTTGGCTGAGCCGCCGGCCGATTCACCCTCAACCAGAAAGAGTTCGCAGCGGGCGGGATCGCGTTCCTGGCAATCGGAAAGCTTCCCTGGAAGTCCGCTAGAGTCGAGCGCCGACTTGCGCCGCGTGAGCTCGCGAGCTTTGCGCGCAGCTTCGCGCGCACGCGCTGCGTCGATACACTTGCCAATAATTTTTCGCGCGATGGAGGAATGCTTGTCGAAATACTCGCCGAGCCGCTCGTTCACCAGCGATTCGACCAGTCCTTTGATGTCGCTGTTAAGCTTACCTTTGGTTTGTCCTTCGAACTGCGGCTGCGGCAGTTTCACGGAAACCACGGCAACCAGGCCTTCACGCACGTCATCGCCGTTGATGGAGACTTCGTCTTTCTGTTCCTTCAACATGCCCGCGGAATTCGCGTAATAGTTAATCGTGCGCGTCAGCGCGGATCGAAATCCCGAAAGGTGTGAGCCGCCGTCAACCGTGTTGATCGTGTTCGCGAAGGAAAAAATGTTTTCTGCGTAGCTGTCGTTGTATTGCAGCGCGATTTCGATCTCCACCTGCTCGCGCTGGCCTTCCATATAAATCGGGGAATCGTGCAGAGTCTGCTTGCCGCGATTGAGGTGTTTCACAAATTCAGCAATGCCGCCGGTGAAGCGGAATTCAGCTTTCTTATTGGTGCGTTCATCTTCCAGCGTGATCTTCAGGCCTTTATTGAGGAAGGCGAGCTCGCGAAGGCGCTGCGAAAGCGTGTCGTAGCTGTACACTGTGTTCGCGAAAATTTCAGGGTCAGCATGAAACGTGATTTTTGTTCCGGTCTTGCGGGTCTTACCCGAAGCGTTCAGTTTCGATGTGGGCACGCCCTTTTCGTAGGATTGCTCCCACACTTCGCCGTCGCGCCAGATCTCCAGATCGAGCCAATCCGAAAGCGCATTCACCACCGACACACCCACGCCGTGCAGTCCGCCGGAAACTTTGTAAGTATCACTATCGAATTTCCCGCCGGCGTGCAGCACAGTCATAACAACTTCCGCAGCCGGTTTCTTCTCGGTGGCGTGCATGTCCACAGGAATGCCGCGGCCGTTGTCAATCACCGTTACGCTATTGTCATCATGTACCGACACATTAATCTCATCGCAGAAGCCGGCCATGGCTTCGTCCACAGAGTTGTCCGCGACTTCCCAGACAAGGTGATGCAGACCCAGCTCTCCGGTGGAGCCGATATACATCGCCGGGCGTTTGCGAACCGCTTCAATTCCGCCCAGCACTTTGATGGAGGTAGCGTCGTACTTATGACCTTTGGCGCCCGAACTTTCTTTTTCAGCCATGGATCGTGCCTCTCCTCAGACCGTTAGCTCGCATGAATGCAAATTTTAGAATCTCTTTTAAAGATCTTGGTGCTACACGGGAAGGCGGTCGCACAGAGGCTCGACACTTGCCCACTTGGCGGGCTTGCCTTGCCCATTGGCCTGAACATCCGAAAATTCCGGCCTGGATATTTCCAGGGCGCTTCCGCGCTTGCCAGACTCGTAGGGTTGCAACTTCATCCCGTCCCGTTCCGAAATTTACGGGGAGACGCGGCGAAGTTTTATTTCGTCTAACGCCTGTCGCTCACTTGCCCTGGCGCGAGCAAGAAAACAAGAGCAATTTCGGGTCAGACAGTGCCGTTCAGGAGGAATCCAGAACAATGAAATTGTACCGGAAAAGCGGACTTTTCACAAGGCGATTGTGGGCCGAAAGTGAACAATAAGTCTAAGCAGATCAATTAGATATGAGCTTGTCGAGGAGTGATTTTGAGGCCTAATAGGCGCGCGCAATAAAATGCCGAAATGGCGTAATTATTCAGTTATGAGGAGGGTTTTCCGCAAGGGAAACCGAAGCCTAAAAACGATCGGCCTAGGCAGGCCGCAAACTTCAAATACGCATGGGCATTACGACGTAGCGATAACGCGTAGCCTCATCGGCCAGCGGGCGCAACTGGCCGGCGGATTGTTCATCCTTCAGTTCGAAACTGATGGGACCATCGGCCGCGGCGTTCAGGAAATCGAGAAGATATTGCGCGTTGAAACCAATCGCGATGGTGTCGCCTTTAAATTCTTTCTCGATGATTTCCTTGGCTTCGCCGTATTCCGGACTCGAGGCTGAAATTTCGAGGCCTTCTTTCGATAGCATGAATTTCACGGCGTGCGAACGCTGGTCGGCAAGCTGCGAAACACGACGGAGAGCGTCCTGCAATTCGCCGCGATCCAGGGCAACGGTCTTGTTCGCATCTCGCGGAAGGACGGCTTCATAATTCGGAAATTGCCCGGTGAGCTTTCGCGAAGTCAGCAAACGTCCGCCAAACTGGAAGAAGAGGTGGCTTTCGTCCTGCGCAAATTCAACACTCGCTTCATCGCCGGATTCCGCGGCAAGTCGTTGCAGCTCGGTCATAGCTTTCTTGGGAACCAGAACGCGCGTCTCGGTAGAGAAGCCTTCGAACTTATGATCTTTCTCCACCATCGCGAGCCGGTGTCCGTCCGTCGCGACCATGGTGATCGAATTTGGCTTTAGCACGAGCAAAGCCCCATTCAGCGTGTAGCGCGATTCTTCCAGTGAAATCGCAAAAGTAGTCTTCGCTATAACTTCTGCAAGCAACGCCGCGGGAATCTTTAGCAGCGCGTGTGGGAAAGACGGCAGAGCTGGGAAATTATCTTTCGACATGCCTACCAGTTTGTAGTTCTTCCTGTCAGCAGTTACTTGCACCCAGTGATTTTCGAGGAGTTTAAACTTCACTTCCCCTTCCGGCAGCAGACGCATCAATTCGAATAGTTTCTTTGCCGGAATCGTGCCGGCGCCTTCTTTTTTTACTTTCGCCTCGCAGGAGGTGCGGATGCTTAGTTCAAGATCGGTCGCGGTGATGGTTAGGCGGCTGCCTTTCGCTTCCACCAGGAGATTCGACAGAATTGGAATCGTCGACTTGCGTTCGACCACGCCCTGCGTGAGGTTTAGTTCGTCAAGCAGGTCCGATCTTTTTACGCTGAATTCCATCTCGGGCGACCCTCGCGTTGTTTGCTGTTTTTCTGCACTGCTGCGGCTACTACCTTACGGCCTTTATTTATGAAGTAAGTATATAAGAAAACCGTCGCCGTCGCCGCATGTGTGGATTCTGCGGAAAACGTTTTAACTCGTATCATCCGAGCGCCTTATCCTCGCAAGTGTCCAGTGGAAACCTGCGCGGTACAGGTGAAAACGATCGCTGAAACCTGGCGTCAGGTTATTTCCACAGCGCGTGCACAGGCTGCATCACAGCGCGAAGCTCAGTTCGCAGCTATCTCTAACCGAAAGCGTCGAGTAGCCTGTTGATCGTCTTGTTCAAATCTTTGTCGGACTGTCGCAACATCTCAATCTTGTTGATCGAATGCAGAACGGTGGTGTGATGCTTCCCGCCAAACTGCCTGCCGATTTCCGGGAGCGAAGCGGAGGTAAGCTGCTTCACCAGAAACATCGCAACTTGGCGAGGAAAAGCGATCTGCTTTGAGTTACTGCGCACTTTCAGATCCTGGGCGCGCAGACCGAAATGCTCGCCAACGCGTTTCTGAATTTGCTCGATGGTTACTTTCTTGTCCTGCGTCTCAATAATGTTTTTCAGCACTTGCTGCGCCGTGGGCAAATTAATCACCGCCCCGGTGAGCGACGCGTAAGCCATGAGCCGTATCAGCGCGCCTTCCAACTCGCGAATATTCGATTTAATCGCGCGCGCGATGTATTCGGCCACGTCATCGGGCACCTGCACGCGCTCGCTTTCAGCCTTCTTCTGCAGAATCGCAATTTTGGTTTCCAGGTCGGGCGGCTGGATGTCCGCGATCAGTCCCCATTCGAAGCGCGAACGCAAGCGTTCCTCAATGGACGAAATCTCTTTGGGCGGGCAATCGGAAGAAATAACGATCTGCTTTTGCTGGTCATACAGCGCATTGAAGGTGTGGAAGAATTCTTCCTGCGTGCGTTCACGAGTGGCGATGAACTGAATGTCGTCAACCATCAGCACATCCATATTGCGAAAACGGTCGCGAAAGGCAGGCATGCGCTCGAGCCGTATCGAAGCGATCACCTCGTTTGTAAATTTCTCCGCGCTGATATAGGTCAGGCGCAGCGAAGGATTGCGCCGTTTCAGCGTATGCCCGATGGCCTGCATCAGATGTGTTTTGCCCAGGCCCACACCACCATACAAAAAGAGGGGGTTGTAGGATTTTGAAGGTTGATCCGCCACCGCCATGGCTGCCGCGTGCGCAAATTGGTTTGAAGCGCCCACGATAAACGATTCAAAGGTATAGCGCGGGTTCAGTTGATGAGCCACTGCGTCAAAATCAAGTTTCGCTTGCGGAGGCGGCGCGACGCTTGCAGCCACCGGTTGCGTTTCCGCGCAAAGATACTCAAGCTGAAGCTGCGGACGCCCTAGCTCGGTAAGCACCGCTTGAATAAGCTGGCCATAAGTTTCCGTCAGGCGCTTCTTAAACAGACGCGTGGGAACACGGATTACCAAACGGTCTTCCTCCGCGCGTTCCAGACGCGTGGGCCGAAACCATGTGGCGAAGCTGTGAGGATTTACGCGACGTTCGGAGTGCAGCAGAATCTTATCCCAGAGGTTCATCGAGCAAATTTACCCTTTGCCACAATTTCCACCGACGTGGAAATGTTGTGGAAATCCCCCGCGCCACCGGCGGGATGTTTTCTTATGTCGGATAGGTCTGATGTCACGCGACGCACCCCGCGTCACGGCATCTCATGAGTGCACGCATGAATTGCACGGGAGAAGTCGAGCGGGGATTTTGCCTAATCGCAACGTAGGTAGCAAGAGAAAATTGAACAAACCATTCACGCAGATTTCACAAATCATTCACAGCTTTTCCACAGGCGATTATTTAGTTGATTCCGGGAAAAATTGTAAGACCGCTTTTCTGAACCGCGATAGGATCGCAAAACCTTGTCAGCGTCGGCCGGTTGACTCAGAGTTCTGTTTGTCTGGCCGCGAGAACTCGTAGACGCCAAGTGGGTCTACCGCAAGAAGGATTCGATTGGGTTCGATCAGAATCGCGCTGGGCTCAAGCCGAATGCCATTCGCGGCAGCGGTTCGGTACGACGCGGCGAAAGCACCGTTTTTATCGAAGTGCGACAACAGATCTGCGGTCTGCATCCACACATCCTGCGAGACGGGGTCCACGCCAAAGGCCTTGATTACAGGCTTTACTGCGGCACCTTGGTTGCGGCGAGCAAGCGCTAAAATATCTACCCCTGGAGTTTGCGAGGAAGAAGCGGACTGCTCGTCCGGATGCGGAAGAGAAATTTCGTATGCCGAGTAACCGAAGCGATCGTACTTTCTGATGGTGGCGTCGGGAACAAATGTAAACGCAAAATAAATAAAGCCCAAGGAGTCTCCGGAAAGCCGGCCGCGGTCGATGTAGCGTTTCGAGTCGGCACTCGCTGGAAGATCACCAGGAGCACCGAAACCTCGGATTCGTTTTCCTTGTTCGCTGTAGATCGTCACGAGAAGGTCGGAGCGCAGCGAAGTAACCGCAAATTCATTTCCCGGCAGGGCTGCCACCGAAGTGGGAGCCAGTACCGTGACGGAAGTATCCAGCGAACCGTCAGCCTGGAAGATTTTCACTGCGTTTGCGCCGCGGTCTGCTATGAAAAGGCGGTTGGTGGCGTCAATATCGATGTCTTCTGCGAAAACAATCTTAACCGCCTGGGAGTTTCCGGTAGGGATTTCGCCGATACGTTTGCCGTCGGCGCCATACACGGAAACCGTGCTGGCAGGCGCCGCCAAAATGTAATACCGCCCGCTGGAATCCCGCTTGATCGCACGCAGCCCCGGTCCTAGCCCTGGAAACAAGCGAGCGCGAGCGGCAATATCTGGCACCGCGGTCTGAGTTCGAGCTGCGGCGAACAAAGGCAAAAGATTCCAGACAGTGGCCATCGCCACCAGTACGGCGAGACCTACGGACAACTGGGCGCGTCGCGAGATTGGCAAATCCTTGGTATTTAGTATTCAGTGAAACAGACGCCGGGAGTCGCGATGAAGTTACCCGCGATCAGAAGGGCAGTTTCGCATTGGCCAACAGCACCGCCGGCGGAATGATCTGATCGATCCGCTCTTTCCGCTTGGTCGCTTTAGTCGATGCGAAAAGCGGCGCGGTCGATGGAAACTGCCCGGCCAGTGCTTTCATCCACTTCGATCTGAACTGTATTCATCTGTATATCGCCTTCGGCCACCGCGAACTTCGCCGGCATTTGGTCCAGGAATCGTTGCAAGACACCTTGTTTGTCCATGCCGATTACAGAGTCGTGAGGACCAGTCATACCAACGTCCGTGATGTATGCCGTGCCTCCGGGAAGAACGCGCTGATCAGCCGTAGCCACATGCGTATGGGTTCCCAAGACGGCGGAAACTTTCCCGGCGAGATACCAGCCCATGGCCTGTTTTTCAGACGTGGCCTCCGCGTGCATGTCCACAATAATTACTTTAATGTCCGACGGAAGTTTCGCGAGTTCGCGTTCAGCGGTGCGAAACGGATCGTCCAAGGCGATCATAAAAGTGCGCCCTTGCAGATTCATCACCGCATAGCCGACGCCAGCCTTGGTGCGTCCCACGTAATACCCTTTTCCCGGCGAGCCCTCCGGAAAATTCGCCGGACGCAGCAGGCGCGGCTCGTGCGGAAAGAAATCCAGAATCTCCCTGCGGTCCCACACATGATTACCACCGGTAATGACCTGGACTCCCGAAGAGAACAATTCCTCAGCGAGGCGCGGTGTAATGCCGAAGCCGGACGCCGAATTTTCTCCGTTGGCGATACAGAGATCGATTTTCCGCTGCACCAGAATATCCGCCAGCCGGTCGTGCACGATCTTGCGTCCGGGCGAGCCTACGATGTCGCCGATGAAAAGTATTCTCAATTTTCCTCGCGATTCCTTAGGCGTCCAGATTCTTCAGTGCGAGTCGGAAGAATAAAATTGGCGCTTAGAGAACGAATTTAGAAGGAGCGGTCCACTCCGCCGTGCGGGCTAGGCCCTGAACCCCACGAATAGGTGGGTGCCCTGCGCCTGCTTTCAGGCTATCCAGCGGGCCGAAGCCAACGGACGGCACAAGGGCAGGACGACGCGGGCTCCCTGGGATCCAGTGTTGGTTCAAATAGGCTTTCGCGCGACACGTGCGTCGCAGGCCTACTCCAAATCCGATTGTATCAGGAAACTGAAACCCAGCGTTTTCCCCTAGGTTCCAGCTAAGTCAACGGCTAACAAAGATCGACGTCTCAGAGACTAAGCTTGCCGTGTCGCGCACCTCGGCTCGGCTTCGCCCCTGCGAAGAGTGCTTGGGTGTGTTATCTGGCCGCTGCCAAGAAAGGGCCGGCAAGTTATAAGAAGGCGCTCGCTATAGGCCCTGATTTTCGGTCATCGTCGTCACCATCGCAGCGGAACTTTGGGCCGAAGGGCAAAGCATCTTCCCCATCAAAAGAAAAACTTGGCGCCCAGCTGCACTAGTCTTGGCGGCGCTGCGTTAATGACTTGGCCAAAAGTTGAACTGGCAATATTTCCATCAACCGCCTGAGGCCCGAAAAATTGCGCGTGGTTGAACGCGTTGAAGGCCTCGAGCCGGAACTGCAGCGATTTGGACTCCGTAAGACGCACGTTCTTCAACAATGCCAGGTCAAAGTTATTCATGCCCGGCCCGTAGAAGAATCGCCGCTTGGCGGTGCCCGGTGTGCCCAAGGCGTTCTCGCTGAATTGGGCGGTGTTGAAATACGGCTTTCCATTGCGCGGATTCTGATTCAGGTTTAGCGGACCGCCCGCATAGTCGGGCTCATCGATGCCAAAATTATTCACGCCATTCGGTTCCGAACCCAGCAACGAATTGTCTCCGAAATTCACCAGCGTCACCGGAAGGCCGCTGCTGAAACGCGTAATCCCGGAAACCTCCCAGCCTTCCGTCCATCGATTCGTCACCTGAAACAAATTTTCGAAAGGAATCTTGTAGCTATAACTAACCACAAAATTGTGCTTCACATCGAAAGCGGACAGCGCCTTGCTCAACCCTGGATCGATCGGATTCACTTCTTCGCCCAAATTGGAAGACTGATCCTGGGATTTGCTGAAAGTATATCCAGCCAGAATATTCAGGCGTTTGCTCGTGTGGTTCAGGATCACCTGCAGCGCGTTGTAATTGGAATTGCCAATGGTCGCTTGGTTGGCGTTGCTGCCGAAATTCGATCCCAGCGGACCTCGCGTGCCGTGGTACACCTGACCAGTGGAAGTCGTATACGTCGTGTCCTCGCCGAAAGGCCCGCAGGTAGTTTGGCCCGGCGCGAGATTGGCCGGATTGCTCAGAAATAAACATAGCGCCGGATCTCCGGGATTGGCCTCCTCAAGCACCAGAAGGCGATGCGCCTGAGTGCCCACGTAGTTCACACTAAACACGGTGTTGGCTCCCAACCCGCGCTGCAGTGAAAGCATGTATTCCTCAGTGTAGGGAATGCGATTCGTAGTCCGATAGTTCGGAAGCCCGGTGATCGGTTCGAATTGCGACCAATCGACATCCGGGTCCGGATGCTTGGCGGACGTGTTTAGCGGCGCGAGTGTCACGGGGAAAGTCTGTCCCAGATTTTGGCCATTGGACGCCGTAATAAATGGCGTGGCAAAAAGCGGCGGCGCCGGACTTGTATAGGTGATGCCATAAGGAGCGTTGGCACTCATCACACTCAGCGTCAGCGCTTCGATCGCCGTGTAAAACATGCCATAGCTAGCGCGCACGCTCGTTTTGCCGGGACCGCCCAGAATTTTCGCGAGCAGGCCGTCTCCGGAGGCGTTCGGCGAATAGGCGATTCCGATGCGCGGAGCAAAATCCAGGTTTCCCGCAGGAGCTAAAGTTCGTGGAACTCCAGGATCGGTTGGATACAAAATGCCAGCGGGGGCGCTTGGGAAAACGATGGACTGCTTGCCCGGCTCAAAAGTTGCAATCTGATTGTACTTCTCATACCAAGGTTCGATGCGGTCCCAACGCAGACCGTAATTGAGCGTCAGGTTCGGCTTTATACGCCAGCTATCCTGAGCATAGAGCCCCAGATATTTGTTGCGACCGTAAAACGGTTGGAGCTGGCTCTGGTTGTATTGGCTCGGATAGCCCAGCAAAAAGTCCGCGAAATCCAAGCCCGTCTCGGTTCCAAAGAAAAGAAAGCTGCCATTGAATTGGGCGTTGGGATTGACGTTCACCTGATCCAGGTGGAACTCGCCGCCAACTTTAATAGTGTGGGTTCCTACAACCTTCGAGAAGTTATCAAGCCACTGATAAGTGTTGTTGAACTGTTTCAACTCATTTGTATTCGTTCCAAGCGTAAAGCTATTGAAGCCGACGCTCTCGACTCCCTCCGTCTTCGGCGAGAGCGGTACGATGCCCGGAGTTCCCGGGCCCACTACGAATCCCTGCGACGCCAGGCTCACCCCCACTCCCCCCTGTGGCTTGCCTAGATCGTTTGCGTCGCGCACATAACTGAAACGGAATTCATTCACCGCCGTAGAGCTCAGTGTTTTGGTGTCGCCGAGGCTGAGTAACTGCGCGCGCCCCGAGTACAGCGCATTAAACCCGGGGACATTCGCGCCACCTTGGGCCACCGGGTAAGGATTGTTTTGCGCCCAATCGTCCAGGAAATAATACGCGGATAACAATCCCCAATTCGTATTGGCATCCATCCGGTAAGAGCCCTTGTCGTCGCGCAAGGTCTGATCGAAAGCTGAGGTAGAAAATAGGTTGGTCCCTATATTTGGTTTTGGAATGTAGCTTAGCAAGTTCGTGCCGGGCGCCAGCCAAACCCTGGCAGGCACTGTAGCGTTCGGAAAAACGCATCCGCTCGAACTCGTACAGGTTCCCGCGCTTTCTTTCTTTGTGGTTGGATCGATATAGTTGCCGTCGAAATAGTACGGTTCACCGCTCGTCACGGTTTGCCCGAGCTTACTCGACAGCTCGCTTGCGACATAGGGTCCGCTTACGGTGCATGGTATTTCGTACACCGCGTGCGTAACGGCATCTGTTTGCGAGCCGCAGAAGCCCAGCGGGTTGAAGCCGCTGGAATTAACCGGTAAATCCGAAAAGTTGCCCGTGGTGCGATCCTGTAAAGACGGAACAGGAATCTGCCCGGTATTAACTCCCTGAGTCGAACGAGTGCCTTGGTAATCGCCGAAGAAAAATATCTTGTTCTTTCGAATTGGTCCACCGAAGGTTCCACCGAACTGGTTCTGATCGAATTTTCCCCGCGTCGGTGAAAAATAGTTTCGAGCATCCAGATTGGTATTGCGCAGGAACTCGAACACATCTCCGTGAAATGCGTTCGTTCCGGATTTCGTCACTACATTAATCTGGCCTCCGCTGAATTCCCCGTATTCAGCGTCGAAGTTGCTGGTCAGAATCCGAAACTCCGCGATGGAGTCCAGGTTAGGAACAATCGCCGCGCCCATGTTGACGTCTTCCTCTACGTCGCTCCCATTCACGATGAAAGCGTTGGCGAATTCGCGTTGCCCGTTGATAGAGACAGTTCCGGGATTTAAATCGCCGGAGGGATTCAGCGCGCTGGCGCCGACATCTTGTACCGTCTCGGATGTGATCGAAGTCACCGGCGCCACACCGGGTTGTAGAGCCAGCAGATCGGTGTAACTGCGGCCATTCAACGGGACCGCAGTCATCTCGGTACCCGTGATTACCTCTCCGAGCTGGCTACTGGCCGTCTCCACCTGCGCAGAGGTGTCGTTGATCTGGACGCTTTCTTTTTTTTCTCCCAGTTCCAGCACGGGATCAATCAGCAGCGCACTGTTTACGTCGATCGCTATGTTTGCACGCGCGTAAGGTCGAAAGCCTGGCACCGAGACCGCCAGGGTGTAATGCCCTATCGACAGATTTAAGAATGAATACAAGCCTTTCTCGTCGCTGGTAACTGTCTGTTGAACCCCCGTGTCTACGTTCGTCACCCTGACGGAAGCCTTGGCGATCACCGCTCCGGTAGAGTCCGTCACCGTCCCCGAGATGCTTCCTCCCACGCCGGCCCAAGCCGCAAACGTGCCGCACAGCAGAAACATAAACAGAAATGCACAGCCCAGGAACTTGGCAGGAGCTCCTCGAAGAGGAACTTTCCTGTCAGCTGGAAATGCGGCGGAATGTTTTTTCACGGAAATATCGCTCTGTCCTATTCGCTGAAGCCATTACGCGGAAGATTCCAACTCGGGCGCCACGAAAGTGATTGCTCAGCTGAGAGAAGCAACCGGCGTATATTTTCTCCAGTTGTAACTCATTTGCAACTGGGCTAGGCTATTTCAGTTGCAACTCATTGTCAACTACAGATTTGTTAAGATTCTGTAAGCCGGCCCAGACCGTGCGCACAATTGCAGAGGCGGCCCCTTTTACTGGCAGCCTGCGGGATTGCTAGAACTTTCTGCCAGCCCCTTGATTGCAGGACATAATTCAGATAGCTTTGCAAAGCGCAGCGAGGCACACGTGAACATCGGTATACGTAAGGCTGGCCAGGCTACCATTCTCGATCTGGACGGGCCGTTAAAACTCGGCGAGGCCGAAGAATCCTTTCGTAATCAGGTTCAGCAGCTCTTAGACGCGGGCTCTACTCACGTGGCTGTAAATCTTGCAGGTGTTACAGAACTCGATAGCTCTGGAATTGGAGCGTTGGTCCGCGCGTTCACCACGTTGAAGCGCGCCGGCGGCAAGTGCACATACTTTTCTCCCAATAAGCGTGTGGTCATGCTCCTAAAAATGGTCAGGCTCGACACCGTTTTAGATATCTCTCCGGACGAAGCTACCGCGCTCACCCGTATATAAGGTTCCGCTACTTTCTTGAAAGAATTTCCGGAGGCGGCTTCCGTGGGGGCCAGGCGCCCAATTCCAGGAGACCGCGGTTGCAGATTTAGCGGCGGTCGAGTGCGGGGTGCCGGACATCGCGGCCCGCGACAAAATATATAACGTCTTCCGCAATGTTCGTGGCGTGATCTCCGATACGCTCGATGTTTTTCGCCACTAGAACCAACTCGAATGCGGTAAAGACGACCGCCGAATTCTCCATCATATAGGTAAGCAGTTCGCGGAAAAGCTGGTCGCGCAAGCGATCGACTTGATCGTCGCGTTGCAGTACGCTGTGAGCGAGTTCGATATCTCCGCGCACCAATGCGTTCAGGCTGTCGCGAACCATGCCTTCGGCCAGTTCGCTCATGCGCGGTAAATCCACGTACGGTTTCACTTGCGGATGGCGCAGAATGCGCATGGCCGATTGCGCGATGTTCACAGCTTGATCTCCGATGCGCTCGAGATCCCCGTTGATCCGCGAAACCGCCAGCAAAAAACGAAGATCGGCCGCCATGGGCTGCTGTAAAGCCAACAGCCGCTGTACGCGCTCATCGATCTCAATCTGAATCTCGTTGATGGCGTCTTCCTCAGTTAGAACCGTCTCGGCGAGATTTTCTTCGGCGTCCAGAACGGCATGAATCGCTTGGTGCACCGCTCGCTCGGCGAGGCTTCCCATCCACAGCAGCCGCTGTTTCAATTCTTCGAGGTCACGTTCAAAATGTCGTTCCATTTTCTTCAGTCCCTTTCAAGTACTGCTGCCGAAACTCCCAGCCAATAAATCTCGACGAACTCAGCTCATCCAAAACGGCCGGTAATGTAGGCCTCGGTACGAGGATCCTTCGGCGTGGTGAACAATTTTGATGTTTCACTATGTTCAATCAGTTTGCCGTCGAGCATGAACGCCGTGAAATCGCTGGCGCGCGCCGCTTGCTGCATATTGTGCGTCACAATCGCCATGGTGCAGCTATCTTTCAGGTGGAACATCAGTTCTTCAATCTTCGCCGTGGTTACCGGGTCAAGCGCCGAACATGGTTCGTCGAGCAAAAGCACCTCAGGATTCACGGCCAAAGCGCGCGCGATACACAATCGCTGCTGCTGGCCGCCCGAGAGCGCGAAGGCCGACTTATGCAGATAGTCCTTCACTTCATCCCAGAGCGCCGCGCGATGCAAGCTGCTTTCCACCAGCTCGTCCAACCGCCCCTTGTAGCCATTGATTCGAAGTCCGTAGGCCACATTTTCGTAAATGGATTTCGGAAATGGATTGGGCCGCTGAAAAACCATTCCCACGCGTCGTCTCAAATTAACCACATCCATACCCTGAATATCCTGCCCGTCCAGCAATATATTTCCTTCCACACGCGTGTTGCGTATGATTTCGTTCATGCGATTCAAGGTACGCAGGAAGGTGGATTTTCCGCATCCGGAAGGGCCGATTAACGCGGTAACCTTGTTCACTGGAATATTCAGGTTCAGCCCGTAGACGGCCTGTTTTGGGCCGTAAAAGAAATTCAGGTCGGAGATCTGAAAGCGCACCGGCGTCTCCTTTTCCGAAGCCATCGAGCGGGTCTCGTTCATCGGCACTTTCGGCGCAAGTCTCGCGGCTGTGCCATGGTTGCCTTCAGAAACAGATGGCATATCAGACACTCCTGACCGCGCCACCACGGTTCAACAAAAGACGCGCCCCCAAATTGGCCAACAGCACCAGACCTAAAAGGACCAATCCTGCAGCCCATGCCTGGCGGTGCCAGTCATCATATGGCGCAATCGCGTACGTATATATCATCACCGGAAGCGAAGCTGTCGGCTGCCCGAATCCCGGGCTCCAGAAGCGGTTACCGAATGCCGTAAAAAGCAACGGAGCAGTTTCGCCGGCCACGCGCGCAAGTGCCAGCAGCATCCCGGTTAATATGCCCGCTTTCGCGGCCGGGAGCACCACCGTAACGATTGTCTTCCATTTACTGGCTCCCAGCGCCATTGCCCCTTCGCGTAGGCTGCCCGGCACCGCCTTCAGAAACTCCTCCGTGCTTCGCACCGTTATCGGAATCACCATGATTCCTAATGCCACGCCTCCTGCGAGCGCGGAAAAGTGTTTCACCGGCAGCACCGCCAGGGAGTAAGCAAAAATTCCTATAACGATGGACGGTACGCCGTTCAGCAAATCGGTGGTGTAGCGAACGACAAAAGAAAACGTCTTGCCGCCAAATTCAGCCAGATACACACCCGCAAGCAAGCCTACCGGCAAGCCCATCAGCGCTGCGAGCATCAGCAACTTCAAGCTACCCACAATGGCATTAGCCATTCCTCCGCCGGTTTCCCCTACAGGCTTGGGCAGTTGTGTAAAAAAATTCCAATTCAACGATTTGCCGCCATTCCAGACCAGATACCCGAGAATGAAGAACAAAACCGAAACCACGGCGAGTGCAGCGATTCCCGTTAGGGTCAACATCACGTAGTTCAATGCCTTTCGCCACAGGATACGGGGATCCATCATGCCGGGCGTCCTCCCCCGCGTTCAGTGGTGACAATCAGAATCCGTGCCAGGCCATTCAAAATGAACGTAATCAAGAAAAGCACCAAACCCAGCTCGATCAGCGAACTCAAATACAAATCACCGGTCGCTTCTGTAAATTGGCTGGCGATGGTGGAAGCGATGGTGTCGCCGGGCGACAGCAACGATGCGGCAATGGTTGGTGCGTTGCCGATGACCATGGTCACCGCCATCGTCTCACCCAACGCGCGCGCTAAGGCAAGAAACACCGAGCCCATGATGCCCGCGCGAGCCCAGGGCACCACAACTTTCCAGGTGGATTCCCAGCGCGTCGCGCCTAACGCCATAGCCGCTTCGCGTTGTTCCCTCGGCACCGTGAGCAGAACTTCCCGCGAAACGGAAATAATGAAGGGCACCACCATAATGGCCAGAACAATTCCGGCGGTAAGAAAGCCCACTCCGTAATTAGGTCCGCGAAATAGCGCGCCAATGTAAGGAACCTTGCCGACCGTATTCATCAACAACGGACCAATGGTCGTGCGCATCACCGGCACAACAATGAAAATCCCGAGCAAGCCATAAATCACGCTGGGCACGGCCGCCAGCAGATCAATCAAAAATGAGATAACGTCGCTCACTTTTCGGGGCGCCAGTTCGGAAAGAAAAATCGCGCTGGCCAGACCCAGCGGCACCGCCAGACAAAGCGCCACTGCCGAGGTAACCAAAGTGCCGTAGATAAATGGCGCGGCTCCGAAATTGTCAAAGTTCGGGTCCCATACTTTTGTGAAGAAAAACATCCAGCCAAATTTCGCCCGGGAAAGATGTGAATTCACCCACAGCTCATAGACCAGCATCGATGTGAGCAGGATGATTCCGGCGGCAAAAATAAGAGTAATCAGGTGAGCAATCTGGTCGCCGCCGCGCAACCGACGAAGAAATGCGCGAGGCCCCGCTTGCGGCGGGGCCTCATTCACGACGGTAGTGGCGGTAGCAGACATTTTTACTGAATCAGCGAAATTGCCTGGGTCTCCCTCGCGATTAATTCTTTGGGAAGTTGCGCGTAAGTCAAACCCTCATTGTATTTTTGACCTTCCGTCAGCATCCATTTCAGAAAATCCTTAATCGCTTCACGCTTCGTGGCATCTTGAATTTGAGCGGGAATCAGCAGCCAGGTGAAACTCGAAATGGGATACACCTTCGGGCCCTGAGGATTTGTGATCGAAACGCGGAAGTCCGCCGGAATATTCTTCGCATCCGCAGCGGCTGCAGCGGTCACACCCGCCAGGTCTGCCTTCACGAAGTTGCCGGCAGCGTTCTGAACTTTTCCGTACGGAATGTTGTTCTGCACTGCGTAAATCAACTCGATGTATCCAATCGCGTTCGGAGTTTGCTTCACCAATCCAGTCACACCTTCATTGCCCTTGCCGCCTAATCCCACGGGCCAATTGACCGATGTGGCTGCATTGCCAACCTTCCTCTTCCACTCCTCGCTTACCTTCCCCAGGAAATCCGTCCAGATGTAGGTGGTCCCGCTACCATCCGATCGGTGAATTACAACGATGTCCGTATTCGGAAGGTTCACTCCCGAGTTTGATTTGGCGATTTCCGGATCGTTCCACTTTGTAATCGTACCGAGATAAATTCCAGCCAATGCTTTCTGCGTGAAATTCAGTTCCCCGGATACGCCGGCGATATTGTAGGTCGGCACCACCGCGCCGAGCACCGTCGGGAAATGCAGGATTTTGAACTTTGCCTGGCTAAGCTGATCGTCCGACATCGGACCGTCAGACGCGCCGAAATCCACGGTCCCCGCTAAGAGCTGACGTATCCCACCGCCTGAGCCGATAGATTGGTAGTTAATCTGTACGTTGGGATGCTGGTTATGATAAACGTCAAACCACTTAGAATAAATTGGATACGGAAAGGTAGCCCCCGCAGCATTCAACAGTATAGTTCCACCTTGCGCCATGGCGAGTGCGGCCAAGCCCAGCGCGAGCGACACGATTAACAGGCTCTTTCTCATGGTCTTAAAATTCTCCTCTCGTCCCATTTTTGGCTTGGTTTGTTACAGATGTGTTACATCGGAAAGAATGAGTTGTGAAATGCTCCCAAAACGGGTTCGCTGGTTAATGATAGAAAAGGACTTAGTGGTCTTCAGTTAGCATCCAATACGGACCCGGAACAGCGACAATATGCAAAGTACTAGCCAAGTCGCCGCTGCAAGGAAATTATTCTAAGCTCGTCGTCTGCTCGGGGGAAATCTCCATCTGTTTCGCACGTCCGTGGCGGACTTCCAGCCCTCGAATCCAGAACAGGATATCTTCCGCGATATTTGTCGCGTGATCTGCGATCCGTTCCAGATGGCGCGAAGCCAGTACGTAATGCAAATTCGGAGCTGCTAGGGAAGGATCTTGCGTCATGCCGGCCAACAATGATTCAAACAAATGATCGCGATACCGATCTACTACGTCGTCACTTTCCAGAACCTGTGTCGCCAGTTCAGCATTTTGGTAAATCAAGCCTCCCAGGCATTTTGACACCATCGCGCGCACAGCCGTAGCCATAGGTTCCAGTTCCGTGGGCATCTGAACTTGGCCCATGGCAGCTAATGAAATGGCCCGTTCGCTCAGATTCACCGCCAGGTCGCCCATACGTTCTAGATCGTTATTTATCTTCAGCGTAGCTACGATCAGCCGTACGTCCGTGTCCAGCAAGTTTCCCTGGCGCAACATGCGGATAGCATGTTCATCGATCGTAATTTCCATTTCGTTGATGCGAGGCTCATTCAGAAATACCTCGCTCGCCAGTTTCTCGTTGCGCTCCAACAATGCCCAAAGCGCTCGATTCACCGACGCTTCTACCGTTCGCGCTTGGGATACTAGGTAATTCACCAAAACGCTTTGATAAATTCCTTCCGTGCTCGTTTTTGTAGCCGCCATCCCTTTTCCTCCAGGCTAGCCGACCGCGCCTGATTAAATATCTGCGCGTACACGATGGCAGCGAAACGCTGCAAGGAAATTAATGGAAGGTGAATGCTTTAAGACAACACTGGCCTTAGGAAGCTAGCGGAATGGAGAAAGAAAACTTCGATCCGCGGCCTACGGCGCTTTCCACCCACAAGCGCCCGCCGTGCGCTTCTACAATATGTTTCGCGATGGAAAGTCCCAGCCCGGTGCCGCCCGCTTCCCGCGAGCGCGCCGCGTCAACCCTGTAAAAGCGCTCAAAAATTCTCTCTTGGTCCGCGAGCGGTATTCCAATCCCCGAATCCGCAATCGTTACAGTCGCGTCGTTTGCGCCCACCGATGCTTCTAACTTTATGCGTCCCCCGGCAGGGGTGTATTGAATTGCGTTATCGAGCAAATTTTGCAATACGTCGTGTAACAAGCTGGCGTCTCCACGTATCGGCTGAAGTACGTCGGGGGCCTCCACCTCAAATGAGATCTTCTTCCGGCTGGCCTTCAATAAAGTCGTCTCCGTGCAGCTTTCAATTAGTTCGTGCAACCCGACTGGAAAGAACTCCAATTCAAGTTTGCCGGCTTCGATACGCGCCAGTTTCAGCAAATCATCCGTCACTCGAGCTAATCGAGCGGCATGCTCTCGAATAATTTCCAAAAAGCGCCGGTTGTTCTTGGGATCATCGAGTGCCCCGGCCAGCAAAGTTTCAGCAAAGCCTTGAATCGCCGTCAGCGGAGTCTTGAATTCATGCGACACGTTCGCGACGAAATCCTGTCGCACACGTTCGAGCCGCCGCAGCTCCGTCACATCGTGCAACACAACCACTGCGCCAGACGGCTTGTCCGCCGGCACCGAGCGATCCGATTCCAAAGCTTTCACCGGTGCCGCCGTCACCGAAAAGTTTTGAGGTTGCACGATTCCCATGGCGATGTCGCTCTGGAGTCCTTCTTCGCCTTGTAGCGCCCTGCGAATCAGACCCAGCAAATCCGAATTTCGCACCACTTCAATTAACGGGATGCCCTCGCTCGTGGCCGACTGCAAATTCAGGATTTCTGAAAACGCACGATTGCAAAACACCAGCCGCTCCTGCGCATCGACGACCGCCACTCCCTCCACCATGCTGCGAAGGATTGCGCTGGCCCGATTGCGCTCGCTGCTCAACAAGCGGATCTCGCGTTCCACATGCGCCGCTGTTTGATTCAGAGAGTCTGACAGTTCGGAAAGCTCGTCACGCGGCCCCCCGGCCGGCTCGGATCGAAAGTCACCCCGCGCGATTCGCTCCGAAAAGTTTTTCAGACGTTGCACACGTGCGCGGAAGGAACCGGCGATGATCCGCGATAAGGCGATTCCCAGCAGCAAGGTAATTAAAGCAGCCACCAGCAATCGCTCGCGCAGCTCTTTCAACGACAAATCAATTTGGCTTAATGGTAATTCCAGGAGAATAACGGCAGGCGATCCCGACGCAGGCTGCAAGCGCTGGGCTCGACTCACAACTCCCCGTTCCCGATCCACCGATTGCCCGACGCCTTTCGCCAAAGCGTCTTGCACCTCGGGCCTGTTCGCCGGTTTTTCGGACGCGTCCGCCGCACTTGACGAATCAGCGAGCACCGCGCCGGTCGCATCCAATAGAGTGACGCGCGCTCCGCTTTGCGCCATCCACCAAGTCCACTCCTGCAATCCCTTTGCGTGAGACAAATCCGGAGGATTCGCTAGGGCCAGATTGATTAGCGAAGTGAGCTGATCGTTTGCAGATCGAATGGCGTGGCTGCGGACAACGCGCGCAGAATAGAGGTCAACGGTGAGTAAGACGCCGGCCAGGAGCACCAGGTACGCGAGTCCCAGGCTCCAGAAAAACTTAGCTCGCACGGCCTGTTTCGAAGAGGTATCCCGCTCCCCGAATTGTTTTCATGAACCCCGGATGTTGAGGATCGGTCTCTATTTTTTCCCGCAATCGCCGCACGTACACGTCCACACTGCGTGGAGTCACAAATCTCTCCGTTCCCCAAACCGCGTCGAGCAACTGATCTCGAGTGAACACGCGGTTAGGACGCGCCGCCAAGAAGTATAGCAGCCGGAACTCCAGCGTGCTCATCTGCACCGGTTTCCCCGCGCGTGTGACGCGGTACGCTGCCGGATCAATCTTCAACGCGCCAATCTCCAGTGGCTTCTCCGACGGTGCGCCCGGCTCTGCGCGCCGTAACAGCGCCTTCACCCGCGCTGCAAGCTCTCGCGGGCTGAACGGTTTCGTTACGTAATCATCCGCGCCAAGCTCGAGCCCTACCACGCGATCCGCTTCTTCGCCCTTCGCCGTAAGAATCAAAATTGGCAGACGATTCAGCGTGACATCCTTGCGAATCTCTTTGCAAATTTCCAAGCCGGAAAGTTTCGGCAACATCAGATCCAGGATCAGCAAATCAGGCGCCGCTTTCCGAATCTGCGCTAACCCGGTCGAGCCATCCGCGCTCGCGGTCACCTGATAGCCATCTTTCTCCAGGTTGTAACGTACGAGTTCAACTATGTCCTTATCGTCTTCAATCACTAGTACGCGTTTCATCGGCTCTCTTTGTCGAGGAATGTGCACACAATAGGCGAATCATACCTCGGAAACAAGCCGCGCCGGATTGCCGGCCGTTTTTTTAACACAGCGTTAACATCGTGTCACAACGGCAAGGGAGCTCCTACCTGGAACATTTCCTTCAGCGGATGTTCGCGGCTGTCGAACCCGCACCCGCGCAGAGGGTTGATTCTATGCGCCTTGCTTCATCCTGGCGGTGCTCACTTGGCCCTCCCGTCTGCTCCTTTCTCTCCGCTCGCCGCGCGAGGTAAGACCATGGATGGACAATTGCGTAAGTGCCGTCGTCGGACAACCAGGAATCGATTTCTGGCATGGCTCACTTGCTACGTTTTCGCATTGCTCGCCATGCTGGCGCTCCCGGTTGTCCCGGCAAGGGCGCAACAGAACTCCACAGACCTAAGTTCCCAGAGCCCGGAAGATCTGATGAAGACCGGCGCTTCGCGGTGTTAACGCAGAATTCACCGTTTCGATAAAGCTCTCGCGTGAGACACTGCGTTCACCCATATGCCGCACGAGCTTCATTTCGTGGCACAATCTCGAATTGACGCGCCCGCCGAAGAAGTTTTTCGCTGGCACGCGCAACCTGATGCCCTCGAACGCCTCTCCCCTCCTTGGGAGCCCGTCGAAATCCTGCAGCGAGCGTCAGGAATCCGTGACGGCGACCGTGGCGCCTTGCGCGTCCGCATGGGACCGTTCAAAATTCGATGGTTTTTTGTCCATCGCGACTACATCGAAGGACGCCAGTTTCGCGACGTGCAAATCTCCGGCCCCTTCCGCCGTTGGGAACACACCCATAAAGTGGACCCGCAAGGCCCCCGCGCGTGTCTACTCACTGACCGCATTTGTTATGCGCTGCCGCTTGGAATGGTTGGAAACTTTCTAGCTGGCTGGTTTGTCCAACGCAAACTTGCACGCCTTTTCAAATATCGCCATCGCGTGACTGCCGACGCCTTCCGACCCTCGTCAAATTCTAAAACCGCTTCTAGCTGGTAACTCGTCCCACTTCATACAATTCGCCATTACCATACGGTACCGTATGGAAGACCATACGGCCTCTGCTCACATTCCGATTGAAACCAATTTCTTGTGCAGCGGCCTTTGGTGTACATTGTTAGTTAGCGATTCAGCGCTCAATTCATTTGCTGAATCCTGAGAGGGTCAAGCTATGAGCTCGACCAAGCCCGAATCGGTTGTCAGCAACGAAACTCCCTCCGGCGCTCGTCGGGACACCTTAAGCGTCACCGACAATCGCACGGGACGCCAATACGAACTTCCCATCAAGAACGACACTATCCGCGCCCTAGATCTGCGCCCCATTAAAGTAAACACAGACGACTTCGGCATGATGGGTTATGACCCTGCATTCACCAACACGGCTTCTTGTTCGAGCAAAATCACTTTTATTGACGGCGATAAAGGCATCCTGCGCTACCGCGGCTATTCCATCGAAGAACTGGCGGAGAAAAGCACCTACATTGAAACAGCCTACCTGATTCTTTACGGCGAGCTTCCCGACAAATCGCAATTAGCCGACTGGTCCTACAACATCACCCATCACACCTTCATTCACGAGAGCATCAAAAAATTTCTCGACGGTTTTCATTACGACGCCCACCCCATGGGCATGTTGATTTCCACCGTAGCCGCGCTGTCCACTTTTTATCCGGACGCCAAAGACATTTTCAATCTGGATTCTCGCCGCAAGCAGACCTACCGCTTGATCGGCAAGATGCCTACGCTGGCAGCTTTCGCCTATCGCCACAGTCTGGGAATGCCCTACGTTTATCCCGACAATGATTTGTCCTACTGCGGAAATTTCTTGAACATGCTTTTCCGCACCACCGAACTAAAATATCGCCCGAATCCCACCCTGGAACGCGCTCTCGATATTCTTTTTATTCTGCATGCGGACCACGAGCAGAATTGCTCTTCCACCGCCATGCGTTGCGTGGGCAGTTCGCATGTCGATCCCTATTGCGCCACCGCCGCGGCCACCGCCGCCCTGTACGGTCCGCTTCACGGCGGTGCCAACGAAGCCGTTCTCCGCATGCTCGTTGAAATCGGATCGGTAAACAATGTCCCTGCCTACATCAAGCGCGTGAAGTCCGGTGAAAAGTTGCTTATGGGTTTTGGTCATCGCGTTTACAAGAACTACGATCCCCGCGCCCGTATCGTGAAGCACATTGCCTACGAAGTTTTCGATGTGATGGGAAAGAATCCCTTGATTGAAATCGCGCTGGAGTGCGAGCGTATCGCCCTCGAAGACGATTATTTCGTATCGCGCAAGCTGTATCCCAACGTCGATTTCTACACCGGGCTCATCTACCAGTCGATGGGCTTCCCGGTCACCATGTTTCCCGTGCTTTTCGCCATTCCCCGCACTTCTGGCTGGATCTCGCAATGGGAAGAAATGCTGCTGGATCCCGAGCAGAAAATTGCGCGGCCTCGGCAGGTTTATTTGGGCTATCCCCTGCGCAGCTATACGCCTTTGGATCGCCGCGGTTAGCCGCAGTTTCTCCGGGAACCTAGTTTTAGTCCGTTTGTCCAAGCCCTTAGCCGTCCTGGTACCGCGGAAATTGATTGCATCTGGACGCAATCTCTGGCAAAACACTCTGACGTCCCCCGGGGGCTATACTCAAATATGGACATCTCAACGCGCCAGTCTGGAACAGCCACGATCGTGGATGTTGTCGGTGACATTACTCTTTATAATTCCCCCGATGTTCGCAAAGTCTTGCTCACCCTTTTGAAAGAAAAAAAGGCCCCTCGCGTGATAGTGAATATGGAGAAAGTACGATACATTGACAGCGCGGGTGTGGCTTCCTTGGTGGAAGGCTTGAAAGTTTCGCGCGATATGAAAAGCACTTTTGCTCTATATGGCCTGAGCAAGACTGCCCGGGAAGTATTCGAGCTGACCCGGCTCGTGAAAGTTTTTGAAATTTACAACACAGAAGAGGATGCCTTGCGGGGTGGCAGCGCCAACACGAACGTTGCTCCTGTTAGGTAAATTCCGGCCGGCCGCGCGATTTCCTGGGGATTCTAACCCGTCCGGATTCAACGATGTCACTTACTGAAACGATCGGCTCAGCCACGATCAACGGAGTGGCCTATATAGGCGGCTTGGCGCGTTTGGCCGGCGGTTCCTTGCGCGCGATTCTCGTCGAGCCGTTTCACGGAAAGAAATTCCACATCAGCCGGTCCGTTCACCAGGCCATGGCCGTGGGCGTGGAAGCCCTGCCCATTGTTTCGCTGATCTCCTTTTTCATCGGCACTATTCTCGCCCTGAACGCTGCCTATGAACTTCGTAAGTTTGGCGCGCTCCAGGTAGTCGCTAGCGCCGTGGCCATTTCCATGACTCGCGAGTTGGGCCCGTTGATGACCGCCGTTGTCGTCATCGGCCGTTCCGGTTCCGCGTTTGCTGCCGAGATCGGCACCATGAAAGTTAACGAAGAAATTGATGCGTTGGAAACCATGGCTCTTGAGCCGGTTGATTTCCTGGTGGCGCCCAAGTTCCTGGCCATGCTGCTCATGGTGCCTTGTCTTACTGTATGGGCCGATTTTATGGGTGTGCTCGGTGGCGGGGTTTTTGGTGTTTCGGCAGCGAGCTTCACCTGGGGAAGTTATATCCGCGCCACGCTCGAAGCCTTACAGTCCCGCGACATCACCAACGGTTTGATTAAAGCTGCCATGTTCGGACTCACCATTACCGCCGTTGGCTGCCAGGAGGGTTTCTCCACTGGGCTGGGTTCTGAACAAGTCGGGCGCTCCACCACTTCTGCGGTGGTTAAGTCTATTTTTATGGTCGTGGTCGTGGATCTGATCTTCACCGCAATCTTTTATTTCACCGCGGCGCGTTGAGAGACGGCCGGGAGAACAGTTGAAATCGATGGCGACGAAAAGCAATTTAAAAGACGACAGCGCGCGCGTCACCGACGGGTCGGCCATCTCTGTGCGTAATCTCCGCGTGAAATACGGCGAGCGCGAAATCCTTCACGGAGTCAATTTCGAGGTTCCCGCCGGAGAGACCATAGTGATTCTCGGTGGCTCCGGGTCAGGCAAGAGCACGCTTTTGCGCACGCTGGTTGGATTAGAGCTGCCCAGCGCCGGCGAAATTTGGATGCGTGGAAAGAATTTTGCCGCGATGTCTGAAAAAGATCGCGACGAGCTACGCAAGAAAATGGGCATGTCTTTTCAGGGTGGCGCGCTCTTCGGCTCCATGACCGTCGGGGAAAATGTTTCTCTGCCTCTTCGTGAACATACCGAGCTGGATGATTCCACTATCGAGATTATGGTTCGTCTGAAACTCGATCAGGTCGGCCTTTCGGGTTTCGAGAATTACATGCCGGCGCAATTGAGTGGCGGTATGAAAAAGCGCGCCGCGATTGCCCGCGCTCTAGCCATGGATCCTGAAATTTTGTTTTTCGACGAGCCTTCCGCCGGCCTGGACCCCATTATCGCCGCTGGAATCGACGAGCTGATCCTGAAATTGAAAAAGGCCTTTCGCATGTCCATCGTAGTTGTCACCCACGAGCTGGCCAGCGCTTACTTGATCGCCGATCGCATGATCCTGCTTGATAAAGGCGTCGTTGTCGCCAATGGCACGGTGAAGGAATTGCAAGCCAGCACGCAGCCTCGCGTCCGGCAGTTTCTGGATCGTGTTCCAGAGCCGGAATTAACCGGGGAGTTTGATTATTTGCAAATGTTGACGGGGGACGTTCCGCCGATTCGGCAATGAAAAAGGTTTAAATCGCCTGCCGTGATATACTCGCGCGCTTGTAAGCGCTGAGTGTTGCCAGGCGGGAATCAATCGAGGAAACTGATGGAAGCAAAGCGCGAACAGGCTCTCGTCGGACTATTTGTTTTGGTGGCTGGAGGCCTGCTTATTATTACGCTCGTCCTCCTCTCTGGTGCCTTAACCACAGGTGACACCACCTTCCACGCCTTTTTCAAGAATGCTGGCGGCTTGCAGCCCGGCTCGGAAGTGCGCTATGCCGGCGGCCCCCCGATAGGACGCGTTAGGAAAGTTCAGGTCGACCCAGGAAATTCCACACGCATGCAAGTCGACTTCGCTATACATCCAAACATACCGGTGAAGACCGACAGCACGGTCATCATTACAAGCAACAGTCCCTTGGGCGAGAATTTCCTCGATATCCTGGCGGGAACCATTCCGGCTCAGCGTGCTCCGGCTGGCTACACCCTCCAATCGAGGGAACCTGTGAGCTTTTCCGACCTCGCCGACAAAATAAACGCCTTGGCTCCCACCGCCAACGAACTCCTCGTTAATCTGAATGATCGCGTGGTCGAATTAAAGGAAACACTCAAGCGCGTCAACGATCTTCTAAACGATAGGAATCGCGAAAACATCGCCGAGAGTCTTGCCAACGTCCGCGGCATGCTCCAGGAAGATCGTCCTTTGGTTCATTCCACCTTGGATCACGTGAACACCGCCTCGGCCAAGCTCGGCCCGCTAATCGACGATTTCAAGAAAACCTCCGAGCAAGCGAACGTAACTTTAGATCACATCGATTCCATGATTAAGGAAAATCGCCCCGATATCCGCTCGGCGGTGAAGAATTTGCGAGCGTCGCTGGCTAAGGCCAATTCGATTTTGTCCCAACTCGATACCACCGTCGCCAACAACTCGGAGAATCTCGACGAGATCATCGACAATCTACGCCGCATTACTGAAAACATGACTGCCTTTACCGAAACGATCCGAGACAAGCCTTACCTATTGATTCGTTCCTCAGATCCCAAGCGTCACGAGCCGGGTGAGGCACCGCCGAAATAGGCGAAAAGGAGCACGGAGTGTTTAGGTCACGAACTCAACTTGCTGCAATCATTTTCTCGCTGATCTGCCTCTCGGGCTGCGTTGCCTCGCGCCCCATGAAATACTACGTGATCGATCCCGGCGCTGTCCCGGCGCCACAGGGAGCTCCCACTTACCAGGTAACTCTGTTGGTCGGCCGCATCACCGCCTCGCATCTGTTTCGCGACGATCGGATCGTGTACGGCTCCGGCCCCGTACAACTCGGAACCTTTTCTTATGACCGATGGGCTGAACCCCCCGCCGATATGCTCCAGGACTTATTGATCTCGTCCTTGCGCTCCACCGGCCAATATCGCGCCGTTTCCGGCCTCAGCAGCAACGTCCGCGGAGACTATGTTGTGCGTGGCCACCTCTGGGACATCTCCGAAGTCGATAGACCCGAATTGATGGCGCGCTTTTCTTTCGAAGTCGAACTGTTCGATCCCAACACGCGCACCACCGTTTGGTCCCACAGATACGAACATGACGAGCCCGCCCAGGGCAAAACCGTAAACGATGTCGTCATAGCCATGGACAAGAACGTCCATGCCGGACTACAACAAATCACCGCCGGCATCAGCGAGTATTTCGCAACCCATCCGGTACAGCAACCGCAAGCCCAATCGTCAGAATAACTAGCGCGTGGGACTGAAACCTCCCGTTTCGCATGTCCTTCGCCTGCAGCTCGGAGGGTTGTTCGAGCATCCCACCGCGCCTAACCTGTCATTCGGACTCTCAAGGGTTTTCTTGCGTTCGCCCGCATTCCGGACGAGCGTCAGCACCCGCAGGGAGAATCTGCTCTTTCGTTTTCTCCACAAAGAATTGGGGTTATAATGCGCCCAGTTTATTGCCTCAGGTAATCCTGACGCCCGGCATTCACTGATGCGGCGGCGCGTTCTCGCGCGGCGAGGAGGCTGTCATGGGCCTGCAAATCACGTCGCGAAAATCAGGTAATATTACGATTCTCGATCTGCATGGGCGCATCATAATCGGCTCCAGCAATGATTCTCTCGGCGTCGAACTGCGCAAACTGGCCGAAGGCGGCCCATCTGAGGTCATCGTCAATCTCGCTGGCGTGGCGCAAATCGACAGCTCCGGCATTAGCACGCTCGTGCGCTCCTTCGTGAGTCTCGAACGCCAGGGCGGTGGCCTCAAAATCCTCAATCCAACCGGCCACGTCAAAGAGGTTCTCGAACTGACGCGCCTGATCAATTCCATCCCCGCCTTTACCGACGAAGCAAAAGCCATAGCCGCCTTCCGCGGCGGCGTAGCCCACGCCTAAACAAAAGCTGTTGAATGACGCGGCATCTTGGTCGTGAGAGCGTAATCACGTCTTACTCTTTGCGTATTTCCTTAGTTCTCGCCTTCGTGATATTCGTCCCGTCCTGTGCTGCTCGATACGCCTCCTGCTGATGGCCAAGAAAAATTTTCAAATATTCCTGAAATGCAACCGCGCGGTTATTCCTCGCCAAAATGTGGTTACTGTCCGGCAGCGGTATACACTGACCAAGCTGCCAAAAAACACTTACAGGGGACGGTCATCCTGAGAGCTATGGTTGGAACGGTAAAGCTTACGATATCACTGTCATGAGACCCTTACCAAATGGACTAACGGAAAATGCGATTGATGCGGTGCGGTCTTGGACCTTCAAACCCGGTACCGATGCAGATGCAGTTCCCATAGCGCTGGGAACGTCTTCGAGGTTGCCTTCCACTTATATTAAGTAAGCCATCGCTTGGAGTTCTTGAAGAACGAAAAACAATCACGCGTTTTTCTTTAGTTCAGCAAGCACCAGCTTGGCAACTTCCTTCAGCGTATCGAACACGCCTTGCCCCGTAACCGCTACAGCCTCCAGCGTCGGTTCGCCCTTCACCGAAAGCTGTTTTTTCAACTCTTCCACCGACAGAATATTCGGCAGGTCACGCTTGTTCAGTTGCAACACATAGGGAATCGTATCGAAATTAAGATTGTGATCTTTCAGATGCTCGCGCAGGTTGTCTAGCGTTTCTAGATTCGCGTCCAGCCGTTCTTCCTGCGAATCGGCCACAAACACTACTCCGTCCGCGCCTTTCAAAATTAACCGCCGGCTCGCCTCATAGAAGACCTGGCCGGGAACAGTGTAAAGATGAAAGCGCGTACGAAATCCGCGTACTGTACCCAAGTCCAACGGAAGGAAATCGAAGAAAAGTGTGCGATCCGTTTCGGTCGCCAGCGAAACCATCTTTCCCTTTTGATTCGTTCCGGTGTGGTCGTAAATCCACTGCAGGTTGGCGGTCTTCCCGCCAAGACCGGGACCGTAATAGACCAGCTTGCAATTTATTTCCCTCGCGGGAAAATTAATAAATGGCACTATCTCCTCGGATTACCAGCCCGTTACTTATAGCACAGCCTCTGCGACACTCCAACGCGCCCCCTTCGCCTCTGCTTCGCAACTGACAACTCTAGTCCCCGTCGCGCCCCAACGAGCACCAGGGTGTCGGCCCGTTTTATAAGGTTTCAAGGTTGAATGTAACTTCGCGGCCTTCAGCGCGGCACCCGACAGAACGGCACCCAACCCACCAGCAGCAAAACTTCCAGTTCGAGCACCCGCTTGAAGATTGCTGCTGGAAGGCTCGAGGTCTCTCTCTAAATTCGTCCTCTCGGGAGGTGCTGGACGAACCCCCGCCCTTAGCCGCATGGTAAATTATCCCGTAAACACGGAACCACGAGGAAACCCCATGAAGCTTATCTCGGTTAACACCGGTCTCCCGCGCGAAGTTACTTGGCATGGTATGACCGTCTCCACCGGCATCTACAAAGAGCCGGTAAGAGGCCGCGTTGCCTTGCGCAAACTGAATCTAGACGGCGACCGTCAGGCCGACCTCACCGTCCACGGCGGCGAGTTCAAAGCGGTTTACTGCTATCCTCTCGTTCATTACGATTTCTGGAAAGCGCAGCTTCCCGACAAGGATTTGCCGCTGGCCATCTTCGGAGAAAATTTCACCACGGACGGTCTGCTCGAAAACTCAGTCCATCTCGGCGACCAGTTTTCCGTTGGCTCCGCGCAGGTCGTGGTCACCCAGCCTCGCCTCCCATGCTACAAACTCGGCATCCGCTTTCAAACCGAGGACATGGTGAAACGCTTCCTGGCCAGCGCCCGCACCGGTTTCTATCTGGCGGTCACCGGTGAAGGAGAAGTCGGCGCCGGTGACGAAATGAAACTCCTCGCGCGCGATCCAAACGCCGTCCCGGTCTCAGAAATCACTCGCCTCTACATCGCGAAAAGATTCAGTACCGACGACATCGCCTCACTCCAGAAAGCCTTGCAAGTCGCGACACTCCCCGAAAGCTGGAAGCAATATTTCCGGGAGCGCCTTGCCAAAACCCCCAGTTCATCGGAAGAAACACACCGCGCCTCATAAACGAATTGGAACTGAATGATTCAGCGCCTATCTTTAGCTTGTCCTACGGAGTGCTGATCAGAGACCGCTGGCGGCTTTCCAAAGCGAGCAAGGCTTTTTTATTTTCAAGCCCGCCTCCATAACCCACCAAACTCCCATTGCTCCCGATCACTCGATGGCAAGGAACAATTATAGGAATCGGATTCGATCCGTTCGCCAAGCCAACCGCGCGCGCCGCCTTCGGATTTCCCAGCCGGGTCGCCAACTGCCCATACGAAATTGTTTCCCCGTAAGGAATGCCGCGCAAACTTTCCCACACGCGCAACTGAAATTCAGTCCCCTCCAAAGCCAGCGGCAAATCAAAATCTGTCAACTCGCCCGCAAAGTAAGCGCGCAACTGTCGAATGGCCTCCGCAAAGCCCGCGCTATCCTCGCGCCATCCAGCCTTCAGCCGCGCAGCCCTCTCACTAGCAGGAAAATTGACCGACCGCAGCCCTCGCTCATCCGACACCAGCAGCATCTTCCCCAATAATCCATCGCAGTACGCATACCGAATCTCGCTCATCGCATTCCCCTGCGTTCCGTTCCGTTTTAGCCTACCAGAATTTTCGCGTGCCGGGTCGCTCACAATATGCCCGCCGCCGCGTCACACACATTTCACCCCGCGCTGAACTATTGCAAAGAATGAATCGCTACTATTGATTTGCGGAGAACGATATTTGACGGGAGGACCAAATGAACTATTCCAAGTTGTATGCTATTCCGGCCACCGCAGTAGCGGCCCTACTCTTTTTCATATCAACACCGGCGCAGCCGGAAGCCACACCGCCCTCAACGATCGAAGGCTTGGTGCGCGACATCTCATGCCCCATCCAGAATAAGGAAGCTACCGCGACGAAGTTCAATCTTGAGTGTGCTGTGCAGTGCGCCAAAGCAGGCTCACCGTTGATCATCCTCACCAAAGAGGGCGTCATCTACGCGCCGATTTCCGACAGCATGCCCGACAAAGACCAGCGCCAGCGCCTCATGCCCTTTCTCGGCAAATACGTCCAGGTAACCGGCCCGGTTTTTGAAAGAGAAGGAACGCACGCCATCGCCATCCAGGCCATCAAGGAAATGAAGGAAGTGCACCTGATCACCAACGCGAAATGATCGGGTTGTAAAGCAACATTCCTGGCCTTGCCGTCCACGTCGAGCTTTCGTTTGCATAGCTATGCGCACGAAGGTGTATCCTTGCGTCCGCATATGCTTAACGAATCGTCGGACCCTTCCTCCGAGCCTCGCCCTTGGGGAGACGCCGAGCGCAATCGCCTGCTGCTTTGGGCCGCAATTGGCATCGTTGTCCCAGGGTTATGTATCGTTGCCTTCCACCTGGTATTCAAGCCGCATGACGACGTCTTCAGCGTGAAAACCGAATTGCCCGTGAAAGCAACCATGGCTTTTTTTGTGGTCTTGGCCACTTGGATCGTATCCCGCATGGAAAAACGCCCTCTCGATGATTATGGTCTTCCTCTCTCCCAAATGTTTGGAAATAGATTTTGGGAAGGATGCCTCTGGGGATTTGCCATGCTCTCGGCCATTGTGCTATGCCTCCGGCTGTCCGCCCATTTTCAAATTGATTCCATCGCTCTTACCGGTGGCGCACTGTTGCGCTATGCTTTGGGGTGGGCGGCCGTTTTCTTGGCCGTTTCTATAAGCGAAGAATTTGCCTTTCGCGGCTACTGGCTTTTCACTTTCGCCAGACGGTTCCGTTTCTGGTCCGCTGCGCTGTTTACTTCCGTCATATTCGGGGTTGCTCATCTCGGAAATCCCGGAGAAAACTTCCTCGGAATTTTGCAGGTCGTCGTAACCGGTTTGCTTTTCTGCCTGATGATCCGCCGCACCGGCACTCTGTGGTTCGCTCTTGGCTATCACGCGGCCTGGGATTGGGCCGAAACTTTTTTCTACGGCACGCCCGACAGCGGTCTAATCGGTGTGGGCCATTTCCTCAGCACCTCGTCTCATGGCCCCCATTGGTTAACCGGAGGCTCCGCCGGCCCCGAAGGTAGCATCTTCGCCCTCCTGGTCCTGTTTCTCTGCGCCTTCCTGATTCATCTCCGCTTCCCAAACGCAATCTACCCCGATCGCTCAGTTTAGAAATGGTGAGGATAAGATGACCATGATATTAGCGTTCGATTGCTAGCGGTTACGCCGATGACGGAGGGGTAAACGGCGGAATTAAAAACACAGAGAATTCTTACTTCAATTTTTGTCTTGTGTAAGGTCGTTCTAAGGTTCGCAATACTTGTTCTTACCTTACTTCCCGGAATCATGCGCTTATTAAAGGCTTCTGCTGATTTCTAACCAAAGAGTGCAGGCGAAAGTAAATCCTTCCGCGCAGGCCCAAACGCTACCGATCCAGTTGTTCGGCCAGCGTTTCGCACACCACCGAATCTCAACCCTATTCCAATCCTACTCTGCCGCAATCCTACTCAACTGGAATCTTGGTCCCCTGCTGTGCCACTTTCGAAAGGTGCTCGATTTTCTCGTCGATCACTTCCCGTATGGCCTTCAGGAACTCCACGCGCGAGTTTGATAAGTGTTGGCGCACGGCCGGTGAAACGCCCAGCCGCGTCCGAAGGAAGTCCATCACTTCGTAGCAGGGGCACCGTTCGTGACTAGCGCTCGCACTTGCGGTGCTCTGGTTTGCTTGTTGCTGATTGCTCTGTTGCTGTTCCATCATTGTGCCTCCTGCATTTCTACTGTAAGAAGCCCTTTCTCCAGCCTTGCGCGTGACGGCGATAGCGACGCCATCGACCTTGGCAGCCCGATATGGCGGCGCAGCGTTCCAATTTCCACTACCAGTTCATCGCCCTTCTTAAATAAACCAATTTCACCTTTCGTGGCAAACGGCAGAAGCACCCGAATTTCGTAAGTACCGTTTTGCTTCTCGAAGCTATAAGGTTTTTCTGTCCGCGTCACGGCCGACGGGTCTTCGTTTCCAGGATACAGCAAAGCGGCAAGTTCCCGTAGCCGATGCGTTCCTAGAACTTCGTGTGAAAATAACGGAACCCGCTTCACCGGCACCGGCGCAAAGTATTCTTCAATTTCGCGCAGGACGTTTTCCTGCGACATATGCCAATCGTTGAACCATACATCCCGCACTTCCGCCGGCAGCACTCGATTCACAATGATGGAGTCCACCGTCAGGCCGTGCAGCGAGAAGTAAACGAACGCGCGCTGCGTCTCGCGCAGCACCATCTTCTCCGGGTTGGTCACTAGCCGCACACTGGTGATCTGCGGGTCTCCCATGATTTCGTCGATGCCATCCAATTTCTCGAATAGCTCGCGGATATTTATAAAGTAGCTGTCCGTGGGAAGTTCAAAAGGTGCCACGCGATTTGCGATGGGCCTCACCGCCTTCAGCAAATTGCGCTGAAATGGAAAAATGTGCTTCATATACCAGTCCAGCGTTGTGGGCATGCTGATGAACCGCAGCGATTCCGCGGTGGGCGCGGCATCCAGCACGATTACGTCATACTGGTTTTCGCGCCGGTACTGGTTGATGTACATCATCGCGCTTAGTTCTTCCATGCCCGGAAGAATCGCCAGTTCCTCCGCCTCCACCCCGCTGATTCCTGTAGTGCGCAACACCGCGCTCACATAGGACGAGATCTCCTGCCAGTGCCGCTTGATCTCTTTCTGAATATTCAATTCGAAAATCGAAAGCTGCTCGCCGACCGCCAGCGGGTCGGAAGTCTGCGCCCGAAACAGGTCGTTATCCAGGTCAAAGCAATCCGCCAGACTGTGCGCCGGATCAATGCTCATAATCAACGTGCGATGCCCGAGCTCAGCCAGCTTCATGCCGGTAGCCGCCGCCAAACTCGTCTTCCCCACGCCGCCCTTGCCCGTAAACATGAGAATTCGCATACCCCATTATACGGCGGTCTGCCTTCTCAGCGGTTCGTAACGATGGTTGAGTCGAAGGACTGCGACCGGTTCTGGTATCAAAATGATGGGATCCTCGCACGAGTCGGGAAAACAGTCCCGAATTCCCCCGCTGCGTGCTAAAATAGGCGAGCATTCGTTGCTTCTGTCTCCCCGCAATTTTATCGGGTTGCAAGATCGCGATTGCCGTTCTGTCCGTCTAACCAAATCGGCACAAAAATGACAAAGAATATTCGTAACATCGCCATCATCGCGCACGTCGACCACGGTAAGACCACCCTCGTCGACGCCATGCTGCGTCAAAGCGGAATCTTCAGCCAGCACGCCCATCTGGTCGAGCGCGTCATGGACTCCAACGACCTGGAACGCGAGCGCGGCATCACCATCCTGGCGAAAAATACCGCGGTCACCTATCACGATACAAAAATCAATATTGTTGACACGCCCGGCCACAGCGACTTCGGCGGCGAAGTCGAGCGCGCCCTCCGCATGGTGGACGGCGTTCTCCTGCTGGTTGACGCCAGCGAAGGCCCACTTCCGCAAACGCGTTACGTTTTGCAAAAAGCGCTGGCCGCGAAACTGCCTCCCATCATCGTGTTGAATAAAATAGATCGTGCCGACGCGCGCCCCGCTGCCGTCCTCGACGAAATATACGATCTCTTCATCGACCTCGACGCCACCGAAGACCAGCTCGATTTTCCGGTGCTTTACACGAACGCCCGTACTGGCGTGGCGCATCGCGCGGTCGGCGATGCATCCACAAATCTTCAGCCGCTCTTTGAAACGATCGTCGCTTCCATTCCGCCGCCTTCGGGCGATCCGGAAGCCGTACTGCAAATCCAGGTCACCAATCTTGATTACAGCGAATATCTTGGACGCCTCGCCATCGCCCGCGTTTTCCAGGGCACGCTGAAACGCGGCACCGAAGTCGGTATCGCAAAACTTTCTGGCGTAATCCAGGCCACCAAGATCACAAAATTATTTACGTTCCGTGGCCTCGAACGCGACGAAGCGGAAGAAGTTTCTGCGGGTGATATCGTAGCCATCGCAGGCGTGGAGGGAATTCAGATCGGCGAAAGCATCACCGATCTGTTAAATCCCGCGCCGCTTGAGCCGCTGCTGATCGACGAGCCGACGCTCACCATGGTGTTCACCGTGAACACCTCGCCATTCGCCGGCCGCGAAGGACAATACGTTACTTCCCGCGATCTGCGCGCGCGCCTCGACCGTGAATTGCTAACCAACGTTTCCCTTCGCATCGAAGACATGGGCGCCACCGATTCTTTCCGCGTCCTCGCTCGCGGCGAGCTTCAACTCGCTATCCTGATCGAAACCATGCGCCGCGAAGGCTACGAACTAATGGTAGGCAAACCTGAAATCGTGGTGAAGACCGAAAATGGCAAGCGCCTGGAGCCTTTGGAGGTCCTGATCGTGGATTGTCCAGAGTCTTTTATCGGCATCGTGATGGAAACTCTAGGGCACCGACGCGGTGAGCTGGCCAAAATGGTCAACCATCATTCCGGCCGCGTGCGTATGGAATTTCGCATCCCCTCGCGCGGGCTGATCGGTCTTCGCGGGCAACTGCTCACCGATACTCGCGGCACCTCGCTGATTCACTCCATGTTGGAAGGCTGGACGGAGTATGCCGGAGACATGGCTTCGCGCCTGACCGGCGCTCTGGTGAGCGATCGTGCCGGAGTTTCCACCGCCTACGCCGTATGGGGCATTCAGGAACGCGGCGAAATGTTCGCGGGCCCGGGCCTGGAAGTGTACGAAGGAATGATCGTCGGCGAAAACGCGCGCGAAGACGACATGAACGTCAACATCACAAAAGAAAAGAAGCAAACTAACATGCGCTCGTCCAGCGCCGATGAAGCTATCCGCCTGGTTCCGCCTCGCGAATTGACCCTCGAAAAAGCCATCGAATTTATCTCCGATGACGAATTCGTCGAAGTCACGCCGAAATCCATACGCCTGCGCAAGAAAGTTCTGGACGCTAAGAAGCGCCCGAAGCGCTGGCAGGAAATCCGCGCCAGCGTAGAGTCCGCTTAGAGGCCAGATTTAGTACTAGACGGATTTGGCAGTCTTAGCATCGCTGGAGTGTTCGCTAGCGGGATGGAGGATTCCCATGAGCGGGCAAAATGGCTTCTTTCAGACTCGTAATTTCCCCGTAACTAAAAGACTATACGGCACTTACGATTGCTATCGCACCGGAATTCAATTTGCGATGCATATAGTCGAGGTTGGCATCTGTGGACATAGCTCGCCCCGAAGCTAAACGGAAGAAAAAGATACGCCGGACGATTTATATCGCCGCGGCGGTGGTTCTAATTCCGCTAGTAACCTACGCGCTCTCCAAGCTCAAGCCTGCTGCGCCTACGGTGGACAGCGCCACGGTCTGGACTGACACCGTGAAGCGCGGCCCCATGCTCCGCGAGGTACGCGGCCTGGGTACCCTGGTTCCCGAAACAATTCGCCTGATCCCCGCCGCCACCGACGGCCAGGTGGTGCAGCGTAATTTGCTGCCCGGCACTCCGCTGAAAGCCGATACGGTCATTTTAGAAATGAGCAATCCTGAACTCCAGCAAGCCGCGCTCGACGCCGAATATCAAATGAAGGGCGCCGAAGCAAATCTGGAGCAGACCAAAGCGCTGCTGCAAAATCAGTTGATGGACAAGCGCACACAAGCCGCTTCGATTAGTTCTGCGTATCACACCGCGGTGTTGGATAAGGACACCAATCAGCAGCTTGCCGCGAATGGCCTGGTATCGGATTTGATTTACAAGAAATCGCAGGTAGTGGCCGATGAACTAGCCAAGCAGGACGAACTCGCGCAGAAGGAAGTGGAGACGTTCTCCAATTCGATTGCGTCACAGATCGCCGTGCAACAAGCGACGGTGGATGAAAAACGCGCGATGTATAATTTGAAAAAATCGCAGTTGGACCAACTGAAAATCCGACCAGGTATTGATGGCGTGCTGCAAGAGCTGGATGTGGAAGTGGGCCAGAAAGTAACACAGGGGACCGTGTTGGCGCGAGTCGCTCAACCTACGCATTTGAAAGCGCAGCTAAAAATTGCCGAGACTCAGGCGAAAGACATTACCATCGGGCAAAAGGCATCCGTCGACACGCACAACGGCATAATCGCCGGACATGTGATGCGCATCGACCCGGCCGTAGTAAACGGAACTGTTACCGTAGACGTCGCGCTGGATGGCGAGTTACCGCAAGGCGCGCGGCCGGACCTGAGCGTCGAAGGCACCATCGAACTCGAGCGGTTGGCCGACGTGTTGTACGTGGGCCGTCCGGTGCATGGCGAAGCGAACAGCACTGTAGGGTTGTTCAAAGTCGTCGATGACGGTGGAGCAGCCATCCGCGTGCAGGTGCAACTGGGCCGCACGTCGGTGAACACGGTGGAAATCGTGAAAGGCCTGCAAATCGGCGACAAAGTGATTTTGTCCGACATGTCAGCCTGGGACAATTACGACCGCGTGCAATTGAAATAAATGAACGGAACATTTTGAGGCCCCGGAAACGTACCTAACTTGGGTAAGAGATTCGTGAGCAAAAGCTGAAGGAGCCAACATGGATACAGCGCCGAAATCAATGATTCGTCTGGAAGGCGTGACGAAGGTTTTTTACACCGATGAAGTGGAGACACACGCGCTCGGCGGCGTGCATTTGGACATCAAGAACGGCGAGTTCCTTTCCATCGCCGGCCCGTCGGGATGCGGCAAGTCCACGCTGCTCTCTATCCTCGGCTTGCTCGATTCGCCGACGGATGGCAATTACTGGATCAATACGCAGCCGGTGGCGAACCTTTCGCTTTCCGACCGCACGCGTATTCGCAATCGTGAAATCGGATTCATCTTCCAAGCGTTTAATTTGATCGGCGATCTCACAGTTTTCGAAAACGTCGAGTTGCCGCTCACCTATCGCAGCATGGCTTCAGCAGAGCGCAAGAAGCGCGTTCAAGAAGTGCTCGAGCGCGTGGGAATGGCTCATCGCATGAAGCACTATCCTTCCCAGCTTTCCGGCGGCCAACAGCAGCGCGTGGCGGTAGCGCGAGCGCTGGTCGGTTCACCTTCGATCCTGCTGGCGGACGAGCCGACTGGAAACTTGGACTCGAAGAACAGCGAAGCGGTGGTGGATTTGCTGCGGCAACTGCATCGCGAGGGCGCGACGATCTGCATGGTCACGCACGATCCGCGTTACGCCAGCGTGGCGGATCGCACCATCCATCTTTTCGACGGGCGCATCGTCGAGGAGACTGTAGGCACGCACACCGCGTCCGTTTAACCGGTTTCGCAAAAACCGAAAACCCTTCTGAATGCCGCAGGCGAGAAAAGCATTCGGCTGCCGCGCCACGGGTGTGCTTAAACAAGTTTCAAGACGGAAAACGAACACGCGGATCACGCACTGCTGAGTCAAACGGAACGTCCGGAGACGAAAATGGGAGCTTTGCTACAAGACATTCGCTACGGCATCCGGATGCTGGTGAAGAATCCGGGATTCACAATCGTCGCGGTGCTCACGTTGGCGTTGGGCATCGGTGCGAACACTGCGATATTCAGCGTGCTTGATTCCGTTCTGCTCCGGGCACTTCCCGTTGCGCACCCCGAACAGCTCGTGCTGCTGACCGATCCGGATTCACATGGCTCCTCTTTCGGCAGTGAAGGGGGAGATCGTTCGCTACTAGCCTATTCGGAATTTCAATATCTCCGCGACCACAACGAAGTGTTTTCTTCAATTTTTGCTTCCGACAGTCAAATCGTAAAAACGCCTGTAACCTTCGGTCGCCCATCCGGCGGTGCCACAAGCGCGGAAGAAACTGTCCGCGTCCGGTTAGTCAGCGGAGATTATTTTTCCACGCTCGAAGTGAAACCTTCTGTCGGCCGCATGTTTACACCGGAAACGGACCGAGCGCCCGGAGGCTCACCTTTTGCGGTGGCGAGCTACGAGTTCTGGAAGCAGCGCTTCAATCTCGATCCTTCGATCATCGGGAAAACGATCCAAATTCATCAGATATCGTTCGAAATTATCGGCGTGACTTCGGCCGGATTTTCCGGCGAAACCGTAGGAGAAGCTCCGGACGTTTGGGTTCCGATTACGATGCAAGACGCCATCTACCCAGGGCGCGATCTTTTGAGCGCAGCCAAGGGCGGCTTGGACCAATACATGTGGCTGCAGGTAATTGCGCGACGGAAGCCCGGAGTTACGCTGGAGCAAGCGAAAGCCAGCATCAATGTGACGTTCACTCGGATGCTTGAATCCGAGCTTGAATCCGAGTTGAGTGCAGAAGAGCGCAAAGGACTAATGGACCAGCGTATCAATCTTCAAGCTGGCGCGCGCGGTTCTTCCACACTGAGAGGGGAGTATGGAGACTCACTCAAGGTTTTAATGGCACTGGTGGGGTTCGTGCTCCTGATCGCTTGCGCCAATGTTGCGAACTTGTTGCT
>Ga0209420_1000078_pt1 | contig 62139 bp, 37 predicted proteins | sample BlaSpr_A8_OM1_O1_FD_187972 | JGI IMG/M metagenome (GOLD analysis project Ga0209420, IMG submission 187972) | Forest soil microbial communities from Thunder Bay, Ontario, Canada - Black Spruce, Ontario site 2_A8_OM1_O1 (SPAdes) (version 2) | ecosystem: Environmental > Terrestrial > Soil > Boreal... | reverse complement strand
TACTGCCCGTTCGTCGCAGTCGCGCCATTCGGCGGGCGTGAGGTCTGTCCAGCGCACACGACCGGAAGCGATATCTTCGTGGCCGTATTGCACCATGTGGAGGAATGCTTCATTAGCCCCGACGATCGCACCGTCGAGAGTCCACATGAAAACCCCCACAACATTGGACTCGACCAGGCGCCGGATCTTTGCCTCGCGTTGTTCGAGATCGCCGTACAAACGGGTATTTTCCAGCGAGATGGCGGCCTGCGAGGCGATGAGCTTCAGCACCGTGATGCGGGTCGGCGTAAAGGCGCGGGTAGCCAGATTGTTTTCGAGGTAGAGCGCGCCGATGAGCCGGGCCTGGTTCGTCAAAGGCAAGCAGAGAATGGAGCGGGCGCGGTGCTGACGGATGTAAGGATCCGCAGCAAACTGGGGCTGGGCCGAGGCATCGTCGAGAATCATGCTTTCCCGCGTGCGCAGGACATAGTAGAGGACCGACTCCGGCAGCATCGCCTCACTCACCGGCATATCGCCCGGTTGCACGTTGACCGTGTCGCCGCTGGTCGTGGCTTCCGCTGCTATTCGCTGCTCACCTCCTCGGTCAAGAATCAGCAGGCCGCGCTCCGCACCGGCCTGCTCAATCGCCGTGCGCATGAGCGTATGGATCAGTTTTTCCAGTACCATCTCGCTCGAAACCGCCTGCGACACCTTGATCACGGTTGCAAGGTCGAGATGTTCGACCGGCATCGCGATCGTGCTCGTCGCGCCGGGCGCGGGCTCTTCCGCCCTAAGGGGCGGGTACATCTCCTCGAGCTGTCGCACCTTTCCGTCGGCTCCCCAACGCAGGTAGCCGTAGCGAGCCTTCCTCAAGTACAGATGCGCGATGTCCTCGAATCCACGCGCCGCGTAGAACCGCGAGGCGAGCTCTTCGGTAAGCGCCTCATTGTGAACGAAGCCGTTTGCCCGGGCCGAGTGGATGGCCTGCTCGTACAGCTGTTCGGCATCAAGCACGCGGCCTTCGATGCGGGCGATCTCGGCGCCGACCACTGCGGCGCGGTTTTCGAAGTTCTCCGGGCAGTTCTCCGCCCAGACCTGTAGCTGCTTGTGATGCGCAGCAACAGCGTTCAGGTGCTGCAACCGCTCGCCGGCCGGTGCTGAATCGCAACAGGCGGCTTGGGCCAGCGCACCGTAAAAGTGATATTCGGCTTCCTCAAACAACGCGGATACGGTCCAGAGAAGCGGTTGTGCTTTCGATGCGGCGTCGATGGCCGTCGCATAGTCGCCCGCAATACAGCGCGCCTGCAATTTCCGGATCCAGTACCGACACGCAAGGGTCGCGAAGGACCGGTCGCTGGACAAATGGTGTTCGGTGCGAATCTCATTGAGCTGCGCGTCGTCAAAGCAGCCGAATTTCGGCGTCAAGCCGCGCAGCATCCGAATCAGCGCGAGTTGCACTGTGATGTCATGAATGACAAGGCCGAACCGCGTCTTCTCGGCGAACACGAGGCCATGTTCGGCTTCAGCTTGCACCTCGAGCAGCGGCTCGCCAGCGAAGAGAAGGTACGAGTTTAGATTGTTGCACGTGTAGGCTGCATACGTGAGGTCTCCGATCCGGTTCGCCGCTTCGAAAGCGCGGCACAGCAGATCACGGCAAGCGCGCACGTGTTTTATCCAGGGCACGACGAAAATCGCGAAGCAATGATAGGTGCTCGCCTCGAAGCGTTTTAGCCCGCGTCGTTCGACGAGCTCATAGCCGAGTTGGCCGAATCGAAATCCAGCCCTGTAGTCGCCGAAATGCGGTCCGGCGATCCTGGCGAGCCATACGTAGGCGACACACGAAGCATCGCAGTTGCCGTGCTCGAGGCTGAGGCTGACCGCTTTGCAGATGGTCAGGGAAGCCAAGTTCTCATCGGTTTGCATAGCTGCCGGCAAGACTTTAATTAGAACGTCGACCGTGGCGAGGGAGGCCGGGTCATCCATTAGAGGCAAATCAATGAGATCCTCGACCGTCCGGCTCCCGAGCAGTAACCAGATGTCCCCGTATTCGCGTAGCACCTCCTCCTCTTTCGGATGGGGTGACCAATCGATACCGACATGCCGGAGGTAGTTAAGACAAACAGCGACCGCGCGGCCAGTCTGAAGGAGGGCCGTACAGACATTCATGCGCAAGCTTGCGAGGATTGCCTGTTCGACCGTTGTCGCGGCGCGATTCGACAATGCAGCCAATCGCTCCTCTGCCACCGACAACTGGCCAGTCAAAAATTCGCATTCGGCCCGGGTCAGCTCCAGCGCAAAAATCAGCTCATGTCTGCGCTCCCAACAATCGTCCTTCAATAGCTCCCCGCCGGCGATGAGATAAGTGAGCGCCGAGGCATAGGCAGCGGACCGCTTGGCGCGCTTACCACCGAGCAGGTTAAGCTCTGCGAGTTGGTCCCGTTCCTCTGGCTGGGTGATCAGCGGGGCGCCGCGGTTGAGCTGATTGAGGATCTCGAAGATCGCCTCCTCCCGTTTGTCGGCGGGCGTTTCCGTCACTAGCAGCCTTCCTATCCGGAGATGGACCTCAGCGCGCGATGCTTCTGGGATCAGCGAATAGGCGGTCTCCTGCACCCGGTCGTGAATAAATTTGTAAGACCCTTCCAGGCGCTCGATCAGTTCCTGACGGACCGCCGGCCACAGAACCGCATGCACCTGCTCCTCGGGGGTCTCCAGGACGGCCGAAAGCGTCGGGGTCGCGCCAATGTTGCCGAGACAAGCGAACTGCTGCAACGCGTGCTGCGTTTCGGCCGGCAAGCGGGTCACCTTGCCCAGCATGAGGTCTACGACATTGTCGGTATAACCTTTGTCGTCAATGCGACCGAGATCCCAGGACCAGCCCGCCGCGTCCTGATCGAAGCGGAGCAATCCCTCTTCCGCGAGCGAGTAAAGAAACTGAATCACGAAGAAGGGATTGCCGGCGGTCCTCTCATGCACTAGTTGCACCAGCGGCGCAGCGTCGGCCGGATCGCAGCGAAGCGCATCGGCGATGAACTGTCCAAGGTCGTCACGGGCGAGCGGCGGTAGGCGAACTTCCTGCACCCGCGCTCCGGCTTGGCGGATCGCTTCGAGCTTGCGCGTCAATGGATGAGCGGCATCAACTTCATTGTCGCGGTAAGCGCCGATTAACATCAGATGCCGCAAATCGGACCGGGTCAGCAGATCCTCCAGCAGGTCGAGGGTCGCAGCGTCGAGCCACTGCAAATCGTCGAGAAACAGCGCTAGCGGATGTTCCGGCCGGGCGAATACGCCAATGAAGCGCCGGAAAACGAGATGGAAACGGCTTTCCGCTTGTTGAGGCTCAAGCTCCGGGACCGGCGCCTGGTCTCCGATGATGAGCTTCAGTTCGGGGATGAGGTCGGTCATGAGCCGTGCATTCAGCTCGAGCGCCTCCAGAAGCGCGCCGCGCCACATCGCCAGTTCGGCGTCGCTCTTGCCGAGAAGAGGCCGTACAAGGCTTTGAAATGCCTGCACCAGGGTCGAATAGGGAATGTCGCGTTTGTGCTGATCGAACTTGCCTGAGGCGAAGAGTCCTCGCGGTCGAGCAACCGCCAGGTGCAGCTCATTGACGACAGAGGATTTTCCAATGCCGGAATATCCCGAGACGAGCACCAATTCCGGCGCGCCGCCCTTGACCACGCGGTCGAAGGCCGCGAGCAAGGCGTCGACCTCGCGTTCCCTGCCGTACAGCTTCTCGGGGATCAGCAGCCGATCGGGGGTGTCATGTTGGCCAAGCGGGAACGCAATGACGTGTCGACGAGCTTCCCACTCGGCAAGACAACGCCGTAGATCACTCTCAAGGCCGGTCGCAGTCTGGTAGCGCTCCTCGGCCGTTTTGGCGAGCAGCCTCATGATGATTTGGGAGACAGCGATTGGGATATTGTCCAATCGCTCGCTTGGCGGCACCGGTCTTCTGGCGACATGGCAGTGAACCCATACCATCGGATCGGACGCGGTGAACGGCAGCGAGCCGGTAAGTAACTGGTACAGCGTGACGCCGAGAGAGTAAAGGTCGCTGCGGGAATCGATCGAGCGGTTCGTCCGCCCGGTCTGTTCGGGGGCCATATAGGCGAGTGTGCCGGCGATTGTTTCGGGCGGCTCGGGCCTTTGTCGCGCGCGCGGCAGGCGCGAAGCGAGTCCAAAGCCTGACAGCCAGGCTTCGCCGGTGGAAGTGTTCACAAAAATGTTTGCGGGTTTGATGTCTCTATGGAACAGACCGCGCTGATGCAGATGGCCCAGCGCCGAGGTTATTCCTATGGCAACGCGTAAAAACAGGTCCAATTCCCACCGTTTGCCGAGGAGTCGCGCAAGCACCTCCGCGCCGTGATCCTCAATGAGCAGCGCCGGTTTTCCGTGGTCATGAATGAGTTCCAGGGGCCGTGCTGCCCAGCTTGGATCGAGCTCACTCCGCAAATCATACGCGTGTTCCAGCCGCGCGCTGCTGCTGGGCGCGGGCTGGTCTACTGCAGAGGTCAAGACCAGGACTGGGCAGGACGCACCGGCTTTGGCGCTCCTCGACAGACGGAACTCCCCGTCGTTCCATAAGGTCTCGAAATCGGAACTCAAAGGCTTCCCACTCCACAAGATCATCTCGCGCTACGATGCCCCAAGCAAATTGACTGAGCGCGTGTTAATGCTCGTGTCCTTTCTTGGCTTATGGTTCGGCTCCTCACCGTTTCTTTACCGTTGCGTGAAACGTAGCCTAAAACGGTCATGCCGTTCATGGGGGCGATAGCGCACCTTGCCTCTCCGGCCTTGAGCATGAAGCATACCTCCTTTCGTTTTGCCCTTCACTGTGCCAGCCGAACTGGCACGTCCTATCGGCTCATCGGGGTAGCCGCGTAAGGCAGAGAACACCGAACGAGGCGATCAAAAGCACGGTCGACAATAACATTAGAAGCTTCGGCTGGAAGCTCGCCCCGTTCCACTCTCCGCCGGCGACGCCCCAAACGTTCGCGGTCAGGATGGAAACCGAAATCCCCAGCGCCCAACCATAAACAGAGCCCGCACTTCCCAGGATGGAAGCGCCATATCCGTAGAGCAGGATGGCGCCAAACCACATGCTGCCCATCAGGGCGGAGCGGCACCATCTGCCTATACAATGATGCCCTTCAACGAGCACAGGCCAGGAACCGCGAAGGGATATCAAATATGCCGGGTAACCCATATTAAAGATCAGCCCTCCGAAAAGTGCCGGGATCCAGACAGCTAAACTGGCGAGCAGGGGCGGCGAACCGTCTATCCTGGCGTTCGCAATGAGGGGGGCTCCCGAGGCAAAGCCTACATTTAATACGGACGACAAACAACCTGCCAAAACAGCCAGGAGCACCGCCACGAACGCGCTGGTGGAAGACCGCGCTTCATTCAACTTGTTCTGCTGAGATCGGTCCCTGCTGACCGACGCTCCGGCGCAGAGGATCAGGCTGAGAATCAACAGCGTCAAACCGAAGATCAGCCACTGCAAATGCCTCCGGTCCATTTGTACCCCTCCAACCATAATAGGCCAGAGGCTACCCAGGAAAACCACTATCCCTGAAACCAGAGCGTTGGTAATGGCGATTCCCAACCGGACCAGGCTAACCCCAAAAAGTACCGAACCGGCGCCGAATAGCAGTCCACATCCACCCACCTGAGCCGTGAGGTGAGGATCGCGAATGAGGGTTTGACGGATGATTTGCGGGGCGAAAACGAGGGCCAGGCCGATGGGTAGTATCGCCATCGCGAAGCCAGAGTAGATGAGCCAAATATGTTCCCACTTCCAGATCAGGATACGCTTGGAGGGGACAGGAAATGACCCGTTTGCCACCCCCCCGGCCGCAATAACGAAAACCCCGTTGATCGAATCCGAAATCATTCCTTGTTCCAGCAGGTTCGATTAGTCGAAATGAAACACCTCTTCACACGACGCGGAATCAGTTTCCTAGAGCAAGTGCCCCATCGCCCTGTCGGCGTTATACCACAGTGGAGAAAATGCTGCGGGGGAATGAAAAATACGCGTACCTCGCTACCCACTTTTTAGCAAGATTTCTTGCGTCCGGCGCAAACCTCGTTGCGGCCGTAGGCCACGCTCCACTACCCCCTGGGATTTGGAAATCTTGGTTCAGAATGCTAAAAAGGAGTTCATTTTATCAGGCTGCTGACATCACAGTTACCGTTTCCGACTTTTCTAGGAGAGCAAATGGATTACAGACTATTGGGAGGTTCAGGTCTGAAGGTATCGTCTCTATGTTTTGGCCTCGGCACGTTCGGCGGAGGAACTGAGTTTTTTAGGGCATGGGGCTCGACCGGCGTCGAAGAGGGGAAAAGACTTGTTGGCCTTTGTCTTGACGCCGGCATCAATGTCTTCGACACCGCGGATGTCTACTCCAACGGCTTGTCGGAGCAGATCTTCGGACAAGCCATTCAGGGAAGACGCCACGAACTATTGATCTCGACCAAGGCGACCTTCCCCTTCGGCAAAGGTCCGAATGACGTCGGGTCGTCCCGCTATCACCTGATCCAGGCATGCGAGGGCAGCCTGAAGAGGCTGGGCACTGATTACATCGACATTTACCATATGCACGCCTTCGATGCGCTGACGCCCGTCGAGGAGGTGCTGTACACCCTCAATGATTTGGTGCACAGCGGCAAGGTCCGCTACATCGCCTGCTCGAACTTCTCTGGCTGGCATTTAATGAAGTCGCTTTCCATGTCGGAGAAGTATGGCTGGGCGAAATATGTCGGGCATCAGGTTTACTACTCTCTGGTGGGCCGTGACTACGAGTATGAGCTCATGCCGCTCGCGCTGGACCAGAACGTGGGGGCATTGGTCTGGAGTCCGTTGGGATGGGCACGATTGACCGGCAAAATCCGGCGTGGGCAGCCGTTGCCGCAGGTAAGCCGTCTGCCTAAAACCGCGGATGGCGGCCCCCCGATTCCCGACGATTATCTCTACCGAGTTGTCGACGCCATCGATGCCGTCGCACAGGAAACGGGCAAGACCGTGGCGCAAATTGCGCTCAACTGGCTGCTGCGCAAGCCTACGGTTTCAACCCTAGTCATTGGAGCGCGCAATGAAGAACAACTGATGCAGAACATCGGAGCGGAGGGGTGGCGGTTGACGCCGGAGCAAGTGGCGAAACTGGATGAGGCCAGTAAATCGGCTGTCCCTTATCCTTACTGGCACCAACGTCAGTCTCAGGATCGAAACCCGGTGCCGCCATCTGTTGGCCAATAAACCCTCGTTCTTGCGGACAGTTCCCGATACCCCGCAACCATCGGAATTTGTTCCTGCGATGTCGGGCCCGTGCTGCAATTAAGTCCGCTACACAATACCTCAAATAAGTTGTAGTATTGTGCTGTGCGAAAGGAGCGGAAAGAAGCCGCCAAACGGCTTTACGAGATGGCGGAGGGCCAGCAGGGTTTCTTCACGACCAAGCAAGCTAAGGCTGCGGGGTTCGCGGAGAATACTCACACATACCACGTTCAGGCGGGAAACTGGATTCGCGAGCATCGGGGAATCTATCGGCTGGCTAGCTTTCCGCAAGGCGAGCGCCCTGACCTGATGCTTTGGTCGCTCTGGTCCAGGAATCGGGAAGAGGTCGCACAGGGAGTCTACAGCCATCAAACCGCTCTGAGTCTTTACGAACTGTCGGGCGTAATGCCAGCGAAGCTGCACATGACTGTACCGAGGCGCTTCCGGCGAAATAGTGAAATCCCTCGCGTGCTCGTCCTGCATTTCGCTGATCTCCCTGAAAACGACGTCGGAGCTGCTGATGGAGTTCGGGTGACAAAACCTATGCGAACGATTCTTGATCTGCTCGAATGCAGGGAGGTGCCTCCTGCGATCGTTCGGCAGGCACTCCGTGAAGGGCTGCGGCGAGGGCTCATTCGCAGAACCGAAATTGCGGAGGTTAGGAAACGTCTCGCTGGTGACGAACAGCTGCGAACCTTTTTTCAGAAGGTAGCCGCTTGATGGAGCCCAAGAGATATGCGACAGCCGCAGCCTCCCGAAGAGGACAGTTTGCCGAAAAACTTCTATACTCTGCTACGTCACGGAGCGATAAATAGCCGCGTGCGGGACTTGGTGGACATGGTTCCATTGATTCAGTCCGGCACGTTGAGCAATGACAAGGTCGCTGAGGCAATCCGCGTCACTTTCGAGCGCCGCAAGACGCACGCGTTGCCGAATACGCTTCCAGTGCCTCCCACTGAGTGGCAGAAACCGTACGAGGCACTCGCTCGCGAGTGCGGTCTATCAGGTCAACTCGAAGAGGCGTTCTCTGTCCTGCAAATGTTCGTGAAACCAATCCTGGGCAGCTAAGAGATGTTCGCAAGGACGCCTCTGCTACAAAAGCAGGCGCGTCCCCTGTGCCAAAACTGTGCCGGAATCCGATGTTTTCATGCCATTGGGGTTAGCTTTGAGCGAAAAGCAGATTCCCCAAATTACTGAAAACACAGAGAAAGCAAAGTAGGGAATGGAGCTGTTGGAGTCGGTCGGTCCGCGCCCAAGGCAGGCGCGCTACCAGGCTGCGCTACGCCCCGACATGAAGTGCGTGATTCATTCTAAAGCACCTTCCAACTCTGCTCCAATCCTCAGCATCATTATTACCCCCGACTGTGCACGAATGGGTTATAGCGACTGTGCACAAGTCTAACCTGCCATTACACGCCAGAGGTCCTCACCAGAGAGCTTTAGATGCATGGCGCGCTCGTTGACAATATCGTCAAAACGAATCCACTCGGGACTGTTTTCTTCGTCCTGCAAAATGAACATGCCTTCCTCGCCTGGCTCGAGCACAAGGAGGCCATCGACCATCAGCTTTCCTTTTCGCAAGACGATTCGAGCGCTGCCGACCCAGGGACTCTCATTACGATAATGGCCGACGTATCGTTCCCACTCTTTCGGATAGGTAAAAGTTTTTGGCCCGATATATTTTGAGCTCGTAAACCATTGGCCGCCACATGCCGCCTCCACCACCGAACTGTGAGGATCCTTCGAGTCGGCACGGCCAAAGACCAGCATGAAATGCTGGAAGTCCGGATGTGGCGCGATAAACATATCGCCATGCGCGCTTTCAAGCGCAACCCGGACGCCTTGATAAATCAAGAAAAGATTATCGCCGGTGGCCACGACTTCGAAGGTAGGTCCTTCAGAGCTTTCATACTTCCCTAGATAGTCGGACGCATTTTTTACCGAGGCCGGAGAATCCGTTGTCGGCATCGGTGGGAAAGATTTGGCGGAGCGGTTCGCACGCATGAGCTGAATAGCATACTGAGCGACGGGGTTTGGCCGATATCCTTGCATCGCATTGATTGAGGCGAACGTTCCCACGCCTTCGTCGATATCAACTTGGAGTGCCGATGCGAAAGACACCATGCCGCCAGTGTGTCGCAATATTTTGTGACCATCGAGCGTATCCACCGCTATGCCGTAACCGTAGCTAGCGGTGGGACCGAACTCGTCAGCCGAGATGTGCGGATGCGAGAAAAGATCGAAGCTTTCCTTCGAGAGTAGTGGACCTTTTGGGCCCTGGCCCAGATTTGCAATCATTTGGATGTAAAGTCCCATGTCGTGAGGGGTGGAAGCGATGCAGCCTGCGCCGTCAGTCATCACGATAGCGGGCGCCTCCGCTAGCCGACCATGACGCGGATATGGGCGATCGTTCTGAAAGACCATGTAGTTCTTGGCAAGTTTTTCGCGAATGTCGAGCGAAATGAAGGGTTCCGTCTCCGTCATACCCAGAGGATTGAAGATGCGCCTGCGAAAACTCTCTGCCAGCGGCTGACCATCCAAGGTCCAGATTAAATGGCCGAGAGCTACGTACCCGGTGTTGCAATAATGGAAATGGCTCCCTGGGGCGTAGGCCGCGCGATGTTTCGCGGCTGGATCCGATAGAAAAAGCGGACCATCGCCAGGTAATCCAGAAGTGTGGGTAAGAAGATGATGTGTGTTGATATGTGAAAACTTGGATTCAATACGAAACCAAGGAAGATATTCCGCGATTGGTTTTTGTAAGTCGAGCTTTCCTTCCTGATGCAGTTGCAACAGGCAGTTGGCTACGAAAGACTTGCTGATCGAGCCGATTTCGAAAAGGTCTTGCGGTTTGATGGCTACGTACGATTCCGTGTCTCCGAAGCCGTAGGTTGCGACGCGCTGCACTCCATCGCGATCGGCCATGACCAGGGTCATCCCCGGTGCATTCATTGCCCGCATGTATTGCTCGACGAAAGTATCTAAGTCTTTGAAGCCCTCCGCATACTGGTTCTTGGTTTCTTGTGGTTGCAATTCCAGGACAACAAAACGAGTCGCAATCGCTCCGGCAACAGCCTGTCGGCTCAACTTCAAAAAGCCTCTGCGAGTTACTGAAAGCGACATCAGCTATCCTCCTGAATTCAGAATCGAGTGCGGACTATAACATTCGGCGTTCGCGTTCAGCAAAGTTGAACCGCACGTTGCCGCCATAGAAGGCTTCCGAGTTACTTTGATATGTTTCATTTGTTTCACATCTGAAGCCGGGCGGGATAATAACGTAAAACAACTTGACAAATCTACATTGTGTGACTAGATTTCACGCCATACGGGGCAGTAATAACATTGTGAAACACGCATTTCATTTGCGAATTGAACGTTTGAGCGCAAAGATACGTGGCACATTTCTCGCGTTCCGAGTCAAGGATGGGAGAACACCTCGATGAAAATTGAAACGAATCGACCTTCCGCAAGCACCCGCGTCACCCGTAGCAGATATCTCCCGTACTTCTGCGCACTCGTGGCAGTGTGCGCTTGGCTTATCACTGTTCCGGTTGTCTCTGCGCAAACAGCGGAGACTGGAGCTTTAAACGGTACGGTGACGGACCCCAGCGGCAGAGTTGTGCCGGGCGTCACAATCCGGGTCCTTAGCGCCACAACGGGGCAGACACGTGAAGCGATTACCCAGAGCAACGGAAGCTACCTGGCTGCGTTGTTACCGCCAGGCAGATACAGCGTGGAAGCGTCGATGAACAATTTCAAGAAGGCCACGTTCCCGAGTGTTGAAATTCACGTTACGGAAACCGCAACGTTGGACATCAAGCTCGAAGTCGGTTCGATTACAGAAACGGTAACGGTACAGAGCACAGCCACGCAGCTTGATACAACTTCCAGCGCGCTCGGAAACGTAACCGATCAACGCATGGTCGAAAATTTGCCACTGGTTACTCGAAATTACATGCAGATTCTAGGACTTTCGCCCGGTGTTTCATCTGATATTACTGACGCCTCCGCCATCGGACGCGGAAATGTGGGAATTGAATACTCTGCGTCTGGGGACATCGCGAACGACAACAACTTTCAGATGAACGGCGCTCAGGTCAATGATCTAATGGGATCCGGTAGCATCAGCGGCGGTATTCCTGTCCCCAATCCCGATTCCATCCAAGAATTTAAGGTCCAGACCGGCCAGTACGACGCTTCTTACGGGCGAAATGCGGGCGCGAATGTAGACGTAGTAACAAAATCCGGAACTAATGATTTTCACGGTGACCTTTGGGATTACTTTCGCAATACGGATCTAAATGCCAATAATTATTTCTTTAACCAGAACATGTTGCCGCGCGGCGTTCTAGATCAAAATCAATTCGGTGGTACCGTTGGTGGCCCGATAAAGAAAGACAAGCTGTTTTTCTTTGGATCCTACCAGGGCACTCGGGAAAAAGACGGATTGAGCCAAGGCTGCGCCACGGGAGGTAGTTTGCCGGTGGGGCTAACGAACGATGCGAGCAGCCGAACTGCAACGGCGCTCGCCAGCACGTTCGGGATTGCTTCGCCAGCAGACATTTCGCCGACGGCGCTCGCAGTTCTGAACGCACAACTGGCCAACGGACAATTCGTCGTTCCCGCGCCACAAAACAGCGCGGGCACTGCGGCCTTCAGCTCGCCTTGCCCGTACACGGATAACCAATACGTTGCCGATGTGGACTACGTGCAAAACCAAAAGAGCCATTTTTCCGTCAAGTTCTTCACGCTGAGCAGCACGTCGACACAAGCCTTCCCTCCAAATAATATCGGTTTTACGACCGTGACGGTCCCCGGATTTCCGCAATCGTCACATAATGGGTTTCAGGATCTTTCGATAACCCACACCTATACTTTCAACGATCATCTTCTGAATCAGGCGGTCTTTGGATTCCATCGCACCGTGGGCTTACTCGGACAAACCTATCCAAATGTAAGTTTTACGAACAGTCCGGCATGCGCTGGAAGCGTTTCAGGGGTGATAACGCTCGCGAGTTTATGCGTCCCGGCCCCACCGGCAGATAATGTTGTTCCGCAAATCCTTGTGCAGGGAACCTTCAATGTAGGCGGTAACGGCCAGGGGGTGTCGGTTTATCAGAACGCCTTTAATTTCGGCGATTCGGTCACCTACGTCCGCGGAAAGCATTCGTTTCATTTCGGAGGCGATATTGACCGAACCCAGATCAATCTAGCGACCTTTCACTTCCTTGCTGCGCTTACCTATTTGTCTTTTAACGACTTTCTAACGGGGAGTCCCTATCTTAGTGTCGATTTGCCGGCAGAAACCGCGCGGCAGTGGAGGGTCTGGAATGGCGATCTATACGTCCAGGACGATTACAAAATACTTCCACGACTGACCCTCAACCTCGGCTTCCGCTACGAACGTCAAGGACAAGTGGGAGAGGACCTGGGACGGGCGTCAACGTTTAATATCGCGGCAGCGAACCCTAATCCGCCGACAGTAGGGTCGCTGCAGGGATACGTCGTCGCGTCGAACTTCCCTGGCTCGCTTCCAACGGCGCCGGACGGTAGTATGCCCGTCCGTGCCAGCACGAACACGGCGCTTGATAATGATGGGCAAAACGGTTGGGAGCCGCGTGTCGGATTCGCGTGGCAATTACCGGGTATCGACAGTATGGTGCTTCGCGGAGGATACGGAATTTACTACACTCGGACGACCGGACAGCCGTTCTTGCAACTTCTTACGGCTCCTCCTTTCGGAGTTCTCCGTGAGATTCCTGGGACCACGGTAGACGCCGCTTTTCCGGCTTTTCCGCCGATACCGTCGTTTCCCGTCTATTCTCCTAGTACTGCTTTGTCACCTATTATTTTTTCACCGCATTTCCGACCGCCGATCGTTCAGCAATACAGCATGGATCTCCAGACCAGCCTCTCGCATAACTTTCTGTTGGATATCGGCTACCACGGAGCGCGGGGAACAAAACTAATCGAGGAACAAGCGTTCAACCAGGCGCTCGATGCTACTGTGACGCCGATACGCGGACAGACGACTAACACCTTGACCAATATACCTTTACGAGTTCCAGTTGAAGGATTCAGCCCGGGGCTTGCAACCCTCGTGGCCAGCAATGGAGCTTCCTGGTACAACGCTCTGGAGGTAAGCCTGAGCCATCGGTTTAGTCACGGCTTGCAATTCCTGGCTTCCTATACCTGGGCCTCGGCTCTTGAAACCTCCCCGGGATACGTCCAGGGGCTGATTGCTGGAGGCGTACTAACCGGCAATCAGACCAATGATTCCAACTACGGATTCGACCCCTATATTCGTCCGCAACGATTTGTGGTTAGCTATGTTTATGATTTCCCCACTCCGAAAGATCATTTTTCGTTGAGCGGCCGTGTGCTATCCGGTTGGTCTGTGGCCGGAGTAACTACCGTGCAAAGCGGAGACAAACTTAGCATATACGAAACAAACACGCTGAACGCTTTTGGTATCAACAGCACCGATCAGGACCGCGCTCAGATCGTATCGGGCTGCTCTGGCGGCAATCTCGTCACACATGGGTCGGTCACCAGCAGGCTGAACGGTTTTTTTAATGGAGCATGTTTTACAGCGCCGCCAGTTATAGGTGCCGATGGGTTGGCAACGGGGTTTGGCAATGGCGGGATTGGAAACGTGACCGGCCCGGCGCAGCAAGATTTCGATATATCGATTATCAAGAAGACCGCGCTGGGTCATAGCGAAGTGAGGAATCTCGAGTTCCGAGCGGAGTTCTACAACGCGTTTAACACCCCCTCGTTTTCAAATCCAGTTCTTGATTTCGGCTCGGTCTGCGTGGTCGGAATAACCTGTCCTCCTGCTGGGTCGGGCGTGACCCTTGTGGGTCCCAACCCCATCGTCAAGTTAGCGGTAGATCCGGCGTTCGGCGTAATTTCCACAACGAATGTGGCTCCGCGAATCATCCAGTTTGCATTGAAACTTTATTTCTAATTGGCAGTAGCAGATTTGTGTTGTTGTGACCTGCACGGCACGTCGCAGTTCGCACAGAGAACCTGATTTGCAAGCATAGAAGAGGATTAATTGACGTGTCGCGACTTCAACTAGAGCGGCTGGTACTTCGCGAGCTGAACTTGCCGCTGAAGCATCCGTTTGAAACGAGCTTTGGCCGCACGACAAACCGCCGTGTCCTTATCCTTCAAGCAATCGACAGCAGCGGTGCTGCCGGCTATGGCGAATGCGTGGCCATGGAAGGTCCGTTCTTTAGCGCGGAAACAATCGATACGGCATGGATCATCATCGCGAAACATATTGCGCCGTTGCTTGCCTCGCAAGATGTGCGAGCCGACAGCGTGTTCCAAAAGCTTTCGCCAATTCGCGGAAACCAAATGGCGAAAGGCGCGGTGGAGGCTGCGATTTGGGATTTGGAATCGAGGCGACTTAGCTTGCCTCTTTGGAAGCATCTGGGAGGCACACGGACCGAGATCGCTTGCGGCGTTTCGATTGGAATTCAGTCCAGCACCGATGAGCTGCTTGAAATAGTTGCGCGTGAGCTCGACAGCGGATATCAGCGCATAAAAATAAAAATCAAGCCCGGGCAAGATCTGAAACTAGTTCAAGCAGTGCGTTCGCGCTATAAGGACATCGTTCTCTCCGTGGATGCCAACGCAGCGTATTCTCTTGATCGCGATGCGGCGCTAATGAAGGAGCTCGATAACTATAACCTCCTGATGATTGAGCAGCCCCTGGCTCCGGGTGATTTAGTGGACCATGCAAAACTGCAGCGGCAGCTCAACACGCCGCTTTGCCTCGACGAGTCAATCGCCAGTGCCACAGATGCCCGATATGCGCTGGAACTTAGCGCCTGCCGCATTATCAATATCAAGCTCGGCCGAGTGGGAGGATTTTCTCAGGCTCGCGCGATTCAAGCGCTCGCCCTCCGGCACGAGATTCCTGTATGGTGCGGCGGCATGCTCGAGACCGGCATCGGCCGCGCGCACAATATCGCGATGTCTTCGCTGCCTGGATTTACCTTGCCCGGGGATGTTTCCGCCAGCCAACGATATTGGAGTGAAGACATTATCGAGCCTGAAGTGGAAGTCAGCTCGCGCGGCACGATTGAAGTCCCAACGGGGCCGGGATTTGGTTTTCGCGTCCGAATCGATCGTGTGGAACAGCTGACCGTTCGGTCGGAAACAGTTCCGGTTGGGAGCTTGACGACATCGACGAGCGTGGGATAAGGGCTGTGGCGCGATTTTCCAAGAACAACGAGGTGAGGCAAATGTTCTGTGGATCGATTTGGGGGCAGAAGGTGGATGAATCGAGTAAAGCCGAAATAATGCGTCCAAATGATCTAAAGGTCAGTGGCCGCATTCGCGCGGGAGCACTTTTCTTTGGCTTGTGTTTGGTGTTCGTGTCTTCGTGGGCCCAAGGGCCCGCAACGAAAACCCCGAAAGTCGTTCCGCAATCCCCGAAGGAGGCTGCAGCGCCCGCGTCTACGCCGGCGCTGACGGAACCGGATTTACGCGCTTTTGTCGACGGAATCGTGCCGCTCGAGCTCGAGCGGGGCAACATCGCCGGTGCGGTGGTCCTGGTGGTTAAGGACGGCAAGATTTTATTTGCGAAAGGTTATGGTTATGCGGATGTGGCGACAAAGAAACCGGTGACTCCGGACGGCACTCTTTTCCGGCCTGGCTCGATTTCGAAATTATTCACCTGGACCGCGGTCATGCAACTTGTGGAAGAAGGCAAGTTGGACCTTGATCGCGACGTAAACGAATATCTGGACTTCAAAATTCCACCTGCGTTCGGCAAACCCATTACGCTGCGCAATATCATGACGCACACTTCCGGGTTTGAGGAAACTGCCAAGGACCTTTTTGTGAAAGACGCCGGCGACATGAAGCCGCTGGACGAATATTTGAAAGCGCACATGCCCGCGCGGATTTTCCCTCCAGGGGAAATCCCCGCTTATTCAAATTACGCTACCTCGGTGGCTGGTTATATCGTGCAGCGGGTGTCCGGGCAACCATTCAATGATTACGTCGAACAACACATTCTGAAGCCCCTGGACATGACCCATTCAACATTCGTGCAGCCCTTGCCGGACGCGTTGAAACCACTGATGTCGTCGGGCTACACGGTGGCGTCGCAGCCGGCTAAGCCTTACGAATTCGTCCAAGCCTTCCCCGCGGGCAGCTCCGCCGTTTCGGCAGCGGACATGTCACATTTCATAATTGCTCATCTGCAGGACGGGCAATATGAAGGTGCACGGATTCTTAAACCGGAAACTGTGGCGCTCATGCACTCTCGCCAATTTGCCTATAACCCTGCGCTCAATGGCATGTGCTTAGGTTTTTATGAAGAGACGCGCAACGGTCACCGGATTATCGGCCACGCTGGAGACACCGCTTACTTCCATAGCGACCTTCACCTGATCCCGGACCAAGGCATCGGTTTTTTCGTTTCCTACAATAGTGCGGGCAAGGGCGAGGTCAGTAACCGTACGGAATTATGGGACAAGATTCTAGACCGCTATTTCCCCTATACACCGCCGCCAGCGGCGCCGGTGGCTGATCCCAAGGCCGACGTTCGGACTGTCAGCGGTTACTACACTTCCAGCCGCCGTTCGCAGACCACTATTTTGAAAGTCACCTCATTGTTGGGTCAGTTGAAGGTTTCTCCGGACGCAGATGGAGGGATTCGGATCGATCCCCTTAAAGATTCTGCAGGGGAATTGATTCATTGGCAGGAAATCGGGCCTTTTCTTTATCGACAAAAAAATGGGCAGGATCTGGTCGCCTTCCGTAGCGATCGAACGGGTCGGATGGTTCTCTCTATAGATTTTCCATTCTTTATCTTTCAGCCCGTGGGTGCACTGGAAAGTAAAGGGTTTAATTCATTTCTCTTCATCGCGAGCGCTGTTCTGTTGTTACTTGTCTTAATTTTGTGGCCCATTGCGGGCCTGGTCCGCAAACACTATGGGCAGAAGCTCCATCTCAGTCCGCGAGATCGTCGCTTGCGCTTCCTGGTGAAGATCGTCTGCGTGATCGACATGCTCTTCATTTTGGCCTGGGTTATCTTGGCTAGCCGCTTGGATTCCGGCGTTCTGTCCGAGAGCCTCGATCCGTGGATTCATCTCATCCAGATTATCGGAGTTTTGGGTTGTGTCGGCGCGTTGGTTGCTATTTACAACGCTTACCGTTCTTGGTCAGACCGGGGACGCTGGATCTGGGCCAAGTTTGCAGACACTCTGGTCGCGCTGGCCTGCCTTGGCTTCGCATGGTTGATGCTGGCTTGGGATCTGTTGAATTTCAACTTGAACTTTTAGCTTTCGTCTCGGGGGCCAAGAGAAAACTGATGAAGCGATCCGTCTCTAATTTACTTTTGTTCTGTGCCCTCATAAGCGCAGTCCTCGTGCTGGAGCTTTCGGCGAGAGGACAGGAATCGCCGCAGCGGCCTGATTATAGTTCGATGTTCAACAAGACCGATGTCATGATTCCCACGCGCGATGGTGTGAAACTTCACACCGAAATTTACGTTCCGAAAGATGCGAAAGAACCTCTGCCTTTTCTTCTGACGCGAAGTCCCTATGGCTTAGCGGATGACCCACAGGGCTACTCCCAACACTTGGGCCTTTACACGGAAATGTTCGCGGATGGGTACATTTTTGTTTTCCAGGATATCCGTGGACGATTCGGCTCGGAAGGAACATTCCTAATGCAACGACCGGCACGCGATAGAAAAGATCCGCACTCGATCGACGAAGGGACTGACACCTACGACACCATTGACTGGCTAATTAAAAATGTCCCCCATAATAATGGGCGCGCAGGCGAGGTCGGAATTTCTTATGGCGGCTGGCTGACGGCGATGTCGCTGCTGGAGCCTCACCCGGCAATGAAAGCCGTCTCGGAGCAAGCGTCACCGGCAGACATGTTCCTTGGTGATGATTTTCATCACAACGGAGCGTTCCGGCTGAGCTATGGGTTCGAGTACGCGGCCCTCATGGAGACGGGCAAGACAAATTTCCAGTTTCAATTCGACAGGTACGACACATTCGAATGGTATCTTGCGCTGGGACCGCTTTCGAATGCGAATAAACTTTATTTTCATAATTCCTTGCCCACCTGGAACGATTTCGTGGCACACCCAAATTATGACGAGTTTTGGCGAAAGCAGTCATTCGCAAGTTATTTCAAAGATCTAAAGCTGCAAGTTCCGAATCTCAACGTTGCCGGATGGTGGGATCAGGAAGATTTCTACGGTCCGGTAACGATTTACGAACTGCTGGAAAAAAACGATACAAATCACAACAACTATCTAGCGGTTGGTCCATGGAACCATGGCGGATGGGAGCGAGTGGCCGGCACTAAGCTCGGCAACATCGATTTCGGCAGCGATACCAGCAAGTATTTCCGCGAGCACATTCAGGCTCCTTGGTTTGCCTATTGGCTTAAAGACAAGGGCGCACCTCCCGCACATAAAGTGGTGACGTTTGAGACCGGTGCGAATTCCTGGAAATCCTGGGATGCCTGGCCGCCCACAGACGGCGTGAAAAGGCGAAGTCTCTACTTCCGTGCCGGCGGCGAGCTATCATTTGATCAGCCTTCGGAAACTGCTGACGAATTTGAAAGCTACATTTCGGATCCCACAAATCCTGTCCCCTATCGGCAAAGACCGGTGGAAGAAACGTACTCGGCTGGAAGCCGTTGGTATACCTGGCTTTTGGAAGATCAGCGGTTTGTAAATCAGCGGCCGGATACGCTCACCTGGGAGACGGACACCCTATCAGAAAATATTTCCGTCGCGGGCGATATTGTTGCGCATCTTTTTACCTCAACTACCGGCACCGATAGCGACTGGATCGTGAAATTGATCGACGTTTATCCGGAAAAATACGAGCCAGACCCGAAGCTGGGGGGATACGAACTGATGGTCGCAGATGAAGTTTTCAGGGGGCGTTTCCGCAAAAGCTTTGAAAAGCCAGAACCAATCGTCGCAAGTGAAGTGACGCCATACACGATTGATCTTCACACCAACGACCATGTGTTCCTGAAAGGACATCGGATCATGGTACAGGTACAAAGCACTTGGTTTCCCATCATCGACCGCAACCCGCAGAAGTACGTGCCGAATATTTTTGAAGCAGCGGCGGCGGATTACCAGAAAGCGACGCAGCGAATCTATTGTTCGAGGAAATTCTCTTCCAATATTGAGCTTCCGGTCACTACGCACTGAATCGTTTATCTGGATGCGAGACGACTGCTTCTGCGGCACAAATGCATTGCTTCGACAACTGACGGAGGTCAGGCATGAAAAAGTTATTCGCTTTCCTGGGTCTGGTTCTTTTCACATGTGCCGTGGTTAAGGCGCAAAGCGAAAAGCCGCTGTTGATGCAAGGCCCCACCTTGAATGCGTCGCACATCGTCTTCGCTTACGGTGGCGAACTCTGGAGTGTTGCTCGCGAGGGGGGCCGCGCGCTGCAATTGACGAGTGGTGTCGGACGAAAATCCAATCCGTACTTCTCGCCTGACGGCAAGTTGATCGCGTTCACCGCGGAATATAGCGGCAATCGCAACGTATACGTGATGCCGTCGGAGGGCGGCGAGCCGCGTCAACTCACTTTCGCTCCAGGCCCTGATATCGTGGAGGGTTGGACTCCCGACGGTAAAGCTGTGCTTTTCCGCTCTTCTCGTGAAAGCTTTGCTCCACGTTACGAGCAGCTCTATACGATTTCAATCACTGGCGGGTTCGCAAAACAAGTTCCGCTGCCAATGGGTTACCAGGGCTCTTATGATCCGGGCGGCTCCCACCTGGCTTACACGCCGCTTCCGCGCGAATTATTCTTCGTCGGCGATCCTCTGATTCACACGTTCTGGGCGCACTATCACGGCGGCCTGGCGCCTCAAGTGTGGATTGCCAATCTTTCGAATTCTGAAGTGATTAAAGTGCCTCACGAAAATGCGAGTGACTTCAATCCGATTTGGGTCGGAAACAAAATTTATTTTCTGTCTGCACGTAGCGAACCAATTACGCTATGGGTCTACGATACGAATTCCCACGCCGTCTCACAAGCGATCGATAATCACGGTATGGACATTATGTCCGCTTCCGCAGGCCCCGGTGCAATCGTGTACGAACAATTTGGCTCGCTGCATCTCTACGATCTTGAGAGCGGTCATGAACGGGAAGTCCACGTCGAAATACGCGGGGACTTTCCGGAAATTCGCACGCGCTTCGAGAAAGTCGCGGACCATGTTTTGAACATAGCGATTTCGCCTACCGGCGCGCGCGCTGTCTTCGAGGCCCATGGCGAGATCCTCACTGTGCCGGCTGAAAAAGGTGATGTCCGCAATATCACAAATTCCCCAGCCGTTGCGGACCGTTCGCCCGCATGGTCGCCTGACGGGAAGTCCATTGCGTATTTTTCAGACGCTTCCGGCGTTTACGCGCTGTGCATAAAGGATCAGGAGGGGATGAAAGCAGCCCGCACGATCAGCCTTGGGAACCAACCGTCCTATTTTTTCGATCTGGCCTGGTCGCCGGACAGCAAGAAGATTACCTACGCAGACAAGCACCTAAACCTTTGGTACCTGGACCTGGAACATTCTGCTCCGGTGAAGATCGACACAGATACTTACTTTTCGTTCGAACGCGAGATGAATCCCTCCTGGGCACCGGACAGCCGTTGGATTACCTATACCAAACTCCTCAGCAATCATATGCGCGCGGTTTTTATTTACTCGCTAGCTTCCAATAAAACGACCCAAGTCACCGACGGAATGAGCGACGCGGAATATGCATCTTTCGATAAAGGCGGAAAATATCTCTACTTTACAGCCAGCACGAATGCCGGCCCTTCACAGTTTCTCTTGGACATGTCCAGTGACGGTCATCAGGTTACCCGGAGCATTTACCTCATTGTGTTGCGCAAGAATATTCCTTCGCCCTTCAGACCCGAGAGTGACGAAGAAAAAGTACCCAGTCCCGAGAATTCGAATGCCTCCGATAAGGAAAAGTCTTCAGCGGACAAGAACAAAAAAGACCAAGCCGCGGCGAATAACGTGGAGATCGATTTCGATGCTATCAACCAGCGCATTTTGTCTTTGCCCCTTCCTCCCGCCAATTATTCGGGCCTGTCCGCCGGTAAGGAAGGCGAGCTCTTGATTCAACAGGCAAAGTCTGAGACGGCATCGCTCGGTGGGCCCGGCCAAATGACCTTGCTTAAGTTCACGCTGGCCGATCGCAAAGCAACGCCCCTGGCATCCGGTCTCGACGATTTCCGCCTGTCTTTTAACGGAGAAAAGTATTTATTCCGCCAAGGCCCGAAGTGGGGTATGGGGTCCACGTCAGCGCCTCTGAAGCCCGACGAGAATCTTTTGAATATGGACGCAATGGAAGTTTCAGTTTCGCCTCGTGAGGAATGGAAGCAGATGTATCACGAGGTTTGGCGTATCGAGCGCGACTATTTCTACGCCTCAAACTATGCAGGCCTCGACATTGCTGCTGCTGAAAAACAGTACTGCGCATTTCTCCCCGGAATCGTCAGTCGCGCGGATTTGAATTATCTCTTTCTAGAAATGCTCGGTAAGCTTTCAACCGGCCACACATTTGTGGACGGCGGCGATATTCCGCCTGTTCCGTCTATGCCTGTCGGATTGCTTGGCGCCGATTATAAGATCGAAAATGGACGCTATCGATTTGCCAGAATCTACGGGGGAGAAAACTGGAACCCCGGCCTTCGTGCGCCTCTTACAGAACCCGGCGTAGACGTAAAATCGGGTGAATACCTGCTGGCCGTGAACGGACGCGAGTTGCACGACACAGACGACATTTACGGTTTCTTCTTAAACACCGCGGATAAGCAGGTTCCTCTCAAAGTCGGACCTGACCCAGATGGGACAAACTCTCGCGAGATAATCGTTGTCCCCATACGAGAGGAAATATCTTTGCGCCATCGCAATTGGGTCGAGGACAACATGCGCAAAGTTGACCAATTGAGCGGCGGGCGGATCGCCTATGTATATTTGCCCGATACTGCTACCGGCGGGTTCACCAGTTTCAATCGTTACTTCTTTGCCCAAGTCGGCAAAGAGGGCGTGATTATCGACGACCGGTTCAACAGCGGGGGACAAGCTGCGGACTACATTATTCAGTACCTGCAGCGTAAGTTGTGGAATTACTGGTACACGCCCGATGGCGCTCCGATGAACGAACCAAATCAAGCGATTTTCGGCGCGAAGGCCATGTTGATCAACCAGTACGCCGGTTCTGGAGGCGATCTTATTCCATGGTTTTTTCATCACGTGGGGATGGGACCTTTAATTGGCGAACGGACATGGGGCGGAGAAGTCGGCATTACCGGATATCCGCCTCTGATCGATGGTGGCGGCGTGACCGCACCCAGCCTCGCGTTTTTCACTACGGAAGGACATTGGGCAATAGAAAATGAAGGCGTCGCGCCGGATATTGAAATAGAGATGGATCCGAAACTTTGGCGCGAAGGCCATGACCCTCAACTTGAAAAAGCCGTAGAAACGGTTTTGCAGGAACTCAATGAGCATCCCCTTCCAAAACCGAAAGTGCCGGCATTCCCGGATTACTATAAGTTGCCCTAAGGCGGTCAATCGCTCACGACCCAGTCTTAGGGTTGGGACGATTGTTTCGCAGTTCGAGCGGCGCTGAGGTTTTCGAAAGTTAAATTTAGAATCGGATAGTGTCGCCAGTCTTTATAGTCGAAGTGCCACCATTCGAATTCATATACTTGAAAACCAGCTCCTTCCATTGCGCTGCGTAGAAGGTTGCGATGCCAACGTTCAAGTGAAGTTCCGCCTGGATAGAACGGGTACGAGCGTTCGGACATTTCGTCATAGACGCCGGTCATCTGAATAGGTTCTCCAGTTTTAAGATCGTAGAGAGACAAGTCCACGGCACATCCGCGGTTATGGCGCGATCCTTCTTTTGGATCGGCTACGAAGATTCGCTTGTCATCCGGCGTGGCGTCCCAGAAGATTTTTGTTACGTACCACGGGCGATAGGCATCGTGAATCAACAGGCCGTAACCAAGAGCTTTTAGCATGCGGCTGGCGCTTAGAAGCGCTTCCGCTGCCGGACGCTGCAAATAAGCCTTGGCCTGTGCATAGACAGGTTCGCCCAGGAAATTATTCTTTGTTGCGTAGCGAATATCGAAGTGAATTGCCGGGTCTAGGGTAGAAAGGTCCACAAGGTCTGGTTTCAGGAATTCGCCCGGTTCAACCGGGGGTTGAGCTGCGAGGGCCTCACGCCGCAATACACCCAACGGTTCGCGCGGTTGCACGCGAAAGATTCCGCCTTCGATATCGCCAATCGCTCTGCGCTTAAAAACGACGCCGCTTACCTTTACTTGTGTGGCAATACCGTCTGATCCGCGGGTGAATATAGCCTGCTCGTGGTCATACAAGCCGCTTTGAGGAAAATTGAAAACATTGCTGGAAACTTCTGTAAGTGGGGCGTAATCAAACCACTCAATGAGAGTCGTGAGTTTTCCATCGTTCTCGAAAACATAAAGCTTGTCGTAATCCCAGCCGTACTCGCCGATTAAACCCTTCCAACGCTCAGGCGCTGCCGCCGGCAAATTCGCCGTTACGCGCTCTAAAGTCTGGTCACCGATACGAATTCCGTTCGCGATTGGAGCGACTTTTAAGCCGTATCCGACTCGCCCGTCTTCCATGAGCGAATCGCCCAACTGGCGCAGCCGGACTTCTTCGCCGCCGGCTGTACGGAGCATGAATAGTTCTCCATTTCTTGCCGTCAGATCTACCGCGTCTTGGCCCTGTCCGTATCGCCCCGCGAGCTGCCGGATGTGTTCGGATGAAATTGGCGCGGCCGCCGGAATCTCAGGAAGTGACGAGTGCTGTTTGGCGGCGAGCATCAGTTGCAAGGCTTCTTGAGCGACGTGCGAGGTGACGGCATTGGCCGCATCCATGGTCGTAACGGTGACTACACCGAGTTTTTCATCCGGCAATGCTGCAAGCTGCGTAGCGAATCCATAGATCGCGCCGCCATGCCCTATTTCGCTATGCCCCTCAAGCTGCGAGATGCGAAAACCAATGCCGTAGCCGGATGTGGCGCCAGGCTGCGCAAATTGCGGTGTCCACATTTTCTGGAGCGTCTCTGGTTTCAGGACCTGCGCATGCGGGCCGTGTCCTTGATTGAAGAGAACACTTTCAAATCGTGCCAGGTCCAGGACGGTCGAGTACATGCAGCCGGCCGGCGCCATTCCGAGTTCAAAAGTGGGCGCCTGAAACGACAGGCCGTCGTAAGACCACATGTAAGCCTTCGCCAATTTTTGGATAAGTTCAGGCTGCGGTTGGAATGCGCTGTTAGGAAGGCCCATTGGGTCCAGAACGGCTTGTTGCAAATAGGTGGCAAAGGGTTGGCCGCTTTGCTTTTCAAGCACGTAACCCACCACCGCCACGCCAGCGTTGGAGTATTTCGTATGAGTTTCCGGCGCATAGACGAGCGTGGTGTCGTTCAAGCTGTGGACCATTGCACCCAGTGAAAGTTCGGAGGGGTCAAAGTAGTTCCCGATCGGAGGCTCACGCAGTAAGCCCGAACGATGCGACATTAACTGTCGCAGCGTAATGGACGTTCCGAAGGGGTTGTGCGGATGAAAGTCTGGTAAATATTTCTGTACCGGGGCCTCCAGGTCCAACTGGCCGCGTTCGACTAACTGCATCACGCCGATATCTGTAAAAAGTTTTGAAACCGACCCGATGCGATAGACGGTCTCTGCTGTTGCCACAGTCTTTTTATCCGGGTCGGCATAGCCGAAGCCTTGTGCCCAAGTAACCTTCTGATCGTCAACAAGTGCGATGGAGAACGCCGGAAGCTTTTTGTCCTGCATTTCATTCTGAATGAATCGCGATAAAGTCTCGGTAACCTCGGCGTAATCTTGTCGCGGCGCGACATTCTGTTGCAGCCCATGCAGTCGCGGGGTCGGGCAGATCAGAAGAAAAACAAAGGCACAAACGAAACTGAGAATTGCCGCGTTCCTATTCCAATGGAGGTTTTTCATTTGTTCCGGTCCTTCTGCAACATTCGCTTCACATCCTTAAACGCGCGCGACGCGTCTCCCTTCAGCTAGTGTCGATCAGGAGAATTAAACGTGCTAACAACATTCTTGCTGGGAGCAGTAGCTACCAATAGCGCATAAATGGGTAGTCCAGAAAGAATGAGCCCCATACCAAACAGCGCGTGGAGCGGGGAAGAAATGACGGCGCTAAGCGTAATTCCCAGCGCGGCGAGGGTGAACAAGGCGGGTAGCCAGGGATATCCCGGAGCGAGAAACGGGCGCGGAATATCCGGCCGGCGGATACGCATTACGATCACGGCGGCAACTGCAAGTCCGTAAAAGATCCACGCTGTGAAAATCACATAGGTGAAGAGTTCTTGAAACGTGCCCAGCAGCGTGAGACACGCGGCCCAAGCGCCTTGAATTAATATCGCAAACAGTGGTGCGCGCGACCGAGGCGTCAGTGTCCCGAACGAGCGGAAAAAGAGTCCTTCTTTAGCCATGGCATAATAAACGCGAGGGCCGGTTAGCATCATTCCGTTCGTCGCGCCAATAATTGAGATAAGAATCAGCACGGAGACAAAGAGGGCCGCCGTCGTTCCCAATACGGAGCTGACCGCCGTTGCCGCCACTCGATCCGTGTTCTGAATCTGACGCGGGGTCAACACGCTGTAATAGGCAACATTCGTGAGCAGATAAGTAATCGCAACCAGCAGCGTGCCATAGAAGAGCCCGCGCGGGAGATCGCGCTGAGCATGTTTAAATTCACTAGCCGTGAAAGATACGACATGCCATCCTTCGTAGGCCCAAAGAACCGCCACCAGGGCGATCCCAAAATGAACGGGCTGCAATGCGAGCGGTGTGGATGGAAAAAAAGACGCGGCCAGAAGCCCGGCGTGCCCTCGCAGAAATAAAATTCCGACCATCAACGCTAACCCGCCAAATTTTGCAAGCGTCAGTAAGTTCTGGACTCCTTTCCCGGAGCGCACGCCGAAACAATTCACAGCAGTGAGCGCGAGAATACAAATAATGCCGGCAGACTTTTGCTGGACAGATGTGAGTGGGAAGATCTGCGCCAGGTAAATACGAAAAGCCACGGCCAGTGTAGCGATGCTGCCAGAATGAATCAACGTCAACAGGCCCCAGCCGTACAAAAAGCCTATGGGTTTTCCGTAAGCGTGCCGCAAATACACATATAAGCCACCGGCGCCCGGAAAAGCTGCCCCGAGTTCTCCTAAGGCTAGCGCCCCAAACAGACTCAAAAGCCCGCCGATCACCCACACGAGAAGGACAGCCGCAAATGATGGAAGTTGATTTGCTACGCTACTAGGGACCAGGAAAATACCGGATCCAATGACGGTACCTGCCACGATGGCCGTGGCATCGCGCAAACTCAACTCGCGAAGTAACGTTTTCGAACCGGGGGGCGGGCCCATAGTAGAGTCAGCCATGAACTTTAGCTAGGTCTCGTACCAGCGGAAGCCCAGCCGTTGTTCCTTGTCCGCTTCACGCATGAGAGACAGTGTTCGCGCTCGGCGATAGTTTGCACACGCGACCAGGATGACATTGAGAAGAGCCATCGGTGCGGAATAGGAAGCGCCGAACGATGTTGTTTCAACGGAAGCCAAAAAGGATTCGTCGCTAAAACGAGCCACAGGTGAAATGAAAGTATCGGTGATTCCGACGCAATAAGCCCCCTGCGCTTTCGCTTGCTGAATTCCTTCCACTGTTTGCCGCAACCCGCGACGAAAGCTGAGAGCGAAGACCAGGTCACGACGGCCAAGCATTCTGACCAAATGCGCTGTGCGGCCGGGCGTAGTAGCTGTGAGTACGGTGAAACCAAGGAGTAAGAGGTGATATTCGAAATAGGTCACCAGCGAAGAAGCTAGGTCTCCCCCGATCAGCAGGATGCGGTTGGCTTTATACACTCTGCGCGTCAATTTCTCGATGCGCGCGTATTCGAGGCTGTTTCGTAAGCCCTGCAAATTCTTGGAATCTTGTTCGAGCGATTCACGTGCATAGGACGGTATATTTCCATCGCGCGTGGAACTCGATCGCATCAGGTCGAGGGAAGTTGCGTGAGCTATCGAGAGGTCATGCAGGAATTTCTGAAAGTCACGATAACTTGGAAAGCCCATACGCCGCACGATCCGCACGGTTGTAGCGGGATCTGAGTTCAATCGATCGGCCATGCTGCGCACACTTAGCAGCACAAACTCGCGTGGATTCTCCAGGACCGGACGAATGACTTCCTGCCGCTTCCTGGTGAGTCTTCCGATGAGTTCACCCAGGCCTACTCGCGGAACTCTGTCTTTCATAGCTGAGGTTGATCTCGGCATCTTGGGCAAAAGCATTGACCAAATGCCGTAGGGTTGTCAAGGCAGGTTTATCTTAATCTTCGAGCAGAGAGATAGGGCATCGCATAATATTGCATCAATTGTTTCATATGGGAAAAGCCCTCATAATACAATGGCGAAAACGCTTGACAAATTGGTGACGCACAAATAGATTACGGCTAATTTTCATTGGTATTTCATTATGAAACGTTCATTTCTTAGCTTTTTACGGGCCCATCTTGGCCGTAGGGGATGGCGATAATTTGATAACACTTCGAATTTACTTTTGGAGACCTGCCTCACTATGGCCCTTGCAAGAATGTCTCAGTTGAGCACTCTTACCTCACTCGTTTGTTTTTGGATGTGTATGACGGTGGCTCCTTTGTCGGCGCAGGATCGATCCTTCTCCATCGAGCGGGTGCTGAGCGCACCGTTCCCCACCGATCTGCTCGCCGCTCCTACTGACGGCAGGATTGCATGGGTTTTCACCGCGCGCGGCAGCCGCAACGTATGGATCGCCGAGCCGTCTTCTAATGGACTCTACCAAGCCCGCGCGTTAACTTCGTATAAAGGAGATGATGGAGAATCTCTCGCCGAATTGGCATGGAGTCCCGACGGAGGGTCGTTGGTTTATGTTCGTGGAGGAGACTTGGAGGAAGGGGGGCCCGATATTAACGCTTTAAGTTTGCCTCAAGGCGCGCCGGGGAAAGAAATTTGGGTAGTCTCCATCAAGAACGGCAGTCTACGCAAGCTCGCTGATGGGGACTCACCGACAGTTTCTCCAAAGGGTGATTCCGTCGCCTTTTTATCTCAAAAACAAATATGGCTCGTGCCTCTGGATGGAAGTAAGAAGGCGGAGGCCATGGTCTCCTCCAAGGGGACCATCGACTCTCTCCGATGGTCGCCGGACGGTTCGCAGCTGGCATTCGTCAGTGAACGTGGTAGCCACGCGATCGTCGGAATTTACGATCTAAGTAAAAAGTCGATCAGTTGGCTGAGTCCTAGTGTGGACCAGGATATCGATCCGGAATGGTCGCTCGACGGCAAACAAATTGCCTTTATTCGCATTCCCGCACACCAACCGGACGATTTCTTTTGGCAACGCAGCGGCCAGCCCTGGTCCATCTGGATTGCGGATCCGGCCAACGGTCGAGGCCATGCTGTATGGAAGGCAGACGAAGGGACGGGGAGCTTGTTTCATGAAGTTGCGACTGAACGCCAATTGTTCTGGGGCGCTGATAACCGCATTGTGTTCCCCTGGGAGCGCACAGGCTGGCTTCATCTGTATAGCATTTCCGCAGGTGACGGAAGGCCAGAACTTCTCACACCCGGAGATTTTGAGGTCTTCGAAACGACGCTAAGTCCTGATCGAAAGGAAGTGATCTACTCCTCGAATCAAAATGATATTGATCGACGACATGTTTGGAAAGTTTCGGTCCATGGTGGCCCTCCTTCGGAGTTGACTCCCGGAGAAGGGCTCGACTCCTACCCCGTGGTCGCCAGCGATGGGAAAACTGTTGTCACGCTGCGTTCGGATGCGAAGAACCGCCTGCTTCCGTCGGTTGTGACCTCGACCGGCGCGCCGCAAATTCTTGCCGCGGAAACCATTCCATCCGATTTTCCGGCTTCGGAGATGGTGGTGCCGCAGCAGGTAATTTTCGCGGCAGCCGACGGTCTGATGATCCACGCTCAATTGTTCTTGCCGCCCAATCCATCGGGAAACGTGCGGCATCCAGCTATTGTTTTTTTTCATGGCGGACCGATTCGCCAAATGTTACTTGGCTGGCATCCGATGGACTTTTACTCCCACGCCTACGCGATGAATGAATACCTCGCTAACAAAGGGTACGTGGTGCTCTCGGTGAATTATCGGGGCGGCATTGGTTATGGGTTGAATTTTCGAGTGCCGCCAAACTTTGGACCCACGGGTTCAAGCGAAGTAAACGACATTGAAGGCGCAGGTTTATACCTCCGCAACCGGGCAGATGTGGATTCCAAACGAATCGGAGTTTGGGGCGGTAGCTACGGCGGGTTGATGACGGCACTGGCTCTAGCGCGCGATTCCGATACTTTCGTAGCGGGAGTTGACTACGCCGGCGTTCACGATTGGAGCACTCTCCTGCCGTTTCTCAAGGCGCCCGGCGCGCCTCCGGAAGCCGCACGCGTCGCTTGGGAATCCTCTCCTGTTTCCTCCATGAAAACGTGGGGCTCCCCAGTGCTGGTTATTCAAGGAGACGACGACCGCAACGTAGAATTCTCACAGTCCGTGCAGCTCATAGAGAGCTTGCGTAAACAAGGTGTCGAATTCGAGCAGATCGTCATTCCTGACGAGGTGCACGGCTTGATTCTTTATCGCAACCTTCTCACTTTCTTTGGAGCAACAGACGATTTCTTCGATCGCCATCTTATTCACAGTCAGGAGCAGAAATGAAAATGCGGTCACGCCGTTTGCGGAGGATGTTGGCTGTCTTTTTCCTTCTTGGACTTGCGACAGCCTGCCCCGCGCAGGAAAAAACGGATTGGTCGTCACTGGACGCCTCCATCAATTCTTCGATGAAGGATTGGAAAGTACCTGGCGCAGCGGTGGCCATCGTCCGCGACCAGTCGGTCGTTTACATGAAAGGGTTCGGCGTCCGTGAGCTGGGCAAGAGCGATCCGGTCACGCCCGATACCCTGTTCGACATTGGATCGTGCACCAAAGCGTTTACTTCGGCGGCGATTGCGATCCTCGTGGATGAAGGAAAAATGCAGTGGGATGGGAAGGTAAATGAGTACATTCCGTTTTTTCACCTTCAGGACCCACTCGCTGATGAAAATGTTACCATCCGCGACCTTCTCACTCATCGCACCGGTGTACCACCCACCGACTTGCTGTGGTACGTTTATCCGGACGCTTCGCGCGAACAGCTGATTCGCCGATTGGCCGAAGCCCATCCGAACGCCGGCTTTCGCACAAAGTTTCAATACCAAAACATGATGTACGTTGCAGCCGGTTATGCAGTTGGGCAAGTCGCGCACAGCACCTGGGATGACTTCGTTCGCGCCCAGATTTTCCAGCCGCTGGGAATGAACGAGTCGGACACCAGCTCTATCGACGCGGAAAAATCTTCCGACCACGCCTCGCCGCACGAGCAGAATCCGGATGGTTCGGTAAAGGTCATCCCCTGGCACAACATTGATAACGCGGGTCCGGCCGGTTCGATAAATTCAAGCGCTCGCGACATGGCCAAATGGATGACGCTCCAGCTCAATGACGGCATGTATGACGGCAAGCAGCTGATTTCTAAAAAAAACGTTCGCGAGATGCAGACCCCGCAAATGGTAATCGGTCCAGATGGCGAAATCCCAAAGGTATTTTTCCCCGATTCGACGCAACTTAGCTACGGTCTCGGTTGGTTTGTGCAGCAGTATCGCGGCCACCAATTGATTCTTCATGCCGGGGACATCGACGGATTCTCAACCATGGTGGTCCTGATTCCGGAGATTCACACCTCCTATTTCGTGGTGATTAATCTAGGCAGCTTCTACCGGCAGGTGCTGAGTTATCAGATCGCCGATCGTTTGCTGGGCCTTCCGGATGCCGGATGGGACGCCCGCTTCAAGAAACTTGAGGCGGACTTTAAAGCAGAAGAAAAATCCCAAGAAGAAGCTTGGGAGTCAAAGCGAACCCCGGGTACGCATCCTTCGCGTGATCTCGCAGTCTATGTCGGAACCTACACCAATCCGGAGTATGGCGAGGCCGAGATCGTTTCTGAAAACGAGAAGCTGGCGCTTCATTTTCACTCCATTAAAACGGACCTCGATCATTTCCAGTACGACACATTTGTGGTGAAGTTTGGCGGAAGGACCCGACTGACATTCTGCCTGGACAACGACGGGAAGGTCTCTTCATTTAAGGTCGATGATCTGGAATTTAAGAGAGTAGCGGAGTCAGCCCCTTCGAAGAAATGAGTGAGCAATGATGGAAGCTCGTGATTCGATCCAGAGTGTAGAGGTCACGGAGAAACGATGAAAAAGAGATGGTCCATTCTTACCGCGGTACTTCTGATAGCTGCGGGAGGACTTTACACCGCATCGCGAACGCGTGCGCTACCAAGGCAGCAGAACGCCGGCGAATATGACGTAATTATACGAAACGGCCGCATTCTCGACGGCGCGGGCGGTCCATGGTATTCCGACGATATCGCGATCAGCAATGATCGCATCGTAGCGATTGGAAAGCTCGAAAACGCGCACGCCAAAAGAGTTATCGATGCGACCGGGAGAGTAGTTTCACCCGGTTTTATTGACATGCTCGGCCAGTCGGAAACAGCGCTGCTGATTGACAACCGCTCGTTGAGCAAGCTTTCTCAAGGAATTACAACGGAAATCACCGGCGAAGGCGGATCAATCGCGCCGCAGAACGCCAAGACTCTGGCTCCTATGAAGCCCTTTCTCGATCAGTATCACCTTACGATCGATTGGACCACCTTGGATGGCTACTTTCGCCGTCTGGGAAAATCCGGTACGCCACTCAATATCGGCACCTATGTAGGCGCGGCGCAGGTACGCGAAGCCGTCATCGGCGATGATGATAGGGCCCCCAGCCCAGCGGAACTTGAGCAGATGCAATCCATGGTTGCCGAGGCCATGAAAGATGGCGCTCTCGGAGTTTCCACAGCGCTGATTTATCCTCCTGGACATTACGCAAAGACAGAGGAGCTCATCGCTCTGGCGAAGGTTGCGGGTCAATATGGCGGCATCTATGGCACCCATATGCGCAGTGAAGGCGCCAGTGAGATGCAGGCGATCGATGAGGCGATCCGCATCGGACGCGAAGGCGGCCTGCCTGTCGAGATTTTCCATCTCAAGGTTGCCGGCAAATCGCGATGGGGTTCCATGCCGCATGTTGTCGAAAAGATTGACGCAGCGCGGGAGGCTGGGCTCGACATTCGCGCGGATGCCTACCCTTGGGTCGCTGGCGGGACTGCTCTTGCTTCTTGTTTGCCGCCCTGGATGGCGGACGGAGGAGCCAGTAAATTTCTTGAGCGCTTGGCGGACCCGAAGATCCGCGAGCGTATCAAGAGCGAAATGGCCACAGACCATCAGGATTGGGAAAACCTCTATCTGGATAGCGGAGGAGGCACGGGAGTTCTCATCTCGGGAGTAGTAAACCCATCCTTGAAGAAATATGATGGGAAAACGGTGGCGGAAATGGCGAAGGCCGAACAGAAACCGGAGCTTGATGCTTTGTTCGATTTCATCCTCGCAGACAAGGGGCAATCAGGCGCGCTTTATTTCATAGCCGGCGAGGATGACTTGCGATACGCGCTTAAACAGCCGTGGACCTCGCTCTGCCTCGATGCCGGCGAACTCTCGCTGGATGGACCCCTTTTTGAGCCCCACACGCATCCACGCGCTTTCGGAACCATGCCTCGTTTCCTGGGCCACTACGTCCGTGACGAACATCTGTTGCCTCTTCCGCAAGCCATTCGAAAAATCACTTCCATGCCCGCACAGCGCGAGCATTTGACGAATCGAGGTCTGATCAAGATTGGCTTCTACGCAGATATTACGATCTTCGATCCGGCGACGATCATCGATCGTGCAACCTACACCGATCCGACCAAACTTTCCGAAGGGGTGGATTACGTTTTGGTGAATGGTCAGCTCGAATACGATCACGGCAAGCTCACGGATTCAAAAAGTGGCCGCGTTCTCCGCGGGCCCGCATGGCAGGGAGGCCCTGAGTAGGAATTCGTCAATACGATTTATCTTTTTTTCCGTCGGTCGCGGGAGGTTCGCTGGGTCCGAGAAGCGCTTCGATAATTCCTACCATTGGGAAGGTATCCGTTTTGGATACAACCGATCGAATGCCGGCGCTCAACGCATGTTTCTCTAGCTCAGGGCTGGCGTGCTGCGTAAACAATACGATCGGCATGGCCGGCGCAATTTCCAAGATTCGGCGCGCGGTTTCTATACCATTCATTCCCGGCATTTGAAAATCGAGGATCACCAGGTTGGGACGTGATGTTTGGAAGACGGCCACAGCTTCCTGGCCATTGGAGGCCTCGCCGGCTATTTCCCACTCAGGATTGGCTTGTAGGACCGTGCGAAGGCTCTGGCGGACAAGTTCGTTATCGTCAACGATTAGAAATCGAGTGCGCATCCAGACAATCCTTCTAGCTTTTCCGCCAACAATACTGCCGGCTGCGATTCAGATGCGCAGGAGGGAATACAAATCGATCGCCTACTATGATACGCCAACGGTCGCAGCCGTTGTCTCCGGGATCACCGCCGTAACAGTCGTGCCGTTTCCATTCGACTGAATCTCCAGCGTGCCCCCGAGCTCTCTTACGCGCTCGCGCATACCGCTGAGTCCTACTCCGTTATTTGTTCCCAAAGACATGGACACACGCCGCTCTACGCCAATACCCTTCCCTTGATCGCAAACTTGCAGAGTGAGCATTTTCTCGTCAGACGGCCATATCTTTATAGCTGCGGTCTTGCTTCCAGAATGGCGATAAACATTGGTCAAACATTCCTGCACGATTCGAAAAATCGAAATCTCCACCTTGGGTGCAAGCCGGCCGAGTTCGGGAGAGAGTTCAACGGTAACTTGTATTCCGCTACGCTCTGCGAAACCATCGGCAAAAAGCTTGATCGCGGGCAACAGACCGATTTCGTCGAGAAGCGGCGGGTGCAGCAAATGCGAAATAGTACGGATTTCTTTTGAAAGCTGTTTTACAAGCTCGGTATTCTGACGCAGCGCTTCGCCAGCCGGCGGAGTGAGTTTTTCAGCTTGCATCAGCGCCAATCCATTATTCATGGACAGCGTAGCTACCAACTGGCCGACGCTATCGTGCAAGTCACGTGCGATGTGCCGGCGTTCCTCGTCCTGCATGGCGATAAGGCGAGCGGAGAGGCTGCGCAACTCACGATTTAAAACCTCCATCTGCCGCGTTTTGCGATGCAGATCTGCGAAGACACTCACCTTGGCGCGCAATAACTCCGGAACGATTGGAACGGAAATGTAATCCACCGCGCCCCGTTGATACGCTTTGAGCTGGTCCACGTCTGTGAGATGCACAGCCGAAATAAAGATGATAGCGGTCTTCTGAAATCGAGGATGCTGGCGGATCATGTCCGCAAGTTCGAAACCGTCGAGCTCCGGCATACTGACGTCCATCAGAACTACGGCAATTTCGTTTTTAAGCAGCAGGTCTAACGCTTCCCGTCCGGAATGAGCTTTGATCAAATTCTCGTTCAGCTCTTTCAGTATTACTTCATAGCTGAGCAGCTTGGCAGGCTGATCGTCCACCATCAGAATGTTTACTTTCTCTTGCTCGTTCATCTTTCTTTGGTCACCCTGGTAAATTCCTACCGTGCGCCGACCATCGAGTTATCAACGCTTAGCGGTGAAACCACATACGAAGCGCGGAAAGCAGCTGCTCGGTGTTCACCGGTTTTGCCAAATATTCCGATGCGCCGGCTTCCATGCACTTCTCGCGATCTCCCTTCATGGCTTTGGCCGTCAGAGCCACAATGGGCAGCCGACGGAAAGACGGATTCTGCCGAATTACCTGCATCGTTTCGTATCCATCCATCTCCGGCATCATGATGTCCATCAACACAATCGCTACATCCGGGGTTGACTCCAACGTTGCAATCGCTTCACGGCCGGTACCCGCAGTCAGCACAAACATTCCGCGGCGTTCCAGCACGCTGCTGAGCGCAAAGATATTGCGCACGTCGTCGTCCACTACCAGCACTTTCTTGCCGACTAACGCTTCGTCGGAATGATGCAAGCGCTCGAGCATCTTCTGCTTTTCCGGCGGAAGATCGGTGACCACGCGATGCAGGAACAAGGCCGTTTCGTCGAGCAGCCGCTCTGGCGATTCGACTCCTTTAACAACCACGCTGCGTGCGAGCAGGTGCAAGCGGGCGTCTTCTTCAGGGGACAAATCCTTACCGGTAAAGACCACCACCGGCAAATTGCTTAGTGACGGGATTTCGCGGAAACGCTCGAGAATATCGAATCCCGACATATCGGGCAGGCGCAGATCGAGCACCACACAGTCAAAAGATTCGTTGGTAACGGCTTGCAGCGCTTCTTGGCCAGTCGCAGCGATTTGCACATCAATGTCGTCATATCCGAGCAATTCCTGGATACTGAGCTGCTCGCGAGGATCGTCTTCCACCACCAGCAGCCGCTTACGGCGCGGTGCCGTATATTCCTTGATACGCGCGAATGCGGTTTCCAACTCGTCCGGGCTGGTTGGTTTATTCACGTAGGCGAAAGCACCGCTGGCCAAGCCATGTTGCCGGTCTTCATCCATGGTCAACATCTGCACCGGAATGTGACGCATGGTCGGGTCTTGTTTGAAATGGTTGAGAACAGTCCATCCCAGCATATCGGGCAGGAAAACATCGAGTGACACAGCGGTTGGATGGAATTCTCGAGCAAGTTCTAAAGCCTCCGTGCCGCGCGAGGCGACCAAAACCTTGAAGCCTTTATCGCGAGATAGATCGCGTAACAATCTGGCGTAGTGCGGGTCATCCTCCACGATCAAAAGAATCGCATCGTCCTCCTTCAGATTTTCGCGATCGTCGGGAATCTGCTCGTTCGAACGCTCCGACGACACCACCACAGAGGCTCGCCGCTCGGTAGAAACTGCGGACATCTTCGCGTCGGCCGTAGCCATGCCCGTGGATGGTCCGACATAGGTTTGAGGCAAATAAAGTGTGAACGCGCTTCCCTTTTCCGGCACGCTGCGCAGCTGAATTTCGCCGCCGAGCAAGCCAGCCAACTCACGGCTAATTGCGAGCCCCAAACCAGTGCCACCATATTTCCGGCTGGTGCCTGCATCGGCTTGCTGGAAAGCCTCAAAAATAAGCCGCTGTTTTTCGGCCGGAATACCAATACCCGTGTCGGTAACTTCGAAAGCGACCACCGAAGCTAACTTGCCGAGCACCGGATGGTCTTCACTCCAACCGGTCTCTGCTGCAAACACGCTTAGGCGCACGCTGCCATGCTCAGTGAATTTAAATGCGTTCGAAAGAAGATTCTTGAGCACCTGCTGCAACCGCTTGGAGTCGGTCACCATACTGCGCGTGAGGTTGGGATCGGTCTGTACTTCGAAATTTAAATGGCGACTTTCCGCTTCGTGACGGAACGGCCGCGCAATCATATCGAGCAAACTGTTGAAGAAGACTTCTTCGGCCTGCACCGAAACGGTTCCCGATTCGATTTTTGAGAGGTCCAGGATGTCCGTAATCAGGTTCAGCAAGTCGGTGCCCGCGCCGTGAATCGTGCGAGCGAACTCCACTTGTTTGGAGGTCAAATTACCGTCCGGGTTGTCGGTAAGCTGCTGGCCGAGAACAAGAATGCTATTGAGAGGTGTGCGCAACTCATGCGACATGTTGGCCAAAAATTCCGACTTATACTTGGACGTGAGAGCCAACTCTTTGGCCTTTTCTTCCACCGCTCTGCGCGCCTGTTCAATTTCCTGATTTTTACGTTCTACTTCCACGTTCTGCTCGGCCAGTTGCTGAGCTTTTTGCGCAAGCTGTTCATTGGTTTGCTGCAATTCGGTTTGCTGAGTCTGAAGTTCAGCAGCCAACTGCTGTGATTGTTTTAACAGCCCTTCGGTCTGCATGGTGGCTTCAATGCTATTCAACACGATGCCGATGCTCGAGGTCAGTTGTTCCAGGAACGCAAGATGCGAAGCGGTAAAAGCGCTCAGCGAGGCTAGTTCGATAACCGCCTTAACTCGATCTTCGAAAAGAACCGGCAATACAATCACGTTTCGTGGAACCGCCTTGAACAGGCCTGATCGAATCGGAATGGCATGCGAGGGAACATCGGTAATAAGCATGCGCCGTTTTTCGCCGGCGCACTGTCCGACGAGTCCGTGGCCCACACGCAGGTGGTCGGGATGTCCTTCGTCCGCGCCATCTGCGAATGCCGACAGTAACGCCATGTTCCCAGTCTCTTCGCCCTCCATTTGATAGATCACGCCTTGCTGGGCATTCACGAGCGGAGCCAACTCGGACAGCAACATTCGACCGACCGTGGCGAGATCGCGCTGCCCTTGTAACATGCCGGTGAAGCGGGCCAGGTTTGTCTTCAGCCAGTCCTGCTCGTTGTTGCGATCGGTGGTGAGGCGGAGGTTGTCGATCATCGTGTTGATGTAGTCTTTCAACTCAGCCACTTCGCCGCTGGCTTCCACTTGAATCGAACGAGTCAAGTCTCCCTTGGTAACCGCGGTGGCCACTTCTGCGATCGCGCGGACCTGATTGGTAAGGTTGTCTGCGAGGAGGTTCACGTTTCCGGTAAGGTCCTTCCAAGTGCCGGCGGCGCCAGGCACGTTGGCTTGTCCACCGAGTCGTCCTTCCACGCCAACTTCTCGGGCCACGGTAGTTACCTGATCGGCGAAGGTAGCCAGAGTGTCCGTCATATTGTTGATAGTGTCGGCCAGTGCAGCGACTTCACCTTTCGCTTGCACCGTGAGTTTCTTGGTTAGCTCGCCGTTGGCGACCGCAGTCACAACTTTCACAATTCCGCGGACCTGCTCGGTGAGGTTTGCAGCCATGACGTTTACGTTGTCCGTGAGGTCTTTCCACGTGCCGGCGACGCCAGGTACCTGCGCTTGACCTCCGAGTTTGCCGTCGGTACCGACTTCGCGCGCCACGCGTGTGACTTCTGCGGCGAAGGCGTTGAGCTGGTCCACCATGGTATTGATGGTGTTCTTCAATTCCAGAATTTCGCCCTTCACGTCCACGGTGATTTTGCGCGACAAGTCGCCGCGCGCCACGGCGGTCGTCACTTCGGCGATGTTACGTACCTGTGCGGTAAGATTGCCAGCCATCGCGTTCACGGAGTCCGTAAGGTCTTTCCAGGTTCCGGCCACGCCGGTCACGTTGGCTTGGCCACCCAGACGCCCTTCGCTACCCACTTCGCGCGCCACGCGCGTTACTTCGGCAGCGAACGAACGCAACTGCTCGACCATGGTGTTGAGAGTTTCTTTGAGTTGGAGAATTTCGCCGCGCACGTCGACCGTAATCTTTCGCGAGAGGTCTCCGCTGGCAATGGCGGTGGCGACTTCCGAAATGTTGCGCACCTGACCAGTCAGGTTGCTGGCCATGAAATTCACATTGTCCGTAAGGTCCTTCCAAGTACCGCCGACGCCGGGCACCTGCGCCTGGCCTCCCAACTTCCCTTCCGTTCCCACTTCGCGCGCTACGCGCGTCACTTCACCCGCAAACGCGTTCAACTGGTCCACCATCGTGTTGATGGTGTTCTTCAATTCCAAAATTTCGCCCTTCACGTCCACGGTGATCTTGCGCGACAAATCACCGCGAGCCACGGCGGTGGTCACTTCCGCAATGTTGCGGACCTGGTCGGTCAGGTTGCCGGCCATGGAGTTCACCGAGTCCGTCAAGTCCTTCCACGTTCCCGCCACTCCGGGCACCTTCGCTTGGCCACCCAGACGTCCTTCGCTACCCACTTCGCGGGCCACGCGCGTCACTTCACCGGCAAACGCGTTGAGCTGGTCCACCATGGTGTTGATGGTATCTTTAAGCAGCAAAATTTCGCCGCTAACGTTCACCGTGATTTTCTTTGAAAGGTCGCCACTGGCAATGGCGGTGGCAACTTCCGCAATGTTTCGAACTTGGCCCGTCAGGTTGCTGGCCATCGAGTTGACCGAGTCCGTGAGGTCCTTCCAGGTACCCGCCACGCCCGGAACCTGCGCTTGGCCACCGAGTTTGCCGTCGGTTCCCACTTCGCGCGCCACACGTGTCACTTCCGATGCGAACGCGCGCAATTGATCCACCATGGTGTTTAACGTGTCTTTGAGTTCTAGAATCTCACCCTTCACGTCCACCGTGATTTTGCGCGACAAGTCTCCTCTCGCCACTGCGGTTGCCACTTCCGCGATGTTGCGCACCTGACCGGTCAAGTTGCTGGCCATGAAATTCACGTTGTCGGTAAGGTCTTTCCACGTACCTGCGCCGGGGACTTGCGCTTGGCCTCCCAATTTTCCTTCCGTTCCTACTTCGCGAGCCACGCGCGTTACTTCGCCCGCGAACGCGTTCAACTGGTCCACCATCGTGTTGATGGTGTTCTTCAATTCCAGAATTTCGCCCTTCACATCGACCGTGATCTTGCGCGACAAATCACCTAACGCCACGGCCGTGGTAACCTCCGCAATGTTGCGAACTTGTGCTGTCAGGTTGCCGGCCATCGAGTTCACTGAGTCCGTCAAGTCCTTCCAAGTTCCCGCAACGCCCGGCACGTTGGCTTGGCCGCCCAGACGTCCTTCGCTGCCCACCTCGCGCGCCACGCGGGTTACTTCACCAGCGAAACGATTGAGCTGGTCCACCATGGTGTTGAGCGTTTCTTTGAGCTGGAGGATTTCTCCGCGCACGTCCACCGTGATCTTGCGCGAGAGGTCGCCTTTCGCGATGGCCGTCGCCACTTCAGCGATGTTGCGGACTTGACCGGTCAAGTTGCTGGCCATGAAATTCACGTTATCCGTCAAGTCCTTCCACGTGCCACCAACACCGGGCACCTGCGCCTGACCTCCCAACTTTCCTTCCGTTCCCACTTCGCGTGCCACGCGCGTTACTTCGCCCGCGAACGCGTTCAACTGGTCCACCATCGTATTGATGGTGTCTTTCAATTCCAAAATTTCGCCCTTCACGTCCACCGTGATTTTGCGCGACAAGTCGCCGCGCGCCACGGCCGTGGTTACTTCCGCGATGTTACGGACTTGAGCGGTCAAGTTGCCCGCCATCGCATTCACCGAGTCCGTCAAGTCTTTCCAGGTTCCCGCGACGCCCGGCACCACAGCTTGCCCGCCTAACTTTCCATCCGTACCCACTTCGCGAGCCACGCGCGTCACTTCCGAAGCAAAGGAGCGCAACTGATCCACCATCGTGTTGATTGCTTCTTTGAGCTGGAGGATTTCGCCGCGCACGTCCACGGTAATTTTGCGCGACAGGTCGCCGCTCGCCACGGCGGTGGCTACTTCGGCAATATTGCGGACCTGACCAGTTAGGTTGCTGGCCATGGAGTTCACCGAGTCCGTGAGGTCTTTCCACGTGCCGGCAACGCCGGGCACCTGCGCCTGGCCGCCCAACTTGCCGTCCGTACCTACTTCGCGTGCCACACGCGTAACTTCTGAGGTGAACACACCAAGCTGCTGAATCATGGTATTCACGATGGTTGCGGACCGCAGGAACTCGCCTTCCAAAGGACGTCCGTCAACGTCCAGTTGAACGGTTTGCGTCAGGTTGCCTTTGGCCACCGCGGCAATGGCCCGAGTGACTTCGGTCGTAGGCCGCAGAAGATCGTCCACCAACGTATTGACTGACACTTCCATCTCGCCCCAGGCAGCTTTCGGCAAATCAAAACGCATGCGCTCGCGAGTTCTTCCCTCCTTACCGACCACTTGTCCCACGCGCTTCAGCTCTTTGGCCATTTGCTGGTTGGCGGTGACAATTTCATTAAAAGTGTCCGCAATTTTTCCAGCAAGTCCGGTCCAGTTGCCGGGGAGCCGCACCGAGAAGTCCCCGTCGCGCATTGTCTGCAGGCTTGAAAGAATTATGCTCAGATCGGCATAGGAAACGTCCGCGTGGACATTGTTTTGGCCGTTACTCTTGGCGCTGGACTTGCCGTCCGGTTCCGTATTCGCAGTGGTTATGGTTTGCTCGGATCGCTTCATACCTGCTCTCCCAACTTCAGTTTCAGGCAACTGGCAACATTGCGCCTGCAGCAAACACACCCGTACCTCGAAAGCTAAAATAAGGGCTCAGGTGAGGTATGCGGGCCGCAAATTCTAATTTCATCTATTCGATCGCGACTTAGGTGAAACAAATCTAATACCACAAACACGTTGCCGCCCCTCTACAGGGATTGCTGTATATATGTACGGCTGTTCGTATCGAGCAAAGGGCAGGGTGGCAAGGCTGGAAGCAAGTACTGTTAGACGGCCAACCCCGGATCACCGCTCGTGGGGGGCTGATGTACTAAGTTTATGATACTAAGCGTTTTATGGGCTTGTATTGGTCTAGCGAATACTCCCGGGTCACTTTCCTGCCGCTTTTCGAAATTTTTTCCGTCCGGAGCTGTTCTTCGACCCAGAGTCTGCGGAGGCTCGTGCGCCATTTTTGAATTTATCAAATGCCTCAAAAATCTTCTGACCGTACATTTCGGATTTTCGCGCACCGAATCCCGGCACCGCCAGAAGCTCCCTTATGGACCGCGGACGTTTTCGGCACAGCTCGTCGAGTGCTGTGTCGTGCAGCACCACAAATGCAGGAACGCCCTGCTCCTTCGCGGTGGCGCGACGCCACTCACGAAGATATTCGCGAAGTTCGGGATCCACAGCAGAAGCGCTTGCCTTGGCGGAGGATCCAGAATGCGCAGACGGCGGGATGCTGGTCGACGCTCGTGCGGGAATGCCTGATGCTAGGTGTTTTGCCCGAACCGCTTCGGCTAACCAATCGAGGCCTGAACCACATGCGTCGCAAGCATCACATTTTTCAAATTTTGGATTTTCACCAAAATGTGAACAGATTTGCCGGTGACGGCACCGCTTGGATTCCACAAAATCTCGAATGATGTGGTAACGCTTCCAGGCGCGCTCCTTTTCTTCTGAATCGGTTAACTGCTCGACGAAATAGGTAAGCAGCCCCACATCGCGTTTTTGCCACAGCACTACACAGTCCGCCGGCAGCCCATCGCGGCCGGCGCGGCCGGCTTCCTGATAGAACTGCTCGATCGATTTTGGAAGAGAAAGATGGATAACTGCGCGAACGGCAGCTTTATTGATCCCCAGTCCGAATGCCACGGTTCCCACCAGAACGCGCACTTCGTCGGACATCCAGCGCTCCTGATTCGCTCGGCGCGTTTCGTTATCCATTTTTCCATGATAAGCAATGGCCGAAATTCCATGTTCCTCGAGGAAATCAACGGTGTCCTCTACTTTGCTAATCGTCGGCGCATACACAATCACATTTTGTTCCGCGTATGCGCGAAGAGCCTTTAACAGAAGATTTGGTTGTTCGCGTCCAGTGCATTCTTTAATGATGTAACGCAGGTTCGGCCGGTGAAAACTCGCGATGTATTTGTCAGGATCGCGCAGCTGAAGCTGGTCGATGATATCGTGGCGCACTCGCTGAGTGGCGCTGGCGGTGAAAGCTGCGATTGGACGCTCTGGAAAATTGGCGCGCAAGGAGTTCATCTGCCGGTATTCCGGGCGGAATTCGTGGCCCCATTCAGAGATGCAGTGCGCCTCATCAATCACAAAAAAAGAAACCGGCACATGGCGAAGCCACTCAACCGTGTCTGCGCGCGCGAGCCGCTCAGGTGAAAGATACAGAAGGCGGTATCGCCCCTTGCTCGATTCGCGCATAATCTCGGTCTGCTGCGCTGCGGGAACCGAACTGTTTAATAGTGCCGCCGTGATTCCCATCTGCGTGAGCTGCGCCACTTGATCCTGCATCAGCGCGATCAATGGCGAAACCACAATCACGGTTTGCTCGGAAAAAAGCGCAGCCGGAAGTTGGTAGCACAGAGATTTGCCGCCACCCGTCGGCATCACCACGCAGGTGTCGTGCTTTTGCAACAAGCTTCGAACGATTCTCTCTTGCAGCGGGCGAAACGAGTCGTAACCCCAGTAGCGGCGCAGCGCAGGTAGGAGATCCATTTCCACATTCACGCAAGCAGTATAGTCCATTCGCTGTGGTGGGGAACGTGGCCGATAGGTTTACAATATGGCGCTCGACCTAATCCATACCATTGGACACTCGGAAGGAGGTCTTCTGATGGATCCCAAAAGTTCGAAAACGGCCGCCGACACCAGCCGCCAGTTTCTGCGCCACATTCTCGCGACCGTTGCTTACCGCGGTGAAAAAGCGTTGCGCGGAGCCCCCAGCACCTTCGCGGAATTTCATGCCAACGAATCTTGCCGGACGCCTGGCCAGATATTGGCGCACATCGGCGATGAGTATGATTGGGCGCTCTCGCAAGCGAAGGGCCAGGAGAAATGGAAGGTTTCTAAACCGCTCGTCTGGGATGATGAAGTGAAACGTTTCTTCGCTGCGCTGCAAGCCCTGGATGATTATCTCGCTTCAGATTCGGCTCTCGGTTCCACGCCCGAAAAGCTTTTTCAAGGAGCGATCGCGGACTCGCTAACTCACATCGGCCAGATTTCGATCCTTCGGCGGCTTGCCGGCTCTCCTGTACGCGCTGAGAACTATTCCGTCGCAGCGATCGTGGCCGGACGGGTGGGTTCCGAGCAGGTTCCGCCGTCCCGGGAATTCGATTGATCGTAATTTCAGCGAGGAGAACTAGGAAATAATCTTCTTGGATTTTGCGTCTGAGCGCGCTTCCCCGTAAAGCGTTATTCGGCCATCGAAAACCACTGCGAGATAGCCTGATTCGCCCAGAAATTGCATCACCTGTTTGCCGGAACGCGCGAGCTGTGCCCAGCGGGATTTTGTATCGGGGTTCTGTTCAAGGCCGCGAAGTTTGCGCCCCTGAAACACGAAATCGACTTGCCGAAGAATCCGTTTTCGCGTCCGGTGCACGGGATAGGATTCGCCACCGAGTTTCACCACGGTCGAGTCGTCAACAAGCGCCTGTTGCCACACGGATAGAAGCGCTTCTTCAAACGTCACACTAGTTATTTTAAACCAACGGAAGTTCTGCAAGAAGAGACCACAGTTTAGAGGAAATTAAACGCGGGCGGTCGAAGGTATCTTTCGCTAAATCGCAATTGAAACGAAATGCGCGGCTAGAAAAATTGCCGGGGGCTTAGGCTGAGGGACCCTAGCCACCCGGCTCTTCTCACCCATCTCCGCAGGGTCTGGGTAAGAAACTCGTTAAGCGGCGGATTCGCCGTTGCGCATAAACTCGTATCGCTCGATCGCTGCTGCCACTCCCACTTCGCCGGCATTTTCCGGACTGGAGCGCAGAACGCGTCCGAGACATCGCACCCGAACCGGACCTGCCTGAGTAAGCTCGTGCGGAAGAGTCATGACGATCTCGACCGGCGAGCCACTGCGCAATCCTTTGGGCAAGTGAAAATAGAGGCCACGCGAGCTGACTTCCCGCGATTCCGTAGCAGCCTCGCCGACCACGCTTTCATCCGTCCAGCGGACGGTGAGCGGTAAGCGCATTAAGAATCTCCGCGTTGCACGTCGCTCTTTTAGAGCCACAGGAAACTACCTCCCTGACTACGCCACTATCTTGCTGCTTAGGCTCCTTAGAACCAATAGAGCGAAAGCCTCAATTATCGCGGATCTCAAAGTACGGAAGTACTAGGATGGAAGGACAAACTATGCCAAATACGCCATTTTCAATGAATTGCAGAAGAGGCCTAGGCTACAGGTACTTTCCGGAATGCCTTCAAGATATCGGCCAAAGTGACCACGCCTTCGAGCTTGCTCAGGTCCGCGCGGCTCAGCACCGGGAGTACAGGCCAATCCCCAGCCCAATGGAGCGCCTCTTCCAAGGACATATCGCGAAAAACAAACGGCAAAGGCCCTTTGGAATCCGCCTCTCCTACGGTATGACTTTGCGAAGTGTCCGCTGCTAGCCTTTGAAGTTCGCTGCGTTCGATGAAATTCCATTCGCCCGGCCGCACGCGCAAAAAGGACAGTAAACCCTCTTTTCCTTCCAGTTTTTTAATCGCGTCAGCGACCTGCTCTGCGCGCTCCAAGACCAGGGCAGCGTCAACGCGCATGGCATCTTCCACGGTAAGAATCATCTGTTCGCGTTGTTCCTCTACAGAGGGCAGCACCAGACCGTCCTGGCGCGCGAGTAAATCAAACAGGGGAACCTTGATGTAGGAGCGCGAGATTCCGTAGGCGATCAAGCTTGAAATCATTACCGGCAGAATCGCCGTGTAGTTCCCGGAAACCTCAATGACCATGAAGACCGATGTAATCGGGACACGCAGAAAGCCGGCGAAAAATGTTCCCATACCGACTAGCGCAAATGTGCCGACCGTCCCAGGCAAAGCAGGGAAAAAATGCTGTTCGATAGCGCCGACGGCGCCTCCCAACATCGCGCCAATGAACAGGCTGGGCGCAAACATTCCACCAGGGGTCCCGCTTAGGAACGAAATTCCGGTGGCCAGGATTTTCAGAGCTGCCAATACCAACAGCAACTTCCACGTGAATTGGCCATGCATCGCCTGATCGATGATCGGATAGCCTGCGCCCATCACCTGCGGCAACCGGATCCCAATGATTCCGATCAGCAGCCCCGCGACCGCCGGCTGAAAATGCTGCGTCCAGCGAGGAAGGGCTTGCATGCGGGGCCGCGCATAAGCCAGCCATTTCAGGAAAACCAAGGAAGCCAAACCGCCGACGATTCCGAGCGCGACGTAGGCCAACAAGTCTGCGGGCTTTGCCACACGAAACGGTGGTACGCGAAACATCGATTCAGGCCCCAGAAATGCCCGCATGGTCACCACGCTGGATATCGCGGCCAGAACGATCGCTCCGAGCACGCCTGCGCTCCAGGTTCCGATCACCTCTTCCAGAACAAAGAGCACCGCCGAAATAGGCGCATTGAAGGCTGCCGCCAGTCCCGCCGCAGCTCCTACCGGCGCAATCAAGCGAACTTTCTCTTGTGACAGCCGCAAGCGCCGCCCCAGCAGCGAAGCGATCCCAGCTCCCATCTGCAAGGAGGGATCTTCCGGCCCTAGCGACTGACCGCTGCCAATAGCCAAAGCGCAGGTGATGAATTTCCCAACGACCGTATTGAATGGGATATAGCCGTTGGAAACGTACACCGCAGACTTCGTTTGATTCACTCCGCTCCCGCGCGCTCGCGGAAAGGCGTAAATCACGAGCAGCGCTACCACGATTCCGGCCAGTGTAGGCGCCAAAACCACGCGCGGAAATGTAGGAGACAGAGACGACCCAAGCAGCTCGATATCGGTCCACTCGATTGCAATGCGAAAGCAAACCACAGCCAGGCCAGAAAGTATTCCGATCAAGACCGCGAGAAACAAAAAGAACCGGTCTTCCCGCATGGTGAAGACGTGGCTTGTCCATCTTTCCCACATCGCGCGAAAGCCGGCCTGGGAGGCCGAACTTGCCGGCTCGTTTGTAGCGGGCGGAATGGCGCCAGGTGGAGTAACAGCGGCAGGCTCAGTCACTGTGCCGAAACTCCCGGCCGCGACCTAACAGCCACAGCGCTCGATCCGCACCTTCAGGTTCTCCGCAGACCGCAGCGGCGGCATTCTCCATCTCGAACGCATGACCCATTAATTCGTCCAGCGTCTCAGGATGTTTGGCGATGTTTTGCCAACTCTGTTCGGCAGTGAGCTCCTTACTTTCGGCAAGAGCTTTCTGGAGCTGCGTCTGGGCAGGCGTTGCCGGAAGCGATTGGCCCACTTGGCTAGCGCACTGCTGAAGTCGGTTGGCGGCAAGGGAGAGAGCGCTCGCGGCCCTTCGAGCTTTGGCCTCGCGTGAAAGGCCAGGGAGGAAGGCGTTCATTTCATTTATCTGCTGCGCGGTCTTATGCATCTCGGCGACTCCCGGTGCCTCACGGTCCTTCTCCGGCAGTCGGTCGAAATAATCCAGCGCCGCACTGTACTGGCCAAGATTGAAAGCCGACGTCGCAGCTCCCAGCAGCGCATCCTCGTTGTCAGCATTCGCGGATAAAATCGTGCGGGAAACCTCCAGCGCTCGAGTCCATAGCTTTGCTCTTAACGACACATTCCCTACAACCCTGAGTTGTTCCGTGTCATTTGCGGGAGTGCTGTCGGCGAGAGCGATAATTTCGGGCACCGCCTGTTGCTGCAATCCGTGATCCAGTAAATATTCGGCAAGTTCGCGCCGAACCTGCCAACGCCTGCTGATCGGATCATTGTCCCACTCACCGTATATCGCTCCGTGATAGTAGCGCAGGGCCTCGGAGTTCAATCCTTTGTGCGCAGCAATCCTGGCTAAGGTAAGATTCACGTCTCCACTGCCCGGGGATTCTGACAGCAGATTCAGCAGATACGAGCGGCCCTCGTCACCACGGCCCGCCGCAGACAGCGCTTGCGCCAAATGAAACTGGAATTTTGCGTTATCAGGAGAATAAACCAGCGCGTTGCGGTAGTCCGTCAGAGCGGATTTGATATCGCCGGCTCGGAAGCTCGCTTCGCCCTGATCGAACCAATTGTCAGCCAAAACATGAATACTCTTGTGGTACATCCGCGAAACGGCTGCGGTGAAGAGCACGAATAATACCAGCAGCAGGATGCAACCCAACAGCACCGCCTCGCGCGAGTAAATCCGCGGACTCTTTTTACCGAGCGCGATGGTGTTTGCCGGGGAACTCATACCATGCCCAATATTAAAGAATACCTTAACTTGAGTTATTGGCGCAGATGGCGTGAAAAAAACCGGAGGAAAATATTATGCTTGGTCGATCAATCGGTGGTGAATTGCGTAGAGTGCAAGTTCCAGACGATCGGAGACGCCAAGCTTGTCGAAAATATTGTGCAGATGATTTTTTACCGTCTGTTCGCTGATAAAAAGCTTCTCGCCGATTTCACGGTTTCGAAAGCCTTGCGCTACGAGTTGAACGATTTCCTTTTCGCGGTCGCTGAGCAGAGGCTTCTCGCGGCGCTGCCCGGATTCCGCGGATTTCTTAAAAGCATCGATCACTTCCGCGGTCATTCGGTTATCCAGCCAGATTTCTCCGTCAAACACTTTGCGTATGCTTTTCACCAGCAAATCGCTGGCTGACTGCTTCAGCACCACTCCGCGCGCGCCCAGGCGCATGGCGCGGACAACGTCGCGGTCATCTTCAGCAGCAGTTAGTACAATCACGCGGGTAGGCAATGTTTCGAAATTTACTTCCTCCAACACGCCCAGGCCGTCTTTCTCCGGCATGCGCAAATCCAGCAGAAGAATGTCGGGCTTGAGCTTGGCCAGCATCTTGACGCACTCATTCCCATTGGAGGCTTCACCGACAATTTGTATTTCGTCGGCCGCTTCCAGCAGCTTGCGGAGGCCGTCGCGAAAGATAGCGTGGTCGTCCGCGACCAGGATTCGAATCACCTGTTTCGCTTTCGTCATTTTCAATTCAGTGGGATTTCTACCCTAAGACGCGCCCCGTGCCCGGGATTCGACTCCACCGTTAGCGTCCCCCCTACGCTCCGTGTTCGCTCTTTGATCGAAATTGGCCCGAGACGCAACCGGTCCAGCTCTTCGCTTTTAAATTGCCCCGAGAAGCTGAAACCACGGCCGTTATCGTCTACGACGAGTGAGACTTTCGCCTCGTCTTGTTCTAGTTTTACCACGACGTGGCTGGCCGACGCATGCTTTTTTACGTTGTTAAGTGCTTCCCTGTAAATCTGGAACATCTCGCGGCAGATACGGTCAGGCATGCGCAGACTGCGGTCCTCTATGAATAGATCGACGGCCAGGCCGGATTCGTTGCGGTATCGCTCCGCAAAGCCAAACATCAATTCCCGCATGTCGGCGCTCTCCACACGTACCGGCCGTAGATCGGTAACCATCCTGCGGAGCTCTTCGCTTTCTTGTTTTATAGTGTTTTGAAGCGTGCCCAGCTCTTTGCCGGCCTGTTCTGGTGCCCAGGGGAACTTGCGTTGCATAACGTCGAGTTGGATATTCAAGCTGAGCATTGTTTGCAGTATTCCGTCGTGTAGATCGCGCGAAATGCGGCTGCGCTCCGATTCCACCGCCCGAGCGCGCAGATGTCGAAGCCGGAAGACGTTCTCCATGGGAAGGGCAAAATGGCGAACAATTTGTTCCAGCCAGTGCAGATCGGCCGGCTTAAATCGCTTCTCAGGGTTGATCAGCAGAACTCGGCCTGTGGGACGACCGCTGGCGTCGATCGTGACGGCCAGCAAGGAGCGAGCGCCGAACTCTTCGCGCGTCGAGCTGGGCGGCGCGAGTAACGTGCGAACGCGATGGCCTGTCCGCCGATCCCATCCGAAGCCCGTATTTCTCCCGTCCTTGTATTCCCAGCACATGGAGACTTCGAAAGCGTCCGTAAGAAACGTGTCAGATCGTGAAGGTGACAAGGTTTCTGGGCCGGAAGGCTCGGTTTCCGCCGCGCGAACTTTCCACACAAAAATACGCTCCAACTCGTCATCACGAATCGCCAGGCAGGCTTGTTCGCACCGAAATTCCAGCAGCAACTCTCCCAATGTCTGGCGAATTGACTCGGTTAAACCCCGATCGAATTGCAATAGCTGCGTTATTTTTTCCAGGAATTGCCGGCGTTCCAGATGGCTTCTTTCTCGTGCGCCAAGGAATCCGATGCCTAGGCCGGAAATTAAAGTGCCCAGTCCAATCGACAACCAATGCCAGATTCCGCGCCAACTGAATGTCTCCGTGGCAGCCATGCGCAGCACAACGCCGACAGCCGCGGCGCTCACCAATCCAAGCATGGCGGTCGTGTTACCTCGCGTGGCCAACGCGAAAACCACAAACAAGAATAGGAACCATGATACGGAGGCGGGTGGATTGAAAATCAGAAAAACAGCCAATGCAGCAACGTCAGCGGCGAGCGGAATCTGAAAATGTGCTTCGCTAACGATGCGCTGATACAAAACAACAGCCAGCGCTACAACTAAATAAATGGCCAGAAACAATACGGGGGCACGCCGTTGCGCTCCTCCGGACATTTCCAATAGCGCCACCAACGCGAGAGCTACAAGGACGACTCTGGCCAGGGTGACCTGACGTTCCAGATACAATCGTTCGGCGCTTTCCAGAGCCATCGTGGCGGGCGATTCAATCAAGTCTAACAAGCGCAGGCTACCAGCCAGTCAAAGCACGAAGTTGTGTGTATGCTTCTAGTAATCGGCGGATTGGCAACTTTATTTGTGTGCATGAATCAACGTCCACACGAAACTCGTCCACACACAATTTGACAATGGGTGCATAATCATTCGCAGAAAGTGTTCCTCACCTGGGGGCTGGGCGCTTGACGAACCGTTATACCCGTACGGAAGCCGGGCGGATCTTAGGACTTGAGACAAACCGTCTGCGCTATTGGGAGCAGTTGCGCCTGGTGCGGCCTGAAGCACGCTGGGGCGAACGTTTCTATAGCTTTGGCGATCTGGTTGCCCTGCGTTCAATTCAACGCATCACTCAAAATCGTATTCCCGCCCGAAAATTGCGCCGTGCCGTTGCGCTGATAGAAAAACAGTTCGGGGGCTCTTCGCTTCCTATACAAGAATTGCATTTGGTCGAACTTGGCCGCGATGTCTTGGTTATCCCCCCCGGCACGGAAAAACCATTCAATCCAATTCAGGGACAATGGGCATTTCCCTTCGACATTCCCGCGCGACCGGCGAAATTGCACTCCATGGCCGGTCCTACGCCGGAACAATTCTTCGAGACTGCTCTCAGTTGTGAGACCAAGCAGGAAATGCTCCCGCAAGCGATTGAGAACTACCAGCGCGTGGTGGAACTCGCCCCTGATTGGATCGAAGCGCACATCAATCTGGGAGTGGCGTACTACCAGATGGGTCAACTTTCCGACGCACGCGACGCCTTCATCGCCGCCGTGGCGCTTGATCCTTTAAACGGAATCTCGCGTTACAACCTTGGCTGTACGCTGGAGGAACTCGGCGAATACGACCAAGCCATCGACCATTTGCGTCGCGCCGCTCGCGCCATGCCCGCCCACGCGGACGTGCACTTCAATCTTGCCCTGGCCTACGAGAAGCGAGGAGAACGTCGCGCCGCTCGCGACCATTGGACGCTCTATCTTCGTTATGCTCCCAATGGCGCATGGGCCGAACAAGCGCGTGCGCGTTTGCGGCAATCTTCAACCCGGCGAAAAAATGTTGCGCCGATTCCCTTCCGCCGTCCCAGCTAGACGCATGCTTCCATTCATTTGAAAGGAATCTCAATGATCCGGGTGATGGTTTTGTCAGTTTGCGCTACTCTGTGGCTGGGCTTTTCTGCGATGTTCGCAAGTCCGCGAGAGACAAATTCGTCAGCAAAATCAGCGCAGGCTCAAGCCGCTTCCAAATTTGCGGAACTGAGCGATCGCTTCATGAAAGATTCCCTCGCGCTTTCTCCCAGCAGTGCTTCACAGGCCGGCTATCACAAGCATATTGATCCCAAAACCGGTAAGACAATCGAACTCGACGCGCTGCTGGACGATATGAGTTTGGAATCCATCGCGGCGCAACGCGCATTTTACGCACAATGGCGCGAGCGCTTCCGCAACGAAACACCGGTTTCGGCATTGGACTCGCAGGATGCGGCGGATTGGCAACTCATCGACGATCAAATCGGCCTGAACTTGCTGGAGTTCGACAAAATCCAGAACTATCGCCACAACCCAACCGTGCCCGTCGAGCTAATTGGCAACGCGCTCTTCCTCCCGCTAACCCAAGACTACGCGCCACACGATGTTCGAGTCGGCCACGTCCTCGCAAGGGTCAGCGCTATCCCGCTGCTTTTGCGTCAAGTGAAACAATATCTCAATGACGCCGATCCGATTTTCATTTCAACCGCCATTCAGGAAAATGACGGCAACATTGATCTGATCGAAAACACAATTGCTGCGGAAATTCCGGCCAGCTCGCCGTTGAAAGCGGAATACGACAAGGTCGCCCCGCTAGCCATCGCCGCGCTGAAGGATTTTTCTCAATGGCTGCAAAACGACTTGGCCAAGCGGCCTACGCATGCAACTTGGCGCCCTGGCAAGGAGCTCTACGATCAGAAATTCCGCCTAGTAATGGAAACAGATGTCACGCCTGAGCAAGTGCTCGCTGACGCCGAAGAAGGACTCCGCTCGGTGCGCGCCGAAATGCTCGAACTGGCTCTGCCGATGCACAAGCAGATGTATCCGGACCACAGCGATCACTCCGACCTGAGCGTTCACGATCGACAGAACCTGATCATTACCGAAGTGTTGCGCAAAATCTCCGACGAGCATCCGCGTCCCGAAGACTTGCAGAAGACGATCGAAGCCGACCTCGAAGGCATCAAGCAATTCATCCGCGAGAAAAAGATCGTTTCGTTGGGGACACGCGACAACTTGAAAGTGATTCCAACGCCGATGTTCGAGCGCGGAATTTATTCCGTGGCGGGATTTCACAGCGCGCCCCCCCTCGAGCCCCAAGCGGAAGCGGAATATTGGGTTACCCCCATTGATCCCAAGATGCCGGCGGACAGAGTCGAATCCAAGCTGCGCGAGTACAACAATTACACGCTTTATTGGCTGAGCATCCACGAAGCTCTGCCCGGCCACTACGTTCAATTCGAGCACTTGAATAATATTCAGCCGGAGCGTCGCCGCCTGCTGCGATCGCTATACGCCAATGGAGCCTATGTAGAAGGCTGGGCCGAATACATCGCGCAAGTAATGATGGATGAAGGTTTCCTGAACAACGATCCGCGTTTCCGTTTGGTGATGCGCAAAATCCGTCTGCGATTGCTGGCCAACGCGATCCTCGACGTAAAAATGCAGACCATGAGTATGACCGATTCCCAAGCCATGGATTTAATGACCAAAGATGCGTTCCAAACCCAAGCCGAAGCGGAAGGAAAACTGGTGCGCGCCAAGCTCAGCTCCACGCAGCTGCCCACATATTTCGTAGGACTTCGCGAGTGGCTCGCTTTCCGCAAAAAATATCAGGCTGCCGCCGGCAAAAATTTCGACATGCTCAAGTTTCACAACCTGGTGCTGGATCAAGGACCGCTTCCGGTACCCGTGGTTGAAAAGCTCGTAATGCCAACCACTCAGTAAGCGCTTCTTAGATCGATCATCGATAGCAGCTAGGAGTCAGGTTTGGCATGTAGGTCCGGCCTACGCCATCTTCGACGCGAGCTCATCGATTTTCCTTAAGTCTTAGCCTCCCCCCCGGGCGGAATTGCGTTCGCGGAGGAGGCCCGACACAATGCCGCTGAATGAGAAAAAGCGACACCGCGATTCCATGTACTGAGACACTCCGTTGCAACCCGAAGCGCGTGTTCCTCATTGTGAGACTTACATGCTTCCCCTAAATCACGAATGAAGGCTGACGTCTCAAATGGAATTGCAGGTTCATGACGGACCAGCCATATGCCGCTGGCTATAGGTTCCGAGCAAGTTAGAAGGATTGGTTCCCGTAAGCGTTCACCTGGCCGCAAACCGATTATCTTTACGCCAGCTTTCCTGTGGGCTGTTGTCGAAAGCCATCGATCTAATCGTTCAAGTAATTCTCTCAGCGATAATTCCGGACCTAAGTTAAGCCAATAAATATCTCCGCTGTGGCCAACACAATTTGCACGAAGAAGGAGGGTGGCCAGCTCGTGGGCAGTCAGATAGTATCGGCATGCATTCATATCGGTGACCGGAATTTGATGACCACTTCGAAGCGATTGCGCAACCACCTCAAGAAAACTTCCGTTGCTGCCTAGAACGTTCCCTGAACGTATGGCGAAGCTTCTTGCGCCTCCGGATGCGTGGGCATTTGTGATCAGTTCAGCGAGTCGTTTGCTCATGCCCAACAGCCCCGTCGGTTGTTCAGCTTTATCCGTAGAGATCAAAATAAATGTTGCACCAGCTTCGGCAGCTTGGCGTGCCACGTACTCCGTTCCCAGCACATTCGTTCTCAAGACAGGGATGCTGTACCGCTCAGCGAAATGCACATGCTTGTAAGCTGCGGCGTGATATACAAGATCGATAGAGTGCTCGCTGAAAATTCTTCCGACGTCGGACTCACGGCTTATGTCAGCCACGATTGGTCGAATTACCACATCTAAAAGCAACGAAGAGAGTTCTGATTCTATTCGGAAGAGATTTGTTTCCGCGCTGTCTACTATCACAAGGGATTTGGGGTGAGATCGAGCAACCGCAATCGCAAGCTCTCTACCGATCGAGCCACCAGCACCGGTTATCAGGACACCACGACCCCGAATCGATTCACGCTCTGCTTCCACGTCACAATATTCAGCTCGACCGAGTAGCATTTGGATCAGACTTGGATCCTTGATGTCGATGTTGACCGAGGCTGTTGCGCTAAAATTCATAGACGAGTTGTACTCCGCGAGTTGACGGTCAGATTGAACTATAGACCTTAGTGAGTTCGCTACAAAATTCCCTTCTGGATGCCGCCAGATTCTCTTTTTGACGGGTTCTGACTCTCCGGCTCGTAAACGCTCATCGTTTGAGCGGTTCGGCATGCGGCTTACTCCGCGTGCTGGGTTGTCCCGGTCAGTAGTCGATGGCTAAGCGACCGGGCTTTGTTTTTAAAAAGTTAACTCGACAACTACATACAACCAGCATATGTAAGAATCACTCTTGCCATCTCTCGTCCAAGGGCAAGGAAAGACCTAAGATCACCGGCAACGTAATAACTCTAAGCGGTGGTCGCGACAATGGAGCCACAGCCGCTTATTATGGCGCGCCATTGATCCAAGGAAATATAATCGCCGGAAATGCGGGAAATGTTTGCGGCTACAGCGCGATAGGCATTTTCTCTTTGGAAGATAGAGGAATTCAGATTGTGCGTAATGTGGTTTCCGCCAACGCCAGCTTCGGCATTTCATTGGCTTACAGCGGGGGAAAAACGCCTTTATTAGCCAGAATACGATTACTCAAAATTATGGAGCAGGCTTTAATCTTTGGGGCAACAACGCATTCGACGCTTTAAAACTACCGGGTTGGTTTTATCCGCAGCCCCGTGAATATGTGCTTATTACGTGTTAATATCGCGTCAAAGGACAAGAAAATTCCAGCAATGAATTCGCGCTGTTTTGCGGTCATTAGGGTTCCCATAAACATTGGAGGTACTACCTATGGTAATTGGTGAACGCTTAAAGGATTTGCGTGAACAGAAAAAGATGTCGCAAGGCGATGTCGAAAAGCGCACCGGTCTACTTCGCTGTTACATATCCCGTGTGGAAAATGGGCACACCGTTCCATCCGTGGATACTCTGGAGAAGATGGCCCGTGCATTGGAAGTCCCTACCTACCGGCTCTTCACTGATGATGCGCACGTACAGAAGCCGAATATACCGCAACAAAAGATTCCGAGTCGGGCAGCCAGCACAAAACAAGAACGTGAGATTCAGGCCTTCGCCAAGTTATTCTCTCGAATGGATGATAAAAACCTGGGCCTTTTATTTCACATGGCGTCAAAAATGGCCAACAAAACCTAGAAGAGGTCCCATGAAACATTTACGATCCTCTTCAATACTAATTTTTTGTTTGTTAGCAATTTCGAGTGTCCACGCTCAATCAAAAAAGATCACCGCCGTCGAGGCCAAAGATCACGTGGGCGATAGGATGACGGTATGCGGGAAAGTAGCCAGCACTCACTACGCGAAGAGTTCGAAGGGCGAACCGACTTTTCTGAACCTCGATGAGCCCTATCCCAGAGAGATTTTCACCATTTTGATTTGGGGCTCCGATCGCGGAAAGTTTGGGACGCCCGAAAGCGAGTACAAAGGGTTGCAAGTATGTGTCACCGGCAAGATCACAACTTATCGGGGCGTGCCCGAGATTGCAGCTAATGAGCGGGGACAGATTGAGATTCAAAAGTAAAGGAGACTCGAAGATTTGCTGGTTTGTGTACAAGAACCGTCCCCAGGAGCGATCCGGGCCCCCTCGGAAACTGAGCAGCGCTTCCTTCCAAGCCGACGGCGATATCCCGTCAAAGTTTACCTGTGATTCACCAGACATTCCCCATGATCTCGGTCATTTAAACAAACCAGGCCAGTGGAATTGTGATCCTCGGAATCGCGCCGCGAAGTCGGCGTAGCAGAGCTGTCTACCCGCACGCTCCTAGATCTTTCCCCTAACGCCCTACCGCCGACCTGCAGTGTTGACGTGAGCGCGCGCGTCGGACAATTCCCTTCAGGAAAGACTTTTCTCAGTGCACCCGTTGTATCGGAAGTGTGTCTTCCTCCGCATCTGACGAGCGTTCACTTCACTCCGCAACCGACGCGGTCTCCTCCATCTCATCAGGCTGTGTCCACATCCGGATCATGGTCGGCGCCGCCAGCACCAGCGCGACCAGCCAAGTTACCACGACCGCGGTCACTGCCACTGCAGTCCGCGTGGCCCCGAATGGCCCCAGCAGGCACACCGCCCAATAGCCCATTAAAAAAACTAACAGTGCAGGTCCCAGCAACCGGTACGCGGCTCCCTGCGCCCTCAGACGCATCTCAGCCTCGTGCTCGTCCACCTTCACCCGGCCAAAGAGTCCATCCCGCACGGCCCGCTGAAAGAGATCCCCGCGCTGCTTCTCCTTCAGAACATCGAACTCCGCCCGATACTCCATCAACGCGCGGTCCTCCAGCGACACCTGTGCGAACCCGATCCCGAGCGACCGAACCCACAGTCCGAGCAACGCCGCCAGCCAGGCAGTGCTCATCAGTCCAGCCCAGGGATCTAGACGCACTACCCGCAGGCTCACTGCGATCTCACACGCCAGCACCGGCACCCACAACAACGCAAACAACAGCCGCCGCGTCCGCCGCTTTCCGGTCCGCGACATCTTGCGGACCTTGGCCCATTCCTCCGGTCCCAGAGTCCCAGCCTTCACCGGGACAAACCAGAATCCGATCTTCTTCCAGAACCAACTCCGCTCCTCGTGTGCCGCCATCTCAGGCCTCCCTCTTGTGTGTTTCGTACACTTGCTCGCTCAACGTTCGAAACGGTCGAGGCGAGAAGACAGCCTCCACCGGCAATCCAAAGTGTTCGGCGATCTTGAAGGCTAACTCCAGCGACGGCGTGTAGTCCCCTCGCTCTAGAAATCCGATCGTCTGCGGATTCACACCAACCGAGGATGCCAGAGTGGCGCGAGATAATTTTCTTTCCGCCCGAAGAACTGCGATGCGATTATGAAGCGACATGATGCTTTTATACATCAAGACATTGTGTATACGCAACAATGAAATCGCAGGGGCGTGGTGCAGCAAAATGCGTCAATCCCTCCGCGAAGGTCCGTCCCAGAAGAAGAAAGTCGATGAGTGCTTCTGAACCGTCAACCTGCCTAGCTATTTGAGTTGAGGGTTGCCTCTGATCAGAATCGGAACCGGAAAGGGTCAAGTGCATCAGACTCCGTGATCAGTAAGTGGTTCTACCGGTTGCCCCCGCTCGCGATCATTCTAGTATCCGTAGCCGTTCGGTCCCGCTGCGGGCGCGTCCCATAGGCGGACAGTTGGTCGGCGATTCGTTAAAGGCAGTGTTGCTAAACCATGCGGCAGCATTCGCTTAATGAGGATCTCGGATGGGCCAGGGATATGCTTGAATCATCGTAACTCGTCCTTGGAGGTACGCGATGACCTCGCTCTGGCAAGACATACGGTACAGCCTGCGAATGATCGCCAAGGCGCCAGGATATGCGGCGATTGCTATCCTGACGCTTGCCTTGGGTATCGGCGCGAACACCACGATTTTCAGTTGGATCAATTCTGCATTGCTGAACCCGGTCCCCGGAATCTCCAATCCGAGTGAGGTCGTTTCATTGACGTTAGGGAAGCCCGGCCAGCCTTTCGGGTTTACTTACCCTGATCTCGAAGCTGTACGCAATGGGCAGGAGAGTTTTACTGCCATTGCGGCCTGCTGGTTCGCTCAAATGAGCGTGACGGGCAAAGCTAAACCAGAGCGCGTCTGGGGCATGGTAACGTCCGCGAACTATTTCGATGTACTGGGCGTGCGACCGTTCCTTGGCCGCGCTTTTCTTCCTGCTGAAGACGAGAAGCCTGGAGGCGCGCCCGTAGCCGTGATTAGCTACCGGCTGTGGCAAACACATTTCGGTGCAAATCCGAATGTAGTGGGCCAAAACATTGAAATCAACAAACACGCCTATACCATCGTGGGCGTAACGCCAGCGGCGTTTCAAGGAAGCCAAACTGGTGTGCGCACGGAAATCTGGGTTCCCATCATGATGGAAGCGCAATTAGATGCAAGGGGCGACCTAATTCACGACCATCACAATTTCTGGTTATTGGTGTTTGGACGGTTGAAGCCGGGCGTATCGCTGGACAAAGCACAGGCGGAGATGACGCTCCGCCTAAAGCCGGAGGCAAAGAATTATCCCGAGGAGCATAAAGGGAAAGATATCGTAATCGCGTACCCACTGTGGCGTAACCCGTGGGGTTTGAATTCGTTTCTCTCAACCCTGCTTCCAATGCTGATGATTATTGCCGGCTTGGTGCTATTGCTGGCCTGCGCAAACGTAGCGAATCTGATGCTGGTGCGCTCGGTAGCACGGCGCCGCGAAATCGCCATTCGAATGTCGCTGGGTGCGAGCCGATGGCGGCTGGTTCGGCAACTGCTGGTGGAAAGTTTGATGCTGGGGCTGGCAGGCGGCGGGGTGGCGCTACTGATCACCTTCTGGACCGCGGGAAGTTTGATGAAATTCCTGCCAGATACGGATTTCCCATTGTCACTCACCATCGGGACGGATCGCACGGTTATGTTCGCGACTCTGGCTATTGCGCTGCTTACAGGCATTATTTTCGGAATTCTACCCGCGCTGCGGTCCTCGGGTGTGGCGCCGATAACGGTGCTGAAAGAGGACAGCAGCAGTGCGTCAGGTACGTTGCGCAAGGCGCGCCTAGCCGGCGGGTTGGTAGTAGCTCAAATTTCGCTGTCGCTGCTACTGCTGGTCTGCGCCGGATTGTTCATTCGCAGCGTCAGGAGCGCGCAACAAATCTATCCGGGTTTCAACTCACATAACGTGTGGATCGCTTCCTACGATTTATTTACCGCGGGATATTCGGAAGGAACGGGGGCCGAATTCGATCGCCAACTGGTCGCGAAGCTGGAAGCGCTTCCGGGCGTGCAGTCGGTATCTTTGTCGGATCGCGTGCCCCTGGGATTTAGTGGGGGCTCCACTAGTGTGAAGCCTGAAGGGTACGTATCGCAGCCGAATGAAGTGATGGAAACACAGGCTGCCGTGATCACGCCGAATTATTTCAAAACCATGCACATTCCGATCGTGAAGGGGCGAGACTTCTCGCCGCAGGACATTAAAAGTTCGCAACGCGCCGCGATCGTCAGCGAAGCATTCGTAGAGCGTTACTGGCCGCATCAGGAAGCGCTCGGAAAGCAACTCAACTCCGACTTCACGAACGAATGGTTCACTGTTGTCGGCGTAGCGCGAGATACGAAAGTGAGAGCTCTGAACGAAACGTCAACCCCTTTCGTGTACTTACCGCTGTATCAGTATTACAAAGCCGAAATGATTATCAATGCGCGGGTCGCCGGAGATCCGTTGAGTGTCGGCAAAACCATCCAGAATACCGTCCATGAACTCAATCCCGACTTGGTGATGTACAACGTGAATACGCTCGAATCGCAGGAGTTGTTTGCCAGCTTCGGACAGCGCGTTGCTGGAACTTTTGTCGGCGCATTTGGCCTACTCGCTTTGATTCTGGCCGCGGTAGGAATTTACGGCGTCACGGCTTACACCACGCGGCAGCGCACGCACGAAATCGGCATCCGTATGGCGCTTGGCGCGAGCAAAGAGGACATTCTCCGGCTTGTGCTCGGCCATGGTCTTCGCTTAACGCTTATCGGTGTAGGTTTTGGCCTCGCAGCATCGTTCGCTCTGACGCGCTATCTGAGCGGCCTGCTTCTCGGCGTAACAAGCCACGATGCGTTGACGTTTTCCAGCGTCGCGATCCTGCTCTGCGCTGTGTCGCTCTTCGCCTGCTTTATACCCACACGCCGCGCCATGCGCGTGGACCCCATGGTAGCGCTGCATTACGAATGATTTGTCCTGGGGATTCAACTCCCTAAGAGCGCACTTCGGAAACTAGCATTACCTCTAGTTAGCTGTTGAGAGCAGGAATTATCACAGCCTATCGGACAATTCATGATTCACGCGCTTAGCTATATAAGTAGAGTTACGCAACTTCTCGGCAATCCGACGCAATATAAAAGGGCGCCCCTTCTGGAGTAGGGTTTCAGAAAATCTCGCGCGGTTTAACACCGTTATTCAGTGCGAGGTTGAAATAGTGAGGCATCGCAGGGGGCCTTGCGCAGACTTCTCAACCGCCGGAGCTACTATTCTACTGTCGTTCACTGTCTGCATCGGTTCCCTCGCCTTTTCTGTCTTTATCCAGGCATTACGGAAAAGGTACCGCACTCACTGCGTGGATGTCTGGATTCACAAGACCTGAGGAAACCAGCCGCCCTCGAAAGAGAATGTTTCGACACGGACCGAAAATCGCTGGCGGCGGTGACGCATATTCCAAAAACGCTGTCCTATCCCTGAAGACGCTTCAACAGGTCGGAAGGTGACGTGGTTTTTTCCCCTATTGGATCGAATCGCGGAGTTGGAGCAGAGCTTTATCGGCGGCGTCCGCTCGGATCAGACCATAGCGAGGATTATCGAAATCGAAGATGGCATAGATGGTGATCGAAATGATCAACGCATAAATGAAGATATGAAGCCAGCTCCGGCGCTGGCGTTTGGACATGGCGTAGCCCGCGAGCAGAGCGGTGAGAAGCGCGACGGATATCAAGAGATAGAACACGAACGCGGGCAGATGATATTCGAGCGCGATGGCGCGCGACGTGGTCACGTCAGCCATTTCGTTGATGGCCGGCAAAAAAAGCCTGCCGGCTTCGCGAGTTGAGTCTGCATTGCTGGCGGTTACACCCTGAGACCAAATTTGCTGCTGAATTTCCGCCGCACGCGCAAATTCCTTCGCGGAGGCTTCCTGGTCAGCAAATTTCTCATAGGCTTGAACTCGGGCGTCGAGAAAGTCGCGAAACAAATGGCGCAAGGCTGGTTCCTCGCTTGCCGGGAGCAAGTCCAAGCGAGCATAGGCCGTCTCGATGGCGTTGGCTTCGCGGACAATTAGCTGGTGCCGCGCATCGAGGCGGGATGTCGCGCCCGCAAAGCTGAAGCCTAGCAGGAGGCCGAGGAGCGCGAACAGGGCGCCTTCGAGCGTACCGATACCTTCGTAGGTCAATGCATGATTTTTCCTGTAGCCACTGGACCCGATACGGTAGCCAATCTCGAGGCAAAGCAATAATCCGGCAAATAGGCCAATTAACAGAGCCGACGCCGCCGAGCCGTAAGGGTTCATGAACGCGTTTGTCCTTGCGCCTCAGCTCTGTTGCGGTTGCGTCGGTTGAGATTTTGGGGCCGGTTTTGGTTGCGGCGCGGGTTTGGGCTGCGGTGCAGGCTTCGGCTGCGGCGCAGGTTTTGGCTGTGGCTTAGGTTGCGACGCAGGCTTCGATTGTGGCTTAGGCTGCGGGGCGGGTTTCGGTTGCGGCTTAGACGGATTCGTCTTATCTGGCGTCGGCTTTGGTTGTGGCTTAGACGGATTCGTCTTGTCTGGCGTCGGCTTTGGTTGTGGCTTAGACGGATTCGTCTTGTCCGGCGTAGGTTTTGGTTGTGGCCTAGACGGATTGGTCTTGTCTGGTGTCGGCTTTGGTTGTGGTCTAGACGGATTTGTCTTGTCTGGCGTCGGCTTTGGTTGTGGCTTAGACGGGTTCGGCTTCGGTTGCGGCTTTGGATTCGGGCTCGGCCTCGGATTCGGTTTTGGCTGTGTTTTTGGCGGGTTTGGATTGGGTTTCGGC
>Ga0209420_1000077_pt1 | contig 62249 bp, 50 predicted proteins | sample BlaSpr_A8_OM1_O1_FD_187972 | JGI IMG/M metagenome (GOLD analysis project Ga0209420, IMG submission 187972) | Forest soil microbial communities from Thunder Bay, Ontario, Canada - Black Spruce, Ontario site 2_A8_OM1_O1 (SPAdes) (version 2) | ecosystem: Environmental > Terrestrial > Soil > Boreal... | reverse complement strand
GCCTCTCGAATCCCACGATTGCGTGCGGTCGCCGGTCCTCGGTTCGACTGACGGAAGTAGCGAATTGGAAACGGAGATCGTCGACCGAACTGCGCCACCATCGATTCCGTGCCATCGGTGGATCCATCATCCACTACTAACAACTCTTGGATCAGTTCAGGGGACGATTGCGCCAGATGCGCTTCCAGCGCTTTTGCCAGCACCTTCTCCCGGTTATAGGTCGGGATGACGACGCTCAAGGAATTAAACACGGGCGGGTCAGGCATGGTTCAGCTCCGATTGGCAGACGAGCACGAAACCGGTCTAGGAAGCCATCTCGGTTTCAGGCGCACAGAAATCGCCCACCAGAGCCGGAGAATGAGGGCCCGTAGCCTGATGGAGGTGCATCCTGAACCCCATTTTAAGATGGTTTACAGCCCACTGCAACGCAAACTCAACCGACTGGATGAGTTGCCGCAAGTACGGAACTGCGCCTCCAATTTGTTAAGATGGTGATGCTCGGTACGCTCGAGCACCGAGCAGATTGCTGAACATGTGAGTTCGTACTGATTGCCGTCTCATCCTCATGGCTGCCCCCTCGCTGCTATCCGTTGTGCAAGTTCCAATACGGGTAGGGCGTGACACTCGGAACACTAACAACCCATGCTCAAAGGCGCATTACACGCTCATAGCACATACTCGGATGGCGAGTTCACTCTGGCAGAGCTACGCGAGATTTTTCTGTCGGAGGGATGCTCCTTCTTGTGCATGACGGACCATGCCGAGTATTTCGATCAACAATCAATCGCGGAGTACGTGGCGGAATGTGAAGCGCTCTCGGACAAAACATTCTGTTTCGTCGCCGGCCTTGAATACCGATGCCAACGCGACATGCATATTCTCGGATACTGCGCAACGGAACTGCCCCGGTCGGCGAATCCCGAGGAGGTCATCCGGCACATTGACTCCCAGGGCGCGGTCTCGGTGATTGCACATCCGAAAGACGAGTTCTTCTCCTGGATTGAGAGTTTCGGCACCTTGCCCCGGGGAATCGAAACCTGGAATACGAAATACGACGGACGCTACGCTCCTCGCCCGGGCACCTTCGCGCTTCTACAGCGGCTCCAGCAACGCGCACCGCGGATGCAAGCCTTCTACGGCCAGGACCTGCATTGGAAGAAACAATTTCGCGGGTTGCGGGTCGTGCTCGATTGCGATTCTTTGGAACCCTCGCCGATTCTGGCGACTCTTGCCGCGGGAGAATATTCGGGCCAAAAAGACGGCCTGCTCCTGCCTTCCTCGGGCGTGCTCCCCAACGCGCTTATGGAAGAATTCGGCCAAGCTCAGGCGCGCTCGCGGCGCATGTGGACCTTCCTGAAAAACGGCAAGAAGACACTCGACAGCCTCGGTATCCGTGTTCCAAAGTCCGTCAAAGCGCAACTGCGCAGGATTTTCTGATGGCTGAACCCGGCATCGTGTTCCTGATGTATCACGAGTTGGAGTTGCCGGCGCGCCCCTTGTGCCAGTCCGAACCGGGCTACGTCCGCTATATCCTTCCCGAAGAATCTTTCCGTTCTCGAATCAACTGGCTGGTGCAGAACGGGTGGCGTGGACTAAGCGTCGGCGGTGCCGTTGGCTATCCGCCGGGAAAGTCCGTCGCCATTACTTTCGATGACGGGTCCGAGACCGACTTGATCGCTGCCGCACCCGTTCTGAAAGAAAACGGGTTGAACGCTACTTTCTACGTGACCGCTGGTTTCGTCGACAACTCCGGATATATGTCTTCCGCCCAGCTACGGGAGTTGCACGCCCTTGGCTTTGAAATCGGTTGTCACTCGATGACTCACGCCTATCTCGACGATCTCGATCAGCCGGCTTTGCACCGCGAGATTTTCGATGCAGGAAAAAAGCTGGAAGACATCCTCGGCGATAAAATTGAGCACTTCTCCTGTCCGGGCGGCCGATACGACGAGAGAACCCGAGATCTGGTGCGGGAAGCCGGTTACCGGTCCATGGCCACCAGTCGGGCGCACGCCAACTCTGCAGCAACCAGTCCGTATTCCCTGGGCCGCGTCGCGATGATGCGCGGTACCGACGTTGTCACCTTTGGACGTGTCTGCCGAGCCGAAGGATTGTGGCAGATGCGCCTCGGCGAAAATTTGCGCGGCGCGGCGAAGCGAGTGATGGGCAACCCAACCTATGACCGCTTCCGCAGTTTCCTGCTGCGTCAGCCGTAGCCCACGAATGATGGGTAGCCGTCCAGGTTGGTGCATTTTTTAACTCTTGGAACTATCCAGATTCTTTTCTCAGCGAACATTTTCTCCGACCAGCAGGGGTGAGGTTTCTCGGCATGTCCGTCGACTTCCGACTACGCCGGACTGACCAGACTGCTAAGCTTAAATCGTCCGATCAACACCGACCTCGAGTTTTTTCAGGCACCAATAAAGAAGACAAGGAATGAAGATAGCATTGCGTGAATTCCTGCGGCGGCGCCTCTCGCCCCAATCTTATCAGCACGTTCGGGGGTGGTGGCGCTGTCGCCTCTACTGGCCCAGCTTAGCGGCCTCGTACCTTGTCCAGGGCAGGCCGCTCGTTCGCGGGTTTCCCAGCGGTCGGGACTCTGATCTCGTGCACGAACTGGGGGCTGTCAACGTGCTGGCCCCCACGGAGATGTGCCGGGTGATGAATCGGCATGGAAGTGACAAGGGGGTAGGCGGCCCGCACAATTACACTCCGGTTTACTCTGCACTTTTCGGAAAGCTTCGTGGCCAGCAGTTCCGGATTTTCGAACTTGGGTTGGGCAGCAACCACGCGGGGTTCGCCGCGAATATGGGGAGGGACGGGGTGCCAGGCGCTTCCCTACGCGGATGGAAAGAATTCTTCCCCAAAGCGGAAGTGTACGGTGCCGACATTGATCGCAGCATATTGTTCGAAGAGGAACGCGTCATGACCTTCTACTGCGATCAACTTGACTCCGACGCCATCAAGCAACTTTGGGCGCAACCTGCGTTGCAGGGTGGCATGGACGTGATCATCGAGGACGGTATGCATACGTTCGAAGGCAGCCTCTCGTTTTTCGATGGCTCAATCGAACAGCTTCGTCCCGGGGGAATTTACATAATCGAGGATATTGCGAAAGAAACGCTGGGGAGATGGCTCGATGTGTTGAAAACGACTTACCCCAGACGATTCCCGAATCACGAGTTTGCGCTAGTAGAATTGCCGCACTCGTTCAAGCGTCATCATAATAATCTGCTCATCATTCGTAGAAGCAGATAAAACATTTGCGGAGACGTTGCCCACCGAACCCGCCAACCGAACTGGGCTGCTCGCCCGACATCCCGCTTACCTATCGTTGTCGAGATCGCCCAGCGGACGAAAAGTCGTCTTAGCAGAATTACCGGAGGTACCACCGTTAACGATGACAGTGCGGATTCGGTTTCCAAGTCGCGCAGTGAAGATTTCCGACCCTCGATCGTTCAGATGGAAGCCGTCGGAAAACAAGGTCGGCGGGAACTCACCTGGAGGCGAAAGCACCCAAACCTCAACACCGGCCCTCTCACCCATCTCCTGCACTTCCTGGGAATGATCCTGACGAAGCGTCGGCGGAACCAGAAGCACGATTTTAACCCCATAGGTCTGGGCGAGATCGTGCAACTCGGGAAGCCTCTGTTGGGCCATCTCTAATAACACGGCAGGATCACCAACGTGCGGTCCATGATCGGCAATTCGGGCGGCAAGCCCGCGAAAATTTGGCACCAGGAGGATGAGCACGTCCTGCCGAATGAAACCTTTGTCCGCCAACCAGTTGCTCCAGTGAGCAAACCAGTAGGTGCTGGCGGTGGTCTTGTCGAGCTTGGCTTGACGGACCGCCAGGGGGAAATCGAGCGCGCTCATCTGGCGATGCGCAAAAGACTCGCCTAAGGTAAACCTGGACGCAAGCTGATCGGTGGCCAGGGTAAGCACGATCACGCTCGGACGAACTCCTTCCTCCAGCAGGCGACGCAGGCCGAAGTACCAATCCAGGTAATGCGTCTGTTCGATGGCGAGCCGACTGACGTCGTATTGCGGGGATAGAGTTCGCTGCAACGCATCGAGTTGGACGCCTTCCAGCAGGAGAGAATTCCCTACGAGAAGCACCGTCGGCCGCCCGTCGGAAGTAAAGGGACGGAGCGTGTGCGCGGCCTCAGTCTCAGTTTCCACGCGACGCTCGATCCGGCTGAGACGCGTCAATATGAACGGGGAGACGACCTCTAATGCCAACAAGATTAGGGCCAGCCCCGTTAATAGCGCGATGAACCCGGTTCGCGCGCTGATGGGCCGGCGCGCATTCCCCAGAGGCATTGCGCCCGCCGTCTCAGAATTGGAAGTAGATAAAGGCATTGGCTTCATTGGCTCCAAATAAAGCGATCACCAGCGCGCATGCGAGTCCAAAGGCCACGCGGGGCTGCAGGTTTGCGGATGCAAAGCAGTATTCATCACCAGTCGACTCCAAATAAAAATCGACCAGCAGGAGTGGAACGGAGAAAAGCGCAAGAAACATGAATGCGGCGGGAAATTCCGGTCTCCACGTCCAAACCTTAAGGCCCTTCAGCATCTGCCATGCGGCTCCCAACGATGCGGCGCGGAAAAATATCCAGCTTAAACACACAAAATGGAAGATGAGAATTCGCTTCGCCCACCTTGGAAGTTTCGCGCGGGCTGTGGTTACGCCGCGGGTAAGCTTCCGCTCGACGGCCAGTCCGCCGCCGTGCAATGCACCCCACACCACAAAGGTCCAGTTCGCGCCGTGCCACAATCCGCCCAACAGCATGGTCAGCAGTAAATTGCGGTAGGTCTTCGGTTCTCCGTAACGATTGCCTCCGAGAGGGATGTACAGATAATCGCGGAGCCACGTACTCAGACTGATGTGCCAGCGCCTCCAGAAATCCTGAATGCTGTCCGCCAGATAAGGCTGCCGGAAATTCACCATGAAATGGAATCCCATCAACTGGGCGCACCCGCGCGCAATATTGCTGTAGCCGCTGAAGTCGCCATAAATCTGCCAGGCGAAGGCGTAGGTTCCCAGCAGCAACACGGGAAAGCTCGGCTGGCGGAACGATCCGCCAAAGGCCGCATTCGCAATCAACGCGCAATTGTCCGCAATCACGCATTTGCGAAAGAGTCCTTCCAGAATCAGCATCATGCCATCGAACGCTTTGGCCGAGTCCCAGTGCCGGGGGTTTTGAACCTGAGGCAGAAGATGCGAAGGACGCTGGATCGGACCAGCAATCAAATGTGGAAAGAAAGTGATGAAGAGACCGTAATCGACAAATGACCTGGAAGGTGGCAGCCTTTCGTGATAGACATCAACGATATATGCGACTTCCTGGAACGTGTAAAACGAAATGCCCGGCGGCAGGATGATTCGCAGAAGCGGCATCGACGCGTGGATTCCAAGTGCCGACAGGGAGGCTACTGCCGAGTCTGCGAAGAAGTTGAAGTACTTGAAGAATCCAAGAATTGAAAAATTGATGACCAGCGATAAGACCAGCAACGATCGGCGAACCCGTGGGTCTTTCGTGTCGGCAACTTTGATGGCAATGAAGTAATCGATCGTGGTGGAGGCGATCATCAGGCACAGAAAGCGCCAGTCCCACCATCCATAGAAGAAATAACTCGCCACCAAAAGGAACCGGTTCTGGTTGCGAAAACCCAAACACCAGTAACCAAGGACCACGAGGCAAAGAAAGACGAAGAAAATTGAGGTGTCGAAAAGCATAACAATTACCGGAACAACGGCTGTTCGTCAGGAACGCATTTCGCGACTACGCGGACTCGGATTCGGGCAGTATTGCAGCTCAGTCCGCTCGGTTCGGTTCAAGCTCCAACGGATCCAGGCCCACCCACCCACCAAGCCGAGTAGCTTTGATAACGTGCTTGGCCTCGAACATCGCCAGATAAGTCGTCCGCAATCTGGACGTGCGAAGGCTCATTTTTCGCTCGGCTTCCGAAACCGGCGCGTAGCCGAGTTCCTGCAAAAGATCGCCAACCAGAGCTTCGAAGGCGGCATTCTGCTGAAGAGACATTTTCGTTCTCCACCGACCGACTGGATCGAAATCGTCTTTGGTTGCCGCGGCAAAAGAAGTATTCGGCTGGCTCACAGACCCGATTCCGGCGCGCTGGATCCTCTCGTAATCAAGATCATGCTCAACGAACTCGCCCAAGCGCGACAAGGTCGGCCGCGGGTTCGCAACCAAATCCTCGAAACGCACTTCTTGATAGTCTCCCCCTAAACGTCGCCCTTGCTCTCGGCCTTTGCGTACCACCCACTCCCAATACAGTCCGGCGACTCCAAGGCGTTCGTCGCGATCCCACGGCAGCGGATAGGACCAACCTTGCTGAACATAGGACAAAGCAACATCGCGACCGTCGCGAATGATGTGGATGAAAAGCGCATCCGGTATTTGCCGCTTGATCTCCTCCATGTAGAGAAGATGGTCCGGAGTGCAGTCCGCCCAGCGCGCAGTTCCCTGCTTGCGCGCCACCTCCTCCATCACGATTCGCAGGAAATCTCCGCCGCCGCGGCATTCAGCCATGATCTTGTCGCTGATTTCGCGTGCATCCAGTCCCGAGACTCGAAACAGCTTGCTTCGCAGCCATGTGTCCAGAAGCTGCTGCCGGTCCGCTGCCGAACGCATTCCGCGAAACCGCGGCGCCAGCAGATTGAAGACGTTGGATTCTGCCCGATAAACCGCGAAGTCCCCCGCCGAGAGCAGCATGTGATAAAGAACCGTAGTCCCTGATCGCGGACAGCCCAACACAAATACGGGCGCCTTGTTCCTCTTCGCCGAGACGAATTCGTTACCCGTAACAGTCGCCATGTCGGCCGATGTTTTCACGATGGCTTCAACATCCTTGTTCAGATCTACTTTCACTTTTTCCGGTTGCACTCTGATGCTCGCGCATGAGTGTGCGATAGACAGCTAACCAGCGCTCGCGCACTGCCGTCCACCGGTAGCGGCTGGATTCCTCGTAAGCGTTAGCAGCCAGGCGGGAGCTTAGTTCTTCCTCTCTCAGCAATCGCAGGATGTTCTCCGCGAGCGGCGCGGCCTCGCCCGGCGGCGACAACAGTCCCGTGCGTTCATGATCGACCAGGTAGCGCATCCCTTCGGGAGCGGTGCTCACAACTGGCGTGCCCGAGGCGAAAGCTTCGAGCACGGAAACCGGCATGTTGTCCAGGCTTGAGGCGTTCACAAAAATGTCTGCCTCGTCGTACACTTTGCCGATTTCACCCCTTGGAACCGCTCCCAGGAACCTCACCCCGGAAAGCTGTAGCTGATGAACCAAGTCGCGAATCTGTCCTTCCACTGGCCCGGCCCCGGCCAAGTCCAAGCTCGCCTCCGGAAACACTCTCTGCACCTGTGCGAACGCTTGCACCACTAAGTCGACCCGGTAGTAGGGATGAAATCCTCGCGTACAAAGCAGGCGCGGACGGAGCGGCCTGCGCGCTCGGAAGCGTAACTGCGATAAGTCCACGATGTTGGGGATCACTCTCGCCTTCAGCCCGAACTCCTCAAAAACATCCACCAGGTAGCCGGAAGGGACCACCAGCAGGCCCATTCTGGCGAGCATCGGTCGAGCCGTACGGAACCGAAGCAGGTGATCGCGAGCTTCCCCGCTGTGATAGTGCAGCAGCACCTTCTTATTTCGCAGAGTTGCCATCCACCAGGCCGGAACCGGCGCTAATAAAAACGACCAATAGGATGCGGAAAAAATGTGGGCGATGTCCGCATTTTTAAAACCGCGCCAAAGAGCCAGCAAATACAAGGGTTCCCGCACAACTGTCCGCAGGCCGGGAATCCCTTCCACCCATTTGAGACCACCCGGGAACGGAGGATCGATGGCTAGGAGTTCGGCATGAACGTCGGGATCGCTATCCCAACTTCTCTCCAGCAAATCGGCCTGCACCGACTGGCCTCCTACGTAGCGCAGCGAGGCCGCCACGATCGTCACGCGCAGCGGCTTGTGACCAGACGCTCTCCGAACGCGGGCAGGCAATGCCAGAGAACTCCAGCCTTTTCGCTCCAGCAATTCGGCATAGAGGTTCTCATGCTTGCTGCGCATCTGCTCGATGGTGAAATTTTCCTGCGCAAATCGTCTCGCGTGCCGGCCCAAGGCCTCCCGCATCGCCACGTCCTCGGCCATCTGTTGCAGAGCCGCGTCCAGGGCCTTCACATCGTTCGGTGGAATCAGAATTCCTCTGTCCGGGGAAATAAGTTCGAGATTACCGCCCACCTGATTCGCGATCACCGGCACACCCGCCGCCATCGATTCAAGGATGGCATTGGAGAGGCTTTCCGAAGCGGAGGGCAGTACTGTTACATCCAAGGAAGCCAAGATGGCTGGGATATCGCGCCGCTCTCCCAGAAACTGCACCCGGTCGCTAATTCCTAATTCCTTGGCGTGGCGCTCCAGTTCCGGCCGCAGCGGACCAGCCCCCACCAAAACGACTTCCAAGTTCGGCAGACGATTCCGCAGGCGCGCCGTGACTTCCAACAGAATTTGGTGATTCTTGGAGCGCGCATTCATGCGCGCGATCATGCCCACGCGGAAAACGCCCGGCCTCCGTGGTGCGATCGGGGCCGTCTCGGCGAACGCGGCTGGCGACAGTCCGTTGCCGATGACCACTGCTTGCTCCGGCCGCAGGCCTTGTTGAATCAGGCGTTCCGCCGCAGCTCGAGAATTACAGATTACGCAATCCGCCCAACGAAACATCGCCAACTGAGCGCGGCGTTGATTCGGCGAAAGCAGATCGCCCAACTGGCGATGGCTTCCGATTACGACCGGCGTCCGAGCCACCTTCGCAGCTGGAATCAACGCCAGGTTGGTGTAGAAATCAAACGCGTGTGCCACCGCAACCTCAGTCCGTCGCAGATAGCCCGCCAGCCGGTACCGTGTTCGCATCGACTGCAGGCGATAGAGGCTGCCGCCAAGATCAAAATGTTCGACCGGTCCAAGATTGGCCTGCAAGGGACCGTTGGCCTGCAGGCAACCCAGGTTGACCCGGTACTTGCCGGGTTGCAAAGCGCGCGCCAAATCTACAAACTGGCGCTCGCTGCCCCCGGTCTCAAAGCTGTTCGTCATGAGAAAAACCGACGGGGAGTTGGTCCTGTCGACGGTCCCCTGGGGGAAATCGGGATCGCCGGATGCTTCAGAATCGAGTCCAGTCCATTGCGTAGCCGGGGAATTCATACCGAATCGCCACTCACAGGAATTGCGCTCTCCGCCGCGCTCATCGAATCCTCTGCGGGCAGTTTTTCAAGATAATTCCGGTGCCACAGCTCAAACATCAGAAGCCGCCAGATTCGGCCGGCATGATTTCGCCGCCCGCGAAAGTGCTCGTCCAGCAACTGCCGCACGCCTGGCGGATTGACATATCCCCGCTGCAGGCTGCGGGGATCGAGCAGCACGGTCAAAATCAGATCCTTCAGCTCGTGACGAGTCCAGTAAACCAACGGCAAAGCGAAGCCCTGTTTGGGCCGATCCAACGTCTCTCGCGGCACGCCGACCCGCTCCGCCAGTTTCCTGAAAATATATTTTTGCTCGCCGCCTCGCATCTTCCATCGCGCGGCGAGTCCGGTGGCCCACTCGAGAAAAACGTGATCGACCAGGGGCGCTCGCGCTTCCAGAGAGGTCAACATACTCATCCGGTCTACCTTGGTGAGAATGTCTGCCGGCAAATACGTTTTGGAATCAAGGTAAAGCAGACGGCTTAAAGGATCCTTGGCAGGCGCTCGCTCCAGATATTCGCGGAACCCATCGAAAGGAGTCTCTTCTCCCGGAGCAGACTGGATAAAGTCTTCAGAAAGAAGATCCATCTGACGCTGCAGCGGCTGTAGCGAAATATCCTCCAGATAACGTTCCTGCCATGGCAGCGCGATGCTGTAACTCAGGCTGCGGCCCGGCGTACGGCGAGGAACCAGTTGATGAATGTGGTCGCGATACAGTCGGCGCATCCCCGCCGGGATCCAGGGGAAAGCGCGATCCTGCAGACACACGCGGTAGCGGTCATAGCCGGCAAAAATCTCGTCGCCGGCGTCTCCGGACAAGGCAACGGTGACGTGTTGCCGCGCCAGGCACGACACGTAATAAGTCGGAAGCGCCGATGCGTCGCCAAACGGCTCTTCCAGAGAATGAGTCAACGTCTCGACTGAGCTCACGACGTCGGGCTCGAGAATCAACTCATGATGCTCGGTACCAAATTTTTGAGCCACCAGGCGCGCGTAGCGGGTTTCGTCGAAATCCTTTTGCCGGAATCCGATCGAGAAAGTTTTCACCGGTCCGGAACTGAATCGCGCCATGAGCGCAACAATCGTCGATGAGTCTGCGCCTCCGCTCAAAAACGCGCCCAGTGGAACATCGGCGATCAACCGCATTTTTACCGCTTCTCCCAATCGCTGTTCCAGTTGCTCCAAACATTCCTCTTCGCTCGCAGGCGAATGCGTGCCGTACGCCGGAAGGTCCCAGTATTGGCTTAGCGAAAGCTTGCCGTTCTCCAGTTCAAGCAGGTATCCGGGCGGAAGCTTCTTGATGTCCAGAAACGCGGTCGCCGGATCGGGGATATATCCGAATTGCATGTATTGCCTGAGTGCCTGGCGATCGACTTGGGCGAGTTCTGGGGCTACGGCAAGGATGGATTTGATCTCAGAAGCAAAGAGCAGCCGCTGGCCGTCGAACGCATAATGCAGGGGCTTCTCCCCCAACCGGTCGCGCGCGATGAGCAACTTGCGGCGGCGTTCGTCGTAGAGTGCGAATGCGAACATGCCCCGCAACTGATGGACGCAATCCCGGCCCATCTCCTCATACAGGTGGACAATCACCTCGGTGTCACTGTGAGTCGACAGATGATGGCCTCGGGCTTGGAGCTTAGAACGAAGCTGGGGGTAGTTGTAGATTTCTCCGTTGAAAACCACCCAGACAGACCGGTCCTCGTTGAACACCGGCTGGTGGCCTCCGGCAAGATCGATGATGCTGAGGCGGCGCATCCCGAATCCGGTTCCGTCCTTGACGAAGATTCCTTCGTCATCCGGACCGCGATGCACGATCGCCTGGCACATGCGGTGAATCGTAGCCGCTTCCATGCGCTGGCCGGCAGCCGTGTTTACGACGCCTGCGATCCCACACATGCTTATGCTCTCCTGCTCGACTGAAAAGTCGCGCCCTTGCCGGCCTGAACCGACGACTCGCCCGCCAGCTTCAGGCGGTAGTTACGATACTGCCCGGGATTTCCCTCGCGACCGTCGCACGCAGCCCAAATAATATTCACCATCTCGCGCGCGGTAACGAAATGAACGATCTCGAGCCGGTCAGGCGCCCCTTCCACAAGATCGGCCACGAAGCGTTGCATCGCCCCTCCCCGCACAGCTTCTTCCCCCGTGGGATCCATACTGTGACAATGCAGCTTGATGAAGAGCCAGTCCGGCCTTCCTTGAACAGAAATTGCAGCCTGCTTCCAGCGCTTGAGCCGGCGCAAGCTTGGAGGATTCGCCGCCGTCAGGGCCGCATTCTCAAATCGCCCGATGCCGTTGCGTGCCTGCTTGTCAAAGTCCAACGCCAACGGCCCCTGTACGATGATGGGAAAGGTCTGCAAGGGACGATTAAGATGCAGATCGCGGCCTTTGCGATGCGGGGCTTTTTCGCTCAGCGGAAGGCCGCACTCGTAGAGCGAGTTCACCTTGCCGATCTGCGCCGGATGGAACGCCGCGGTCGGCAAAGTGAAATCGGCGTAGCATCCGGTATCGGCGAGAATCTCCATCTCGTTATCGACCCCGCAGGCATAGCCCCCAGCCGAATTCGCCAGCGCAAAATTTCCGTGAACGAATGCATAGCGGGGCTGGTCGGAACCTTCGACGAAAGACAGCGAGCCATGATGGAAGACCAGAGCATCGCGAAACTCCACTAACTGCCGGCGTGTATTTTCGGCGGAGTCGGGTCCGTCCATTCCGTGATGCAGGTGAATTTCAAGTTCGCCCCATCCTTGGTGGCAATGCGCAGCCAGGCGGTCGACTAAACCTCGGTCGTACTGCTCGGCAGGATAGAAGTAGGTGTGTACAAAGGGGCGCCCTTCATGGTCGCGCCATGAATGGACCGCTTGAGGATATTCTGAGCACCATCGCTTCACCCGGCGATCCTGCTCTGCAAGGGGAGCGCGAGCCCGCCCGTCCTCGGGCACAATGGACGGCTCGAAATGATCGGCAAGAGTGAAGACCAGATGGACCTTGCCTCGTGGCGTGGGGCGCGTAAGCCTTTGCCAGGCATAACGCGGCAGCCACCGCGCATATGAGAGTTTGCGCACCAGGTCAGGCCTGCGCTCCCGCGCAGCTACCTGCTCCCTAGAGGATTCCCTGGCTCCGCTCTCCGTAGTCCGGTTTCTCTTTCTGCTCATCGCACTTGGTAAGACGCACCCCATGCGCCTAGCGGCATCGACAGCCGTCAATGGACAAGGGTAAAATCATCCGCTTTCCTTTTGCGGGCACGCACCATCCAATACCGGCTTCGCCAGTCCGTCACAGCTGAAGAAGGCGCCGGAACCGCTTCCCGTTCCTTGATGATGGCTGCCAGAACCGACGCATAGGCAACATAAAAATAAGGAAAGAATTCATAAGCCACGGGTGCAAACAGCGCCCCGATCACGAAGCCAATCATGGAACCGTGCAGCCCGCCCACAAATAACCTGGTTTGAGCATCCAAATCGAGGCTGCGACGTACCGTCCTGAGATTGCGAAAAGCACTAGCCAGAAACAGGAGGTAGAGGATCAGTGACGGGATGCCGCCCTCGACCGCGATTTGCAGGTAGGTCATGTGTACCTCTCTCCAGACCCCCGAATAGGTCTCGAAATTACGCACGCCTATCCCCAGGATCGGGTAGTGCTCGATGCCCTCGATCGCCCTGTGAATCAGATACTTTCGTTCCTCGTACGATCCGTAGGCTCTGCCCTCTTCCTGCGTGTCCACTCGACCGTTCATGGCGGCGAGACGGTCCGCAAGAGGCCGTCCGGCGACCACCAGCAAAGTGATGAGCACCAAGACGCTGGCCACGATGAGGTAGAGGCGTCGTCCTTTCACTCCGAAGTGCCACAGACAGACGATCCCTGAAATCACCAGAGAAATGAATCCCGCCCGCGAGGCGGTCATAAACAGCGCCAGTCCCATGACCAGGATGGCAGCGATCCAGCACAGTCTGACCAACACCCCCTTCGCCGTCAAAAGAAAAGCTAGGCAGATCGGCAGGGTTAGAACGACCGCAAACGCGAGATCGTTGGAGTTGGAATAGATGCCCCCAATTACTCCCTCCAGTCTCCCCTGGCCGTGCCCGAGAATGATCGAGACGACGCATATGATCGCCACCGAAACCGCCTGAATGTAGAGCAGGCGCCGGAGCTTTGCGAAGTCCGTGACCAGCAGGAAAGTAAGGATCCAGAGGACAGAAACCTTGGCAAAATCCAGAGTGTTGCTAAACGCGCCGCCCTTCCAGACCGGCGACAGCACTGCCCCCAAAAAGAGCACCCCGATCATCCCGAGCAGATAGCGCGCCTCCCTGGGGAGGTCTCGAATTTTGCGTTGCGTCCTGCCCAAGCTGGTCAGCAATGCTAAGAGCGCAAATACGCCCGCAATCTTGGCGAGGGGGACGTGGCTCAGGCCAGGAATCCAATCTTCTGGCCGCGCGCAGTAGACGACGTAGAACGCAGTAAGCCAGAAAAAGCCCGCGCTCGGAGCTGCGGGCTTTCGCAACTCAGTAAAACGTGCTCCGATCTGTCGCTCGGCCGCCTTGTCCCGTACGGTCGTCACCGGATCCACACTTCCTTGCGCCCCGTCACAAAGTTGGCAAACGCCACCACCGCCGCCGTATTCAGCACCACCAGCGCAAGCACCGCATTGCCGAGCCTGGTAAGACGTCCATGCGGTGGGTTTGACAGGGCAAACAGAGCAAGCCCATAGAAGGCTAATTGCAGCGCGAAAGCCCCGCGGTACAGACGTTCAGGAATGGCGACCGAGGTCAGCAGCAACGCTGCCAGGGCGAACGGTACCACGAGCCGCAGAAGTTTGTGGCTGACAAAGCGGAACCACAGCGGGTTGGCGGCAGTCAGCACCCACGGAGCAATCTGCAACAACTGGTAATTGCCGGTAAGCGTGCGCACCTTGCGGCGAAACTCCTTCTCCGCACCCAGATCAGGGTCATCCCACGCCCGCGCCCGCCCGTCAAAGATGACGCGCGAACCCTGGCGTGAGACCTGCAAAGGCAAAAGCACATCATCGAGGATGGTCTCGGGCGGAATCGCAACCAACAACGAGCGTCGCACCGCGTACAAAGCTCCGGTCGCGCCCACCACCGAATCCGACGCGCTCTCCAGGGCCCGAATCTTTTTCTCTATCCGCCAGTAAATTCCCATGCGTTTTTCGGCCTCGCCCGAAGCGGCATCGCCCAGCATCAATTCGCCGCTTACACATCCAACCGTCGAATCGGTAAAATTCTCCAGCAGCAGCCGCACGGCGTCGGGCTCGATCTCCTGCCGCGCATCCATAAAAACCGCAATCTCTCCCTGGGCGATCGCCAGCGCCTCATTCAGCCGACAGGCTTTGCCCTTCGGATCGGGCGCAATCAAAATGTGAAAGCGCTCGTCCTTCGCGGCTTGCGAAAGAATTTCCGCGGTCCGATCCGTCGATCCATCCGACACCACGACAAATTCCAGGTGATCCGGCGGGTAGTTGAGAGATGCCAGGTTGCTGAGTTTGCGGGGCAGAGTGCGCTCTTCATTGCGCACCACCATCACGACCGAGACGAAAGCCTCACACGCTCCGCGCATCACCGGCCTGGGGCTCAGGCGGCTCCAGACCCACAGCCACGCCGCATATCCTAGGTAAGCGTAAAAGATAAATCCCCCCGCGCCCCAGAATATCAACTTCATCGCGCACCCCGGCCCAGTAGCACGATCTTGATCGTCTGGAAGACGATCAAAATATCCAGTCCCAACGAGGCGTTCTTGATGTAGAACAGGTCGTACTGCAATTTCTCGCGGGCGTCTTCCAAGGTGTTGCCGTATTTGTACTGCACCTGCGCCCATCCCGTAATTCCCGGCCGCACCACGTGGCGCACCCCGTAATAGGGAATCTCCTTGCTGAGCCACTCCACAAATTCCGGGCGCTCCGGACGCGGTCCCACAAAATGCATGTCGCCCTTCAGCACGCACCACAACTGCGGAATCTCATCCAGCCGGGACATCCGCAGAAATTTTCCTACCCGCGTAATGCGCGGATCGTCATCGGTGGCCCAGGTCGCGCCGGTATCCGCCTCCGCATCCTGCCGCATGGTGCGGAACTTGTAGCAATAAAAAGTCACACCGCGCTTCCCTACCCGTTTCTGCCGGTACAGCACCGGACCGGGAGAGTCTAATTTCACCGCCAACATAATGAAAGGCAGCAGAGGAAGCGAAAAAAACAGCCCCAGCAGGGCCAACGAAAAGTTGGACCCCCGGCGCACCAGCCGGAAGAAAGCGCTGAAGCGGAAACCGTCGGTGAAAATCAGCCAGCTCGCATACAACTGCTCGACTTCAATTCGTCCTGAAATTTTCTCCAGCCACGAGGTGGCTTCTTCTACCTTTACCCCGTTCAGTCGTAGTTCCAGCAACTCCTCGACGGGAAGCGTGCCGCGCCGGTCCGGCATGGCGACGATCACCCGGTGCACTCCGTTCTCCCGCGCCATGCCGACCAGATGCGTCGCCACAGTCTCGCGCGTCAGTGCGCCCTCGATGTTGCCGGTCCACCCCACAACCTCAATGCCGAGTTCCGAGCGCTCCCGCAGCCCATTCAGCAAGCGCAGTGCCCGGTCCCCTGTGCCCAACACGTAGACCCTCTCGCGGAAATAGGGTTGCTGCACAATCCAGGCATAGGCGGCTCTCCAACCGAGAAGCATCACCGTTAAAACCAGCAACCCCCACTTAGCCCCGGGGAGAAAGATGCGACCCGGCAGAAAATAACGGTAGACGAGGTCAACCGCAGCCAGAGTAAACGCAACCAGGCCCAGCACCGTGAACAGGCGAAACATCTGATCCCACTTCGCCCCCGTGCTGGAGGAGTCGTACAGGTCTAAGCCGTGAGAGAGCAGCAGCACGATCGCTGTGACACAAACGATCTTCACATACCCGCCCTCGACGTTGAGCAGAATCCAACTGGTCTCCTGATTCCGCCACCACACGGTCAGGAGAAAGGAGAGCCCCACGACCAGGGCCTCGACCACCAGAAGCACCAGCGTTCTTACCGGGTAATAGACGTTGAAAAGCCGGATCACCTCTGAATTCTCCTAGGCCCTGGTTGTCGTTGCCTTCTTCTGGTACGACTCGTAGTAGTAGCGGGCGTAGGGCAAAGCATCCTCGCTCGTCCCATTCAGCACCACACCGACCAAGGACTCATCCGGGAACTCCTGACGGGCCTTGCGGGCTAGAGCAACCGGGGTCGAGTTCGACCGCACCACCATCAACACTCCGTCACACGCCTTAGCCAGCACGCTCGCGTCAGAAACCGCAACCGCCGGAGGCGAATCGATGATGATCCAATCAAACAAAGCCTCCACCCGTTGCAGCAACAGCTTCAGCCGTCCGTTGCCCAACAATTCCGCCGGATCCGTCGCTCCGGTACCGCTCGGGATGAAGAACAGATTCTCCAGCGGTCCCCGTTGCATGACGGAAAACTCGTCGTTCTTTCCCAGCAGGTAGTCGGAGAGTCCCGGATCCGAGGTTGTCCCCAACATCAGGTGCAAACGCGGCGCGCGCAGATCAGCATCGATGAGCAATGCCCGCCGCCCATGCTGCCTTACCATGACCTGGGCCAGATTGGACGACATGAATGATTTGCCTTCCTTGGGCAGGGCGCTGGTGATCAGAAGCTTCCTCAGCGGCATTTTTTCGCGCAGGTGATACAGTCTGGAACGGAGCGTGCGAAACTCCTCCGTGCCTCGAGCACTGTCGTCGCCGTTCAGAAAAAGCATGGTCGCAGGATCCGGCTTCCATTCCAGTTGCGCACAGCGCGCCAGCAGCGTATCGGTGCTGAAAGGACCGGGGAAGGCGGGCATCCCCGCGTGAGCCGGAGCCCGAGGCTCCAGGGTCGCGGCTGGCGTCTCAGCGAATACCGGTGGATCGGCCACAGGCGTCGTCGCCAAGCTGGGTGAGGTCGAGCTTCCCTGGGTCGCCGCTCGCTCCTGTTCGGCCTTTTTCAACGCTTCATGAATTCGACTCATAGTTTCCTTTCGTCGGGCAGGTCCTTCTCTTCCTATTCTTCGTTCTTCTCGCAAGCGATTCTGCCAGCCCGGCCAACGACCGCAACGCATTCCACCAAATCAAACTGTCCAAATTCGGACTCGGCGCCGGCACCGGGAGGACTCCGCACGTCGTGTTATCCCCCAGGTCGAATTCCCGCGCCACCCCATCGACCATTGCGGGACCGATTCCCTTCTACGGATCCACGACCGAACTTAGCAGGCAGTGCTCGCATAGAAGGTTGAGGCTTCATGAATTCGACTCATAGTTTCCTTTCGTTGGGCACGTCCTTCTCTTCTTCGCGCAAGCGATCCGCCAGTGTGGCCAGCGACCGCAACGCATCCACCAAATCAAACTTATCCAGATTCGGACTCGGCGCCGGCACCGGCAGGGCGCCGGACGTCGTGTTATCGCCCAGGTCGAAATCCCGCGCCACCCCATCGACCACTGCGGGACCGATTACCTTCTGCTGATCCACGAACGAACTTACTAGGCAGTGCTCGCAGAGAAGATTGATCACGCGCGGAATCCCGGAGGCATAGCGATGAATCGCCATCACCGCCTCCGGTTCGAAAATCTGTTGCCCATTCGAGCCCGCGATGCGCAAGCGCTGCTGCACATATGCCTTGGTCTCTTCGAGAGTCAAGGCATGGGTTTTCGCCCGCAGCGTCAACCGCTGCCGCAATTGACGCAACTGCGGCTGCTTCAGTTTCTGTTCCAGTTCCGGCTGTCCCACCAGAACGATCTGCAGCAGCTTCTCGGTAAACGTCTCCAGATTGGTCAGCATGCGAATCTCTTCTAAAACTTCGTCGCTGAGACTTTGTGCTTCGTCGACGATGAGCACCGCTGTTTCTCCCGCGCGATAGCGATCAAGCAGCCAGTTGTATAGCCGCAGCAATATCTGGCTCTTCAGTTTCGAATCGCTTGGGATGCCGAAATCCGCCATCATGTAATCTAGGAACTGCGGAACGTTCAGCCGCGAGTTGAAAATGAACGCCGTTGCCACCTGCTGCAGACGCAGCCACTCCAGCAGTTTGTTGATGAGCGTAGTCTTGCCCGTGCCGACTTCGCCGGTAAGCAGCACAAACCCTTTGCGGCTCTGTATTCCATAGGTCAGACAGGCCAGAGCTTCCTCCGTGTGTCGCGTCAGAAAAAGATAACGCGGGTCGGGATTGACATTGAACGGGTTCGCCCGCAATCCGTAGAACTCTTTGTACATAGTCGTTCCTAGAGCCTGCTTCGCTTAAACGCCAATCGTTTCTTTCTGTTCGTCGGGACTCTTGTGGCGATTCCGAAACCTGAACCAGTGGTTCCCGTTTTGCGCGGAGACAGCGCCTACCCACGGAACCGCCGCCAGCAAGGGCAACTGCAGAACTGACTCGGCATCCGCCTCGGTGCGAATGGATTGATCGCGCACTTCGAGCCACATGGCCAGTCCGATTCCGAGTCCCAGCCCAACCCCCAACCCGCCGCCGGCAAACATTAAACGATTGGGAAAACTCGGCGAGTCCGGCACGTTTGCTGGGTTCAGGTTAATCATGCGCTCGCCTTGCGACTGGTTGGTCATATTGACGGTCAAATCGGCCTTGCTCTTGTTGGCCAGCAGGTCTTGATAATTCTTCTGCGCGTTGTCGTAGTCACGCGTCAGCGCCTTGTACTGTTCTTCGACAGCCGGACTCAGCGACACTCGCCCCTGGTACGTCGCAATTTCCTGCTGATACCGCTTCTGGTCGCGCGTGGCCGCCGCGATTAGGTCCGAGTATTGGTGGACCTGCATGCGCAGTTGCCGGATCTCGGCCGGCTCCATGGCCGAAGCCTTATCGTTGCCTCCCTCGACGGCACCCGACGACGCTTTGTTAATCTCCGCCAGTTTCTTTTTCACTTCCGCAATATCGGCTTTCGTCTTGATGACATCGGGATGGTCGTCGGTGTAACGAGCCTGTAAACTCAGCAGTTCGGACTGCATATCGGACAACTGTTTTTCCAGTGTGTCGGGATTGGTTGAGGACTGCGACATCTTCCATGTGGCCAGCTGTTGCGCCAGCACCGATTCGGTGTATGCCTTGTCCTGCTGCGCCCGGTTCAAAGTCTGGGTATTCGCTTCCAGTTGCGAGTTCAGCCCCATCAGAATCTTCAGGTTGTCCTCTTCGTCTCCCGGAAGCTGTCCCACGTACTGCTTCTTGAAAGCCGCCAGTTTGGAATCCAGTTCGTCCAGATTGCGCTTGGCGTCTTCGATTCCCTTGCTCAACACGTTCGTCGTCCCCGTCGCCCTGTCCTGCATGTAGGTAAGGTTTTTCTCCAGCAACAGCGAAGTCAAACCGCTGCAGATCTCCTGCGCCTCACGCGGGGTCGAGTCTGTATAGCTCAGCCTGAAAGCGGGCTCCTGCATTCCCTGGCTGGGCCTTCTTCTCCCCCCGCCCGTCGAGGCAATGTCAGTGGCCACAGCTTCTACGTTGAAAGTCTCGCCTGTGTTGATGCCATCAATCAGCCCATCGATGCTCTGTTCGCTCTTCGCCGGACCGTAGATCTTCTGCAACATAGGCTTCAGAGCGGCCTGGCTTGTCACCTGGGCGACCAGCGTGTTGATGCGCGCCGCCAGGTCCTCGGTGGCCACCGGCTGCACCATAGTGTCCGGCACTTTCTGCCCTTCCACCAGGATCGTCGACTGCGAAGTGTACTTCGGGGTGAAGGCATAGGAGACCAGAAACCCTGCGAGCGGCGCCAGCAGCGCGGGAATCAGGATCACCTTCGCTCGTCGGCGCAACATCGCCAGATAATCGTCCATGTTTAATTCGCGATTCTGAATCATGCTCGTATTCCTTCTGGCCGTGTCCCGTCCTTGCGGTTCAGCGCGGCCCTAAAATCAGTCAATCCGGATCGGTCGGGGCGTCCAATCCAGTCCGAACGTTGCTACATTGCGATTCGAAATGCGGTTACAGGCACTGCCTGCATTACAGAATGATTGGTCAAACGACAGTTCGTTAAACTGGTAGCTCACGTAAGCGTGGAAGTCTCGCCCCAATGCGCGGTGCAACCCACCGCCGACGAAGGCGTAGTTGTAGGAGCTCGCGTCGTTGGCTGGACAGGTCGTCTGGGAAGTTTGGGGGGCCCCGCACTGGATCAGTTGCTGCTCGGACAGCGGCTGCACCAGGCTGTTGGTCGAAAATCCGACGTCGACGAATGAACTCCACACCCGCGAAAGCGGACGCGACACGCCCAGGCTCACAATGTTGCTCTCCGCCCCCGCTAGCAGTCCCGACCCGCTGTTTTCGAAGCGCTGAAACTCCAGATCCAGCGACGCTTTCGGAAATCTGTAGCGCAGACGCCCCTGAGCCGCCACTCCCAGTTTTGTGTTCTTGATGGTCGTGGGAATCAACGTACCTCCGAAAACCTGACAATAGTACGGCGCAACGATTGACTCGCTACATGTGGCACTTTGGGTGTCGATAAAGGTCAGTTGCGGCCCCGCCCCGGCCAGCAAATCCATCCGTCCGGAAATGCGGTGGCCATACAGTCCCTGGATAATGTGGCTATGAAATGCCGTTCCCAGAACCGAGAAATCGAATCCCTGATATTCATAAACCAGGGCCAACTGCGTGTGCGAGGTTAAAGATCGGTTGTACCCCAGCTGAGCCGAAATCTGGGAACTCCCGATGAAGGACGTGCCCGTCACGTCAGTTCCGTAAAAATGCATGAAAGCGTATCCAGCGGCTGCCGTGATCGCAGATCTCGGGGAAAGACTTTCGGAAACATCCACCAGGCTCAGGTTCAGAACGCGTGGCGCCAGTCCCAAGTTTCCCAGACTACTGCCTCCCCAGAAACCGCCAAAAGAGCTGCTTCCCAGCGACCCGACGTCCTGCGAACCCAACGAACCGTAGGATCCCCCAAAGTTTCCTTCCGGCAGATAGCTGAAGCTGTCACGCAGCGACAGTTGTCCCCGCTTCCAAGTAATCTTCTGATCGAAATCCAGCTGTTGCAGCGACTGGAAGCCTTGTCCCGGCAGGTCGTAATAGCCAGCGCCACCAATGTAATCGAGAGCCAAGTCGAAATTGCTCCACAGCCGTTTCAGAGTCACGGTGCCCAGCCCCCGGGTTACAGAGGTGACGCCGCTGCCCCCCGGAACACCGCCCGCGTTCGACTCGGCAGATTCACTGAACGTCGCTCCCAATTGCAGGTAACTCAGCGGCGCCGCGTTCGGCTCGAGCGAGGGCAGGTCCAACCCCGAGAGTGGCGGATTCTCGCTGATCGGAGTGGTCGCATTGTCCTGACCATAGGCGGGTACAGGCGGCTGCTGGGCGCTCTGCGGAGCCTCCCCGGTTGAGGGCGGCGTGGAACTGTCCTGAGCCCACGCTCCGCTCAGCGCCAGGGCCATCATGCCAAGAGTCCAAAGGGTCTGAAGTTTGCTCATGCGTTCCTCACGGGACCACCACCGTGTCGCCAGGCTTCAGCATAATGTTCTGTTCGGGATGATTTCCCTTGATCACTTCCTTGTAATTGAACGGTATTTTTTCCTGTTTGCCATTTTCAGTCCGCAGCAGGTAGATCGCCTTCAGGTTGGCGAATTGGGTGAAGCCCGCCTGCGAAAGCGCCTGTAGCATGGTCATGTGCGGCAGCAAAGGCGTCGGGCCGGTGTGCAGAACTTCACCCGAAACAAAAATGCGCTGGCTGTTCATCGCAGTCACCACCACCGTCACTCGCGGGTCGGCAATGAATTTTTTCAGTTTCTCCGTGATCGAATCCTTCAGTTGCAGCGGCGTCAGCCCCGCGGCTGGAATGTCATTCAGCAGCGGCATCGAGATCTTGCCATCGGGACGCACCGGCAGGAGTTCTGAAAGATCCGGTTCCTTCCAGACTGAAATACGCAGCGTGTCGTCGGCTCCAATCACATAATCGGACGCCGCCTGCGGCTCCTGTGCCATGGCTGCAGTCTTGTCGCTCTTCGCTTCCTCGCCCTTGGCCAGGTTACCGGTCTGCGCCAACATGGCCGGAGCCAGCAAACCCATCCCCATCAGCACGGCGAACTGAATCGCTTTCTTCATACTTTCTCCGCGGAGTTACGAAGCTCCGTATCCTTCAAATCCAATTTGCTTCAACTTGTAGAGCAATGCCTTGTAGCTGATCTGTAATTCTTCCGCGGCCCGCCGCCGGTTCCAGCGCGTGCGGGTCAGCGCTTTCAGGATCAGTTCCTTTTCCGCCTCGCGCGAGGCTGCCCGGGATGCCGCCTTCAGCGAAATTGCGGCGCCATTGCTGCCCGCCTCCGGTCTGCGCAACACCGCCCGCAGTCCTCCCAAGGCCACTTCCTCATCCCCCAGCGCTACCAGCACCCGCGCCGCATCTTCGAGTTCGCGCAAGTTTCCCGGCCACGAATAATCCAGGAACAAACGCAGCGTCTGCGCGCTCAAGTCAGGAACCCGGCGCCGAAAATCGCGCGCGTACTTGCGCAGGAAGTAACCCATCAGGAAGGGAATGTCTTCTTTTCTCTGGCGCAGCGGAGGCAGCCGTAAACACACGCCGCTGATGCGGTAATAAAGATCCTCTCGCAACCGGCCCCGTTTGACTTCCACTTCCAGATCGCGAGCGCTGCCGCAAATGAGCCGGACACGCTCGCATCCAGCCGCGCTATACCCGGGAGATTGCGGTAGCGCCTCCAGCAGGCCAGCCTGACACTCCGCATTCAAGTCGGCCAATTCTTCCAGATAGATCGTGCCCGCAGCCGCTTCCTGTTCTCCACGCTCGCACAAAATCTCGAGATCCTCGGGCTTCAAGCCTAAACACTGAAACCAGCGAAACGATTGCTCACTCCGTTGCGACATCTGGTGAATCCGTTGCGCCGTGGCATGCTTGCCCGCCCCCGGCTCCGCCAGCACCAGAACCGGTAAGTCTCTCTGCGCCAGTTCCCGGATCACAGCCTCGACCGGACGCATGCTCGCGCTGACACCTTCCACAAACGCCAGTCCGGCCGGCGTTTCGGACGCGCGTCCTCCGCCGCCTTTTTCACTTTTAGGCAATAACTTATCCACTTTTACCCTATTTCCCACGATCTCTGAGCCCAATCGACAGCTATCCCGCCTCGCTAACAGCACGAGGACTGCCAATGCGGCGCATTCCCCACTCGAACCAAGGAATCCATTCTACTCCATATTTTCAATAACTTAGGACCAAAAACGACAACTCCATGGGGCCCTGTAGGCAAGGCAAGATAGCCGGATCGACCGCCTGCCGAGGATTTGTGGGAAAACTCTTTCACACTTCTCCACACTTGTGGTTGGCTTCTTTTTGTCCCGGGTGACGCTATCGTCGAAAAGCCTTCCGGAGGGGGAGGCGGGGTGCCATCGCCGACTGCAGCTTGTCTGTTTCGCCGGCCCCGCTGGGAAGTTCCTGCGTCAGCTGCTGGAGGATCGGAGTTTGCATTGCACCGGCGCACGGTTTCGCTTATTCTCGAAGTTCCCCCAACCTTTTCCGTGAGCTTGCAAACCGAGCCCTCGACCGGACCCTCGACCGTGCGCCCGCAGTCCACTATTCGGAGAGCGGTTCCGCTCTGGCAGCTGGGAATTCTGGCGGCCCTTTCTCTCTGGCTCTATTGGAATACTCTCGCCCACTTGGTAAGCCAGTGGTGGAGCGATCCGAATTTTTCTCATGGATTTTTTGTTCCTGTATTTTCCGCCTTCGTGATCTGGCAGGAGCGCGATCGCCTCGCCCGCAGCATCCCCCAGCCCTCCTGGGCCGGCTTGGGCGTACTGCTGGCGGCTCTCGGGGTGCTCATCGTCGGCCGATTGGGGGCGGAGCTGTTCCTCGCCCGCTTTTCGCTGCTGCTGGTGCTGGCTGGAGTCGTGATTCTTTTTCTGGGATGGAAACTGTTTCGCGCAGTGCTGTTCCCCTGGGCCTTCCTGCTCCTCATGATCCCCATCCCCACCATCCTTTTCAACCAGCTTACCTTCCCGTTGCAGTTGCTGGCCAGCAAGGTTGCGGCCACGGTGCTCCCGCTGTTCGGCGTTCCGATCTTGCGCGAAGGCAACGTCATCAATCTGCCGTCCATGGCTCTTGAAGTCGCCGAAGCTTGCAGCGGAATTCGCTCCCTGATGTCGCTGGTGACGCTGGCCATCATTTACGGATATTTGATGGAAAAGCGGATCTGGGTCCGCTGGTTGCTCGCTCTGGCCTCGGTGCCCATTGCCGTCGCCGCCAACAGTATCCGCATCATCGGCACTGGATTACTCGTGCAGTACTGGGACGCCGAGAAGGCGGAAGGTTATTTCCACGCTTCCTGGGGATGGATCATCTTCGTGGTTTCGCTGCTCATGCTCTACGCTCTGCACGCGTTGCTACGATTTTTGTTTCCCGAGAAGGGCGGTCCGCCGTCGTGCTAAGAAACCCTACTCTGCGATTCATCCTGGCCGCACTGTTGATCGCCGGCGCGGCTATTGTTCTGCAAGCCCGCGCTCGCGGCGAGATCTTTCCGCCTCGTCTTCCCCTGAAACAATTCCCCGAGCAATTAGAAGGCTGGGTCGGCACCGACATTGCCATCGACAAGGACGTACTCGCTATCCTCGGGCCCGGGGACTTCCTTTTGCGCCTCTATCAGAACCAGACTCAGAAACAGCAGCAGACCCCTTACATCGACCTGTTCATCGCTTATTTTCCTAGCCAGCGAGCCGGCGACACCATCCACTCGCCGCAGCACTGCCTGCCCGGATCCGGCTGGTCTCCAGTCGAAAACCAACCCGTTATACTGACCATGCCGGGGCACGCACCCTTTCCCGCCAACCGCTATCTCATCGCAAAAGGGGACGCCCGCCAACTTGTTCTTTACTGGTTCTGGGCGCACGATCGCGGTGTCGCCAGCGAGTACTGGGCCAAATTTTACTTGGTCACCGATGCCCTCAAGATGAACCGCAGCGACGGCGCACTGGTGCGCATCACCACTCCGCTGTTGCCCGGCGAGACCCCCGACGCGGCGCAGCAGCGCATTCTCCCTTTCACAGACGCCGTGATGCCATTGCTGGATCGCTACATCCCCCGCTAACACTTTCAGGCCCCGGAACATCCATCCCAGGGACGCCCCATTTCAGGAGCGCGGGTCAAGTGAAGACCTTTGAGAACCGTCGCTGAGAACAGCCGCCCCGGCTGTCGGTCGAGCGCAGCTCGGACGCGCCTGCCGGTAGGCACTCGCGATGGGACATGATGAGATTTCTGCCGCCTTGGCCCACGCACTTATGACTCCAGTAACTGTTTTCCGAGGTTACCCTGCAGTATCATGAGATGTTTGCGGATGAATGCTGTCGCATCGTCCCCGCGTCCGCAGTTGGAGAATCGAATATGAGTCGCTCTGTCTCCGTCCCTCTGCTGCTGGCTTGCTCTCTACTCACAGCCCTGTACACGGGTTGCTCGCGGGATCCCAACATACGCAAGCAAAAGTATCTGGATAGCGGCGAAAAATATGCCGCCGAGGGCAAGTACCGCGAGGCGGTGATTCAGTTTCGCAACGCCATTCTCATTGACTCCCGATTCGCCCATGCGCACTACGATCTCAGTCAAGCCTATCTCAAGCTGGGGGACAGCAACGACGCCTTCCAGGAATTGACCCGTAGCGTAGAACTCGTTCCCGATAATTATCGCGCTCACACCGATCTGGCAAACCTTCTGGACACAGTGAGGAATCCCGACGGCAGTCCGGTAGAAGATACGCTCAAGCAGGCCAAGACCCACCTCGATATTCTGCGGGCAAAGCAGCCCAACAACCCCGAAACCCACGAGGCCTGGGCTTACTATGATGCGGCGCAAAATAATGTCGCCGCTGCCATGCAAGAGATGCAGCAGGCGATTGCCGCCGATCCCAACCGCTCCGAGTCCTACCTGCTGCTCGCACTGTTTCAACTCCGGTCCAACCTGCCCGATTTGGCCGAGGCAAATTTCAAGAAGGCCAACGAAGTCGATCCCAAGGCCATGAGTGCTCAACTGGCCCTGGGTGGCTTTTATCAATCGCGCAACCGCTTGCCCGAAGCCGAACAGCAGTTCAAACATGCCATCGACACGGATCCGAAAAATCCAGCTCCCCGCGCCGCCTACGTTCGACTCCTGATGCAGCAAGGCAAGAAGGACGAGGTCGAATCTTTTCTGCGTCAAACCAAGAAAGATTCTCCCGATAACCCGGAAAGCTATCGCATGCTCGGCGACTTCTACTTCGCCTACGGCCAGCTCGACAAAGCCACCACAGAGTACACTTCGCTCTACCACGATCACCCCAAAGATCTCCAGGTCAAGAAAAACTACATCCAGCTTCTGATTCTGAAAAACCGTCTGGACGAAGCCACTCAACTGGACAACGAAATCCTCAAGGCGAACCCCAAAGACGTGGACGCTCTGGTCTATAAAGGCGAGGTTCAAATTCGCCGCAATGATGCCAGCGGCGCCATTGAGTCGCTGCAAAGCGCGCTCCGCACCGATGCCGAAAACGCGGTGGCTCACTACCAGTTGGGAAACGCCTTCGCAGAACAGCACAATGAAGGCCAGGCGGAGGCGGAGTGGCGCGAGGCGGTGCGCGTTCGTCCGAACCTGACCGACGCGCTGCGCTCCCTGGCCAACCTCGAATTGCACCGGGGCGATGTCGCGGCCGTACTCGCGACCGCGCAGCAGATCATTACGGCGGAGCCCAATTCTCCAGACGGCTTCATTCTCAGAGCGATTGCGGAGCTTGCCCGCCAGAAATACAGTGATGCGCAGCAGGATGCGGAGCAGGCGGCCGAGCGGGCGCCGCAGAGTCCCGCTCCTCTGGTGCAGTTGGGCACCATTCAGCTAACCCAGAAGCACTTTGCCGATGCCGAAAAATTCTACCGGCAAGCCCTGGACAAAGACCCTTCTTCTAGCGAAGGCCTGAGCGGGCTGATGAACACCTATTTCGCCGAGAAACAGCCGGACAAGGCATTTGCAGCGGCCAACGCTCAACTCGCCAAATCGCCCAATAGCAGCAACTTCTATGATTTGTTGGGGACCGCGCTTTTCAATGGCAAGAAGGATCTGCCGGGCGCAGACGCCGCCCTGCGCAAGGCCATTCAACTCGACAAGAATAACGTCGATGCCTTGGAAAAGTTGGGCAAGGTGCAGGTCCAGGAGGGCTCCCAAGACCAGGCTCTGGCTCTTTACCAGCAGTCTATAAAGGACAATCCGCGAGAGGTTACTTTCTACATTCTTAGCGGCGAACTCTACGAAGCCAAGAAGAACTGGGAGCAGGCCAAATCCATGTATCAGCAGGCTCTCAACCTTTCGCCCGAGAATCCCCTTGCTTCCAATAATCTGGCATACGTGATTCTCCAACAAGGAGGGAACGTCGACGTCGCGATGGGTATGGCGCAAACCGCACGCCGTGGCATGCCCGACTCTCCCAATGCCGCCGACACCCTTGGCTGGGCCTATTATCAGAAGGGCATCTACCAGTCGGCCATCAGTCAGTTTCAAGAGGCACTGCGGCTCAGCGAAAAGCGCGGCGCACCCGATGACGCAGACCTGCACTACCACCTCGGTCTCGCCTATCAGAAAACCAATCAGCTCGCGCTAGCCCGTCAACAGTTGGAAAAGGCCCTAAAGCTCAGCCCCGACAACGCCGAGGCCCGCAAAGCGCTCTCGGATCTCCGCGGGTAGCGCCGCTTCGAGTTTCTAGGAGAACACAGTTTGCGCACCCAATAAGAAACCCCGCCGGAAGCGGGGTTCTGTTCTTGTTAAGCGTAAAGCAGGCTTACGCCTTCAGCTTGCGACGCACCACTCCAGCCACGCCGATCAGCCCAGTCCCCAACAGACCCAACGAGCCTGGTTCCGGAACCACGATGGGTGTGTCACCGCTTGAAACTGTCGCGGCACCGTCGAATGCGCCCAATCCGACGTTGAGGGTGATGTCGAACGTATTACCAGTCGTCCAGGTTCCGGCACCGGTCCATCCGGCCACATTGCCAACTAGGAAATAGCTACTCGTGCCGTTAGCGCCGGTGGGAAGTGCCTCCCACATCGTGGGACCCGAGAAAGTCCCCTTAAACAACACGGATCCGTTAGAGGCGGTAATGAGAATCGACCCGCCCGCCGCGAATGTGCCGCCGGTTTGCAACGAACCAGTCAGTGCGCCGGTTGTGAACGTAACGCTGCCTAAATCGCCTGAGACCATCCCCCCAGGGAAATTGCGGATCTCAGACAACTCTGACCCGCTCAGGGTTAGTGTTGTTAGCCCGCTGACGGTGGAAGCCGTTAGCGTTCCCCCACTATTACTGTAATCTATGCTATTGATACTGCTAGCAAAAACAGCCCCTGGCAGGGCCAGTGCCAGTGCAGCCAGCAAAACGATTTTCTTCATTTTACGTCTCCTAGGAGTTGTTGCGCCCGAGTCTTCATGACGAATGACGCGTGGCTTTCACCTTTGTCGAGCGAAGAGCGCAAGTAAGGTGCTCCCCCTCAAGTGCACCTATAGTACCAAACTTCCGTCCTGCGTAAAGCGTGGTGATAGAAGTAGTTAACAGAGATTTGAAGGCTTTGCTGGGGGCGGAAAGTGAAAATGTCTGCGCAAGAACGCAAAATCCCGGGAGACCGCGCCGTCCATGGCGGCATCCTGCTAAAGACGGGGTTAATCGGCTGCGATCTCCTGCTTGGAGTTCGCTTCCCGCCGCTTGACGACTCGATTCGATGGCAAGCCTGCGTCGCGAATCTTGTAAAGCAACGCGCGGTAGCTAATGCTCAGAGCACGCGCCGCCTGCTTGCGGTTCCAGTGACAATTTTGCAGAACCTTCAGAATGACTTTCCGTTCTAACTCGCGGACCGCCTGGCGGGTCAGCTTTTTGAGAGAAATCTGCCCGTCGACGGGAATTTCCGCGTTGAAGAAGTCGGTTTCCCGCGGCGTCAGATCGGCCGCAATCACTTCTTCGTTGCCCAAAATCACATAGCGCTTGATCAGGTTTTCCAGCTCGCGGATGTTGCCCGGCCAATGATACTTGCGCAAATCCGACATCATCTCGTCCGAAAGCGCCCGGGCCTTGCAATTGTACTTCCGGTTGTGATGCTCCAGGAAATACGCCACCAGGTCAGGAATATCGCCGGCCCGCTCGCGCAACGGCGACAGATGCAGATTCACCACGTTAATGCGGTAAAACAGATCGGAGCGAAACGTGCCGTTTTCAATCTCCTGTTCGAGTTTACGGTTGGTGGCGCACACCACGCGCACTTCCACTTTCTTGTCCGCCTGCGCGCCGATCCGGCAGAACTGCCCGTCCTGCAACAGTTGCAGCAACTTCGACTGCAGCGACATATCCAACTCGGAAATCTCGTCGAGGAACAGAGTGCCGCGATGCGCCATCTCTACCCGGCCCGGCTTCATTCCATAGGCGCCGGTGAACGCACCCTTTTCATACCCGAAGAGCTCGCTTTCGAGCAACGTGCCCGGAATCGCCGGACAATTCACTTTCACCCAGGGCCCGCTGCGCCACGGCGAAGCCCCATGAATCATGCGCGCAATAATGTCTTTGCCGGTTCCGCTCTCTCCCTGGATGAGCACGGGAACGTTGGCACTGGCCAGCTTGGCCAGGCGCTCGCGGACCGATTGCATGGCCTCGGTGCGCCCGAAAACGATCGCATCGGGCGGCATCTCTCCCAGGGGCTGGACTAGCGAACTCAAACCGCTATTTGTCATGATTGGTTTACCGAACCGGGGAGAACCTTGCTCCAGCATCCGGAGAGCCAAAAGGTCTGTGAACCTCTTGCAGATACCTAAACCTAACCTATGTAGTTGAAGGTCATCAACTTACCAAAGAACCGAACCAGCAAACCCTGGTAATCCCGGTAATCGGGGGATCGACTCAAGCCTAACACCCCCGACTGGGCTGTGCGCAAACATTTTCACACTACGGAAGCGACTTTCCGCCGTCGGTGAGAGAAGTGGTTCGAAAGTAAAAGCGGACGAGCGAACTTCAGACCCAGCAGGTAGTAGCCCTCGGCGGGGGTGGTGCGCAGAGCGCGGGCACGCAGAGCGTGCGACGCCTTGGGCAACATGGCTAACGCCGCCACCGGGGCGCTGGGAATCTCGAGCCGGATCTGCGCAATTGCGGGCAAAACACGACGAATCGCAACCAGCATCCCGCCGGCGCTGACATTCAAGGCAGTGGCAAATTCCAGGAATTCTTTTCCCTTCCGGTCACGGCTGCGAACAAAAACGGGGATCGCTAGCGGCAGCCTGGCCCACTTTCGCCGTTCGGTTCCCACTCTGACTCCATTCATGCAGTGCGCTCCATGGGCCTTTACTCTGCGTCAGAAGCACCTAAGGGGCCAAAGATCAGGCAAACAGAGCCATAAACCAGGACAGAATCCTAAACCTCCGGCCAATCCAACCGCAAAACCCAGGAAGGAACCGGCGATCAGCGGTGTTTTGTTCGCCTGTCATTCGCTCCCGTGAAACCCCTTAATCTTCGCCTGAGGCACCCAAAAGTGCAAGCTTTTGCTACACTTGGGTAATTCCATTGCATTTTTCGTTGACAACAAATTGGGCCTGACATACGATTTTATTCATCCGCGTTTGTGCGCAACGTCGGGTGCGGTTCCCTCTCCCCGTGTTGAGTCCTGTGGCTTTTCCTCATGACCTCTGTCCCCAAAAACATCTGTGTTTCTGACGCGGGAAGAACCTCGGAACTTATACCCGCCGCCGCTGTCCGTCCGGACGGCGATCTGCCCAGTCCGGAAAACTTGCTCCAGGAATATAAGGAACTGCGAGAGCGTTTCCAGCGCACCACGAACGCCCTCGCTTCCGCCGCCCACGATCTGAAGACACCGCTGTCGATTCTGATCGGCTACGTCGAGGTGCTGCACTGCGAGAAGTTGGGATCGCTTAACGACCGCCAGCGCGAAGTCTTGCACGATATGCAGGCCAGCGGAAAGCGCCTGCAACAGTTCATTCAGGATTTCCTGACGTACAGCGCCCTCGAAACCGGAGGGCTGCGCATGCAGTTCGAGCGCGGCAATATCAACCACTGTCTGTCGGAAGTCTCCCACCTGTGGTCCAATCGCTTTCAGGAAAAGGGGCTGGCGCTTTATTTTCTGGCCAATGATAAACTGCCGATTTTTTCCTTCGATACCCCGAAACTGGAGCGCGTAATCTCGAACCTGCTGGAGAATTCCTTCAAGTTCACCTCCTCCGGCGGAACGGTGTGGCTGCACGCCGAGCCACATATGTGGGAACGGCGGGCGGCGGCTCAGCCTTCGATGGCCGAACGGCGCCGGCAAAATGTAAGTCAGCCCAACTCCGTCAAAGTCAGCGTCTCCGATACCGGTCCCGGAATTCCCGCCGAGTTTCACCAGGAAGTGTTTGACGATTTCTTCCGCCTTCCCGGAACCGAAACTCAGGACGGCATGGGATTGGGTCTGGCCATCGCGCGCCGTCTGGTGCAAGGCATGGGGGGCAAGATCTGGGTCGAGAGTGAAGCCGGCGCGGGCTGCAAATTTTCCTTCCTGATCCCTTATAAACCGGCTGTGGGGGCTGCCAGCAAGGGGAGAAACCGATGAAACAAACCGCCAAGATCCTGCTGGTGGACGATGAACCCGGCATGCTTCGCTATATCAAAACACTGCTCGAAGTGGACGACTACACAGTCGAAACCGCGACCACCGGCGAGGAAGCGCTGGTCCTGGTGGAAAAAGGCTTGAAACCGGACCTTGTATTGCTCGACGTGCTCATGCCAGGCATCGATGGCCTGCAAACTCTCGAGCAGCTGCGGCAGCTCCAACCCGGCGTAAAAGTTGTCATGTTGTCCTGCGTCAATGATACCCGCAAAGTGGTCCATGCCATGAAACTGGGCGCCCAGGACTATCTCACCAAGCCTTTTCAGAAAGCAGAACTGGACGCGGTCATCGATCTCAGCCTCGGTCAGGGGAAACAGGCTTACAGCGGCGAAGTGGAAGAGCTCTCCGACGATGTCTTCTTCATTGCAGCCAGTCCCGCCATGCGCAAGATTCGCTCCCAGGCCGCGCTGGTGGCAAATGTAGATATTCCCGTGCTGCTGCTGGGCGAAAGCGGCACCGGCAAGGAAGTGCTGGGGCGACTCATCCACAAGCTTTCCAAGCGCGCTCATCGGACATTTCTCAAGGTCAACTGCGCCGCGGTTCCCGCCGACCTGCTCGAGAGCGAGCTTTTCGGCTACGAACAGGGCGCTTTCACCGGCGCCAACCACACGAAACCGGGCAAATTCGAACTGTGCAACCGGGGAACGATTCTGCTCGACGAAATTGGCGAGATGCCGCCCCTGTTGCAGGCGAAACTCCTGCATGTATTGCAGGATCAGACATTCTCTCGCCTGGGCAGCCGTACCGTGATCAAGGTTGACGTGCGGATTCTGGCGGCAACCAACATTAACATTCCGGAGGCGCTCGCCAGCAAACGCCTGCGCGAAGATCTTTACTACCGGCTGAACGCCTTCACCATGCAGATTCCGCCGCTGCGCGAGCGCAAGGAAGAGATTCCCATCCTGCTAAAACACTCCATGTCGCGCATGGCGGAGCGTTATGCGCGCCCCCCGCTCCCGCTTTCTCCAGCCTTGCTGCAAGCCTGCCAGAATCACTCCTGGCCCGGGAATCTCCGCGAGTTGAATAATTTTCTCAAACGCTATTTGATTCTCGGGGATGAGAAGCTGGCGGTCGCCGAATTATTGCCCAGAAACGATGGCACCGGAGGCGTACCTGGCGATGCCTCGGGCCGGGGAGCAGAATCGGGCGGACTAAAGTCTCTGGCGCGCACCGCCAAAGATGAAGCCGAAGCCCAGGCTATTACTCAGGCTCTGGAGCAGACCAACTGGAACCGCAAGCAGGCAGCCGGGATTCTTCAGATCAGCTACAAAGCTCTGCTCTATAAAATCCGGCAGTATGGCATTGCCGAGGCGAAGGGACACCACAAGCTGTCGGCGGGAGCGTAAGCTCTTCCGATGCAGGCTGCGCGGTTGACACTTTTTCTCAAACGGTTGGCCCACAACACAATGCTGGGGGGCCTTCCTCTTGCGATCGTCTCGCAAAGCCAACCTAAGAGCGAAGATGGCCGCCGAAGGTTACGGAACGGAAAGCGTGATGGTCTGGCTCTTAGTATCGCTACCGGACGTCGCTGTAACCGTGATTGTGGAGTTGCCGGGGGGCGTTCCGCTTACTGGCGCTTGCGTGGTTTGGCCGCTGCACGCCGGCAACAGCAGGAGCAGCGCGAACATAACGCACAGGGATAGTATTCCGGCGATTCGTCTTCGGCGCCCGTTCCCTCCGATCCCTACCAACAGCAGGCTCAATCCCGGAACCATCAACCAGATCGCATAGAAACGACGAGTCAGCAAACTCGAGACCGGCGTAGTCACGGGTCGGGCGGTGGTGGTTATGTTTAGCGTGGAGGAGCCGGGGCCTTGCAGCGAAACCGGGTTGCTGGTGAAGGCGCACGCAGACGCCGATGGCAAGCCGGTACACGCCAGCGAAATGTTGGTTCCGTACACGGGATGTGGAGTGAGCTGTATTTGGTAGGTGGCCGTGTCCCCTGCAACTGGCACGCTTCCGTTGGTGGGGGTGACGGTGAGGCTGAAGTCGGACATCTGCGCCGGTACCGAGGTTTGTGCCAGGACAATGTTGCCCGCCCCGGTCACTTGCACGGAACCCCCGTTGAAAGAGCCCGCAGTCCCACTGCTGTTCGGGGTGGGCGATACCACGATGGTGATCGTGGCCGTCGAACCGGACTGCAGCGAGGGCAAGCTGCAGCTCACAATTGCGTTAGTCGACCCTCCGCCGCAGGTTCCGGCACTGGTGCTGGCCGATACAAAGGTCAGCGGCACCCCAGTGATCAAGGGACTCAGATTGTCCAAAAGCGTGATGTTGTTGGCCAAGTCAGGACCGTTATTGGTCACCGTGTAGGTGAACGTAGCCTGGTTCCCTGCACTGATGTAAAGCTGGTTGGTGCCTAGCGTCAGGGTTCCGCTGAGCGATAAGCTCACGGCGGTTCCCAGTTGCGTCACAAAGGCGTCGTAACCGCCGCCGTTCGTTGGCTGCAATGGCTTGGAGACCTGCAGATCCACCGAGTTGGTGTCGCCTGCGAAGTAGGCGTTTTGGTTCACATCCAGCGTGATGCCAGTACCTTCGTCCGTCCCGCTTCCGCCGAAGTAATTGGCCCACGAACCGGCTGTCGTCTGTCCGACCACGGTAGCCGTGTTCAGCCGTGCGACGAACGCATCCTGCGGCCCATTCAGAGCGCTCTGAATGGAATTGGGGCTCGGGAGGACGGGGAAATCTGGGGACTGAGTCCAGCCCGTCACTAAAGCGCCGCTGCCATTATCCACCGTGATCGCCAGTCCGGCTTCGTTGTCGCTTCCCCCGAGGTAGGAGAAATAGTTGAGCGTCACGTCGACCGGAATCGTAGCTGTAGTGGTGGACGTCGGATTCGTCAGGCGCGCCACAAAAGCGTCGCTCGTGGTGAGCGTGTTTGGACACATTGCTCCCAAGGCCACGTTTGGAGCATCCAGACAGCGTTGCAGCGGGGCAGAGGTAACCGCAGTCGTTGCGCTCGTCCCAATGTCGGTCGAATTTGTGGTTCCCACGAGATAAACGTTAGCCGCTCCGGGATCGAGGGCGACGCCTACACCCGAGTCCGTTGCGCTCCCTCCCACGTAGGTCGACCAGATCAGTTGCACTCCCTGGTTTCCGTTGGGATTCAGCTTCGCCACAAAAGCGTCGGAGTCTGTGGGTGTGGTCGTATTCGTATACACGCACGAAGGAGGATTGACGATTATCGTCGGAGGAGCCTGATCCAGACATGGCTGGTAAGGATTCAGGATAGGGAAATCGGTATTACTGCATCCCGAGCATCCGGTATAGGTAAAGTTGGTGGTGCCCGTGAAATACATGTTGCCGTTGGTATCGACTGCAATACCGCCGCCCACTGCAATTGGTGTGGGGGTGTCGAAGTTCGATCCACCAAAATAGGTCGAATAGGCGATACTGGCGGTCCCCACCGAGCTTGTATTCACCTTGGTTACGAAGAATTGAATGGGTGCTCGCGGAGTGGTTTGATACGGTAATATGTTGGGAAGTGTGGTCGCCGGGAACTGATCGCTACTGCTGGCCGCATCCGTGGACGTGGTCGTCCCGGTCACGTAAATAAAACCGGTTGCGTCGATGGTCATCCCGCTGGCGATGTCGGTGCCGTTTCCGGAAAGGTAAGACGAATACTGCAGGGTGGTGGCGTCGTACTTCAACTCGGTCACGAATGCGTGCGACGTGCCGGTGCTCCCCGGTTCCGGAGCAGTTTGATAGGCAGTGAGCGGAGTGATGGGAAAGTTGCTCGAGGACGTTGTCCCCGCCACGAAAGCATCGCCCTGCCCGTCTACGTTGATTCCAACCGGGCTGTCGGTGCCATTGCCACCGAGATAAGTCACGTAATCCAGCGCCGCCACAATGGAACCTAGCGGCGGCGCAATCTTGGCAATGTAAACGTTCTGCGCGCCCGCCAGCGCCGTCTGTTTGACCCCGGTAGCCGCCGGAAGGTTGGGCGAGGTCGTCGAACCCGTCAGGTAAATGTTGAAGCTTCCGTCGATCGCAATGAAGGTCGAATGCTCGTCTCCGCTGCCCCCAAAATAAGTCGAGAAGGTCAGGATCGGGTCAATCACCAGTTCGCGTGAATGGTCATACGATCCAATCGCAAATCCGGCGCGGTTCGCCCCGCGCAGAACGAAGCTGCCTTCCACGGACTGCCGCTTCCCACCCGTCTCCTGATAGACTCGCGGCGCCCCAAGCCGCACGCTGCCGTCCTCGCCGTGGATAACCAGAGCCCCTTCTTTCAGTTCCAGTTTTTTCGCACCCTTGAATTCCAGCTCGGCTTGCCTCGGATCTGACCCGGGCGCGACCTGGAAGTCATATTCCAGCCGTCCCTGATTGCCGTAGAAGAGCAGGTTGATTCCGGGGTAAACATTCTCATAGCCCACCCGCGCGAACTGCGGCACACCATGCCGCCACTTCGCGGGATCGTTCCCCAGGAAATAGTTGCTCGTGCCGGGCAAACGATCGGCGCCGGTTACATGGACGTTCGGATTCGCCCCCGCCAGCTTCATCTCCAGTGTCTCGACGCGGGTCAGAGATGCCTGCGGCTTCGCCCCGTGCTGTCGGGACCGCTCCCGCTTCGATGGTTCCCGAGAAACCAAGCTCAGAAGCGCCCCGTCGGAACCCAAAAACAGGCTGTATCCCGAACCGTGAGTCACGAACTTGGCACGCCGATCGGCGGGATCGAGATTCGCTTGTCCCTGGTTTGGTTCGAAGATCAGGGGCAACCCGGCGAAAAGCGAACGCGCTCGGGACTCGGCTCCGCCGCTTACTTCGTCCGGCACCCCCTGTGCCCTCGTCAAAAAACCGGGCATAGTCGCCTGCCCTTGGATCGATGAATCCTCGATCGCGGAACTCGGCGATGCTGGCTCCTCGGTCGCTTGAAGTTGGGCCGCCAGGTTCGCGGCGGTTTGACGCGATTGGGCATTCCACCCGAGAACCGCGCATCCCGCCCCCAGCAGCACCAGCCCAGCGGCCAGAACACGAATTCGTCCCACGGATGAACCCAACCAACGGCGATCTACGTTCACTCGTTCCTCCCGATGCAATGGAAAAGCCGGTTTTCGCCGGTCGTTTTCTTTTCGTCTCTTTAATAATCGTGAATAATCGTGTTCGCCGGTCTTTTTCTCTCAGATCGTTCTTCCCTCAGAGGAGCGGAGAGATCCGAGGCGGCGCACAACTCACGCCGAGCCTCGCGTCGGCATGCTTCCATGGGCGAACCTGACCGCGGCTTGCTTGTCCCTAGTAACTGGCGGAAAAAATCAAATAACTACTTAAACATCCGACGGATAGACAAGTCAAGCGGCCCCCCGGCCGGTTCCGCAGTGCCGGTTCACTTCGACAGCCCAGGCTGCTACGGAGCCATCCTGACTGCAGCCATTCTTCAGGCGGAGGGAAGGATCTTGCGTGCAGATGGGCAGCCCTCTCTGCCCCGGCTCCAAGATTCGTCAGATGCGGTCAAGTATGACGAAAGATGCCGCGCCCGGGCACAAAAGTGACAGGAGAGAAATTGCCAGCCTCTCTCGACCGTAGGCCGAAGTGGAACGCGCTCCTCTTTTTGCTTTTTGCGTTGCTTTTTGCGCCATCCGCTAGCATCGTTCCCAACCGTCGGCATGGAATGGCGGAGCAAGCCACGGTTCAGGCAGAACCCCTACCCTCCGCCGCACCACGATGGCAGCACGATTGCTCGCAACCCCGTAAGGCCTGCGCATCGTTGCGTCTTCCCCATGGCCCGCGACGGGTTTTGTTCCGATTTCCGAACAGATTATCGAATCCGTTTCAGAATGGCATTTTGCTGTTGCATACTGTGGATGTTTCTATACATTGAGGGCTACGAGGACCGCATCCAGTCAAAACTCAGGCCTTGAACTCCGTGTCACTGCCGTCTGCTGGGCTGGCTTTTTCGAGCAACGCGCTCCTTGCCGGAGCGTACGAACATGCAACCGAACTCACAGGAACGGCGAACGATGCGACGCTTTGATATGCGGCTCCCCGCCATCGTCCACGTCGAAAATAGCGGCGAAGTCCAGACCGAAACCCAGAACGTCAGCGCCCGCGGTGTGTTTTTTTACCTGGACCGCACCGTCGAAGCGGGCACCAGGATTGAAGTCACTCTTACCTTTCCGCCGCACATCACCCTCACCGACGCCGTCCGCGTCCGTTTCAACGCGCGTGTCCTTCGCGTCGAACAGCCTCTCCCCTCGTCGCGTATCGGCATTGCAGCTCTCATCGAAGACTACCAATTCCTTCGCTCCAACGGCAGCCCCGACTTGCTCTCCGCCCTGCAGAGAGAATGGAAAGCCACAAACTGAAGTGCGGCAACTGAGTCACACTCTTGTGCGCCGCGGTGGCTGCCGATTTGCCTTTGTTCTTGCCGGGAAGGGACAGGGAAAACGAAAACATAAAACAGCGGCGGACAGCACGGTCCGCCCCACATTAAGTCAAGGTCTACTTCCCTTTTTTCACTTCTTCTTCACTTCGTTCAACTGCTGGCGCAAGCGGCCGAATCTTCGCACCAGGCTGCCCAGATAGACGCCATGAATCAGCCAGGTGGCAATGTAGGCGGCGACCAGAAACTTAACGGCGTTCATCGCGAGCTCCGACCGAGCGGAAGGCTGGCCTTGGCCGCCACTCCCGCGCCCACCAACGATTCCATCGCGTGCGCTTCTTCGATCTCGCGGTGCAACAGTTCTAGCCGGAAGCGCGACCAACACACCAGAAACGCAAAACAAAGAAACGCCATCCAACTGATCAGCAACACATGCAGCATGCGCGGATCCATCGACCCGCCGCCGCCGATCACCGGCTGCGGATGCTGGGTTCGGAAAAACCAGATCGAGAAATAGACCAGGGGGACATCCAACGCCCCGAAAACTGCCAGCGCGGCCGCCAGCATCTGGGTCTGCGAGCTATGGGAAAAACGGCGCAACACGAGATAGCTCACGTAAATCAGCCACAAGACCAGCGTCGAAGTCAGCCGTATATCGCCCGGAGCCCACCAGATCCCCCAAACCGGCCGCGCCCAGATCGGCCCTGTCACCAGCACGATGGTGCAAAAAACCACCCCTACCTCGGCAGAAGTCACCCCGAGCACGTCGAGAAGCTGACCCGGGAAAAGCCGCCCCACAAGAAAGTAGAACGCGGGAATGCAAAGCACGGTCGTCGCCAGGGCGCTGGGCCGCATTCCCGCGGACACTAATTGCTGCTGCACTTGCGGCAAGAAAGTCACCAACACCCCGAGCCCACCCACCCCAATCACAATCCATTTCGCGGCCCGCTTGGTCGACTCTTTTCGGTTGGCCAGGTATTGAATCGAGGCGATGAAATTAATGAAGAACAGCAGGAACGCGGTCCACGCCGAAGGCACATGATAATAGATAATCCTGTACACATCTCCTTGCTGCGCGTCCGTAGGCGCAACCGCCAACGCCTGATACGTGGCATAGGCCAGCAGACCCGCCGTAAGGATCGACAAGATAGGGAACAGGCGTTTCATTCCGCGTGCAAAATCATTCCGAACAAAGCCAGACAAGCTGTAGTAAACACCACATCGTAAGTGAGAAGCAATACGATGTAGAAGTGCGCGGAGTTCTCGCCGGTCAGAATCGATGTCGTCCCCGCAACCATGCCCAGTACGGCCGGAATGGAAATCGGAAACAGCAGCAGCGGCAGCATGATCTCGCGGCTCCGCGTGCGCAGCGACATCGCGGCAAAGAATGTCCCATTCACCACCAACGCCCAGGTCCCCAAGAGCGCGATGGGAATCAACTGCCAGGCGGGACCCAGCACTCGCAGATTGTAAAAAATCACAAACAACGGCGTCATCAGCGCTTCCAGCACGCTCACCAAAAGGAAATTTCCCAACACCTTGGCAAGAAACAGCGCATTCGCCGGAGCCGGAGAAACCCGATATGCATCGAGGACCTGATTGTGCAACTCGCGCGCCCAGGTCTGATTGAGCGCCACCACGGCGGCAAACAAAAAGGCCACCCAAATCAGGCCACCCACAATGTGCCGCGACTCCTCTGCGAGTGGGTCGAAAGAAAAAACGAAGATCACCACCACCAGCAAGGAAAAAAACAACATGGAATTGAGCGCATCCTTCGAGCGCCATTCCAGCCGGATGTCCTTGACCAGCGTCGCCAGAGTCACCGCCCAGAGCGCATTCATGGCATGCCCTCCCCCGGATCGGCAGCGCGTCGTAAGCTGGCCGTGCGGTCCACAATCTGCCCCGCCTGCATCCACACAAACTCGTCGGCTACCCCTTCGAGCAGCATGGCCTGGTGGGTGATCACGAACACGGTTTTGCCCGCATCGCGCATGCCTTTGAGCAGCGTGACCATCCCCCCCGCCGAATGAGCGTCGACGTTCGAGAACGGCTCGTCCAGCAATAGCACCCGGGGGTCGTGCAGAATGGCCCGCGCCAAAGACATGCGCTGCCGCATTCCTTGCGAATACTGCCCGACCGCGCGCGTCAGCTCGGGATCGAGTCCCACGGCGCGAATCACTTCTTCCGAGCGGCCATCGCCCGCGATGCCGTAGAGCCGCGCGCAGTAGCGCAGGTTCTCCATCCCGCTCATCTCGTCATAGAGTAGCGACGGATGAGCCATGTATCCAATCTCGCGGCAGGCTTCCCGCGGACTCTTTCCCAGCATCGAAATTTCCCCGCGCGTGGGTTCGGCCAGCCCCGCCAGAGCCCGCAACAATGTGGTCTTCCCGGCTCCGTTCTCGCCGAGAATCGCGTGGAAGCGGCCGCCATCAAACTCCGCCGTCACCCCGCGCAGCGCGGCAAAGCGTCCAAACTGCTTGATGACATTGTGGACGGTAATGATAGGCATGGCAGGATTGGTCACAGGCTTCCAGCGACGATGATTTCACTCCGCCACGAGTCTACCGGAGGCTAACAATCCATGCCGGGCGCCGATCGCGGGCGGCACGAGTGGACACGATTCTGACCGGAGCGATAAAACTTTGCCGCTCACTGAGACTTGAGATAAAGACAGAATCACGACGATCGGGTTTCAGTTCGAAATGCCGCCGGGGCCCGGAGGTTGCACCTGCGTCATACTTTTGGCCGGTTCGGCCGACGGCGTAGCAGCTGGCGCGCCCTGCTGCGGAGCGTACTTCGACGCGCACTTGGCCTGCAATTGCCGGGCATGAAACACGCCATCCCGATCGAGTCGCCCGTCCGCCAGCGCCTGAGAATCGTCTTTGAAGGTATCGGGGGGCGCTTCGGTACCGGTATAGTCCACGTGGAGAGCCTGATCCTGTTCCATCAGCACAAACTGTACGTGCGTCCCCGTGCGCTTGATCGAACCCGGCTGAACGTTCCCCGCAACCCGCAACCGCTTCGAGTAAGCGCCCTCGCCCATCTGGTGCAACTCTTTGATGGTGACGTAGTAACTCTTGCTGTCCTCGACGCCGGTGTAGGCCAGGTAGCCGAGCAGCAGCAGAATCACCGCCGTCGCTCCCCCGAATTTGAGATAGACCTTGGCTTGGCTCGACATACTACGTCCTGGTGGAGACTTCTCAGATCAGATTACGCGTCGCCGACGTCAGAATCAAGATTGAGGCAGCCATCGATCATGGATCGCCCCACACCTCTCGGGAAACGTCGCGAGTCCTGGGCGCTCTGCGCGGTCGAAGCATCTGAGGCTCCGAACCGGTGAGCGTCAAAACCAAACTCGGTCCGCCTCCGCTAGAATGGAACGAATTCGAAAATTAGTTCCCCTATGATCCATCCTTGGCATGATGTAACTCCCGGCGACAAACTTCCTCATGAGTTCGACTGCGTCATCGAGATCCCTTTTGGCTCCAGCGTGAAATACGAACTGGATAAGTCGAGCGGCCTGATCCGCCTTGACCGCATCCTCTATTCGGCCGTCTACTATCCCGCAAACTACGGTTTCATCCCGCAGACGCTCGCCGAAGACGACGACCCGCTCGATGTGCTGGTTCTCTGCCAGGAGACCGTCGTTCCCCTCACCATCATCCACGCCCGCACCATCGGCCTGATGACCATGATCGACGCAGGCAAGCAGGATCACAAAATCATTGCCGTGGCGACGGAGGATCCCGAGTTCAATTCCTACCGCGAAGCATCGGAAATGCCGCCCCACCGTCTGCTGATGCTGCGCCGGTTTTTTCAGGATTACAAGCAGCTCGAAGGCAAGGCGGTTGAGGTCGATGAGATACGCCCGCCGTCGGAGGCCTATCCCATCATCCTTGATGCCCTGCGCCGGTACAGCGAACAGCGCCGCAAAGGCTTTAAGAGCGCCAAGTAAGCTAGTTCCAAACCTCTGCGCCGCTCACCGCATCCTAAGCTCCCGGAGCGTAGCGATAGGTGTCCAACTCGGATCTGACGTCGATTCTTTTCGTGCTCTTGCTTCTGGTCGGGCTGGCACACTTGCTGGGCTATCTTTTTGTAAAACTGCGACAGCCCAGGGTTGTCGGCGAAATCCTGGCTGGGATTGTGCTCGGCCCGGCCATCCTCGGCCGGTTCGGGTTCGCAGCCACTTTCGTGGAAGCCACCAAGCATCAGCAAAGCATTTTGAACTTTGTGTACTGGCTCGGCCTGCTGTTGCTGATGTTTCTGTCCGGAGCGGAAACGCGACACCTGTTCAGCCGCGAAGAGCGCCGCGAAGTGGGTTGGCTGGTCATCGTGGGAACCGGCATCCCTTTTGTCCTTGGATTGACGCTGGGGCCGTGGCTGATTCGCCCCTCGCTGGCCGGTCCTAACGGCAACCGTATCTCGCTCATCATCATTCTGGCCGTGGGCGTCGCGGTGACTTCGGTTCCGGTGGTCTCGAAGATTTTCGCCGACCTGCAGATCCTTCACACTCGCTTCGCTCGCCTCATTCTCGGCGTAGCTGTGCTGGAAGACATCGTACTCTGGCTTGCTCTGGCATTGGCGACCGCGATGGCTGGAAAAACCGTGCTCAACCCGCGGCAAATGTCGTATCACCTGATCACCACGGTTGGGTTCTTTGGACTGGGGCTGACCATCGTCCCCCGAATCGTAAAGCGAATTAACAAGTCACGATTCAACGTTTTCGCAAAACACTCGCCGTTAGCCTACGCCCTCGCGGTCCTGCTGGGATACTGCGTGGTGGCAGGAGCGCTCGACGTCAGCCTGGTATTTGCCGCCTTTCTCGCGGGGTTCGCCGTGGTTCATAAGAAGCGCAAGCTGTTTGCGGAATCGCTGGACGCCATCGGGAAGGTGTCGTTCGCATTCTTTATTCCTGTCTACTTCGCCTTAGTGGGATTGAAGCTCGATCTTGTCCGCGGCTTCTCGTTGTGGATGGTGGCGGCGTTCCTGGTCGGGAGCTGCGCGGTCAAGATTGTTTCCGTGTCCCTGGCGGGGCGATTGGCCGGGTTCCGCGGGTTGGATTTGCTCAATCTAGCCATTACGACGAACGCACGTGGCGGACCGGGCATCGTGCTGGCGAGCGTGGCATTCGATGCTGGCATCATCAGCGCGGAGTTCTACACGACACTCGTTCTCGCTGCCATCCTGACCTCGCAGGCCGCGGGCGTATGGCTCGATTCCGTGCTGCGCAAAGGTTGGCCGCTGCTGACCCCGGTTGCTACCGGCGCGGCGGCCGTCGTCTCCTCGAAGCAAACTGATCCGCTGCCGGATATTGTGCTTTAGCGCACAGGAGCAGCTGACCTCGCGCGCTGGCTCTGCTTTTGTCCTCCGTCAAGCGTGGATCGAATCGGCCGAGGTTTCGCAGTACTTCAGGGCCCGCGCTAAAGCTAGAAAAAATCCGCAAAAATATCTCTTGACTTAGTGTACTAGTTCTGTAGTACACTGATACGCATGGGAAGGAATGGCAACCCGCTCCGGTTTGCGATCGACCTCCACAGCGGCATGCCCGTCTACCGCCAGCTGATCGACCAGGTGCGCAGCGGGATCGCTTCGGGATCGCTGCTCGCGGGAGATCAGCTGCCCACGGTGCGCCAGCTCGCCGTCGATCTTGCCATCAATCCCAACACCGTGATGCGGGCGTATCGCGAATTGGAACTTGGCGGCCTGCTGGAAACGCATCAGGGCACGGGGACGTTCATTACGAAAAAGAAGCTGGAGAAGAATTCCGCGGAGCGCGAACGCCAACTCGGCCAGATGGCCGGAGAATTTGCAGCCCGCGCCGGCGCCGCCGGATTCACTCTCGAGGATCTGATCGATCGTCTGCACGACTTGCTGCCTGGTCCTGCACCGGGCCGCCCCACACAAAGGAGATAGACGTCATGGCGAAAATCCGAATGAACGAAGTCAGTGGCATCGCCCTCTTGCTGTTCGTCATTAGCATCGTGATTGGCCTCGCGGTTTCTCAGGCGGCTCACCACCCCGCGCCAGCCATCTGCGGGGCGCTGGTCGGCGTTTACTTTTTGTTTGCCATCAAGGTGGTGCGCCAGTGGGAAAAGGTTGCCGTCCTGCGCGTGGGCCGGTACGTCGGCCTGCGCGGCCCCGGCTTGTGCCACATTGTTCCCATCATTGAAACCCTCAGCCCTTACGTGGACCAGCGCGTCCGCGTCGCCAGCGTCTCTGCCGAATCCACGCTAACGCGCGACACCGTTCCGGTGAACGTCGACGCCATCGTCTTCTGGATGGTATGGAACGCCGAGAAGTCCATTCTCGAAGTCGAGAACTTCATCGAAGCGATCACCCTGAGCGCGCAAACCGCGCTGCGCGAATCCATCGGCCGCCACGAACTGGCACAGATGATTACCGAGCGCGAAACCCTGGGCCGCGAATTGCAGCGCATCCTCGACGAAAAGACGAATCCCTGGGGCATCACCGTGCAATCGGTCGAAATTCGTGACGTGAAAATCCCTCAAGGTTTAGAAGATGCCATGTCGCGCCAGGCGCAGGCCGAGCGCGAGCGGCAGGCTCGAATCATTCTGGGGCAGGCAGAAAAGGAAATCGCCGATAGCTTCGTGCAGGCCGCAGCCTCTTACGATAAAAACCCCGTGGCCTTGCATCTGCGCGCCATGAACATGCTTTACGAAGCCATCAAGGAAAAGGGTTCGATGGTGATCGTGCCTTCGTCGGCAGTCGAGACGATGGGCCTCGGCGGAACCCTCGCAACCGCGTCACTCGGCGGAGCAAAACCCTAACAATTCAAACTGAATAGGTCGAAAGGAGCACCACGTATGAATCGCATACTCGAAGTGTGTCTAGTCGCATTAGCGTTCGCAACAAACCTCACGCCTGTCTCGCATGCACAATCTCCGGCACTGCAAAGAGGCATCAGCGTGCAGATGCCTCAAACCAGTAACGCAGTGCCCGTGCCTGAAGCAGACGACGGGGACGCGTGGATTGTCACGGTGTCAGCCGACGGCAGCATGTACTTCGGAACCGATCCAGTCACGGCCCCGAGTTTGGCAGACGAGATGAAGAAGCGTCCCCGCAATCGCGAGCAAAAGCTCTACGTAAAAGCCGACGCTCGTAGTGCATTTGCTCCTGTGGAAAGCGTTCTTGAAGCAGGCCGGTCGGTCTTCTTTAACACAGCTGTGCTGCTGACATCCCAAGCCGAATCGGCAGCCCCGGGGACTATCGTCTCACCGAGAGGCCTGGAAGTAATGGTTGGCCGGGCGTTGCCCGCAGGCACAGTAACAACCGTTGTGCAACTGCGCCACTCCGGACAGCAACGGCCGGCGCTGACGATCAACGGTGATGAGATTTCCTGGTCTGCTCTGGAAAGTACACTGAGACGGCACTTCCAGAACGGCGATGAGAAAGCGGTTCTTCTGAAAGCGGACGCGCGATTACCATTTGCGGATGTCGTGCAGGCGGTGGATGCATGCCGTGCAAGCGGAGCCACAGTCGTTCTGGGCAACCAGTAAATGCAATTTGTAGCAATCAGACTTCAAGCGAGGAGGACCTTATGAAGCCACAGTCGATGCGCGCTCCAACGGCCGATCACTTCCATCGCGGGCTGGCGGCTGTTGTCTCGCTGGCAGTAGGTGGGGCCTTCCTCGTTTTGTGGTTCTGGTTGTTGCCGGGATGGCTGGGTTTCACTGTGGAGATGGCGGGCGCCGCGCGCTGGCGATGGCTGGCCGCAATTCCGTCGGCGCTGGGATTTGCGGTCGCCTCACGCTGCATCTGGGACTTCGGTTGGGCGGGACGTGGTACGCCTGCCCCCGTCGTTCCGCCGAAAAAATTGGTGGTGGTCGGGTTCTATCGACACGTACGTAATCCCATGTACGTGGGCTTTGCGGCAGGATGGGTCGGCCTGTGGGTCATCTTCGGGCATCCCAATCCACGAGTGATTGCAGCCGTCGCAGCGGTTGCTGTCGCGGTGCGTCTGTTCGTCGTGTTTTATGAAGAGCCGACATTGCGCAAGAAATTCGGACCGGAGTACGAGCAGTATCTCGGAAACGTAAGCCGCTGGTGGCCGCGTCTATGGGGCTGGGATCCTCCCCAGTGAGCAACGCACCTCTAGGGCGATTTCGCTGCTGACGAATTTCCGGGAGGTATGAAGCACATGAATCGCTTACTCGCAGTGGGTTTCCTGACTTTGACTTTAGCTGTGAGCGTCGGGCGCGGACAAGAACGTACACCAGCGTCTGTGCCCTGGCACGATCCATCGAAACACATCGTGCAGTTCGTGAAGGTGGAAGACGGCGTTCAACTGGAGGTTCTGGATTGGGGCGGAACAGGACGCCCGATTGTGCTGCTGGCAGGGCTCGGATTCACGGCGCATGTCTTCGACGGCTTCGCCGAGAAGTTAACTGATTCGTATCACGTGTACGGTATCACGCGTCGGGGATACGGAGCCTCCAGCCAGCCTAAATCGGGGTATGGGGAGCAGCGCCGAGCTGAGGACGACCTGCGAGTTTTCGATGCTCTCAAGTTGGTTGCACCGGTTGTGGTCGGCCATTCCGTCGCGGGAGATGAATTGTCTCAATTGGGTATATTTCACCCCGAGCGGATCGGCGCCCTCGTCTATCTCGATGCCCTCAACGACGGCACCGACGACTACACCGAATATGATGCGCTCTGCAATAAATTGCCGGAACCTATGGGGAAGCCGCCGACCCCTTCACCCTCTGGCCTGGAATCATTCTCAGGGTACCGCGACTGGCGCGGGCGGACTGAGGGAATTCGAATTCCGGAAGCCGAGTTTCGAAATAATTTTGCGGAAAATCCTGATGGAAGTGTGGGCAGCCGTAAAGCCCCGTCATACGTTCCTGAGGGCATCATGGGAGGGGATCGCAAGCACGATTATTCCCGGATTCGCGTGCCGGTACTGGCATTTGTGGGATATCCAGCACCGCCCCAGGATCAGATACGCGAGAATCATGTGATGGACGCAGGAGAACGTACCGTCGTTGAGGCGGTCTTCGGCACTTACGTGGCCATGGCCAGAATTCGGATAGAACGGATCAACCGCGCCGCACGCGGTGCTCGCGTGGTTGAGTTATGGGGCGCAAACCACTTTGTTTTCCTCTCGAACGCGGTGGACGTGCTCCGCGAGACCCGAGCCTTTATAGCAGGTTTGAAGTAACAGACGACCGCTCGCAGAGAGGGAACAAGAGCTGGGACACCAGGCCCGCCCCTTCTATCGCGCCCTTACCTACCACACGTGGCAGGCATTCTCCGCCACCATCGGCTGCCCGGCTCTACAGCCCCACGCCTTTTGGAACTCCGGCATATTCTCGACCACGCCGTCCACGCGATACTTTCCTGGCGAATGGGGATCGGTCACCGCCCGCATGCGCGCCACTTCCGGACGCCGCTTCTCGCACCAAACCCGTCCAAACCCTAGAAAGAATCGCTGTTCCGGCGTGTAGCCATCAATTTTCTGTCCTTCTTTTCCGGTCTTGTCATCGGCGATCATGCGTTCGAGCGCCGCCAGCGCGACCCGTGCCCCACCGTTGTCGGCCGTATTCTCGCCTAACGTAAGTCTGCCGTTCAGCTTGATGTCATCGACGGCGACGAAGTTCGAGTACTCGTCGGCCACACAACTCACGCGCTTCTCAAATTCCTTTCCATCTTCTGCAGTCCACCAATCATGAAGGTTTCCCTGGGGATCGAACTTGCGGCCCTGGTCGTCGAAGCCGTGCGTCAGTTCGTGCCCGATCACCAGCCCAATCCCGCCGAAGTTCACCGCGTCGTCCATTTTCGGATCAAAGAATGGCGGCTGCAAAATTCCCGCGGGAAACACAATCTCGTTATACGACGGACTGTAGTAGGCATTGACCGTGGGCGGCGTCATACCCCACTCCTTGCGGTCCAGCGGCTTGTCGATTTTCGCGATATCCCGCTTGGACTCGAATTCATTCGCGCGCTGCACGTTGCCGAGCAAATCGTTCGGCTTGATTACCACCGAACTGTAATCCCGCCAGACCTCCGGATAGCCGATCTTGTTCCGGATCGCGTCCAGCTTCACCTTCGCCTGCTTGCGGGTGTCCTCGCTCATCCAGGAAAGGTCGTGAATATCTTCCGCTAACGACTTCTCCAGTGCGTCCACCATTTTCAGCATGCGCGCCTTGGCTTCGGGGCCAAACGTCACGTCGACATATCTCTGCCCCAGAGCCTCGCCCAATTCCCGATCGGTAAGGTTCACGCACCGCTTCCAGCGAGCCTGAATCACCTTTTGCCCAGTGAGAGCCTGTTGATATTCAAAATTCGCATCCACGAACGGCTGCGACAGCCACGGGGCTGCCGCGTTGAGCACATGCCAGCTCACATAGATCTTCAGAGAATCGAGCGATTCCGAATCAATCGCTCCATTCGCCTTCCGGAAGAAATCAGGATTCGTAACGTTGAGCTGCGCAAACGCTGGAGCGCCCACAGCCGCGAAGTACCGGTTGAGATAAAAGTCAGGGCCGAGCGCTACCGCCTGGTCGCGACTCATCTTGTGATCGCGATTCTCGGGCTTGCGGCGTTCCGTACGGTCCATCGCGGCCTGGGCCAGCGCCGTCTCAATGCGAAGCACCGTGTGTGCCGATTCGCCCGCCTGCTGCGGAGTCTGTCCGGCCAGGCTGAACAGCTGGGTGGCATAGTCCAGCAGGTGCTGCCGCATCTCCTTCATCTTCGGATTATCTTCTTTGATGTAGTAATCGCGATCGGGAAGAGTCAGCCCCCCTTGATCAATGTAGGCGATCACCTGATCCGCGTTGTGCATGTCCGAAGACGAATAGAAATTAAACAGCGGACTCGAGCCGGTGAGATGAATATGCGCAATTTCGTCGATCAGCGCGCCTTTGTCTTTCACCGCCGCCACCCGATCCAACTCCGGCCTTACCGCCGCAATTCCTTTGCTGTCCACGGCCTTCTCGTCCATGCACGATCCATAAAGGTCGCCAATCTTCTGATCGATGGCATTGCGGCTGGCCCCGCCCGCCGCAGCCTTGTCCAAAATGCCGTGCTCAACATCCAAATTCCGTTCATGCAACTCCACGAAGCTCACCCATTGCGCCTGATCGGGAGGAATTTCCGCATTCTTGATCCAGTTCCCGCAAGCGTACTGATAAAAATCCACGCAGGGATCGATCGTCTTATCAATGTTGTCGAGGTTGAAGCCCGGGCCAGGCTTGCCAGAATCGGCAGTCTGCGAGAAAACGGCTGCAGTCAGGATTAGCAGGAAGGCCAGAACGAACCGGAAACAACGCATGAGAGAACTCTCCTTAGGCGGCAGATGTGGGGCAACGCCTGCGATTCTATGCCGCAAACTTTGTCCGAGCAACCCGGCTCGAAGGCCGCTGCCGGCCGCCGGAAAGCTCTTCCGCGAGTTTTGGCGTGGCCGGGAGTACAGCTCGTCGTGGATATTCTGTTGCGGAACAATCTTCGGTATTCTGCGTATCAAGCTTTATCGATCACAGGTTCGAGTGTGCCAAGAGTACAGATCGCCCAGGAACCTAGGACTCTTTCATGGCTCAGCTCACGCAACTTCCCCGCCTTCCGCTCACCGCATCGCGCCTCTCATCGTGGATCTCGAACACCCTCTGGGGACTGATGCTGCTGCTTTCGGCTGCGGTCGCGGTGTACGGCACCACTTACTTCATCCGGATACCCGACAACGATCACTTCGCCCACTACATCCTGCCCCTCCGCCTGCACATTGCCGGCGGCATCGGGGCGCTGCTGGCGGGCCCGTGGCAGTTCAGCCAGCGGCTGCGGGCGCGCGCCCTGAACTTTCATCGCTGGATGGGGCGTTTCTATTTGCTGGAAGTAGGGCTGGGGTCAATCGCGGGTTTCGCCATGGCTCTGGTTTCCGAGCAAGGCTGGCCGACTCACTTGGGCTTCGGCATCCTGGCCGTATTGTGGTTTTTCACCGGGCTGCAGGCATATCGTCTGGTCCGTCGCGGCAACATCGAAGCGCACCGCCAGTGGATGATTCGCAACTACGCATTGAGCCTCGCCGCCGTCACTCTTCGCCTCTACATTCCGTTCATGCTGGCGGTTCTGCACTGGCCTTTTCCGCGCACCTACATCACGGTCTCCTGGCTGTGCTGGATTCCGAATCTGCTGATCGCGGAGTGGATGGTTGGCCGGCGACAACGGCTTCGGATACAACCGGCAGCAGCCTCGTCGCGGTTATAATTAAGATTCACCGAATTCCTGAGAAGGCTGGTTCGATCATGACATCCCCGAATGGCAATGGAAATGGAAATGGCAGCAACGGTTCCAGCGTCCCCCAACCACGCGCCGAATGGCTGGCCCGACGCAAGCAGGAAAACGCCAGCGGCAATTTTTCGCAGATGCACTGCGCGCGCCAGGCTGTCGTGACGGAAGAGATGTCCTACATCGCCCACAAAGAAAAGTTGCCACCCGAACTCGTCCGCGACGAAGTCGCCCGCGGGCGCATGATTATTCCCGCCAACATCAACCATCCTGAACTCGAGCCCATGGCGATCGGGGTGGCATCGCTCTGCAAAATCAATGCCAACATCGGCAACTCCGCCGTCACCTCGGAGGTAAACGAAGAACTCAAAAAGCTGCACACCGCCGTGCACTACGGCGCTGACACCGTCATGGACCTTTCCACCGGCGGCAACATCCACGAGATTCGCGAAGCCATTCTGCGCCACTCCCCCGTTCCGATCGGCACCGTCCCGATCTACGAAGCCATCGCCCGCGTAAAGCGGGTAGAAGACCTGAACGCAGAGGTCATGCTGGAAGTGATCGAAGAGCAAGCCGCGCAAGGCGTCGATTACATGACCATCCATGCCGGCGTGCTGATCCAATATCTTCCGCTGATTTCCAAGCGCATCACCGGTATCGTCAGCCGAGGCGGAGCCATTCTCGCCCAGTGGATGGCCTACAATCACAAACAGAATTTTCTCTACGACCGCTTCGACGACATCGTCAAGATTTTCAAGAAGTACGACGTCAGCTTCTCGCTCGGAGACGGCCTCCGCCCCGGCTGCGTCGCCGACGCCAGTGACGAAGCCCAATTCGCCGAACTGAAGACTCTGGGCGAACTCACCAAGAAAGCCTGGGAACACGACGTGCAGGTCATGATCGAAGGTCCCGGCCACGTTTCCATGGACAAGATCAAGGAGCAAGTCGAAAAGGAAGTCGAGCTGTGCTACGAAGCGCCCTTCTACACGCTGGGCCCGCTGGTCACCGATATAGCTCCCGGCTATGACCACATTACCTCCGCCATCGGCGCAGCCATGATCGGATGGTACGGCGCCGCCATGCTCTGCTACGTCACTCCGAAAGAGCATTTAGGATTGCCCAACCAGAAGGACGTGAAAGACGGCATCATTGCCTACAAAATTTCCGCGCACGCCGCCGACATCGCCCGCGGACGCCCCGGCGCCCGCGACCGCGATGACGCCCTCAGCTACGCCCGCTACAAATTCGATTGGGAAAAACAGTTCGCGCTTTCGCTCGACCCCGAAACCGCCCGCTCCATGCACGACGAGACCTTGCCGGATGACTTCTACAAAGAGGCAGCCTTCTGCTCCATGTGCGGCCCCAAATTCTGCTCCATGAACTATTCGTCGAAGGTCGATGAATACAACAAGCAGGTCCACGGCATCGAGAAGAAGGATTATTCGGAGTTGGTGGAGAAGTTAGTTTCGCTGAAGTAGCCGTACTTATGTAGGGACAGCCGCCTCGGCTATTCCATCGAGCAAAGCCTTAACCTAAGCTCGCCGAATCCATTCGCGCTCGTATGGCACAATGGCGACGCCCGCAAAAGTACGCGGCGCTCAATCCCCCAACGCTCCTACCCCATCAAGGCCACTAGTTGACAAGATAATCCCTCACCTTTAGCAGAGCGACCATGGCTTGGCCGAGCCGCTCCGGGATCCAGTGGGCAAGGTATCCGTCCGGAAATGTCCATTCGTCAGGGTGCTCTATGACGTCTCCTAACACATTCTTAGAGATGTAGTGGGTCGACGTATACCACAAGAGAAATATCTGCGCCTGAAAGCTCTCGTTCTCCTGCATGGACGTCGCTCGCTTCAGAGCGAGTTGATAAAAGAAGCTGTCAAGATCATCCTTTGGAGGGATTTCAATTGCTACCCGGGTCAGCCCTTGAATGAACCCCGCAATATACCAAGAGTAGGCTCGGCCTCGAATCGTGGTTACAAGACCAGCGTAATTGGCACTCGCGAAATCAAAAAACATGCCGGCAAACCCTTTTACGAAGCGGCCCGCGACGGGGATATTGGCCGCTACGTCGATCGCCTTTTCCGCCAGCACATCGCCTCCGCTCTTATCGAATACGCGGCGCTGGCTTTCTTTTAGAATGTCTTTCTTTCCTTCCTTTTCTTCTTTGGCTTCTTCTTCGGCTTGCTTCATCTTTTCAGCTAATTCTTTCCCTTCATCAGCCTTGTCTTGAAACTCCCTGGCTTTCTCATAGACTTTGAGGAGCTTTTCGGCTCGCTCCTCCATCTTGCCTAGTCCTCCGATCGAACTGTCGATTAAGGACAGAGCCATGTCTTTTGGACCGTAGGGATTGTCCGGAATCGAAGCGGCCTTTTTGGCATAGGCGTAGGCCACGTTGATCTCATTCTGGATGATCGCTGCGCCGGCTTGGATGTCAGCTCTCCACGTTTCCTGATGAAGTTCCACCTTAAAGGCTTGGGCTTTGGGGTGAAGGCTGTTTTCCGCCTTTGCCGCATCCTCCGCCCGTTTTCTAAACTCTCGCTTGTCATCCTCCTGTATGTTCTCCTCGGCTTTCTCCTGCATCGCACTGAGGACAGGAGTAAACTTGACGGCGGCCACGTACCAGTTTCCGTCCGCCATCCCGCTAAAGGAGAACGTCGCTTTAACGGTTTGCAGATTGCCGCGCCGGTCGGCTAGTCCCGGGGGCGCTTCCATAATTGCGTCCTTGCCTTGGGCGCTTCCCACCAGCCACTTGGCAGAAGCCCGAAGAATATTCGGGTGCCGGGTGTGATTCACCACATCCGCCATCCAGGGAAGAAGGGTGTGCTCCAACAGGGCTTTGGTTCGCGGTACGACGATTTGACGGACCTCTAAAGCGGAAAGATTGGGTTTCGGGTGGCTGGCGGGTTTTACCATAACGAATCTTCCTTTTGTCTGTTGCCATTGATTTTGCGGACTTCAGCAAGCCGGACTTGACGGGCGTCGGCGCGACAGGGCAGATGCCCCGCTGCTTATCCCTCTACCACGTGCATCCCCGTGGAGGTCCGCCGAAAGCTTCCGAATCATCGAGTCGACGACACGGACGCGAGGGCTCCCCCCGGAGCCCACAGAGTCCGCCTTTGGTAGTCTTTGGTCACCGGCCGAACGAACATCCCGTGACCTAGCTCCCCCAAATGTTGTCGCGATGGTGACCCACACACCGATCTTTCGACAATAGCCGGAACCTTAAAAAGGCATTAATTCTTCATGAACGCCGTAACTGCGAGGAAAAACCCTCCCCGGATGGGCCTGGAGTACAATGGCGGGCACCCTCCCCAGGGTGGAGTGGTATGCCTCTGGATCCGCTAATTCTTGAAGATAATCTTGAACTGGATCGGCGCGCCTATGAACTGCGGCGCTCCGGAAATCCCGTAAAGCTGTCACGCATTCCTATGGAATTGCTGCTCTTGCTGGTCGAGCGGCGCGGCGAATTAGTCACCCGGGATGAGATCGGCGAACGCATCTGGGGAAAAGGCGTCTTCGTCGATCGAGACAACAACATCAACGCGGCCATCCGCAAACTGCGTCAGGTGCTTCACGACGATCCCGATCACCCTAAGTTCGTGCAAACGGTGACCGGCAGGGGATATCGGTTCATTGCGCCGGCGATGGACCCTGCCGATTTGACCTCAGTGTCCGTGGAATCCGATCCGCTGGCTGCACCCTTGGACTTCTCCCTCGGGGGAACTCTACCGCATCGGACCCCGCCCATCCATCTTCGAAGATTGTGGCTGATTCTTCCCGCAGTCGCCACCATCCTGATCGTCGCCGCCGGCGTTTATTTTCAGTGGTTTCGCTCCCGCGCCCATCCCCAAACCGCCGCCGGGCGGCTCATGCTTGCGGTTCTACCCTTCCAGAACCTCACCGGCGATGCTAGCCAGGATTACTTCAGCGACGGCCTCACGGAAGAGATGATCGCCCAACTCGGCAACCTGGATCCGCAACATCTGGGAGTGATCGCACGGACGTCCGTCATGCACTACAAGGGGACCTCGCAGAAACTGGATCAGATTGGCAGTGAACTCGGAGTCCAGTATGTCCTGGAAGGAAGCGTGCGGAGGAGTTCCGACAAAGTCCGGATCACGGCCCAACTCATTCAGGTCAAAGATCAGAGCCACATTTGGGCACGGCAGTACGATCGCGAACTCAGCAACCTGCTGGTTCTTCAAGCAGAGATTGCGCAGCAAATTGCCCAAGAAATTCAGCTCGGCCTGGCCTATTCCCGGGCCACGATCTCGGCTCATTCTCCGCCTCTCGGCCCTCAGGAATACGAGGCTTACGATCTTTATCTCAAAGGCCGCTATTTTTGGAACAAAAGAACGGCACGGGGCCTGGAGCAGGCGATCGAGTCTTTTCAGCAAGCCATCGCCAAGGATGCAAACTATGCCCGCGCTTATGCCGGCTTGGCCGATTCTTATGCGCTGCTGAGCGGGTATACTTTGATTCCCCAATCCGAGTCGATGCCGAAAGCGCGCGCAGCCGCGCTGAAGGCGCTGGAACTCGACGACAGCCTCGCCGAAGCTCACACCTCACTGGCTTTAATCAGGGAGAATTACGACTGGGACTGGAAGACGGCAGAGAAGGAATATCTCCGCGCCATAGAGCTAAATCCCAACTACGCTACGGCCCATCACTGGTATGCCGAATTCCTTTCCTGGCAGGGCCGCTTTGACGAAGCCTTCGCCGAGAGTGAGCGGGCACGCCAACTCGATCCTCTTTCGTTGATTATCGCCTCCGACAATGCTGCGATCCTGTATTACTCGCGTCAATATGACCGCGCGATTGCGCAGTGTCGCACGGTCCTCGAGATGGAGCCAGGTTTTCCCCGCGCCCGCTTGATCGTAGCGGCCTACGTTGAAAAACGAGAGTTCGCCGAGGCGCTCGCCGACATCGAAAAATGGGATGACGCCGGACCGTGGACCTGGGCGTGGCGGGCTCATGTCTATGGCCGCGCAGGTCATTCCGTTCAGGCCCGGCAGGCCTTAGAACAACTGCTTCAACTCTATCGCCGGCAACCGATCGGTCCTGACCCAGTTCTCTGGGCCTACATAGGCTTGGGCGACAAGGACAAAGCATTCCTCTGGTTCGAAAAGGCCTACGCCGAACATTCCAACGCGCTCATCAGCCTTCGAGTGAACCCCGCCTACGACTCCCTCCGCGTCGATCCCCGTTTCCAGTCCCTGATGCGCCGCGTGGGCTTAAGCTCCCATTGACGTTTCCCTGATCGGCCGTCGGGGAGCGACCACTAGACGGTCTTGTTCGCCTGACGCAGTTTCCATACGATCTGCCGCACCATGCCGAGCAGGAGCTTGGCATCGTAGGCTTCGAGGTGGAAGCGCAAGACCAGGCGGCGGGCTTTTTTCTCGAACATGGCTTCCGTTCCCGGCTTCACATAGCCGCTGATCCGCAGCGCCTCCAGCAAGCCTTCGGTGATTTGCTCGGCTGCGCCCGCGGTCGCCGGCATCCGATCCTCCGTGGCTTGCGGGGACGGCGCGGTCCTCTCCAGTTCCGTCCTCCCCAGCTCCGTCTTCCCCAGCGTGGTCCGCGCTAGTTCGTAGAGACACACAGCGACTGCCTGCCCCAAATTCATGGAGATGTTTTGCTGCGCCGTCGGGATGTTCAGCAGCCAGTGACAATGGCTGAAGTCGCGGTTGGTGAGCCCGATTTTCTCCGAGCCGAACAAGAGCGCAACCCGTTCCGTCTGCAGTCGCAAGCGAATCGTTGTACCGGCACCTTCGTCAAGCCGCTCCACCGGCTGCTGCAAAACCCGATTGCGCACCGCGGTAGTCCCCACCACGAGTGCACAGTCAGCAACCGCCTCGGCAACGGTCTTATATTCGTCTGCCTGATCGAGCAAGTCAGAGGCGCCGACCGCGGAGCGCGCCTCGCGAAACCCGGGCGCGTATGGATTCACCAGGCGCAGCCGGCGAGTCCCGAAATTGCTCATGGCACGAGCCGCAGCCCCGATATTCAGAGGATTACGCGGGCGCACGAGCACCACCACGAGACCACCGAGTTCCGATTGGACAGGCAAGAGATCGATTTTACGACAGGTTGAGTCGCAGAATTGTTTCGCAGGAAGCAGCAGCCCATAGCGCTTCCGAATCCCAATGGGCAGCACTCGATTTGTGCAAGTCGGCTTCCGCAGTGTCTTTTAGCACCAAGTTGTAATTGTAAAAAAAATGTCAAAAGCGGCCATGGTAGGCCTACTTTGTCGTCAAACCGTTGTAAGCTTCAGTTGTAAGCTTCAAAGGTCGATCCAGTTCCGGTGATCTCGTTTGCGACCGGAAAGCTCCCTGGCACACAGGACAAATTATTTATGGGGAACCTCGCCACACCGCTTAGCAACGCGAGAGCGGTAGATCCGCCCACTGCGCCAAAACCTATCGGCCGCATCCTCGTCGTGGAAGACGACCCAGCGGTTCAGAAAGCCCTTCGTCGGCTGTTCGAGACTGAGGGCTATGCTGTGGAAACTCAGGCCGATGGCAAATCTGCGCTGGACAGCTTCCAATCTTCAGCGCCCGCGGCAATTGTCCTCGACCTGCGCTTGCCTAAGGTTTCCGGCCGCGACGTGTGCAAAGAGATCAAGGCGCTGGCTCCGACGCTACCGATCGTCGTGCTGAGCGCGGCCAGCGATGTCGCCGACAAAGTCTTGCTGCTCGAGTTGGGCGCCGATGATTATGTGACCAAGCCGTTCAGTCCCCGGGAACTGCTGGCACGCGTCCGTGCCGCACTCCGCCACACCGCGCGCACGCCTGATGTGCAACTCGTCAGCTTTGACGGCATCTCCGCCGACTTCAAGAAGATGGAGGTCAAGCGCGACGGCGCCGTCGTAGTTTTGACCGCCCAGGAATTCAAGACGTTCCAGTTTCTGGTGCAGAATGCCGATCGAGTGATCAGCCGCGACGAACTGCTCAACGAAGTTTGGGGATATCAGAACTATCCTTCCACCCGCACCGTGGATAATCACATCCTCAAACTCCGCCAGAAGTTGGAGAAAGACCCGTCGAGCCCGGTACATTTCCGCACCGTACATGGCATGGGATATAAGTTCGTTCGCTGATTCTCGTGAACCCGTCTCCCGAGCCCGCGCCGCATTCTCTGACTGAGTCTGGCGGCAGACGTCTTCTGCGCCTGCGTCTGCGCACCCGTTTTCTGCTCTCCATGTTGCTGATCACGGCCAGCCTCACCACCACCAGCCTGCTCCTGGTGCAGCGCAGCATTCGCAGCAATGTCCGTCAGAGCATTGCGGTCAATCTGCGGAATTCCGTGGCCGCCTTCCAGGATTTCCGGCATGAACGCGAAACCATGCTGACGAGCGACGTGGCTCTGCTGGCGGACCTTCCCATCACGCGCGCTATCATGACCAGTCCGTCCCCGGCCACGATCCAGGATGCGTCGGAACATATCTGGCAGATCGCGGCCAGCGATCTTTTCCTGCTGGTCGACCACCGTGGTCGAGTCGTCGCGCTGCATACGAAATCTTCCGGCCTCACCCCCGAGGCCGCCGAGAACTATTTCCGGCAAAGTCTCGATGACGACCGCGGAGAGTCCAGCCACTGGTGGCTGGGAGATCATCACCTTTACCAGACCTTCGTGGAACCCATCTATCGCGGCACTCGAACCGACGGAACTTTGCTGGGCTTCCTCGTAATTGGGTACGAGATTAACCATCGTCTGGCTCAGGAAGTCAGCAAGGTAGCCGGTAGTGAAGTGGCGTTTTCCTGCGGAAACGAAATCGTCGCCACCACCTTACCGCCCGCACAGCTAAAAGGCGGCAGCATTCAGGATCTGATCGCCGGCTCGGCCCATGACGATCCCCGCGAGATCGAGATCGGCAGCGAACGCTTCCTGGCCACTTCCTTGGTGTTATCGGGTTCTCAACCCACGCCGGTCCGCTTGAGCGTGTTGGGCTCCTACGATCAGGCTACGAAGTTCGTCAATCAGCTGAATCGTTATCTCCTTCTGCTGGGCCTGGCTGCCATCCTAGTGGGCAGTGGGTTAGTGTTCCTTATCTCGCACACCTTCACCCGGCCGCTGGGCAGCCTGGTGGCCGGCGTACGCGCCCTGGAAGGCGGAGACTTCCATCATCCCCTCGATCCCCGCGGCGGAGACGAAGTCGCCGAACTAACCCGCGCTTTCGAGCGCATGCGCACCAGCCTGCTAAAGAGCCAGCGCGACCTGCTGGAGTCTGAGCAACTTGCCACCATCGGACGCATGGCCAGCTCAATTTCTCACGATCTGCGCCACTCCCTTGCCGCCATCGTGGCCAATTCCGAATTCCTTTGCGACAGCCACCTCACTCCCGCGCAACGCGAGGAGCTTTATCAGGAAGTTCGCTCCGGCGTGAATCTGATGACCGACCTCATCGATTCCCTGCTCGAATTCGCCCGCACCCGCGAATCGCTCAACCCCGCATACGCGAATGTCGCAGAAACCATTCACCGCTCGGTTCAGGCAGTCCGCCTGCACCCGCGGCATCACGTCCGGTCCATCAACGTGGTGTGCGGCGCGCAGGTTTCCGGATGGTTTGACCAACGCAAGCTGGAACGTGCTCTATATAACCTGCTCTTGAATGCTTGCGAAGCCGCTCCTGCGGTCGGAGGCGAGGTTGCGGTCACGGCCTTTGAAACCGCCGGTTTCATTACGATTTCGGTCGCCGACAACGGCCCCGGGATCGCCGAATCGATCCGCGACCGGCTGTTCCATCCCTTCGTCAGCTATGGCAAAGAGAATGGAACTGGATTGGGGCTGGCGGCCGTGCAGAAGATCGTGCAAGATCATGGCGGTGAAATCATCATGGAACGTACGCTGCAAAACACAACGGTCTTCCGGATCGTGCTGCCGGGGCATCAAGAGGCCTACGGCGGCGCCCGTCAGCCCACCGCCGATGAGCCTTCTCTTGTCCCCGCACGCCGGGATTGTGCCCAGAATTCGATCACGCATCCGGGTTCGTAGGCAGAGTCCGTCTCTTCGCCAAGTACCGACCTGGAAAGCGTGGAGGAAAGCGTAGGAGGACGGTGTGAAAAGTCTGAGGACTTCTGCGGTTCGCGGGGCCGCGCTGGCGGTTGCCGCTTTCGTCTTGCTGAACACCATCGGTCTTGCCCAGGATCAGCCTGCCACTGCCGCCACGTCGCCGGGTGAGAGCGCAAGCGCGGCGCGTGACCTCGCAGATCAGGTCCGTCAACTTCGAAGTCTGGTGGACGAGATGCGCGCCGAGAATGCCGAATCCCGCGCTGAGATGCACCGGTTGCGTCAGGATCTGGAAGCTACGCGCGCGCTGCTGGAAGGGCCTGCAACGGCCCCGAACGGCGAGCCCGGGGCACCGGGGGCTCAATCCGCTTCCCTGGAAAACCGACCCCCTGCCGCATCGAGCGCATCCACTGCCCAAAGTTCAACCCCACTCGCGGAGCGCATTCAGAAGCTGGAAGAATCCACTTCGCTCATCGGATCGAAGATCGATGAGCAATATCAAACCAAAGTTGAAACCGCTTCCAAATATCGTGCCCGGCTGCACGGCATCGTCCTGATGAACGCCTTCCGCAATGTCGGCGGCTCCGACAACCTGGACTTCCCCAGCTATTCCGAGCCGGTTCCGGCGGGCGCGCCTCTGGCCTCTGTCGGTGCGACCCTGCGCCAGTCCGAAATCGGCGTCGAAATCTTCGGACCCAACGTGGCCGGGGCGCACACATCCGCCGACGTTCAGCTCGACTTCGCCGGAGGATTCCCCGCAACCGGCAACGGCGTTGACTTCGGAATCGTGCGCCTGCAGACTGCCAATTTGCGATTCGATTGGGAACACACTTCGGTGGTCGCTGGCCAGGATTCCTTGTTCATCTCGCCTCTCTCGCCGACTTCCTTCGCATCGCTGGCCACACCGGCTTTTGCTTTTGCGGGAAACCTCTGGGGCTGGACGCCGCAACTTCGAGTCGAGCACCGCTTCTCGGTCTCCGACCAGCAGACTGTAATCGTCCAGGCGGGAATTCTCGACAATCTCGACTGGGAATTTCCCTCCAATTCGTTTTACCGTTCGGCGCAAGCGGGCGAACTGTCGGGACAGCCCGCTTACGCCTTGCGCACGGCATGGTCGCGTCCGCTGCGGGAGCACCCGCTCGGCTTCGGCGTCGCCGGCTACTATGGCCGTCAGAATTGGACTTGGGATCGTTTCGTCGACGCGTGGGCCGGGATGGCAGATTGGCAGATTCCCATTGTTTCGCGCTTGAATCTCTCGGGTGAGTTTTATCGCGGGCGCGGCATTGGCGGACTGGGCGGCGCCATTGGGACATCCATACTGTACGGCGGCAGCCCAAAGCTGCCTTTCACTCCGATCCGGGGTCTCGACACCGCCGGAGGATGGACCCAATTGAAATTCCAGATGACTCCGAAGATCGAGTTCAATGGCGTAATCGCGGAAGACGACGCGTTTGCCGGCGACGTGCGGGGCTTCGCCGTCGATCAGAACAATTTTGGACCAATTCTAGGGCGGAATCGCGGCGCCCTCGGCAATATCGTTTTTCGTCCACGCTCCGACCTCGTATTTTCCGCGGAACTCAGACGGCTGCGCACTTTTCCCGTCTACAGCAGCAGCAGCATAACCAACCAACTCAATCTATCTTTGGGGATTTTATTTTGAAAACTTGCTCCCGCCTCCGCAGATCGTTGCCCGGCCGATGGCCGCTTATCGTCGTGATGGCGGCAGCCGTCGGCGCGCCCGCTCAGCAGGCGGCGCTTAAAGCTCGGGTGGAGCTGACCAGGAACGGTCATTCCCTGAGCAATGCTGCGAAAGCAGTCCTGTGGTTAACGCCGGTGGGAACCGCCGTCGAGCCACCTCGACAAAAACCGTCGGAGATCCCGCAACTGGTACAGAAGAACAAAAGCTTTCAGCCTTCGCTTCTGGTGATTCCAGTCGGCGGCAAGGTGGAGTTTCCCAACCGCGATCCGTTCTTCCACAACGTGTTTTCCCTGTTCGAGGGCAAACGTTTCGATCTTGGGCTTTATGAGAGCGGAAGCACGCGCTTCGTGCAGTTCGACAAACCTGGCATCTCTTTCATCTTTTGCAACATTCATGCTGAAATGAGTGCCGTAGTCATCGCCTTGGCGACGCCCTACTACGCCATTTCCGATTCCAGGGGAGAGCTCAGCATTCCCGACGTTCCGCCGGGCCGCTACCAACTGCAGGTCTTTCACTCTTCGGTGGCTCCGGACGCGCTTCGTGCCATGAACCGCGAGATCACGGTCGCTCCGGGCGCCACATCACTGGGAACTTTCACGCTGGCGGAGACTGACCTCACGCTCGCACATAAAAACAAATATGGCCGCGATTATGACCGTCCCGAACCAGATAGCCCGGCTTACGCACGACCCTGACAGCCCACACTACGGACGGCCGCCTCGGCTGTCCTCGATCGGCAACGCCTCAACGCTCGAGAACATACAATGCAGAAAGCCTAAAACGCTTTCCCAGAACAGAGAGGGCGTGCCGATTAGCACGCCCTTCCCGCCTCTGTTTCTTCACTTCATTTACAACAACTTTACTTGCGTTAAGTTGCTGCTTCCCTCAGAGACATGCCGTCTCCAAGCTTTTTAGCGATGACCGCCGCCATGTCCTCCGCCACCGGAATGGCCGCCCCCGCCACCCGAGTGCCCGCCGCCGCCGCTGGAATGTCCTCCAGAGGGGTGGCCGCTGGGCGCTGAATAGTGTCCGCCGCCGCTCGGGGCGCGGCCACCGCTGTACCCAGGTGCGCCACGGGACCCACCGTAGCTGGGAACTCCGCGAGACCCGCCATAGCTCGGAGCGC
>Ga0209420_1000076_pt1 | contig 62849 bp, 46 predicted proteins | sample BlaSpr_A8_OM1_O1_FD_187972 | JGI IMG/M metagenome (GOLD analysis project Ga0209420, IMG submission 187972) | Forest soil microbial communities from Thunder Bay, Ontario, Canada - Black Spruce, Ontario site 2_A8_OM1_O1 (SPAdes) (version 2) | ecosystem: Environmental > Terrestrial > Soil > Boreal... | reverse complement strand
TTGACCGGGCTTTACAACCGGCGCTTTGCCGAACAGCGTCTAGCAGCCGAAGCGTCCCGGTCCAAGCGCTACGGCCACCCTCTTACCGTGATTTCTTTCGACCTGAACAATTTCAAGGAAATCAATGACCGGCACGGGCATCCTGCCGGGGACGAGGTGCTTCGCGAATTCGGCAAGCAACTACTCACCGCTGTGCGGCTTTCGGACTTCGCCGTGCGAATGGGCGGGGACGAGTTTCTGGCGATACTGCCCGAATGCCCTACGGATCAGGTTAGCACCATGATCGACCGCTTGCGGTCCGTTCGCGTGCGCCATGAGGGTTTGGATCTCTCCGTAGGCTTTTCGGCCGGATGGGTAGGATATGAACCGGGCGAATCACCCGAGCAGTTCCTGGAACGGGCCGACCGGCTTCTGTATGCCAACAAGAGAGCCGCAAAACAAGGCGGGCCAGAATCGGCGCCACTGCCGGTTGTGCACGCCTCTGTCTGAAGACACTGCTTCCTCGAACGAATCCATAGAAAAATTTACCGAAGTTAACGAGACTCTCTCAGCGTTGGGAGCGGGAAATGTTGTCCCTAAAAGAAAAGGAGGCGAAAATCAGGCGATTTTCACCTCCCGGGGTGGGGTGGGGTGTTGCCGGAAAAAACTCTTTAATGACTATGGAAAAGAAGCTCTGCTTACTTGCTCCCTAGAGCACCGTTGATTGCATCCAGGCAAGGTGCCCACTCGCGTCCTACACTTCTTGATATTCCAAATAACATAGTGCCGGTTGAATTGTCAAGCACCTTGTGGGCGCTTCAAGGGTTCAGGTGGCCGCACCGCCATCGGCGTCCCTTTGGGCTCGCTCACGGCACGATCCAGCAACTCGCGCACCTTTCGCGCGAGCACTGCTGGCTCATATGGTTTGTTTAGAACGACTTCGCCCCTGGCAACAGCATTCACGAGGGCGGCAGACTCCGACGTATATCCGGTGGTAAAAATCAGGCGAAGATTGGGTTGCAATTCACGCAAAGCTTCGGCGGCCGCGAGTCCCCCCATGTGAGGCATTACGAGGTCGACGATCGCGAGAGCGATTTCCGCCTGATGTTCCCGGAAAACGGCGACCGCTTCACTTCCATCCGAAGCAATCAAAACACGATAACCCCTGCGTTCGAGCGCCACACGCGCGATTTCGCGCAGACCCTCATGATCTTCGGCAAGCAGAAGCGTTTCCGTGCCGCCCCGCAAGACTTCCGGCTCGGCCTGCGCGGGAACCGCGAGCGGTCCAGCAGTACACGCGGCCGGCAATAACACTCGAAAGGAAGCGCCCTTTGCCGGCGCGCTTTCCACGTGAATATGGCCGTCATGTTGTTTGACGATTCCGAACACCGTGGCGAGCCCGAGTCCGGTCCCCCGGCCGGGCTCTTTGGTGGTGAAGAAGGGCTCGAAAATGCGGTCACGCGTGGCGGCATCCATCCCGATACCATTGTCAGTGACGGACAGTTCGATGTAACGACCGATGGCGAGACCAGGAACGGAGCGGCTGGAGTCCTCCCCTATATTAACCTCACGGGTTTCAATCGTCAGTCGGCCGCCTTGCGGCATGGCATCGCGAGCGTTCACGCAGAGATTTAGAAGCACCTGTTCCAGTTGCGTGGGATCGGCGCGGACGGCCGCCAATCCGCACCCAAGGCGCGTTTCGATTTCAATGTTGCCGCCGATCACCTTCTCCAAGAGGCTGAGCACCTCGGTGACTACATGGTTTACGTCAATTGTTTGAGGTTCGAGAATCTGACGGCGCGCGAAGGCCAGCAACTGGCGGGTAAGAGATGCCGCGCGCGTAGATTGTTCGCCGATTTTCGCGAAGTAGCTCTGAAGCCTGGATTCGCCCGTGGCTTGTTCGGCGCCCAATTCCGCCCAGCCCATGATCGCGCCGATCACGTTATTGAAGTCATGTGCGATGCCACCGGCGAGTTGGCCGATCGCCTCGAATTTTTGCGCCAGTCGAAGCTGCCGTTCGAGAGCGCGCCGTTGGGCCACGTCCTCAACGATAATTTCCAGGCCTTCGGGATTGCCACCTTCGTCGAGCACGGCTCGGCCGGAAAGACGGACGGTGGTAAAGGAGCCGTCTTTGCAGGTCCACTCCACTTCGACACCGTGCACACATCCAAACTGACAATATTCCTCGATCAACCGATCGGCGTCACCCGGATTGCGGTAGACCGCGTTAGCGGGCTGATCCATAAGCTCTTGCTTGGAGGAATATTTGAGGATACGAACGAGCGCTGCGTTCAACTGTAAGAATTTTCCGCCGATCGAAGCGCGATAAATTCCATAGGTGGCGTTCTCAAAGAGCTCGCGATAGCGCGTTTCTGAATGCCGCAAGGCTTCCTCGGACGCTCGTTTTTGCAAGGCCGTTGCCAGGAGATGCGCGGTCGCCTGGAGGAATTGGAGTTCGTGACTGAAAAACCTGCGCCAGGTCTTGCTGTAGGCCCCGAGCACGCCAAAGGCATGGTCCGGGCCAGGTATTACGATGCCCAGCCCACTAACAACCTCTCGTGCGGTCAAGCGGGGGGAGCGGAAGCGCGTCTCGATGCGCAGGTCCTCTAGAATTATGGGCCCACCACAGAGGAGCGTATAACCGGAATGAGAGTTCCGGCCATCACCGATTCTAACCGGAGCGTCTGCGGCGGGCATTGCGGCGCGGAGGTCGAGAGAGTTTTCGGAGGGCCTCCATTCCATAATATCGACGAAATCCACGCTTAAGACGAGCGCCACCATTTGCGCGGCCTCGCCAAAAATCTTGCCAAGTTCCAGTCCCTCGAGAGCTTGCTGGCTCAACCCCGCCAGTGCGGATTGTTGGCGGGCCCGCGATACAATTTCCAGCTCGCCGCGCTTGCGGGCAGTGATGTCCTGAACCACACTGAGGCCCGCCTTGCGCCCTTCGTAGTTGATCAAGTGACGCACGATATGGACGTCGACAACAGAGCCGTTCTTCTTGCGGTGTCGAAATTCCCCCGAGAACCATTCCGCGGCGGCATCGGCGTGGCTTTCGCGCAGCGGCCCGAATGAGGCGTCGTCCGCACGGAGATTGAAGGCCTTCAAGTACGAGAATTCCTCGCGGGTAAAGTCATAGAAGGTAACTGCGGCGTCGTTGACCTGGAGAAACTGAAAAGTTTCCAGATCGTAGACATACATCGGCAGCGGATGGCTGGCGAAGAGGAACTGCAGGCCGCTCTCGCTCAAGTGCTGGAGATTTTCGGCGCGCGCGCGATCCTCACGCAAATGTTCTTCACCAATGGCGCGCTCGATGGCCATGGGAAGACGCGCCAAGCGGTCCTTGAGAACGTAGTCGGCGACACCTTTGTTCATGCACTCGACGGCGACCTCATCCCCTAGTGTGCCGGTGACCAGAAGAAGAGGCGTCTCTTTGCCTTCGCTCCGCAGCATGGCCAACGCCTCGAGGCCGGACCACCCCGGCATACGATAGTCGGAAAGCACGACGTCGTAGTTACTCTGGCGAATTCGGGCGAGGTAATCCTCCTTGCTCGCAGCCACGTCGATTTGGAACTGTCCGTTAGCGCGCTGCAGGACGCGGCGGTACAGCTCGGCGTCTGAGGAATCGTGCTCAACGATCAAGATTTTTCGAATTGCCACATCTTCGCGCGTTTCCATAAAGGCTCCAGGAAGACGGGCTGCGCGGAAACCCGCAGCCACCCGCAGCTCCGATGCCGCTGCGTCAATCGCCGGAAAGTCGCACGATAATGCTCCGCTGCGAGACCGATCCAGTGTCTGAGAATTGTTGTGAAGAGCCCGGGCTTCAGAAGCCCGAACTAAAGGAAGGGGATAGGCCTATTGTGACCTGTGCTATCAAGAAGTCAAACAGAAAAGATAAAAGCGGTGAGATGCGACCAGTGACTCCTACAGAGCACCCTCGACGAGGCAGTACCGGCAGTTAGTGGCGCTCCTCCAGCCCCACGTAGGCGCGCTGGTCATAACCCAGATAGACTTGCCGCGGACGCGCGATCTTTTGTTCAGCGTCAAGCAGCATTTCCTGCCACTGCGCGATCCAGCCCGAAGTGCGAGGAATGGCAAAGAGAACCGGAAACATGGTCATGGGAAAACCCATGGATTGATAGATCAGACCCGTATAAAAATCCACATTGGGATAGAGTTTGCGGGAGACGAAGTAATCGTCCTCGAGCGCGATGCGTTCGCATTCCAGCGCAATCTCGAGCAGCGGATTCTTCCCCATCACGTCAAACACCTGATACGCCACGCCTTTGATGATTCGGGCGCGCGGATCGTAGTTCTTGTAAATGCGGTGGCCGAAGCCCATCAACTTTACTTCGCCGGCTTTGACGCGCTTCAAATAGGCAGGCACATTGGCGAGAGAGCCGATTTCCATCAGCATGCGCAGCACTTCTTCGTTGGCGCCGCCGTGGAGCGGTCCGTAGAGCGCGGCCGTGGCTGCCGCGGTGGCGGAAAACGGATCGGCGTGCGAACTGCCCACACCGCGCATGGCGCTGGCCGAACAATTCTGCTCGTGATCCGCGTGCAGGATAAAAAGAATATCTAACGCGCGCTCGATGGTTGGATTGGGCTTGTATTTCAGCTCGGTCGTGCGGAAGAGCATGTTCAGAAAATTACCCGGATAGCTCAGATCGTTATCCGGATATGCGTAGGGCATCCCCAAGCTATGACGGTAAGCAAACGCCGCGAGTGTGGGCATTTTGCCGATCAGACGCCACGTTTGCTTGCGGCGCGATTCGGCGTTGAAGATATCTTTCGCATCCGGATAAAAAGTGGAGAGCGCGGCAATCGTCGAAATCATCATGCCCATCGGGTGGGCGTCATGGTGAAATCCGTCGAGAAACTTCTTGATGCTCTCGTGGATGAACGTATGGTGCGTGATGTGGTAGGTCCAGTCCGCAAGTTGCTCTTTGGTAGGCAATTCGCCGTGGAGAATCAGGTACGCCGTCTCGAGGTAGGTGCTCTTTTCGGCGAGTTCCTCGATGGGATACCCGCGGTAGCGGAGGATGCCTTTATCTCCGTCAATGTAGGTGATGCGGCTGGTGCATGACGCCGTGTTGTTGAAGGCTGGGTCGTAGCACATCAAGCCGAAATCGTCCGGGCCGGCTTTAATCTGGCGCAGATCAAGCGACTTGATCGTGCCATGGCTAATCGGGGCCTCGTAGGTCTTGCCGGTGCGGTTATCGGTGATCGTCAATGAATCACGGCGAGCGGAGGATGTTTCCTGATCCGAAGTTTGCTGCGCGGGCTTGACTGGCGTCATAACAGTTCCTGAAAGAGTGGTGCCACATCTCAATGTACACCAAGCGGGGAATTCACGGAAACCGATGAAGCGTGGAAGTCAACGAAGCGCAACACGGCGGGGATTTGGTGCGTTAGAAGTTGGCTGCCTCGCGGGCCAACGCGTGCAATAGGGTTCGCATGCGCGGGTGTTCCCCCACCGATTTCAGCACTTCGACCACAATTTGCGGGGTCTGGCCGCGCACCACAGCCACCTGTTCGGGAATCTCCCGTTCGAGCGGGCCTCCCGGCTCAAGAAAAAGAGGAAGAATGCGTAAGCGCGTGACGCCATCGTTTGCGGCCTCTTCTGCGACTTCGGCCAGGCTCGGCGCCGTGGCCTTCAGATAAGCGAGGCGCACGCGATCCTTGCCCAGTTCATTGCGCAAAGCTTGCGCAAGCTCTTCAAAAGGCTTGCGCAGGCGAGCTTCCTCCGCGCCTTGGATTAATAGGACGACTCGAATGAGTTCCTTCATAACGTTTCCCCAGGGTGGACGCTCAGGGCCTGCAACGTGACGCGGTGCCGATATTCAAACAGACGCTCCAATTTTCACCGGATGTAGGCGCCGGCCACAATTCGGCCGAGCCAGCCTAGCGGAAGCTTATATTCAACCCGGTCTTCGAGCCAACTCGCATTCTCACCATCCGGGACAAAGCTGTGCGTATGCACCCAACGCGAAAACGGTCCCGAGACTTGCTCGTCACGGAACATGCGGCCCGGCTCGCAGGCCGTATGCACCGCAATCCACTTTCTTCGAAACGGGCCTTCTTTAACAGAAAGCGTGACGCGCGAACCAACTTGGTCTGCGCGCCCGATGTAAGCGATCACCCCTGCTTCTTCCCACGACGGCGTTAGGCGTTCGAGCGCACCCGCCTCGACGTGCCACTGGAAAGCACGCTCCGCCGGGACCGGAAGATGCGTGCGCTTAAATAATATTTCATTCATTGTAAGTGCAAGAAAACAAAGTCTTCGCGCAAGTAGATACCTAGACCCTGATCATAGCAGAGAGTCCGCACTGCCCCCGAAATTCGCAATGGCGTCAGCGTAGTGCGCATGCACTCGAGATTTCCAGCCCACGTTGCGAACATTTTAACCATCTCCGTCGTCTATACCTATAGCTGTCTATGGGAGGCTGCCTCCGTGACGAAAGGTAAGAATGACGTTCTGCAGGGAACGCTAGCGCTACTCGTGCTCAAAACTCTGCAACACGGGCAGATGCATGGCTACGGAATCACACTGCGGATCCAGCAAGTTTCAAATGATTTTCTGCGCGTGGAAGAAGGTTCCCTTTATCCCGCGCTGCACCGCATGGAGCAGGACGGCTGGATTGCCGCCGAGTGGGGCGTCACTGAAAACAATCGCCGTGCGCGCTACTACCGGCTGACGGCCGCGGGTAGAAAACAACTTGCCGAGGAAGAGAAGAACTGGGCCGACCTGACGCGCGCGGTCGCAGCCGTGCTGCAGTTGGCATAAGGAATGGTGCGATATGTCTTTCTTCGCTCGACTCCGTGGGTTGTGGCGGCCGGATCAATTGGATGCGGATCTGAACGAAGAACTGCGTTCACATCTCGCGATGCGCTCTGACGACAACATTCGCGCTGGAATGAGTGCCGAGGAAGCGCCCTACGACGCGCAACGACGCTTCGGCAATGCGACACTACTGAAAGAGGAGGCACGACGTATGGATGTGATTCAGTGGCTGGAAACCGTGGCGCAGGATCTGCGTTACGCCCTGCGCACGCTGAGCAAGAGTCCTGCCTTCAGCGCGGTCGCGATCCTCACCTTGGCGCTCGGCATCGGCGCCAACACAGCGATTTTCAGCCTGGTGGACTCGGTAATGCTCCGGATGCTGCCGGTGCAGCACCCTGAGGAGTTGGTGCAAGTCGGCATGCTTACGCCGAATTTTGGAAACGGGCATCGCACGTCCTACACAAACCCTCTATGGGAAGCGCTGCGAGATCATCAAGACGTCTTTTCCGGTCTTTTCGCGTGGGGGACGAGCCCGTTCAATTTGGCGCAAGGCGGGGTCGTGCAAACTGCGCGCGGAATGTACGTCAGTGGCGATTACTTTACGACCCTCGGTGCGCGGCCCGCAGCGGGTCGCTTGCTCGCCCCAGACGATGACCAACGCGGGTGCCCTGGCGTGGCCGTATTGAGCTATGGCTTCTGGCAGGATCATTTCGGCGGAGCCCCGGGCGCCGTCGGCAGCACGATTCCGATTGATGGACATCCTTTTCAGATCGTCGGCGTCTCCGCCCCCGGCTTTTTCGGAACGGAGGTTGGCACCGCGTTTGACGTGGCCGCCCCTATTTGCTCGGAAGCAATCGTTAATGGGAAAAATTCCTCGCTGGATCAACGGCACAACTGGTGGTTTAAGGTGATGGGGCGTCCGAAACGCGGTTTGACCTTGAGCCAGATTTCGGCACACCTAGAAGCTCTTTCTCCTCAAGTTTTTGCGGCCACCGTTCCGATGGTGTGGAATCCGGTACAGCAGCGCAGTTTTCGCACCTGGAAATTTGTCGCGCTGCCGGGAGCCACGGGCCCTTCCTTTTTTCGTGGAAATTATGCTTTGCCGCTCGAGATGCTGATGGGCATCGCCGCGTTGGTACTGCTGATCGCCTGCGCCAATATCGCCAGCCTGATGCTCGCGAGAGCAGCCTTTCGCCGCAAGGAAATCAGCGTGCGGCTGGCGTTGGGCGCTTCGCGCATGCGGATCGTGCGGCAGTTGCTGACGGAATGCGTGGCTCTTTCGCTTGCCGGAGCGGCACTTGGGGTCCTGGTGGCGCGGTGGAGCAGCCGGCTTCTGGTGCGTTACATCTCGACGCAGCACAACCGGATTTATCTGGACTTGTCGCTCGACGCGCGTGTGCTGGGTTTCACGGCAGCGGTGGCCGTGCTTACCGGCGTGCTCTTTGGCGTGCTGCCGGCTTTTCGCTCGACGCGAATCTCTCTGGCGGACACGATGAAAGGCGGCGGTGCGGATGCGCCAGGTGACACGCGGTTCCGGTCGGGACGCTGGAGTGTGGCGATGCAGGTGGCCATCTCTCTGGTGCTGGTGATCACCGCGGCGCTTTTTGTGCGCAGCTTTACCAAACTCACGACCCTCGATGCTGGTTTTGACCGCGACAATGTGCTGCTGGCACATCTCAATTTTCACGATGTAAACGCCGCGGACGCAGAGCGGACCGCGGATTCCTCGGAAATTGTGCGGCGCATTCAGGCGCTCCCCGGTGTGACTGGGGTGAGCCAGTCCGTGCTGACGCCGGTGAGCGGCAACACTTGGGACGATATGATCGTGGTGGAGGGCGGCCACGCCCCCACGGGACAAGATGCGGATGTGGACTTGAACTACGTGGCGCCCGGCTACTTTAACACCATGCGTACAGCCATGCTCGAGGGCCGAGATTTCAACGATCGCGATACCGGCACGATTCCGACCGTTGCGGTCGTCAATCAAGCGCTGGCGCGAAAATTCTTCCCCGGCGCCGACCCGATCGGCAAGACGATCCGGAGATACGCGACGGCGACCAACCTTTCCGGGCCCATCGAAATTATCGGCGTGGTTCGCGACGCGAAGTACGAATCCCTACGCGAAGATTTTCCGCCGATTGCGTATTTTCCCCTAGCCCAGCTGCCGCAAGGTGCGGAGCGCTTGAACATCGTGGTCCGTACTGCGAGCCAGCCCTCGCTGCTGGCGCCTGCCGTGGAGCAGATCATCGGTAGCGTAAACAAATCCATCGCACTTGATTTCAGCACCCTCGCGCAGCAGGTGGACGATTCCATCGTGCAAGAGCGGCTGTTAGCCACGCTCTCGGGATTTTTCGGGGCGCTGGCACTCTTGCTTGCGATGGTTGGTCTCTACGGCGTGCTGGCCTACTTGGTGCTTCAGAGGCAGAAGGAGATCGGCATTCGCATGGCGTTGGGCGCGCGGCACGGGGCGATCATTGGACTTGTGATGAGGGATGTAGGCGTGATCGTCGTGATCGGCACGGTAGCCGGCGTGGGGATTGCGTGGCTAACCACGCGCCTTGTGCAGGGGCTGCTCTTTGGTTTGCAGGCGCATGACGCTGGAACCGTCGCTATCGCCGTCGCATTATTGGCCGGCGTTGCATTCGTGGCGAGCTACTTGCCTGCGCGGCGTGCGACCCGCGTGGACCCGATGACGGCGTTGCGGCACGAGTAGTGGAGGGCAGGAGAGAGGTGGCCGAAAATGTCTTTATTCTCAAGAGTGCGTGGGTTGTGGCGCCGGGATGAACTGGATGCGGATTTGAATGATGAGCTGCAAGCGCACATCGCCATGCGCTCCGATGACAACATGGCTCGCGGGATGGGCGCGGAAGAAGCACACGACGCCGCGCGAAGGCGTTTCGGCAATTCCACGAAGATCCAGGAGGACACCCGGCAAATCGACTTGATCATTTGGCTTGAAACTCTGGCGCGTGACCTCCGTTACGCCGGACGTATTCTGCGTAAATCCCCGGTCCTTGCCACCGTTGCTGTGCTTACGTTGGGCATTGGCATCGGCACGAACAGCACGGTATTCAGTTGGATCGAGGCGACGCTACTAAACCCGCTGCCCGGCGCCAGCGACCCTCAAAAAGTGGTGGCGCTCGAATCACTCACGCCATCCCGTGAGTGGGTGCCGACCTCTTACCTTGATTTCCGCGATTTTCGGGACAATTCAAAACTGATCGAATCGATGAGCGTCGCAGACGCGGTCCCCCTCGCCGTTGGCAATACCCCTTATGTCGAGCACGGCTGGGGCGAAATGGTCTCGGGAAACTTCTTCGATGTGCTCGAGGTACGGCCTGAACTCGGCCGATTTTTCGATCGCGCCGAAAGCGACGACGTGCAGAATGCGCATACGGTGGTCGTGATCAGCCACCCTTATTGGACGAGCCACTATCACGCTGATCCGCACGTCATTGGAACCACGCTGCGCATCGATCAGCTTCCCTACACGATTATCGGAGTCGCTCCAGAAACATTCCACGGCTCGATGCCCGGTCTTTCCTTTGACATGTGGGTACCGGCCACCATGTTTGGCCAATTAACCGCGACGGGGGATTCCGCGCTGCGGGACCGGAAGTGGCGAACGTTCCGCGTGCTTGCCCGGTTGGCTCCTGGCGTTGGCATCGCGGCGGCGCGGACGGATATCAGCGCGCTCGCCGCGCGCATGGCTAAGGCAGACGCAGATACGAATGAGGGCATGAACGCCACGTTGCTACCGATGTGGAAATCCCACTACGGGATTCAAGACTCGTTGCGCGGGCCGTTAAGTTTATTGATGGGCGCCAGCGTGCTGGTTCTATTAATTGTGTGCGCGAATATCGCGAATCTGCTGTTGGCTCGTGCCACCGGCCGGCGAAAAGAGTTCAGCGTGCGCCTCGCACTCGGAGCAAGCCGGGCACGACTGGCTGGACTACTCCTGACGGAGGTGGGGTTGCTCGCCTTTCTGGGATCGCTGGTTGCTTTGTGGCTCACATCGCTGCTGGGCGGCTCCTTGCGTCTGCTTCTGCCAGCCAGCGCCGCACCACCTTTGCTGCGGCCCGCGATCAACGGCACGGTTCTCGGGTTTTCCGCAGGACTGGCATTTCTAACGGCAGCACTGGCAGGCCTCGCACCGGTGTTAAGCGCTACCGGGGAAAATTTGAACGAACGGCTCCAGGAGAGCGGCAGGAGCGGAACCGCGGGCGGTTCCTCACAGCGATTGCGGGGCCTTTTGGTGACGGCGGAGGTGGCGCTCGCGGTGATCGCCGTAATCGGCGCTGGACTCTTCCTGAAAACGTTCTTCCTTACCAAGGCAATTCAGCCGGGTTTCGATCCGGGCCATGTGGCGCTCGCGCGCTTCAATCTTTCTGCGGCAGGCTTTGATGCTGAGCAAGCCGACGCCTTTTGCCGCCGCCTGCGCGGCCAACTGGAGGCGCAGTCCGGAGTGACGGACGTAACTTATTCCGACTACATACCGCTTAGCCTGGATGCTGGCTCCTGGGAAGATCTCCAGATTCAGGGTTATGTTCCTGCGCCTAGCGAGAACATGAAGATTTACCGAAGTCTCGTGGCGCCGGGATATTTTCGCTTATTGAAGATACCCATGCTCGAGGGACGCGATTTCAATTTGCTTGACGATAGGAGTCATCCGCCGGTGATGATCGTAAGCCGGGAGTTTGTCCACCACTTCCTGCCACACCAGGAACCAATCGGGACCAAGGTGCAGGGATGGGGGCATTGGTTCACCATCATCGGTATTGTTGATGACGTCAAGGTGAACCGGCTCACGGAAAACCCGGAGCCCTTCTTTTACGTATCCGAGCGCCAGATTTATCGGCCGGAAATGGGGCTCGCGTTTTATGTGCGCACGTCCGGTCCCACGAATTTGGCGATCCAGGAATTGCGCAGGCAGGCGCAATCGGTGGATGCCAGCGTACCGATCCTGGACGCCGTTTCGTTAGGCGACTACATTTCGGGATCGCTCTTTGGCCAGAAAATCACCGCAAGCCTCCTGACGATCCTCGCAAGCATTTCGATTCTGCTGGCTTGCATCGGTCTGTACGGCGTAATGGCGTATTCGGTGGCACAGCGTACGCGCGAGCTTGGCATTCGCATGGCGCTGGGTGCTCAGTCTGCGGACATCATTCGAATCATCGCCTCGCAGTGCCTGCGGTTTGCGTTGGCCGGAATCCTAGCCGGCTCGTTCACGGCAATCTTTCTGGCGCGGGCCGTCTCCAGCATGCTTGTGACCGTCAGTTTTTTTGATCCTTCGATCTACTTTGCGGCAGCTTTCCTCACCATCCTTATATCGCTGGCGGCAGCCGCAATTCCCGCATTCCGGGCTATGCATGTCGATCCGATGGTGGCGCTGCGCTACGAGTGATTCATAGAGCGAAAAGAAAGGTGCGCGATGTCGTTACTTAGCCGCCTGCGCGGGTTGTGGAAGCGCGAGGAATTGAACCGCCAGATTCATGAAGAGCTGCAAGCGCACATCGCTATGCGTTGCGATGACAATGTCGCCGGCGGCATGGATGGAGAGGAAGCGCGTTACGCCGCGCAAAAGCGTTTCGGCAACTCCGCGCTACTGAAAGAGGAGACGCGAGATATGGACATCGTGGCTTGGCTCGAATCCGCGGCGCCGGATCTTCGTTATGCGTTTCGCATATTGCGCCGCAACCCGGGCTTTACGGCCGCCGCACTACTCACCTTGGCTTTAGGGATTGGCGCGAACACGGCGATCTTCAGCGTGGTGAACGGCGTGCTTCTGCGGCCGCTGCCGTTTCCAAAGCAAGATCAGCTGACCATGATCTGGGAGCGCGATACGGACGGCTCGCGGACCAACACCGGTTGGCCGACATTTATGGATTGGAGCCAGGACAATCATTCGTTCAGCGGTATGGCGGCGCTGAGTTTTTGGACGCCGACTTTCATTGGCGCGCATGACGCAGAAACCTTGAATGGTTTTCGGGCCTCAGCACAGTTCTTTGACGTGATGGGAGTACATCCTGAAATAGGCCGCGGTTTTCTGCCCGCGGAAGATGTGCGGGGGAATAATTTCGTCGCGGTGCTGAGCCACAGCTTTTGGCAGCGCCGTTTTGGTGGCGATCCCACGGTCATTGGCAAACCAGTTCAACTGGGGAGCCAGCAATACACAATTGTCGGCGTGTTGCCGGCGAATTTCCCCTCGGTATTCTCCTTCGATCCCACGAAGCCGGCGGAAATTTATACGCCGCTCGCTTACAACGCTTCACTGCCCTATGCCTGCCGCAACTGCCGGCACCTGCGTGCAGTTGCGCGGTTGCGAGATGGCGTATCGCTGAGCCAAGCGAGCACGGACATGAAACGAATTTCAGAGAATTTGGTACGCGCCTATCCGAAGGAATATTCCACGCCGGGAATTATCCTGACGCCGCTAAAAGATTATCTCGTGGGCGATGTAAGGCCGCTGTTGTGGGCGCTGCTGGGATCGGTTGGCTTCGTGTTGCTGATCGCGTGTGTAAATGTGGGCAATTTGATGCTGGGCTTTGGGGCGCGGCGGCGGCGGGAAATGGCGTTACGTGCGGCCATTGGGGCCGGGCGCAAGCGGATGATCCGACAGTCCCTGACGGAGAGTCTGACCCTATCCCTCCTGGGCGGGCTGCTGGGTTTCCTCTTTGCCATCGGTGGCATCGCGCTCGTACGCACGCTGCGGCTCGGAAATCTTCCGCGTCTGGAGAATATTCAGATCGATGCCCGGGCTTTTGCGTTCACGCTGGCGGTCTCGGTTCTAACCGGTTTGATTTTTGGCATCGCTCCCGCTCTGCGCGCTTCGAGTACAGACGTAAACACCACACTGAAAGAGGGCGGGAAGAGCACGCCAGGCAATGAACGGCATCGCCTGCGCGATTTGCTGGTGGTTGCCGATGTGGCGCTGGCCCTGGTGTTGCTGGCGGGCGCCGGACTGATGATGAAGAGCTTTGCGCGGCTATTGGACGTGAGGCCGGGCTTCGATCCTTCGCACACACTCACGATGGGCATTTCGTTGTGGGGGCCAAAGGCGGCGGACGCGCCGGCGATCGCTTTTTTTGATGAAGTGCTCGAACGCGTGCGAACGTTGCCCGGTGTGGAATCGGCAGCCGTCGTGAGCCAGATTCCGCTGGGCGGAAATATGGACCGCTACGGAATTCACGTGGAGGGCAAATCCGCGCCAAACCCGGAGGACGATCCGAGCGCCGATCGTTACTCGATTTCCCCCGACTATCTGCGCACGATGCGCATTCCACTTTTGAGCGGCCGCGCGTTCAACGAAGCCGATCGCGCGGATTCGGCGAAGGTGGTGATCGTCAATGAGGCTCTGGCGCGACAGTTTTGGCCCGCGGGTGACGCTGTGGGCAAGCGTCTTCGCTTTGGCGATGATAAAGGGCCGCTGCGCACCGTAGCGGGAGTCGTTGGAGACGTCTTACACCAAGGGCTTGACGCTCCACACACGATCCAGATCTATTTGCCCAACACGCAATTCACGGATTCCGACATGCTCTTGGTGGTCCGAACCGCGGGCGATCCGGCAACCATTGCGGGGGCGGTCCGGCAAGATATTGCGACCGTGGATTCGCAGGTGCCCATTTCGGGCGTCTTCACGATGGATGAGATCGTGGCCGCTTCCGTGGCGAAGCAGCAGTTCAGCGTATGGCTCTTCGGGCTTTTTGCGGCGATCGCCCTGGTGCTGGCGAGCGTGGGAATTTATGGCGTGATTTCTTACGGTGTCGCGCAGCGGACGAACGAGATCGGCATCCGCATGGCGCTCGGCGCGAAAAAGCGCGACGTGCTGGGAATGGTGGTTGGCGATGGGATGCGGCCCGCTCTGCTGGGAGCCGCAATCGGATTGGCGGCAGCGCTTGCGCTTACCAGGCTGTTGGCAAGGCTGCTATACGGCGTCCAACCGGACGACCCGGAAACGTTCTTAGCGGTCTGTACAATTCTAATTGGGGTGGCACTTGCAGCGTGCTACTTACCGGCGAGGCGTGCTTCGAAAGTCGATCCGATGGAAGCTTTGCGTTACGAGTGAGAGAGCTTTTTGCTCCCGGCGTTTCGAACAGCTTGTGACTCTAAGCAAAAGCGCCTTGGAACGGCCAAGGCGCTCTCATCCAAAGAAATTTGACATTTGTTAGTTGTTGGGACTTTCCGGTACCGTCGCCCCGACCGGGAAATCACCAAAGATAGAGCGCTGCGCTGGAGCAAACGTCAACGCGGATGCCGGAGGTACAGAAATGCCGGCGAGCTTGTTCTGTTGCATCAGGGAGTTGAACTCCGCCACATCTTTTTTGCACAGCGTGTCAAACCCGGCCTGCACGGCTTGAAGTTTCTCCGTCAGCATTTTGTAAACGTCGATCTGCTGTTGGGTCGGCGGGAAATCAGCGCTGTCTTCGGTGATCTCGCGATTGAGAGTAGCGAGCCATTCCCATAGCTGGTCCGGATTGCGGAATTGGTCCTCGCGCGCGCCGGTCAGATAAATGTCAAACATGGGCGCCTCGGTCTTGACGGCCCTGTCCTCGAGTTCGCGCGCGGCCTTGGCAAGCTGAGCCTGCTGCGGACTCGATCCCAGCAGCGCAATATTCTCGCTCGCCTGCCGCTTGATCCATTCGGTGCGGCCGATCAGACCGGCCAAGGTCTCCATCGAATCGCGGATTTGCAGACCGAAATTCACTTGTGCGCGAATATCTTCCGGCGTTCCGGCCGAACGGGGATCCTTGATTACTTCCAACGGCTGCTCGGAGGTTTGCCCGTTCACCGTCAACCGCACCGTGTATTTTCCGGGAGGCGCCACCGGCGCGTTGAAGGAAAAATCCAGATCCCAGGTGCGAATGCGGCGGCCCTGGGTGTTCGTCTCGACCCAAGGCGCGTCGGGAGGCGGCGTCACCAGTAGAGGCTGGTGCGGAGCTTCATATCGCAGATCCCACCAGACGCGATTGATGCCGGCATTGTTGGTGCCGCGCAGGACGCGAATGGTCTTGCCTTCGGAATCGAGAATTGTGACGGTGACGCCCTGCCGCCCTCCGCCATTCTCACTACCGCGTGGCGCTTCGCCCGCTTGACCAGCACCCCCGCCGGCCCCACGGCCGCCGCGGCCGCCACCAAGACCACCGCTCGCGCCCTCCGTGGCCATCGGCGGACCATTCTTAATGAAATAATTGATGTCGGCTCCGTATTGCGGCGGCTGCGCGCCACCGGCCCCGCGCCCTCCGGCGCCGTAGCCACCTTCAGGCTTCCAGCGATACGCTGGGCGGATCGTGAACAGATGTACGTCCGAATTCAAGACTTCCGGCGTCAATTCGCGCAGGGGGGTGATGTCGTCCATCACCCACAGACCGCGGCCGTAGGTGGAAACGGCCAAATCGCCAAAGCGTGCCTGAACATCAATCCAGGAAGCCGGAGCGTGCGGCATGTTGTTCTGCAATAGCGTCCAGTTCTTCCCTTCGTCAATCGAGAAATAAACGGAATTTTGGCTCGAGGCGAAGAGCAGACCCTGGCGCTTCGGGTCCTCCTTCACGCAGGAAATGTAGCTGAACACCGATTTCGGAATGCCTCCGCTGATCAAGGTCCACGTCGTGCCATAATCCGTGCTCTTGTAGATCAGCGGATCGTTGTTTCCTTGTAGATGATCGTCGGCGGCAAGATAAGCCGTGCCCGCATCGAAGTGCGAAGGCTCGATATTGCTGATCGTCGCCCAGTGAGGCAGATTCGGCAGCTTGTCGGTAATGTCCGTCCAGTGCGCGCCGCCATCCCGCGTCATGTGCACCAGACCGTCGTTGCTCCCGACCCAGATCAGGCCTTTGGCTTTTGGCGACTCCGCGATGGACCAGAGCGTGGCGCCATCGAAGGTGAAAAGGTTGTCGCTCGAGACCCCGCCGGAATTCTGCTCGTGCGTCTTGTCGTTGCGCGTCAGATCGGGGCTGATCTCCTTCCAGCTGCCTCCGCCGTTCGTCGTCTCGTGAACGTATTGGCTGCCAACGTAAACGATGTTGTGATCGTTGGGTGAAATGGCAATCGGAAAAGTCCAGTTCCACCGGTATTTTACATCGGCCGGCGTCCAGCCATACTCGGAAACAGGCCAAACCTTTACATCGCGCGTCTGCAATGTTTTCAAGTCGAAGCGGTCGAGGCCGCCGTCGTAACAACCGGAGTATACGATTTCATTGTTGGTCTGGTCGGGCACCGTAAAACCGCTCTCACAGCCGCCAACACGCAGCTCCGCTTTCGCGCTGATGCCGCCGCCCCAACTATTGCTGGCAATGCGCCAGCTTCCGTTGTCCTGCTCGTTGGCGTAAACGAAGTAAGGAATCGCGTCGTCTGTGGTGACGTGGTAGAGCTGCGCGTTCGGCAAATTCACCGATTGCCAGGAAGCGCCGCGATTAAGCGTGACGCTGGCGCCGCCATCGTGCGCGATCATCATACGATTGGGATCGGTGGGGTCGATCCAGAAATCGTGATTGTCGCCGCCACCGCCGAAGGGGGAATCGGTCACACCGCCATCGAGCGAGCGCGTGATACCCACGGTGACAAAATAGATGCGATCTTCGTCCACGGGATCGACGGTGAAGCGATTGTAGTAGGGGGAGCGCTCGTTGATTTCGTCGTTTTGATTTACCAAGCGCCAACTCCGGCCGCCGTCCTCCGAACGGTAAAAGCCGGGGTGCTTGTCCTGGATGAGAGCGTACATGCGTTCGCCATCGCTGGGGGCTATGGCCACAGCCGTCTTGCCGATCGGATAGGTGGGCAGTCCGTGGCCGACAACGCGCGCCCAGGTGGCGCCGCCGTCATGGGAGAGGAAGATACCGCTGCCGGGACCGCCGCTGTGCAAATCCCAGGTGTGAACCGTAAGTTGCCAAGTGCCCGCTAGAAGTGTTTGCGGGTTATGCGCATCCATGGCGACGTCCGCCGCGCCGGTGTTCTCGTCGACAAAAAGCACGCGCTGCCAGGTTTTGCCGCCATCCATGGTGCGAAAGACGCCGCGATCCTGCGAAGGCGCAAAGCCGCTGCCTACGGCAGCCGCGAAGACGATATCCGGATTTGTAGGATCCACGACAATGCGCGCGATACGGCCCGTGTTTTCCAGACCCGCGTGCTTCCAGGTGGCGCCACCGTCGGTGGATTTGTAAATCCCATTGCCGATTGAAGTGGCGACACGGTTGTAGAAGGGTTCACCGGTGCCCGCCCAGACAATATTGTGCGCGGAGGGCGCGATGGCCAGCGCGCCGATGGACATTACTTCTTCTTTATCAAAGATGGGCGTCCAGCGCAGGCCTCCGTCGGTGGTCTTGAAAATTCCGCCGGAAGCGGCGCCGACGTAATCCACCATGGGATTGCCGGGCTCGCCCACGATCGCGTCGGCGCGATTGCCTTGCGGTCCGAGCGTGCGATAGCGCATTTGCGTGAACCAGTTCGAATCGAGCTGTTGCGCACCGGCCGGAATGGCGAGAAGCGCCAAGCCGGCGAACATGCCGAAAGCCAAAAGTTTGAAGCAAATTGCATTTCGATTAGCGCATCGCCTTATGTTTGCCATTTGTCTACCCCTGAAGTACCGAAGAGATTTGGACGGATAAAGAATCCGGAAGTTCCGAATTATCTCACAAACGGCGTGGACGAGCGGCTGCGATAGCAAGATTACGCGGACCGGATGCCGTGATTCACGAACCGGCTCAACCAATAGAAGATTGGCCCCAGAGCAATCAGCACAAAGCCTAGAGCTAGTCCGCTGACGGAACCAATGCGTTCATCGTGATTGCGCACCGCGGCCATCACCATCAGTGCCGTGGGCGGAATGCCAATGGCAATGGCGCCGAAAAGGCCACCGGGCACGCGATAGGGGCGCGGAAGCTCCGGCTCGCGAACTCGCAGCGCCACCAGCGCACAAAATTCCAGCAGAATGCTCAAGCCGGTCAGCAATACATCCAGAATCACCAGGCGCTCGAAGCCCAAAAACATGCACCCTGCCCAGGCAACACCACAAACCACGATCGCCACCCATGGTGCGCCGGTGCGCGCATGCTTTCGCGCGAAAACCTTTGGCAGATATCCATCCTCCGCCATTACCTGAGGCAATCGCGAAAACGACAGCATCAAAGCGTTGAACACGCCAAACGCTCCAATCACGCCACCCGCCGCAATGGCGATCGCCAGCGGCTCGCCTCCGAGTTGCCGTCCAACATCCACCCATCCGCCGGTGGACCAAGCGTTTGGATCGATTCCCGCGCGCGCGACTCCGGCAATCGGAATGATGTAGGTAATCACGATCAGCAACACGGAAATCAGCATGGCTAGGGGAAATGTGCGTTGAGGCCGGTCCACTTCTCCGGCGATGGTCGAAGTGTTGTCCCAGCCCATGTAATTCCACATAGCGATTAACACGGCGCCCATGACGTCTGCGTGCCTCAACGAACTGAGCGATTGCGGGTTCGTGGCCGCGTGGTGCGTCAAGCCGAGAGCGGTGAGAACCACGAAGGGGCCGAGCAACAAGATCGTCATAGCCACCGAGCCAATCCCCACCGCGCTCGCGCCAAGCACGTTCCAAGCGATGCAAATCACGATCATTCCTAGCCCAAGCCATGCGCCGCGGTGACCGGCAGTCAGCGACGGCGCGAAGTGGCCGAGGTAATCGACGAAGAGCGTTGGGTAGAGCGCCATCTCGAAGACGCTTCCGGCGAGCGAAAGCCAAGTCTCCTGGTATCCCCAGAAAGGACCCATGCCGCGCCGCACCCACACATAGAAGCCGCCTTCCTCGGGTATCGCACTGGCCATTTCGCTGACCATCAGGGCCGTGGGCACACTCCAGAACAACGGCGTCAGCAGCAAGATGAGAATTGCGCCGAGAAAACCCGTCATGTGCACGATATCTTCGAGGCCGTACGGACCGCCGGCCACCATGAAATAGGTCGCCGCGACGAGCGGAATGAGCGTCATCTTCGCCGCGGATCGCAGTTGCGGGGAGGGCTTGACTCCGGGCGGAGCGAGGATTTTCATGCGGTCTTTGTTTACATGACGCGGCGCTAGGGTTTCAGATACTTCGCGAGATACGCGTAGATATCCTGCCGCGATTGCCGCGCCAGCGCCGTGTCAATGCGGTTGAAGTGGTGGCCACCGGGTGCATTTTCATAAATCTTGTAGTCGAATTTCTTTCCGGCGGCTTTCAAAGCGTCGATCAAATGCTCCACTTCCATCACGTTCACATCTTCGTCATTGGTATTGGAATGGAGAAGCAGCGGCGTATCGAGCTTATCTGCATAGAAAACCGGCGAGCGCTTGCGATATTCCGTGGGGTCGTCTTGCGCCTCTTTGCCGATGAAACTCTTGAAAATGTCGCGATAACCTTGCGACTTGTAACCCATGCGCATCACTAGATCGCTGACTGGGCATCCCGCGTAAGCCACCTTGTAGTCATGCGGCCAGCGAAAGATATTCAGCAGCGTGATGTAGCCGCCGTGGCTCCAGCCCATGATGCCGACTCGCTCGGGGTCCACGTGCGGCAGGTTCGCAACAGCCCAATTGCGGACGTCGTGAACGTCGTCCACTTCCGCTCCGCCGTAATCAATCTGGTTGTAATACTCGGAGCCGTAACCGGTGCTGCCGCGATATTCCGGAGCGACCACTACGTAACCCTGGTCCATCAGCTCGCGAATAATGTGGACGTAGGTGAGATCGAAGTGCGAACGAACGCCGCCGTGGTTGAACACCATGAGCGGAGCCTTCTGCCCGGCCGCCAGCTTCTTCGGAGTGAACGAGTAGAAATAGATGATGAGCGGATTGCCCGCGCCCTGGCCCGTAGCATTCGCCATGCGGATGGGCTTCGAACTCGCGATCTCAAACTTGTCCACCGCGGCGATATCGCTGACGCGGAGGTTCCACAGCGCTTCTTCCACTTCGTTATCGACGATATCGGTCTGCTGCTCCTCGGGCGAGGGTCCGGCTGGCCGCGTGGCTTCCTGAGCGGCTCGTGCCGGTGGTGGAGCTTGGGCTTGCGTTGTGCCGGCTATGCAGAGAAGGCCGCTTCCAATCAGGACGGCTATGAGAGAGAGCGCTCTGGATTTCGTATTCATTGCGCCTAACCTCGTTTCAAAAGAATGCGCGCGATTCCGTGCATTGATCTCGCGTCAGGGCTTCAGATACTTAGCTAAGAACGCGTAGATGTCCTGCCGCGATTGCCTGGCGAGCGCGGTATCAAGCCGGTTGAAAGAGTGCCCGCCCGGCGCGTTGTCATAGATCTTGGAATCGAACGTTCTGCCCGCGGCTTTGAGCGCTTCGATCAGGTGCTCCACTTCCATCACGTTGACGTCCTCGTCGTTGGTATTCGAATGCACGAGCAATGGCGTATCGAGTTTATCGGCATAAAAGACAGGCGAGCGTTTGCGATATTCCATCGGATCGTCCTCGGCCTGCTTGCCGATGAAGCCGGCGTAGATATCGCGATAGCCTTGCGCCTTGTATCCCATGCGCATTACCAAATCGCTGACGGGGCAGCCCGCATATGCCACCTTGTAGTCGTGCGGCCAGCGAAAGATATTCATCAGAGTGATGTAGCCCCCATGGCTCCAGCCCATGATGCCGACGCGATCCGGGTCCACATGCGGCAGATTCGCCACGGCCCAGTTGCGCACGTCATGCACGTCGTCCACTTCCGCGCCGCCGTAGTCAATTTGGCTGTAATACTCACCGCCGTAACCAGTGCTGCCGCGATATTCGGGCGCCACGACCACGTAGCCCAAATCCATCAACTCGCGAATGATATGCAGATAGGGCATGTTGAAATGCGAGTGAATTCCGTCGTGATTGAAGACCAGCAAGGGCGCCTTTTGCCCGGCGACAAGTCTCTTTGGCGTAAACGTGTAGAGATAAAGGATCAGCGGATTGCCTGCGCCTTGACCGGTGGCATTCGCCATACGAATGGGCTTGGTGCTGGCGACGGCGAATTGATCGACGTTGGCGATATCGCCGACGCGAAGTTGCCAAAGCGCTGCTTCCACCTCATTGCTGACGGTCTCGATCTGCTGCGCTTCGCCGGAGGGACCGGCAGGTCGTGGCGCCGGCGCGGCCTGCGGAGGGGAACCAGCAGGCGGCGAGCTTTGCGCCATGACATTACTTGGCACGCCAAAAAAGACGATCAGAGCCAAAAGAATCGCAGGAACTCTACATGCGGATTTAATCGTCAAAATGCCTCCCATTGCGCCCGAACGGACGTGCAATTTATCACGAGCGGCGGTTGGCAAGGACGTTGTCTTGTATCTTTTTGTCATTCAGCAGAAATCCCGCTGTAGCACCGGAATCCGCGTTTCTGACCTGCACATCTTGGCCGTGATGATGATATAAAGTGCGGGTCAAACGGTTTGGCGGCAGCCTTACTTCAGAGCCCGCACATCAGCAAGCTGCGCCTGGAAGCGAGAATGTTCATGAAAAAAACAGCACGAATCGGCTTTTGGATGGCAATTTTGCTGGCAGCAGTCGCGTTAGTGGTCGTGCCACCTCTTCCGGCACAGGGCAAGCGGATCGTGATTGCCGCCAGCACCGTGCTGGACGGCCGTGGGCACGTGCTTCATAACACGCGCATCGTGGTCGAGGGCTCAAAGATCGTGGCCATCGATCCCAAGGCCGGGCCGGTGGATTACGATCTCAGTGGATTGACCGTGCTGCCGGGTTGGATTGACGCGCACGTGCACATCACCTGGTTCTTCAACAGCGAAGGGCATCTGGCGGGCGGTAAAGAACCGCCACAAGAAGCGGCTTATGCTGCGGCGTCAAACGCCTGGATCACGCTGATGGCCGGATTCACTACTGTGCAAAGCGTGGGCTCGCCGGACGACAAACCTCTGCGGGACGCCATCGCCACGGGAGCGTTGGCTGGCCCTCGGATTCTGACGGCGATGTCTCCCCTTCAGGGACGGGGCGACGCTACCGGGACTCCGGATCAAATTCGAGAATACGTGGATAAGCAAGCCGCCGCGGGCGCGGACCTTATTAAAATCTTTGCCTCACAGAGCATCCGGCAGGGCGGGGGCATGACTCTTTCGCAGGAGCAGCTCAACGCCGCGTGCGACGAAGCGAAGAAAAAGGGCTTGCGCACGCTGGTGCATGCCTATGGAAAAGCGGTTCCGGCGGCAACGCTTGCGGGCTGTACGCAAATCGAACACGGTACGCTGGCGGCGCCGGAAGATCTAAAGCTGATGGCCGAGCACGGCACATACTTCGATCCGCAGGCAGGCTTCGTGATCGAGAATTATCTGCAAAACAAAGCGAAGTTCCTGGGCTCGCCGGGATACACCGAGGAAGGCTTTGCCGCGATGGAGAAGGTTCTTCCAGTGGAGCATGACCTCGTTCGGCAAGCCGTGGCCACGCCGGGGCTCAAAATCGTGTTTGGCACGGATGCGGTGGCGGGAGCCGACGGGCGAAACGCAGAAGAGTTTATCGATCGCGTACGTGATTCCGGGCAGCCACCTATGGATGCCATGGTGTCCGCGAATTCTTTGGGTGCCGAGGCCATGGGACTAGGCGACAAGATTGGATCGATCGCCACCGGCCTCGAGGCGGATATCATCGCGCTCGACGGCGATCCGCTGAAGGATATTACGGCGGTGCGCCATGTCGCGTTCGTAATGAAAGGCGGCGTGGTTTATAAAAATGTGTCGCGACTGGCGATTCCACATTACGCCGGCCTGGAACCATAGACACAGCGGACGACAATTCGAATACTCGAAGCTAAGCCGCTGATCCTATGTCGCTTAAATTTGTTTCACGTGAAACAACTGTGCGGGCGGCCCTTCCGGCATTTGCAGTTCGTTTGTGGCACTGAGAGGTCTCGGCATGAAACGTAGACTTTACTTCGCCGTTTTGGCGTTCCTGGCCTCTTGGCCCGCCGCAAGCTTCTCGCAGCAACCGGCCATGGGTTCCTCCTCAGGGGCTACCATCCCGGTACCCGCAGGCGCGCCTACGATCGATCAATCGCTTGAGATGAAAAGCGTTTCCGCGCCGCGGATTTCGCCGGACGGCCGGTTTGTGGTCTATGAAGTGACGCGAACGAACTGGGACGAAAACGCCTTCGAGCGCGAGTTGTGGCTTGCCGACATTGCGAGCGACCAATCGATCCGGCTGACCAACGCGAAACGCTCGAGCTACGACGCGAAATGGTCGCCGGATGGAAAGTGGATCGCGTTCCTCTCCGACCGGCCTCCGGTGGTGAGCGGACTGAAGAAAGACGATAAGGTGCAACTCTACGTGATGGCCGCAGCAGGCGGCGAAGCGCGGGAATTAACGCGGCTGGAGACCGGAGTCAGTGCGTATGAGTGGTCTCCCGATAGCCGCACAATTGCCTTCACGAGCACCGATCCGGATTCCAAAGCCCGCAAGGATCGCGATGAGCGCTACGGCGAAATCCAGATCATTAGCAGTGACTATGCCATGACGCACTTGTGGCAGATAGCAATGCCGTCGCCCGAGTCTACACAACCGCCCGAGCCACACCGCCTTACGGAGGGCAATGACTTCGCGGTGGGATCTTTCGCGTGGTCTCCCGATGGGAAGCGCATCGCCTTTTCGGCGCAGCTTGACCCCGACTTGGGTTCGGCAGAGACGGCCGATATTTACCTTCTGGAAGTGGCAAGCCGTGCGGTGAAGAAGATCGTGGACACGCCTGGCCCGGACACATCGCCGCAATGGTCCCCGGATGGGTCGGAGATCGCATATCAAACCGCCAACGGCAGCAAGTATGACTTTTACACGAACCATCTGATCGCGGTGGTGTCTGCCGAAGGCGGCGCGCCGCGCATACTCACGCAAGGATTTGACGAGGACGCTAGTCCGCTGATCTGGGGACCTGTGGGTATTTATTTCGCCGCGCTGCAAAAAACATACGCGCATCTATTTGTGGTGAATGCGAAGACAGGCGCGGTCCAGCGCGTGAGCAGCGGCGATGGCGAAATCGCTTCGCAATTTTCATTTACACGTGATTTCAAGACGTGCGCCTTTACCGGCGCGAACGACAACACGTACTCGGAAATTTACGTTTCCGCAACGCAGCCCTTTGCCCCACGCGCGCTCACGACGATGGGCAGCCAGCTCAAGCCTTTTCAGACGGCTGGTCGCGAGAGAATCCAATGGAATTCCACCGACGGCGCAAAGATCGAAGGAATTTTGATCAAGCCAGCGGATTTCGATCCCGCAAAGAAATATCCGCTGCTGCTGGTGATCCATGGCGGGCCGACCGGGGTCGATCGAACTTCGCTCAGCGCCGATCGCTACTATCCCGTGGAAATCTTTGCGGCCAAGGGAGCCTTGGTGCTGAAGCCAAACTATCGCGGCTCGGCGGGGTATGGCGAGGCGTTCCGCTCGCTGAACGTACGCAATCTGGGCGTGGGTGATTATGCCGACGTGATTTCCGGAGTGGATTATCTTATCGCGAAGGGTTGGGTGGATCGCGGCCGCGTAGGCGCGATGGGTTGGAGCGAAGGAGGATATATTTCGGCGTTCATCACAGCGTCGAGCGACCGCTTCAGGGCCGTCTCCGTGGGCGCCGGCATCTCGGACTGGATGACGTATTACGTAAGCACGGACATTCATCCCTTCACACGCCAATATCTGAAGGCCACACCGTGGGACGATCCGGAGATCTACCGCAAGACATCACCGATCACCTATATCAAGTCCGCAAAGACGCCCACGCTGATCCAACAGGGAGGCAGCGACAAGCGCGTGCCGGTTTCTGACAGTTTTGAGCTATACCAGGCGCTGCGCGACGTAGGCGTTCCGGTGCGCATGGTGATCTACCCAACCTTTGGCCATCCAATTAATAAGCCGAAGCAACAGCGCTCCGTGATGGAAGAAAATCTCCGCTGGTTCGACCACTATATTTGGGGCGATCCCTTCGTGCCGCCCACGCAGTAGTTTATTCGTTAGAATTGACGATCCTTCTGGGATGAATTCCACTTCGATTCCACACGCGGAACCCACGCAGCGCTGGACCTGGCACCCCGCGATCTGGGGCGGCCTCATGATTGTGGCCGCTGCGCTCTTGCTGCCCATCTGGTCGGTGCGATTCCCCGCGCTGCTCGATTATCCGAATCATCTGGCGAGCAGCTTTGTTCTCGGCCGCCTACATGACCCTACTCATCAATTCAGTGACTTCTACGCCAGCGCCTGGGGCTTCAACCCTTACGTCACCGTAGATTTCATTTTGAGCCATTTAGGCCGGCTCATTCCCCAACTGATAGCGGGCAAGATGGTGCTGAGCCTAGGGGTTCTCGCGCTTCCCGCTGCGATGTGGTTCTTTTTGCGGCAAGCAAATCCCGGTGAGGATGCATTGGCCGTATGGGGTCTGCTCGGTGTCTTCAATGTTTTCTTCTTCTACGGATTTCTTGGATATTTTTGCAGCCTTTCGCTACTGTTTCTGACGTGCGGCTTGTGGTTGCAATGGCTGGCACGGCGATCCGTGGGTGGCTGGGTGCTCACGTGCGCGGCGCTCTGGGCAACTTACTTCACGCACATTTTTGGATTTCTCTTCACCGCTTTGATCGTGGCGGTATATTCGCTAACGCGCCCGCGCTGGCGTGAGTGGCTTTTTTCCGCGCTGCTCTTCTTGCCGCCCGGCCTTTGCTATCTCATCTCTTCGCGCGCCGCGTCGCACCAAAGCGGGCTGGAATTTCGCACAGCAGACGACAAGCTTTCGACGTTTGTCACCAGCCTGGTGCAAGGATATTCGGATCGCTTGGACTGGGCCACGCTGGCCGGGGTAGGGGTTTTGTTTGTTAGTGGCTGGCTGCTGAACCGGGCGTTTCACTGGAACTGGCGCTGGATTGTGGTGTCGCTCGCCATGTTGGCAGCATACGTGGCGTTGCCCGTTGGCTACGGCGACGGATGGAATATTGATATCCGGGCGCTACCGGTGTTTTTTATGCTGCTCTTCGCCACGATCCGCGTCGGCAGACGAGGCTGGTGGCTGGCGCCGGCGGCGCTCGTATTATTTTTTCTACGAATCGGCAGCATCACCGGGCAGTTTCGCGCCGATCAGCCGGAACTTACCGGCATGGCGCACGCATTCTCGATGACGCCGCCGAATGCGCGGGTGCTGCCAATTGTTGAGGGGCAGGACGAGGACCCGATCTGGCAGATTTATCCGCATTTCTGGGCATATGGCGTGATCGAGCGTGGCTGGTATTCGCCCTATCTTTTTCAGTTGCCGGGATTGTTGCCTCTTCGAATCACCACGGAACTTTACGATCCCGATGGCTTCTGGAACCTGAAATACGACGCGCCACCCAATTGGGCGCAGGTACGGGAAGATTACGAATACGTTTGGGCCTACGACGTAGCCAGATTCGACGGCGGGTTGCAGGGCATCGCCGATGTGGTCTATACGAGCGGAAAGCTTAAGTTTTACCGCGTCCGCAAACCAGCCCCTGGAACCGCGATGCGGCAATAAAAGACCGTCGCTAGCGGCGGTCCGGCGCGGTGGCGTGGCGCACATCGCTGCCCGCGACCATGTAAATGACGTCTTCCGCGATATTGGTAGCGTGATCGCCGATGCGTTCGAGATTTTTGGCCACCAGGATCAGCTCGAAGGCGGGAAAAACCACGGCGGAATCACCCATCATATAAGAGAGCAATTCACGGAAAATTTGGTCCCGCAGGCTATCCACCTCGTCGTCCCGGAGCAGGACATTCTTGGCAAGTTCGGTATCCTTGCGGACGAGCGCGTTCAACGAGTCGCGAACCATTTCCTCGGCCAATTCGCTCATGCGCGGAAGATCGACGTACGGCTTCACGCGTGGGTGCCTGATCACACGCAACGCGGCCTGCGAAATATTGACGGCCTGGTCGCCAATCCGCTCGAGATCGTTGTTGATATGAGAGACGGCGAGCACAAAGCGCAGATCGGTGGCCATTAATTGATAGAGCGCCAATAACTGGACGACGCGATCGTCCATTTCCTTCTGGAGCTCGTTAATAACGGGCTCTTCGTCCAGCACCGAACGGGCGAGCTTTTCGTCCGCATCGAGCACCGCGTGGATGGACTGGTGCACGGCGCGCTCGGCGAGGCTTCCCATCCAGAGCAGACGCTCCTTAAGCTCTTCCAGATCTCTTTCGAAATGTCTCTCCATCCGGTATCTCCTAGCCGAACCTTCCGGTAATGTACGCTTCCGTGCGCGGATCGGACGGAGTCGTGAACAAATGCGGAGTTGGGCTGAACTCGATGCGCTCGCCATTCAGCATAAACGCGGTGGAATCGCTGACGCGCGCCGCCTGCTGCATGTTGTGCGTAACGATCACGATCGTGCAGTTTTCCTTCAACTGAATCAGCAACTCCTCGATCTTCGCCGTGCTCACCGGATCGAGCGCCGAACAGGGCTCGTCGAGCAGCAGCACCTCGGGATCGACGGCCAGAGCGCGCGCAATACAGAGCCGCTGCTGTTGGCCACCGGAAAGAGTATAAGCGGACCGGTGCAAGCGGTCCTTTACTTCGTCCCAGAGAGCCGCGCGCCGCAAACTCTTCTCCACGAGCTCATCAAGGGCGCCTTTGTATCCGTTGATGCGCAAACCGTAGGCAACGTTGTCATAGAGCGACTTCGGGAATGGATTCGGCCGCTGAAAGACCATGCCGACGCGGCGACGGAGGCGCGTGACGTCCTGGCTGAGAATATCCTCGCCATCCAGCAGAATCTGCCCCGTAAGCCGCGTATGGCTCACCGTCTCGTGCATCCGGTTCAACGTGCGGAGCAAAGTGGACTTGCCGCAACCGGAAGGCCCGATCAGCGCGGTGACGCGATTCGCGGCGATCCCAAGGTCCACATGAAAAAGCGCCTGCGATTTGCCGTAGAAAAAATCGAGGTTGGAAACGGCCATGCGAAGCGCATTTTCGGAAGCCGTCACTTTCGAGGTGTCGTTCGATACGGAACTCACCATGGGGGTGGCTACCTCTCGGGCCAGCGCGGGTTTTGCGGCAGATGAGAATTCCATGACTGATTATCTCCGCTGCGTGGCTTGGCGCTGTAACAAGAGACGCGTAAGCAAATTGGTGGTAAGGACCAAACCCAGAAGCACGAGCCCCGCAGCCCACGCTTGCCGGTGCCAATCATCGTATGGCGAAATCGCATAGTTGTAGATTACAACAGGAAGAGATGCGATAGGCTCGTTCCAGCCGTGTGCCCAGAAACGGTTTCCGAACGCCGTGAACAGCAGCGGCGCCGTCTCGCCCGCCACTCTCGCCAGCGCCAGCAGGATGGCCGTCAGGATTCCCCCCGATGCGGCCGGCACAACCACTTTGACGATCGTCCTCCATTTGCTCGCGCCGAGGGCCATGGAGCCCTCGCGCAGCGAACGCGGCACGCTGCGCAAGAATTCTTCGCTACTGCGCAGAATAATGGGGATCATCATAACGCCAAGAGCAACCCCGCCGGCCAGAGCCGAAAAATGCCGCATGGGCAACACCACGATTGTGTAAGCAAAGATGCCCATCACGATCGAGGGCACTCCGTTGAGCATGTCCGCTGCATATCGGACGAGAAATGCCAACGTGCTACCGGCATATTCCGCAAGATAAATCGCTGCTAGCAATCCGATCGGTACTCCAAAAACTGCGGAAAGCAATAATAACTTGCCGCTGCCAACGATGGCATTCGCGATGCCACCCCCCGTTTCACCAACGGGCGCCGGCAAGTTTGTAAAGAAGGTCCAATGGAGAGAACGCGCCCCATTCCAGGCAAGGTACCCCAGAATCACGAACAACACCGATACGGTGATCAGTGCGCACAGCGCGGTAACGCTGAGCATGAAGGCGCTCACGAATTTACGCCAAATCAACCGGAAGCTCATCAGGCCGCCACACCGCCGCCGCGTTTTTGCGTGGCAATGATCATGATGCGGGCGATACCGTTCAAAATGAAAGTAATCAAAAAGAGCACCAAACCAAGCTCCACGAGCGCGCTCAAATACAGTGTGCCGGTTGCCTCCGTGAACTGGTCCGCGATGACTGCCGCGATAGAATAGCCCGGCGCGAACAGAGAACTCGAAATTTGGGGCGTGCCACCGATCACCATGGTAACGGCCATGGTTTCTCCCAAAGCGCGTGCCATGGAAAGAAAGATACTGCCCATGATTCCGGTTCTCGCAAAAGGGACGACGACCTTCCAAGTGGTCTCCCAGCGTGTGCAACCCAAGCCAAGCGCCGCCTCGCGCTGGTCGGCAGGAACTGCGAGCAGCACTTCACGGGACACCGAAACAATATAGGGCACGATCATGATTGCGAGCACCAAGCCTGCGGCCAAAAACCCAATGCCATAGGCAGGCCCTCGAAACAACGGAATAAATCCAAGGTAGTGTTTCAGAGCCGGCTCGATCGTTACCCGTAAAAGAGGAATTAGGGTAAAGATCGCGAGTAAGCCATAGATCACACTCGGCACGGCAGCGAGCAAATCAATTACGAAGGAGAGTCCCGCCGAAATTTTGGGAGGCGCCAGCTCCGAAAGGAAAATTGCCGCGCCCAAACCCAAAGGCACGGCCAAAACCAGGGCGACCGCTGTGGTAATCAACGTGCCGTAAATGAAGGGCAATGCGCCAAAGTTGTCAAAGACTGGATCCCAGACGCTCGTGACAAAGAAGTTGAAGCCAAACTTCGCACGGGACGGAGCGGAATGAATCCATAGCTGGTAAACCAGCATGGCGGTGATGGCGAGGATCGAAAGGCCAAAAATGAGCGTTACGATATGAGCGATTTCGTCACCACTGCGCAACCGGCGCAGTATCGCCTGCGGGCGCCAATCAATACCCGCAGGCCCCACTGTAGTTGAAGTTGCCGCCATGTCCGCTTACGCTAGTTTACCCGCACTTACTGTATCTTTGAGATCGCTGTCATTTCCCTAGCCACCACTGCGGGAGCCAATTTCCCGTAGGAAAGCGCTTCGCAATCCTTTTGACCGTCCGCGAGCATCCACTTCAGGAAATTGACGATCGTCGTGCGCTTGGCGGCATCCTGAATCTGGGCGGGAATCAAAAGCCAGGTAAAGCTGGATATGGGGTACGCCGTTTTTCCAGGCGCATTCGTAATAGAGACGCGAAAGTCATCGGGCATGTCTTTGGCCGAACCGGCAGCCGCCGCGGATACACTCTCGAGAGTGGCCTTCACAAAAGCACCCGAGGCATTCTGTACGTCACCATAGGGAATATTGTTCTGAATCGCATAAATCAATTCGACGTAGGCGATGGAATTAGGAGTCTGTTTGAGGAGTCCAGTTACGCCCTCGTTTCCTTTGCTACCGAGACCTACGGGCCAATTTACCGAGGCGTTCGCGCCAATTTTGCCCTTCCAGTCACTGCTAATCTTAGAAAGGAAATCGGTCCAAATAAAGGTGGTCCCGCTGCTTTCGGAGCGGTGCAAGACGACGATGTCATTGCCCGGAAGATTGACGCCGGGATTGGCGTGCGCGATTTCAGGGTCATTCCACTTCGTGATTGTACCCAGGTAAATCCCGGCCAGCGCCTTCTGGGTGAACTTGAGGCTGCCGGTCACGCCGGGCACGTTGTAGCTGGGCACTGCGGCCCCGAGCACTGTGGGGAAATGCAGAATTGCAAATCCGGCTTGCTTCATCTGGTCGTCAGACATCGGCATATCGGACGCGCCAAAGTCCACCGTATGGGCCATCAATTGGCGAATGCCGCCGCCAGATCCGATAGACTGATAATTGATCTGGATGTTCGAATGAAGCTTATGGTAGTCGTCGAACCATTTCGAATAAATCGGATAGGGAAACGTCGCACCTGCCGCATTCAACTGTACGTTCTGCGCTCCGACGGCCGCTGCCAAACCCAGGCATAGCGACACCAATAGAAGAGTCTTTTTCATGATCAGCGGATTCTCCTTAGATACGGTATTCTCGCCCTAATGTGTTACGGAATTGTTACAACGGAAAGAATTCGGAATGAAGCACCAAGTACTTTAGATCGAGCCATCTGCAGCAAGAGGAAGCATGCAGGAAACGTTGCTCCTTTACACCCCGTTCTCGCCGGACGCTTGCCCTGATGTTGATTCCGGCGCTATCATCGCGTGGTAAGCAGAAACGACGCGCAGTCTAAACTTTGCATCCAACTAAAAGAGAAACGCCGCTATCAGGCCGCTTCGTGAACACCGAACCTACTCTGACAAACGTACGACGGTGCCAAGTGTACGGCCGCAACCTGCTGGTTGTGTGCTTGCTCGTCGGTATGGTTATTGTGGCGGTGCAAGCAAAAACGCTCCATTACGCTCCTACGAACCCGCAATCTGAACACTTTTCCGCATCGGTTAAGATTGCCAATCTGATTCACCATGATTCCCCACGGCCACAGCCGGTCGCCGTGCTTGCCAAGCTCCCGGAACCTCTGCGTGAGCAGGCGGATTTCGCAACCCTATCTGACCTCCTACCTACTTGCTGTCGACCATTCATCCAGAGCCCGCAAACGCGGGGTCCCCCTTCCAGCTCTCGCGCGGTTTAAGAACTAAGTTCGCAATTTGGTGAGTTAAGTCTCCGTGGCGTGATCGTTCGAACCTGACGATCTAACGGCACGCAGATTCGAAAACCCGGCCATTCGCGTGATTCGTGTACTGCGTGGACGTCCATTGCAACAGTGGCTCACGAACGCAAAGCGCCGGATAGGCAAGCGGGAATACTTGACCCCAAACGTCTAGCGCAAAGCATCGGAAGAGGAGAGGGAATCACATGCCGTCCGATCCCTTTACAACAGAGTTACTTCAAGAACTCGCCAGATTCAGTACATGCGTGGTGGCCAGCGCGATTGAAACATTCGTCGAGCGTCTACGGAACGTCGGTTTTAGCAACGCAAGCATTCATTCCATGTTTCCGGAAATGCCGCCGGTGGTGGGGTACGCGGTAACCGCCAGAATCCGCGCCTCCGAACCGCCCATGGAAGGGCGTCGTTACTACGATCACACGGAATGGTGGAACGAACTGCTGACGATTCCCGCACCCAGGATTGTGGTGATTGAGGATTTGGATGAACCAGCGGGCTTGGGAGCCTTCGTCGGCGAAGTCCACGCCAAAATTTTGCAAAGGCTGGGGTGCGCCGCTCTTGTGACGAACGGAGGCGTGCGCGATTTGCCGGCTATGCAAAAAATGGGCTTCTCGATGTTCGCCGGAAATGTGGCCGTCTCGCACGTTTATGCCCACATCTTCGATTTCGGCGGCCCGGTGCGCGTGGCCGGCCTGGAAGTCCGGCGAGGAGATCTGATTCACGCTGATTTGCACGGGGTGCAAACAATCCCGGCGAGCATCGCGACGAAAATTCCAGCAGTTGCGCAAGACATTTTGCAAAAACGGAAGTTGGTGACTGATTTCTGCGAATCGCCTGACTTTTCGCTGGGGACGCTCCGTAAAAAAGTGATGGAAATCGAATCTTGAATTTATGTCTTCGAAGAACCGGAAAGACTAAGCGGTGTATGAGGCAAAAATGAGACACGCAAAACATCGGGCCGTTTTGGCCTTAACAATTCTTCTAGGTTTCTTTTCCGGATGCGGAAAGGACCGAAGTGCCGAGGCTGAGGATCAGACCACGGCGCCGCAGGTGGCGGTCGTCAAAGTTGCGCTGCGCAACGTCAGCGACAACCTGGAAATTGCCTCGGAGTTTCAGCCATTCCAGGAAATTGAGGTCTACGCCAAGGTCTCCGGCTACATCCAGAAGCTCTACGTGGATTGGGGAACGCACGTGAAGCAAGGACAGCTCCTGGCAGTTCTCGAAATTCCCGAGTTGCAACAGCAACTCGAGGAAGACCAGGCAGCCGTGCATCGCAGCGAACAGGACTTGGCTCGCGCGCACGAGGAAGTGACCCGGGCCAATTCGGCGTACAACGTTGCGCACATAACCTACTCGCGGTTGGCGGATGTGCAGAAGACGCAACCAAACCTGATCGCGCAACAGGATATCGACGTGGCACAGGGCAAGGACCTTGAGGCCAACGCAGGCCTTTCTGCAGCGAAAGATTCCGTCTCGGCAGCCGAGCAGGCTCTGGCCGCCTCTAAAGCTGCGCTGGAAAAGGACAAAGATATGTATGCATACGCTCGCATCACCGCGCCGTTTGACGCGGTGGTGACCCAGATGAACGCTTACACCGGGGCGTTACTTCCCGCCGGCACTGCCTCCAGTAAGGGCGACGCGTCACTTTGCCGCCTCTCTCAAAATGACCTGCTCCGATTGGTAATTCCTGTGCCAGAGCGCGCCGTAGCGAGTATTCACGACGGCGAAAATGTAGAAGTCGACGTCTCCGGTCTTCATCGGACATTCAGCGGCAAAATCATTCGTTTTTCCGACCAGATTGATACGGCGACTCGCACCATGCATACCGAAGTGCAAGTGCCGAATTTGAAATACGAAATCGTTCCCGGAATGTACGCATCAGTGAAAATCCCGCTAACCGACGCTTTGAACGTGGCGACGATACCGGTGGAAGCGGTGCAGCGTGCCGGCAGCAATCAGGGAACGGTGCTGGTGGTAAACGGCTCGAATCGAATCGAAAATCGTACCATTACGCTGGGGGCGCAGACGGCGAATGACGTGGAAGTGATTTCCGGCCTGAAGGCAGGCGAGCTGGTCGTCTTCGGCGAGCAGAACCAGTACACCACGGGTGAGCTCGTGTCACCGAAACTGATGGACGCATCGCAAATGCATTAGGAGCTTTCATGCCGACATTTTCCATCAGGCATCCTTACTTCATCATTGTGCTTTGTCTTTTTGTTTGCGTCCTCGGCTTGACCAGCGTGACCCAAATGCCCGTGGACATGTTCCCTCCGATCGATATTCCCATGGTGCTGGTCGCAACTTTTTACAACGGCATGCCCCCGCAGCAGATTGAAGCCGACATCACCGACACATTCGAGCGCTTTTTTACTCTGGGAAGCGGAATCGATCACATCGAATCGCGTTCGCTCTCGGGCGTGAGCCTGATCAAAGTTTTCTTTCAGCCGGGCACGGATGCGAACGCGGACGTTACCGGAATTTCGAACCTGGCCATGGCCGATCTTCGAAGGTTACCGCAAGGCACGCTTCCTCCCGTCGTCTTGCGGACGGACGCTTCCAACCTGCCGGTATGCCTGCTGACGGTGCAAGGCCAAGGGCTGAACGAAACGCAGTTGCATGACTACCTGCAGTATCAAATTCGCAACCAAATTGCGGGCGTGCCGGGAGCAACCGTGCCGCCCCCGTTTGGAGGTAAGTATCGCCAATTGATGGTCTATGTCGATCCCCTCAAGTTGCAGGCGCATGGCCTCAGCCCCATGGATGTGGTGCGGGCGACGGACGAATCGAATCTGATCTTGCCCGCCGGCGACGTGCGTTTGGGCCCACTCGATTACAACATTTACACCAATGCGCAGGTGCCGAATGCGGCTGCGCTGAACGACATACCGCTCAAGACGGAGGGAGATAAGTCGGTATTTATCTCGGATGTGGGGAAAGCGGTTGACGGATCGTATCTGCAGTACAACATCGTCCGCGTCAACGGACAGAAATCGGTTTATGTGCCGGTGGAAAAGCAAGGTGGTGATACAAACACCATCGCGGTGGTCGATGGCGTCAGGAAAGCAATTCAATCTCTTCGCGATATCCCCTCGCAATTGAAGGTTCACGTGGTTTTCGATCAGTCGGTATTCGTGAAAGATGCGATCTCGACCGTGCTTCGCGAGGGCGGCTTGGGATTGTTTCTCACGGCCATCATGATCCTGATCTTCCTCGGTAGCGTTCGAGCGACGGTAGCAGTCTTTCTCTCCATCCCCATTTCGGTGATGATCACGTTTTTCGTGCTGCACACAGCAGGGAAAACGGTCAACAGCATGGTGCTCAGCGGCCTGGCGCTGGCGTTTTCACGCCTGATAGACGATTCCGTAGTGGTGATCGAGAACGTATACCGTCACCTCGAGATGGGTGAGGACCCTAAAACGGCCGCGGTAAAGGGCGCGAACGAGGTTGCTTTGGCCGTACTGGCAATTATGCTCGTGGCGGTTGTCGTCTTCTTTCCAGTGACGTTTCTTTTCGGCGTCAGCAAATTTTTGTTTGGAGCGCTGGCCCTCGGAGTCGTCATCGCGCTCTTTGCTTCGTACTTTGACGCGGTCACTGTGGTTCCGCTTTTCTGCGCCTATTTTCTGAAGCCCGTTCATCACGAACACCAGGAAGAAGGTAAGGCGCCGAAACGCCCCTGGGGAGCGCGATTTCACGCGGGTTTCAACGCTAAATTTGAACGGATGCTCAATTTTTACGAGCGCTGTGTAACCAAGGCTCTGGATTTTCCTCGAGCAACGGTTCTTGGCTTCGTTGGGCTTTTCCTCCTCAGCTTTCTTCTCATACCGTTTGTGGGTGTGGCCTTCTTTCCACAAACCGATGCGGGGCAGTTTGTGATCAACGTGAAGGCGCCAACCGGGACGCGAATCGAGATTACGAATGACGACGTGAAGAGAGTCGAGGACATCGTCCGCCAGGTAGTGGCCCCAAGGGATCTGGCCACGATTGTTTCCAATATCGGCGTCATGCCGGATTTCTCAGCCCTCTTTACGACGAACTCGGGAATGCACACGGCCGTCGTGCAGGTGGGATTAGCGGCCGACCATCACATCAGCAGCTTCGAGTATATGGCCCGAGTGCGAGAAAAAGTTGCTGAGGAACTTCCGCAACTTCGCACTTACTTTCAATCCGGAGGTTTGGTCGATGCGGTGCTGAACCAGGGGATGCCCGCGCCGATTGACGTGCAAGTGAGCGGAATGAATTTGAACGTGGACGATTCCGTGGCCCAAGACATCGCCAAAGAAGCGAAAGCTCTGCCGGACATTTCCGACGTCTACGTTCCGCAGGATATGGATTATCCCGGCCTGCAAATGGACGTGAATCGCGAACGCGCGGCGCAGTTGGGGCTGAACCCTAAAGAAGTCGTAGACAACGTGATTACGGCGCTCACTTCGGATGTGATGATCGCTCCAAGCTACTGGGTAGACTCGAGGACCGGCAACAACTATTTCGTCACTGTTCAGTACGCCGAAAATCAGGTGCATACGATCGAGGACCTGAAGGCCATGCCTTTGCGGGCGCCAAACCTGAAGACGCCCACGTATCTGAATCAAGTCGCGACGATAACGCCGATCCTCACGCCCACCGAGGTCGATCACTATCAATTGGAGCGATCGATTGACGTATATGTAGCCCCTAAGAGCGAGGATCTCGGCAAGCCTAACAAGGAGATTTCCAAGATCCTCGCCGGTCTGCATTTGGATCCGAATACACGCGTGGATGTGCGAGGGCTGGTAACGACGATGAATTCCTCGTTTAAGAGTTTCGGTCTTGGACTCGTCTTGGCGGTCCTCTTGGTTTATCTGATCCTGGTGGCGCAATTTTCTTCGTTCGTCGATCCCTTTCTGATCGTGTTGGCCGTGCCCACGGGCTTGGTGGGAGTGATGCTGGTGCTGGCCCTGACGCCGACAACTCTGAACATTCAGTCGCTCATGGGGATCGTGATGCTGCAAGGAATGGTGGTCTCAAATAGCATCTTGATTGTGGACTTTTCGAACGTCTTGCGGACCGAAGGGCACAATCTGCGCAAGGCGGTGACCGATGCCTGCCGGATTCGCTTGCGGCCTATCTTGATGACGTCGCTGGCCACCGTGGTGGGCTTGCTGCCCATGGCTTTTAAGCTGGAGACGGGTAGCGAAGCCTATGCCCCGCTGGCTCGCGTGATTATCGCGGGCTTGCTCTCATCGATTGTTCTCACCATATTTGTCGTTCCGGCGGCCTATCTGCTGATGTATCAGCGGCGTGAGCGCACCGTAGCTGCAGCGGCTGCAGAACCGCAGGAGGCATAATGCGAAGTTTGATTGCGGTGTTAAGTTCGGCGCTGGCCGTGACTTCGGCGTCGGCACAATCGTTTCACGTCCAACCGGGCCAGATACAAGGGCCCGCGCGAGCCCACACACAGCAAGTTCCCGCGGCGCCGGCCCCTTCGCTAACCCTCGAGCAGGCGCACCAAATGGCGCTTGCGAACCATCCCAGATTTCTGGCTTCGCAATATGCCGCGGCTGCGCAGCACAACGTCACCACCGAAGTGCGCTCTGCTTACTATCCAGTGGTCAATAGCGATCTGACGGGGGCCGAGGCTATCCCTGGCAGCCGCATCGGCGCGGGCGCGCTAAACAACTCGGTCGTGTATGACCGTTTTGCGGGCGGCGTAAGTATCCAGCAGCTCGTGACGGATTTTGGGCGAACGCACAACCTGGCCGGAAGTGCGGATTTACAAGCGAAGGCAGCGGACGCTCAAGTGAACTTCACGCGTGAGGATGTACTTTTCGAAGTGGATCGTGCTTTTTACCAGGCATTGCGCGCACAGGCCGTATTGCGCGTCGCCCAGCAAACCGTGGACCAGCGTACCGTGGTATCCCAGCAGGTTACCGCGCTCGAACAGAGTAAGTTGAAGTCCAGTTTGGATGTCAGTTTCGCAAACGTGAATCTTTCCGAAGCGCAATTGCTGTTGCTGCAAGCGCAAAACGACGCGCAGTCTTCGCTCGCATTGCTTTCAGCTGCACTGGGGCTCGCGGGTCCGCATCAATTTGAGTTGGTCGAGCCGCCGGCGGCACCGACTGTTCTTCCTCCGCTGAGTGAAGCATTAGCCGCCGCCGATAAGAATCGGCCTGAACTAGTCTCGCAGCGATTGCAAGTTCAGTCGGCCGAGAAGTACGCGGTCGCCGAGCGCGATTTGTGGATGCCGACTCTTTCACTCGTGGGCGCGGCTGGAGAAATACCCTACGGACAGGCTCCCTTGCCGGACAACTACGCTGCGGCTGCCTTTGACGTTCACGTACCGATCTTCAACGGCAAGCTCTTCAATGCCCGGCACGCCGAAGCCCTCAATCGCGCGCGTCAAGCCTCCGAGCAGCTTCGTGACGCACAAAACGGCGTCGAACGCGACGTGCAAGTCGCTTGGTTGGCGGCAAACACCGCTTATCAGAATCTCGCTGTGACCGCGCAACTTCTAGCGGAAGCCAATGAGGCGTTGAATCTGGCCAGTGCACGCTATCACCTAGGACTGAGTAGCATCGTGGAATTGAGCCAAGCGCAACTCAATCAAGCGCAATCGGCAATCTCTCAAGCCACCGCAAAATACGACTACGACGCCAGATTTTCCGAATTGGTCTATCAAGAAGGCCTCCTGCAGTAGCTCTCAGGTGTCCCGATCGTGGCGACAGGCATAACTGACAGAAGTTGTCGATTTGTGAGCGCTCTGTGCCCCGCCAGACCCTAAACACCTCATCCTCAATCAGCTACCGTGTAACGTAGTATTCACGGACCTCTCACATCCGCTTTATGGCGTGGCCCCTAGTATTCCGCTTCTCAAAGTTTGTTTCGATGTGTCTCCGGAGACGGAAGAAATTGTGTCGCTGGTAGTGCCGGCTCGCCTTTGAGCTGATGCGGCAAATTTAAACAGGGGGAAAGAATGCGAAAGCTTGCAGTTTGGATTTTGGCCTTGGGCCTGATGGCTACGCCCGTGCTCGCGGATGGCAACTCCGGCAGCGGTACGGATGGCGCGAAGCCCGCAACGGGCAGCACTACGGATGCCGCGAAGCCGGCGGCCCCAGCAAAGTCCGCCGATAAAACGGCAGCTAAACCGTCGCTCGACGAAGAACTGGATCAAATGCGGGCGCAGTTGCGCGCGCAGGCCGATCAAATTAACCGGCAAGAAGAAGAAATCAGCGCCATGAAGACACAACTTGCCGCCGAAGCAGCCCGTTCGAACGGTGCTGCGCCGGAGCCGCAGCCTTCCTCCACGGCGGCGCCGATGAGCGTAGCGTCCAGCGCGCCGTCGGGTACTGCCACACCAGCAACCACCGTAGCCACGGCTCCCAACTCACCCGCTTCGGCCGCCGTTTCCTCGCCGGTGACGCCGACAGCTACGGCTTCGAGCTATGCTAACCCGCAACAGGATAGCGATCAGCCCAGTCCGCTCTTCTTCCGGATTGGTTCGGCCCGGTTCACGCCCGGCGGCTTCATGGACTTGACGGACGTGTTTCGCACCACCGGGACGGGCAATGGGATTGGGACCAGCTTTGGGGGCATCCCATTCAACAACAATTTCCCGACTGCAGGCCTGACCGAGAACCGCATGAGCATGCAAAACTCCCGGGTTTCTATGCGCGTGGATGCCGATGTCGCGGGGGGCAAGGTCGCCGGTTACTTCGAGGCTGACTTTCTCGGCGCTATCGCACAGAACGCCAACGTTACCAGCAACTCCAACACGTTCCGCTCTCGCTTGTACTTTGTAGACTACCAGCGCGGACCATGGGAGCTGCTAGGCGGCCAAGACTGGACTTTGCTCACCCCAAACCGCAAAGGACTATCGCCCTGGCCAAGTGACATCTTCTACGGACAAGAGATGGACACGAACTACCAGGTAGGCTTGACGTGGGCTCGCCAACCGCAACTCCGCATCGTTTATCATCCGAACGACAGTTGGGCCTTCGCCGTTTCGCTGGAAAATTCCGATCAGCTCGTTTCCACCGCGGTAACGACACCGTCGCTCTTCAGCAGCGTGATCGGCCAAGTGGACGAGACCAGCGGCGGCACGCTAGCGACTCCTCCAACTCCAAACGTGGCCCCGGACGTGATTGCGAAACTGGCAAATGACAGTAAAGTCGGAGACAAACTCTTCCACTTCGAGATCGCTGGTTTGGTCAGCGAGTTCAAGCTCGTCACCCCCGGATCGATCACCGGATCTTCTACGGCTTCCACTCGCGTGAAGTCCGGCGGGGGCGGCTCGATCAACATGAACCTCGAGCTCTTCAAGAATTTCCGCGTGATCGAAAATGCATTCTATAGTGATGGTGGCGGGCGCTACATCTTCGGACTCGGTCCCGACATGGTGGTCTCGCAAGCAACAACCACTTCGCCCTTTACCCCCGTTCCCTTGCACGCAGGCTCGGGCATCGGCGGATTCGAGTGGCAAGCGACGAAGAGCTCCATGTGGTACGCCTATTATGGAGGCGCCTATTACGGCCGCGCTGCCTTGGTTGACCCGTCGTCCAGTACGGGCGCTTTGGTCGGCTATGGATACACGAAGTCCTCTTCTTCCGATAACCGGGCAATTCAGGAAGGAACCGTCGGATTGATCCAGACCTTCTGGCAAAGCCCGAATTACGGCAAATTGCAGCTCATCACGCAGGCTTCGTATTTGACGCGCGCTCCTTGGTACGTCAACCCGCTGCCAGCCGTGGGCGCCACCAATCCGAAGAACGCCCACCTGGTGATGGCGTATCTCGATCTCCGGTACGTGCTCCCGTAGTTTCGCTTTTACCCTCTCCCCAAAAGGGCGGAAATCCGGCAACGGTTCCGCCCTTTTGTTTTTGGCGAGCACTAGGAAACCCCCTTCTACCGTAGACACGGGCTTCCACTACGAGGACGGCGCAGGATTAGCGCTTGACATGTTGCGGCAATGTACTTTACATAACAAAGTACTGAGGCGTACGTGACCTACTTCGATTTGCTTTTTCTGCTCGCCGCACTCGTCACCGCGGTAACGATCTGTGTGTCAGCGGCTTTGGTTTTGCTCGGCCGTGGGCGCCAAGCCCTTCGACTGTTACTGTTCTACGCGGCGGGCGCGATCGCTTACCTTGCGATTGGGATCGCAATCTCGTTTTTCATGCCGCAGCGCATTATTGCCGTTGGCGAGCCCTGGTGTTTTGACGACTGGTGCCTTGAGGCACAGAACGTCGTGAAAACGCCGGAAGAGGCGACGAATGTCTATCGCGTCGAACTGCGGATTTTCAGCAGGGCGCGAAGAGTGTCTCAGCGGGCAAAGGGCGCGTGGGTTTTTGTCATAGATGACCGCGGCCGCCGCTATTCTCCCGAGCGGGACGACGCATCGGTTCCGTTGGACGTGTTGTTGAGCCCGCTGGAATCGGTGACTACCTCCCGGGTGTTTCGTGTGCCAAGTGATGCGACGAGTCTGGGCCTGATCACAGGGCACGGCGGGCCGTATTGCGGGGTGATGAGTGTTGCCGTGATGGGGCAAAGCGGGTGCCTCTTCCACAAGCCCACAATGATCCGGGTCCAATAGTTCGCGCGGAGGCGACCGCTTTGTTTGCGATCGCCCTTCCGCAAACACCAAAACACGAGGCGCCACGAAATTATTCCTACCGCAGAGCTGCCTGCGACCTACGTTTCAAGACGTTCAAATCGGCAAAACGTGACTTGGGGCCCCGGCGCCGATTCGAAACTTTGCCCGCGATCGCCCGTAGTTGGGGTAGGATTCGGCCAAGGCTTGGCTGGCGGTGACTTGTGAAGCCTGGAATGAAATTGAATCTGATCACGCTTGTTCCGGTGATCGCCGTCGCGCTTTTTTTGTTCTATGGGCACTTTGCGTGGACTCCCCGGCGCATCGCCGGGTTGACCATTCTGGCCCCGTCACTGGCGCTTCTGGTCGTGGCGAGACTGCAGCTCGGCGACGCCTTCGCCATTCAGGCAAAAGCCCAGAAGCTGGTGACGCATGGCCTGTATTCGAAAATCCGCAATCCGATCTACGTATTTGGCGGCTTGGCCATCGCCGGTTTCTTCCTCTTCTGGAACCCATGGTGGCTCTTTGCTTTCGTCGTGCTGATACCGATGCAGGTGATCCGCGCGCGAAAAGAGCAAGCGGTGCTCGCGGCGACATTCGGCGAAGAGTACGAGCGCTACAAGCAAAAAACCTGGTTTTAGGATTTCGAAACGGCGGGTAAGAGCCTGGGCGGGCAAGAAAAAAGGCGAGCCGGGCAGCTACCCGGCTCGCCGTAGGGACTAGAGGCTAGTGACGTTGGTTGCCTGCAAACCCTTGGGGCCCTTGGTTACCTCGAACTCAACTGCCTGACCTTCGTTGAGCGATTTGTATCCATCCGCTTGAATTGCGGAGAAGTGGACGAACACATCCTCGCCGGACTGGCGCTGGATGAACCCGAACCCCTTGCTGGCATTAAACCACTTCACTGTTCCTTGTTCTTTCACTGTAATTCCTCTTCTTTTTTTGAAATTAGCTATTTGGTGCTTGCTCGTCCGATCGCTCGGCGCCTCTAGCCGTAGACCAAAAAAGGTGCGGCAAGTTGTAGCTTGCAGCACCTCATAAACGAAACTTAAGGTTGCACGAGAGCAACAAACGCAACTGCATTATAGTTCAATTTACCCCGATTATCTAGTGATATTTTCCGCTCGGCTGGCCGTCCAGAACCGCAGAAAAATCTAGCACTTGCATGAACCGAAGAGGAGAGGGCCGGCGCCAGGGGAACGCCAGCCCCGAGGTGGGTGTCGCCTGAAGATCTAGGAAGAAAATCAGGCCGAAGAGCTTGCGACGCTCCCCGTCAGTTACGAAGATGGGCCGGCGACGTAAACGCCTAGTCAACCCATTATGAATTCTGCGTGAGACGCATCGGGCCGTTTGCGGCTTGCAGAGCGCGGCCATGGCGCACATCCAATCCCCGCAACCAGAAGATCGTATCCTCGGCAATATTCGTTGCGTGGTCGGCGATCCGCTCGAGATATCGGCTGGCGAGCACAAATTGCATATTAGGGCTGATCTGCCGCGGATCGCTTTCCATGGCGATCAGCAGATGTTCGAAGATCTGATCGCGATAACGGTCTACTACGTCGTCTGACTCCAGAACCTCCGTGGCCAGAACGACATTGCGATAGATCAGCGCACCGAAGCATTTTGTAACCATCGCGCGAACGGCTGAAATCATGGCCGGCATCTGTTCGGGCAGTTCGACCACGGCCATCTGCTCAAGGGAAATGATGCGCTGTGCGATATTCACGGCCAGATCGCCCATGCGCTCGAGGTCGTTCGTAATTTTCAGCGCGGCCACGGTGAGGCGAATTTCGTCGTCCGTCAGATTGCCGGCGCGCAACAGCCGCACGGAATGCTCGTCAATCAACATCTCCATTTCGTTGATTCTCGGCTCGGCGAGGAACACTTCGCTGGCCAGGTTCGTCGAGCTGGCATCCGGCCCGCGCAACAGAGAATCTAGGGCTTTTTGGACATTGCGCTCTACGGTCCGGGCCATAGAGACAAGGTAATTGACGAGAGCTTCCTGATAGACCAACTGTGGATTCGAAATCGGTGCGGCGGACATAAAACTCCCTTGCGCCGCCGGCCTACTTGCAGTTGGGCCAAGAGCAGGCGGCCGACTTGGTTTACCACCAATTGCACGGTATGCCTGGCATGTTACGGGGAATTGAACCGGGGATGAATTCGGTGTAATCGCGCGCCCGCCATGCCCGTTGATTGTTTCAAGCAATCGCTTGGAAGCGATTACTCAGTTACCGCTGGGCGCGTCTGATTCGGACTGTTTGAATGGCAAGGAGAAATGAAAGCGGGAACCCTCGCCTAGATTGCTCTCTACCCAAATTCGGCCGCCGTGCGCTTCCACAATGTGGCGCGCGATGCTCAACCCCAGGCCTGTACCGCCTGCTTCGCGCGAACGAGCGGCATCCACCCGATAAAATCTTTCGAATATGCGCGATTGTTCTGTTTTGGGTATGCCGATGCCGTTGTCGGTAACGGTGATGATGGCGTCGCCGTTGCGTGCTTCGGCTTGCACGCGGAGTGACCCGCCGGGTTGCGTGTATTGGACTGCGTTCTCAAGCAAATTCAGCAGCACTTCTCGCAAGCGATTCGCGTCCGCGGAGATCGGAGGCAGATCGGCCGCACAATCCACTTCAATTTTTTGCTGCCTCTTTTCGGCCTTAAACTGGACGGTCTCGACACAGGAGGAGATTAAATCCGCTACCCGCATCGAATGCTCCTCAAGTTCCATCCCGCCGGCTTCAATTTGTGAGAGCTTCAGAAGATCATCCGTAAGCCGCGCCAAGCGCACGGAATGGTCACGAATGATTTCGACAAAACGCGTCCGGTTACCGGCATCATCGAGCGCACCGCCAAGCAAAGTCTCCGCGAAACCCTGGATTGCGGTGAGTGGGGTTTTGAATTCGTGGGAGACGTTGGCGACGAAGTCTCGGCGCACGCGCTCGAGCCTCCGAAGCTCGCTAATGTCATGCAACACGAGCACCGCGCCCGCCATTGTGCCAGTCGCTTCCCGCGCTCCGACCGGCGTCGCCGTCACGGCGAAAGTACGAGGCCGCAGCGTGCCGACTGTGACCTCGCTTTCTTCCCTCTGGCCGGTGGCGAGCACGTGGCGCACGGTACTCAATAATTCGCTCTGACGTACGAACTCGACGAGCGGCCGGCCGGGAGCGGCGATCGTCTCCAGGCCGCCAGAGGAGAGGATTTGCGCGAAAGCCGAATTGGAGAAGACGACGCGCTCGTCCGCGCCAACTACGGCAACGCCCTCGATCATGCTTTCCAGAATCGCATTCGTCCGATTTCGTTCGTCGGTGAGCGAGTGAAACGTCAGCGCCAGACGAGCTGCGGTTTCATTCATCGCGCGGGTCAACGCCGCAAGTTCGTCACGGCGATCGTCGGATTCGATGGGACGAAAGTCTCCGCCGGCCAGGCGGCGGGAAAACTCCTCTAGGCACCGCACACGTGTGGAGAAAGAGGCCGAAAAAAAGAGGGAGAGAACGCTCGTAAGCAGGACGATAACGAGCGCAGCGAACCATAGGAATCGGCGCTCGATTGCGGCGGCCGCAAAAGCTTCGGCCGTCAACAACCCGACCAGCAATAGCCCAAGAACAATCAGGCCAAACTGCCAAAACAGGTTAATTCGCATTAACTCGCGCGGGCGCCCCGTTCCGCGTGGCTCAACTCCGGCTCGACCTCAAACATGTAACCGGCGCCGCGGACCGTTTTGAGGTACACAGGCCTTTCCGAGTCTGCTTCTATTTTCTCGCGCAGCCGCCGGATGTACACATCCACGCTGCGCGGCGTGACGAATCGGTCGGTACCCCAAACCGTGTCGAGCAACTGGTCCCGCGTGAAAACCTTATTGGGCCGCGACGCCAGATGATAGAGCAAACGAAATTCCAGAGTGCTGAGCGTAACCGCCTTACCGGCACGCGTCACGCGATAGGACGAGGGATCAATCACCAAAGCGCCGATCTCGATCGAGCGTTCAATTTCGCCTGCGGGCGCGGCGCGACGCAGCAAAGCTTTGACCCTGGCCACCAGTTCGCGTGGGCTGAAGGGCTTCGTGACGTAATCATCCGCGCCCATCTCGAGGCCGACAATGCGGTCCGCCTCTTCGCCACGGGCGGTCACCATCAGGATCGGCAAACGATTGAGCGAAACGTCGCGGCGAACTTCCTTGCAAATCTCCAAACCGGATAGTTTTGGCAACATCAGGTCCAGCAACAAGACATCCGGCGGAGATTTCCGGATTTGCGCGAGGCCGGACGCGCCGTCACCGATGGCCGTCACCTGGAACCCTTCGTGCGCCAGGTTATAGCGCACCAGTTCCACGATATCTTTATCATCCTCAATAATCAGAATACGGCTTGTGGTCATACGGGTAGGCCGGTCCGTACGCGTCTTTAGCAAACTCAATCAGCGGAAATAAACCGGCATGGGCAGCGTAGCTGGCGTATATGCGTATGGTCAAGTGCCGCGTCATAAAACTATTTGCGGCGAATTGAAGCGCTTTCATACACGCGTAACAATTCTATGCTCTGCGCGTACCGCTCGTCTAAAGACGGTTGCGGCACGGTCGCCGGCGTCTATACCTTCAGGAAAATCCGCTTGCGATATAACAACCAAGTGGGGAAAAAGCATAGCGCGACGAAAAAGATCGCGAAAATCAAAGACGCGTTCTTCGGTTGCGCGAGCGTCGCAAAAAAGTTCGTGTAGACGTATCCGTGCCACGTCGTGCGGCGGCCTCTAGCCGTGAGATAAAAAACCACGCTCGACTTGGCGATGAGGGCGGAAATGGCATAGGCGGTGATGGCGTTCGTTCCAAACACTACGAATGGAAAAGCCCATTTTCGCCAGCCGCGGATGTCCGCAATCCAATAGCACAGGCCCAGAACGATCATCGCGAAACCCGCGGTGAAAAGCACAAACGTGCTGGTCCAAAGATTCTTATTAATCGGGAAGAAGGGATGCAGCAGACGGCCGGCGGCCAATACTACTGCGCCAATTCCGGCCATTCCGAAGACTTTCTGCATCTGCGTGCGCGCGCTGCGCAGCCATTCCCCAACGAGAACGCCGGAAAGCGCCGTGGCAATCGCGGGGATGGTGCTGAGAAAACCCTCTGGATCCCACATCGGCCGCCAGGTGTGTCCGTGCATGATCAAACGATCAATGTAGGCGCCGAGGTTCCCTTCTGGGTCGAGACGCCCGACACCGTATCCCGGAACCGGCACGAAACGCAGCAGCGCCCAATAGCCAATCAGAAGCACTGCTATCACGACGGCGATCACAGCGATCCTTGCCTGAAAAGCTTCGCGGTCCGCACGCTTCGCCGTTGCAAGAACCAAAAGGCCCGCAATCAGGTAGCAGACGGCAATTCTTTGTAGGACGCCCGCATAGCGAATCGTTGCAAGATGAAAATACGGAAAACCGTTCAGGAAAAGGCCGATAGCAAAAATTGCAAGGCTGCGAATGGCGACATGGCGCGCGAGTTCACCGTGCGTTGCGCCACGGCGGAGACGCGCCGCAAATGACAACGTCATCGAAACGCCGACGATAAAAAGAAAGAATGGGAAAATTAGATCGGTAGGCGTCCACCCGTTCCATTCCGCGTGATCGAGCGGCCAGTAGATCGCGGACCATGTGCCGGGATCGTTTACCAGGATCATCGCGGCGATGGTGATACCGCGAAAGATATCGAGCGAAACCATCCGCACAGACGGCGGAGCAATCCGTACCGTGCCGGAAGACGCCAGGGTGGCGGGCGCCACTTCGGTGCCTGTGGCGATAAAGCCTCCAGTGGCGGGGAAGTTACTGCAGGTACCGGGCAAAAGCAAGCGTCGGTTGACACAATTGAATCGGATTGATACCAACAAATCTTCCCAATCGCACAGAAAACAAACAGCACGCCGCAAGCATCTGAATTGTCTTACGCGAGGAAATCGCGTCTCGGGAGAAATCAATGAAGCGGAAAATTCTCAGAACGATCGCGGGAACAAGCTTCGCACTGGTCATCTTGCTGAGCGCGGCGTGGCCGGACCCTGCGCAGGACACCAAAACACCCTATCCGAACATGGCCCCCATCGAGCAATACCGGATGGAGCGAAGTGAAGAGATAACCTTGGCCCGGAGCGCGGCACCAGAATCCATTTCGCGCGATGCCGAGGTCTTGGTCCTGGGAGGGCGTGGTTACGAAACCGCGGTCCATGGCAAGAACGGCTTCGTCTGTATGGTGCAACGATCATGGACTGCCGGAATTGACGATCCTGACTTTTGGAATCCCAAGCTGCGGGCTCCCATCTGTTTCAACCCGGCAGCCGGACGCACTTACCTTCCGCTCGTCATCAAGAAAACCGAGTTCGTATTGGCCGGACAAACAAAGGCACAAATGTTCGAAAGTATCAAAATCGCTCTCGACAAGAAGGTATTGCCCACGCAGGAGTCTGGCGCGATGTGCTACATGATGTCAAAACAAGGAAACTTAGGTGACGGCAACGGACACTGGCATCCCCATCTCATGTTTTTCGTTCCCTTGGCGGATGCTGCAACTTGGGGAGCAAGCCTGCCCGGTTCCCCAATTCTGGCGTCAGACGACCCTCAAGACCGGCTAACCGTATTCCTGATTCCAGTCGCTAAGTGGTCGGACGGCACGGCTGATGGGGGCTGAGCACTGAGGATTGGCCTCTCGGAACCTTAGACAGCGGCATTCGGGCGGAACTTGCTCGGGCAAGATCCGCCCAATGCGCTCTCGCAGCTTTAATGAATCGTCAGATTGTGCACGCCGCTAGCAAAGGAAGCGGCTGTGCCGATCGATTGTGGCACCCACCAAACACGATGAATCCATGGGCGCTCACTGGCCATCATGCGCTTGGCCACATAGTCGAGCGCGATAGGAGCCACCTGTACAGCCACATAGAGTAGGCCGGAACCGGCGAACGGGCGGTAAAAGGGATTTAGCTCCTGGCCGGTGCCATTCTGTATGAAGCGGCGCGTTGTGTAGGCGTCAAAGGTTGCCGCGGCGTGGTCAGCCGCGCCAAGTGCCCACCACGTCTTGGTGTACTTTCTAGGTTGTTTCCTCGGAGCGGAAAGCACTGGCTCGATCAGTGGCTCCGCCGCAGCAGCCTCACTGGATAAAGGCAGAGCGTCAAGCGCCGCCGGCTCTGGATCGGGCGCGGGCGCCGGCTGTGGCAATGCAGGAGTTAGCTCTGTGTGGCCGGGCTGAAACGACGCATCCGAGTGAATCGGCAAATTCTCAAAATGGGCCAGAACAATCGGATCGGGCGATGCCGGCTTAGTTGCCTTTTGTTGAGGATCTTTGGGAACGGCAGGGGCCTGGAACAGCAAAAGCGCTAGAGCGAGAACCATAACGTACCCCTCAGTACGCCGCCTGAACGGAATCGCAGCGTGGCTCGAAGGTACGCGGGAAATCAAAAAGAGCGGATAGAACGCAAGTTGGAAAGTACTGGTAATTCGGTTTTAGTACTCCAGTACTATAAAGAGTAGTACCCGGTGATCGATGTCCTAGAATCCGGCCGTCCGCGGCCTAAGACTGTGTCGTTTTGAAACTGCCGCAGCTCTACTCCACGCCGGGGCGCGGCGCGAATTCAAGTGTTTAAGCGTCGGGCTTGAAGATCGACGTTTCTGCGTAGCGCTCACCTACGAAAGATTCTGCAGGCAACATTTCACCTATTTTTCGTAGTTCTTCCGGCGTCAAATCAATGTCTGGAGCGCCGAGGTTTTCCTCGAGGTGCGCGCGGCGACGCGTGCCTGGAATTGCCGTGATGTCTTCGCCCTGTGCCAGAAGCCATGCGAGAGCAACCTGCGCCGCGGTACTTCGCTTCTGGCCGGCAAACTCTTCAAGCGCGACCAGCCGGTTGAGATTGCGGGCGAAATTCTCCTGCTGGAATCGTGGCATACTCTTGCGAAAATCCCCGGCGGTCAGCTCGGATTGCCCCATTTTCCCCGTGAAAAAGCCCCGCCCAAGCGGGCAAAACGCTACAAAACCGATTCCGAGTTCGCGGCAGACGGGAATCACGTCGCGTTCAACATCGCGGGTCCAGAGCGAATATTCAGACTGCAACGCAGCGATGGGATGCACCGCATGCGCGCGGCGAATGTTTGCCGGCGAAGCTTCGGAAAGCCCGAGGTGCCGGACTTTGCCTTCCGCCACGAGCCGAGCCATAGCGCCGATTGTTTCCTCGACAGGATATTGGGGATCGACTCGATGCAAATAATAGAGATCAAACACGTCCGTGGCGAGGCGGCGAAGGCTGGCGTCGCAAACCGCGCGGACGTGCGCTGGATTTCCGTCGCGGCCGGTGATTTCACCCCGATCGTTCCATGTGAACCCGAATTTCGTGGCAAGAACGGCTTCTTCGCGCAAACCGGTAAGCGCCGTGCCAAGGAGGCGTTCGTTGTGCCCGGCACCATAGGAATCCGCGGTGTCAAAGAAATTACAGCCGAGTTCCAAGGCGCGATGAATCGTGGCCGTGGATTCCACATCGCGTGCGGGGCCATAAGCGTGCGACATCCCGAAGCACCCCAGCCCCAACGGGCTGACCTCCGGCCCGTTCGCCCCTAATTTTCGCTTTTTCATTTCGAATCGAAGATGCGCCAAAGTTACTGCGTCGCGCCCGGCGAAACATGCTCCTCAAGATAACGCGTCAGCAGACTGTAAAGATGGTAGTGAGTGTCCGGCCCTTCGGAAAGCGAGTGTGTGCGGCCGGGATACTCCATGAAATCGAATGGCTTGCCGAGTTCAACGAGACGATTGATCAGCAACTCTGTGCCTTGAAAATGCACGTTGTCGTCATCGGGGCTATGAACGATTAAAAGGTGTCCTCGAAGTCCCGCTGCAAAATTGATCGGCGATCCGGACTCGTAACCCTTGGCATTATCTGCCGGCAAACCCATGAAGCGCTCCTGGTAGATCGAATCATAGAGGCGCTGATCGGCCACCGGAGCTACGCTCATTCCCACCTTGTAGAGATCCGGCGAGCGAAACATCAGGTTCAAAGCATTCGAGCCGCCGCCACTCCAGCCCCACACGGCAATCCGCGAGGCGTCGAGGAACGAGGAGGTGCGTTCGAGGGCTTCGAGCGCCGCTGCTTGTTGCTTCGAAGAAAGCACGCCCACGCTGCCGTAGACCATTTTTCGCCATTCGCGGCCCCGCGGCGCCGGTGTGCCTTGATTGTCCACGCTGAGGATCACGTAGCCATCTTGCGCGAGAAAGCGGTGGAAGAGAGTGCGTTCACCGCCCCAACTATCGAGCACGGTTTGCGACGCGGGTTCACCATACACGTAGACGAACGCGGGATACTTCTTTGTTGGATCGAAGTTTCGCGGCTTAATCATCCACGCGTCCAACACGACTCCGCCTCCAATGTCCACGCGGAGAAATTCCGTAGGCTGTGGCGACAGAGCCTTCGCCTTAGCAAGCAGTTGCGCATTGTCTTCGAGAACGCGTACGACGGAATGATCCTTCAGCCGCACGAGATCCGCGACGGGCGGCGTATCGATCGTCGAAGAATAGTGGATCGCGAACTGGAAATCCGGCGAAATATCGTAAGCGTGCGTGCCGGGTTCGTTTGCCGGGGTGACGCGCTCGGGGTTATTCGAAGAGCCGCTCAGCGCGACGCGATACAGGTAGCGCTGCGTCGCGTTTTCCGGAGAAGCGATGTAGTAAAGCCATTGCTCGGTGGGATCGATGCCCTCGACAGAAATCACATCGAAGGCGCCAGGCGTGACCAGGTGGATTTGCTTGCCGTCCCGCGAAATTGTGTAGACGTGACGCCAGCCATCCTGCTCGCTGATCCAAAGAAAATCCTTACCTCCATGCAGCCAGCGTAAATCGTTCACCACATCCACCCAAGCGGCATCGTGTTCGCGATGAACGGTGGCGATCGCGCCGGTGTTTGCGTCTGCAAGGATAACGTCGTTGGTATCCTGCCTGCGGTTCAAATGCTGGACCACTAACGAATCCGAGTCACCGGCCCAATCCATGCACGCGATGTAACTTTTCTCCGGATCGCCGGTCACTTGCATCCACCGAGTATCCCCGCCAGCTGCGGGCACCACGCCGATACGAACGGAGGAATTGGGGGTTCCTGGTTCGGGATAGGGAATTTGCTTCACCACGGGGTAGACGCCGAAGTCCGGGTAAGGAATTTGCGTGACTACCTCATAGGGAGCGCCGGTGTCATAAATCAGCGCGAAATTTTTCACCGTACTGGTATTGAATTGCCAGTAAGCGATACGCTTTCCATCCGGGCTCCAGCGAAACGCGTCGCGAATATCCAACTCTTCTTCATAGACCCAGTCGGAAGTGCCATTGATGATCGTTTCCGAGCCATCGCGCGTGAGCTGGGTGATCGTTCCGCCCCGAACGTTTTCCGAGTAAAGATTGTTGTCGTGCACGTAGGCAACTTGCGAGCCGTCCGGAGAGAACTTGGCGAACCTGAGCGTGGAGGCGGGGACATTGCCGCCGAGCTTGCGCAGGCTCTTCGATTGACGATCGAGAACCCAGTAGTCGCCACGCGTATTTTGCCGCCAGACGCGGCGGGAGTTCGTATAGATCAGGACGTGGGTGAGATCGGCTGACCAAACATAATTCTCGATGGCCAGCGGCTGTTTCGTGCCAGATGGAATCAGTTCGGATGAGGAGATGAGCACGTCGCGTTTCCCCGTCGCCGTTTCGTAACGCACAATGTCGCGCGCACCGAGAGGGGCGACGGACGGTTCGACCGTGGTGTAGTCCGTTCCATTGTGAAGCCAGCGCGACGGTCCAAAAGATCTCGCCGAGAATTCGCGGGTCTGAAACGCCCGATGCAGCAGGTCCGCAACTTCAGGGGATTGCGCGAAAACGGCGGGTGAGAGAACGAGTGCGACTAAGAGAAGTTGGGCAAGTTTAGCGGGAGGATGACGACTGATTCGGAGATTTCGATAAGGATTCTCGTTCATGACGGGCGAACATAGGTCAGGGCGCGTGAAGTGTCAACCTGGCGTTTCCGCGAACGCGATCGACCGCGCCGAAGACCAGTGCTGGTTTCTGGTTCTACTTGATCTCCACGGAAGTGGTACCAGCGCTCATTTTTCCCGCGATCGCTTCTTGCGTCACGGCGCGCAACTGGTACGTGCCCGGCGGCGCTTCGAGGAAAAGTTTCGCGTTCAACCCGTTGGCCATTAGGTGATCGAGCGTGCCATCTTTTAGCGCCAGATTCATTTCGCTTTCCTTGCCGGTGACGAAATTCCCGTTTCCGTCCAGCAGCGCCATCAGGAAGGTAAGCTTCTGCACGTTACGATCTTTCTGCTTCTGGAAAGTAAGATTCTTGACGTCAATGTGGATACCCACCCACAGGATTGGCTTGCCCGACGGATCGCGTCCGGCCTGGGCCGTGATTTGGTCCGGCACATCGCTGGGCGCGTCCGATGCAAGCAGTTCCTTCTCAAATTGTTCTTGTGCGGTCGGCGGCGTGGGGGTTGCGCCAGCAGCGTTCACGGACTCTTTCGTTGGAGCAAAATAGCCCGGCCGCGCCAGCACGATCGGGTAGCTTTGCCCGTTCAATTCGATTTTCAGCTTGTGATACTTTCCGTCGGGCTTCAGGTTCTCTGGAGAGAATCCGAGCAAATAGGCCACTTGCGGAGCGTCGGCCCAGCGGTGAAATCCCGCTCCCAAATCATTGCGGTTATGAAAGAAAGTGCCACCGGTGCCCAAGGCCAACTCGCCCAGTGAACCGGTTTGAAAACTCAGGCGCTGGCCGCGAGTAATAGAGTCATACATTAGCAAATATGGAGACACCATGTTCGTGTCTTTGTTGATTTCCTTCAGGCCCTCGACGCCGCCACCGGGGCTTTCCGCGACGAGACCTTTCAGGTCAAGCGAATTGATGACCACGCCTTCATGCAGCGCCAGGCTGATGACCGAATCTTGCACACTGCTTAATTCTTCGCCAACCAGATATCCAGGTGAGGCTACGACCAAAATCCTCTCACCCGTTCGCCGGGAAAGATAGGTCACAATTTGCTTTAATGTAAAAAGATTCGTTTGCGAAACTTGTGTTGCCGAATCCCACGTTGCCTGTGCCTTCGAATCCACTTCCTGCTGCGCGGCCGTCTGGCAGCTCTTGTCCGTTCCCCCATCTTCATCGCATTGGCACTTCTTGGCGTCGGCGACAACCTGGTCATACGCCGTGGCGTCAAGGTGGTTGACGATCAGATATGCTTGATAAGGCGTGATCTTCGGGCAGCCGGGAAATCCATTCACCGGCATGCGCGGATGCTGAGTCACACGGCCAATCGCTTCGAGAATTTTGCTCGGATCGTTTGTAAAATCCGTTGTTACCGTGCCCGAGCCGGTAAAGACGGCGATTTGGTCGCCGCTTTCGACGCCATGCTTGGCCAACTCCGCGGCGGCAAGTTTGGCGCGATCCATGTCACCAGCTTCCGTATCAATGTCGTCAAAATAAAGTGCGACGTATCGCGCCGGTCGTGACGCCTCGGCTGGGGGGGACGCGGGAGGAGCATTTGGAGGCGGTTGCTCACCGGGTGCTGTCTCCGCCGGCGCGAACTTCTCCACTAAGAATGCGGAAATATTTTGCGGTTTACCGTTGTCCAGAATCCGGAAATTCTGCTGCTGCAAGCCGCCGACCGCTTGCCCTTTATTGTCTCGAACCACAACCGCCACATCCACTAATTGCGAATTCACGCGAAAGACGGTCGAGGCCGGCGGCGCGTAAGCGTGGCTACTGACCCGGATTTCGTCGGGACCCGGGCTCTGCGCCCAAAGGAGCGTCGCTGCGCAAACCAGTAACGGCAGAATACTTCCCACAAAGACCCATCTGTTGTGGCGACTAACAACGTCTCCGGCGGATTTAGGGCGGTGTTGACGCATGGTTCGATTATCATATCGTTTGTACAGCATCTTGCCGTTCGGCGAAAAGGTTATTTATCCGGTAAAACCCAGTCGGAATCTGTTCTTAGGCGCTCCACTTCATAGCCGAAATCCTGCTTTCAATCGCATGGGTAATCTCGTCGGCGGATTCATGAAACGGGAATTCAAGAGGTTTGCCGATAGAAACCCGAACGGAACCCGGGCGCGCCCAGATGCGGTTGGCTTGCCGCATTTCGAAGAGGCCATCAATGCGCACTGGCAATACCGGCACGCGCAGGTTTGCCGCCAAAAGGCCTGCGCCGGGCCGAAATGGCAGCAAGCTTCCATCACGCGTGACGCCGCCCTCCGGAAACACCACGACGCTAAAGCCACGATCTACCGACTGGCCCGCGTAATGAAAACTTTCCCGGAAGCCCGAGAGCTTGGGCAGCGGAAATACGTTGAAAAGCAACGTGACCAGGAAATAGTTCACGCGATCGAGAATCGCCCCAAAAAAACCGCGATCTTTGGCCGGATGGCGATACGCGCGCAAGCGTTCGCCTCCCATGGCCACCGCCAGCCGATAGCGGTAGCGAAAAGGGAGAGCGGCGGCGATAAAGCCAATGTCTTCGGGAGTGATGTGGTTGCTGGCAATCAGTAGCGGCCGATACGGTCCGCGCAAATGCTCGCGTCCGCGCACGCGCGGATGCGCGAGAAAATGCGTCGCGGGCCACGTGAGAAGCGTGTAGACGGCCGCACGAATCCACGTTGCGGGCCAACGTTGTGTCCAACTTGGATAGGGATAGTCGTTAATTCGCGGCGCATTCGAATCTGGCGATCGGGACGCGTGAGAAATCTGCGGAGAGCCCGCGCTTGTCCTCTCTATGGAGGCGCCGTGACGGCCAATTAGCGCCTCCAACTCTGCAACCGTGGCATCTCCAGACACCTGCGTTTCGAGCAGCGAAACCTGATAGCGATCTTCAAGTGCGCCAAGCAGTTCCACGCGATCGAGAGAGCTTAGTCCTAAATCCGGCTCAAGCCGGGCATTTGGTTTTAGGTCCGTCACGTTGCGCCCAGTCACACTCGCGATGAGACCACTCAGCCCTTCGCCCGGCGCATCATCGCTTCCGGGGCGCGTGATGCGTTTCGCGATCGCGTCCGTGCGCGGCTTACCCGTAGAGGTGCGTGGGAAATCCGCCTCCGGCCAGGCAAACCAATGGCGGATGCGCTGGTATTCGGCGAGTTCCGTATTCGCGCGGTCCACGGCGGCCTGCGCGTTTGCACCCGAATCACGAAGGAGCAACGCCGCATAAGCTTCGGCATTGCCACCACTCTCGATGGGAACCACCACGCAATCGCGAATTCCCGGCTGGCGCCGAAGCGCCGCTTCCAGATCCTCGGGATATACATTCATACCGGCCGGCGTGACGATCACATTTTTCTTCCGCCCTTTGAAATAGAGGTTGCCATCGGCATCCATCTCGCCGATATCGCCGGTATGCAGCCAGGTTTCTTGCGTGGACGTTGCGCCATCGTGCTGGTCTCCATTTTTCCAATAGCCTGACGCCACGCTTTCGCCACGCACCAGAATCTCGCCGCCCTCGCCCAGTTTCACTTCACGGCCGGGCAGCACCTTCCCAATCGAGCCACGTCCCATTCGGAAGGGATGATTCAGGCTGATGAGCGAAGTGGTCTCGGTGAGACCATAACCTTGAATAACGGCGAAGCCCAGGCGATCCCAAAACGTCTCCGTCTCGGCAGGCAAAGTAGCGCCGCCGCAAATCATCGCCCAAAATTTCCAGCCGAATCGCCGATGAATCTTTCTGAAACGCCACCAGTGACGGTAGAAGCGCTCGCCCTCAGCAGCACGCAGTTCTGAGGCGAGCCAATCGGAGCTTCCCGCTGCCGCCACATCGCCTTCGACTTTGCGCCGCAACGATTCAAGCACACGCGGCACGGCAACCAGTACCGACACGCGTTCCTGCCGAATGGTGCGGATCACGTCCGCCGGCCCCAGGGCTTCCTGAAAAAGAACGCAGCCACCCATAACGGGAGGCAAAAAAAGCCCGAGAAACTGCCCGAACACATGGCTCAGAGGAAGCAAGTTCAGAAATTGAATCGGGTGAAATAAGCGCTCAACAAGAAGGAATCTCCTAATTTCGCGTGCGATTGGTTCCAGATTCGCCAGGATATTGCCGTGAGTGATGACCACGCCCTTTGGTTCGGCGGTGGTTCCCGAGGTAAATACAATTTCTGCGACGCTCTTGCGATCCAGCGCGGGCGAGGCGTATCGCTCTGCGCGGTTGCCTTTCGAATACGGCCGGATCGTTTGCGAGAGGTTTTCGAACAGTTCGACCGGGATCGCCGGGTGCAACGCGCCGCGTTCACGAGTGGTAACGATGAGCTTTGCTTGTACTTGCTGGGCCACGCGCCGGGCAAAGTCAGGCGTGGCGGCGAAATCCATGGGTACGACCACCGCGCCGCGAAGCACGCATCCCCAGAACGCCACCGCCCACGCCGCCGAATTTGGTCCCCAGAGGAGCACCCGATCACCAGGCTGAACTTTTGAGGATTCTAGGTGGCGGGCGAATTGGGCAGCCGATTCGACCAGTTTCCGATAAGTCCAGCGGGTTACGCGGTAGCCTTCCGGCTGCGCATACGCAAAATCGCGGAAATAGCGTTCGAAATCGCCAAAAAATTCCACAAGCGACTGACGTGAGGCGGGTTTCGTAGGCTGCGCAGCCATGGCTACGAAACAGTTTCCCACTTTGGCGGCATCTTGGCAGCGACAACATGGGTCCAAGCTCTATGGCCAGCAAAGGTCGGGGCCGGGGGAATTTCGAACACGCAGGAAACTGCTTGGTAAAGTCCTGTTACCGTCCGAAATATCCGGACTTAAAGATAAGTGTTTATTTATAAACAACTTATAAGGAAGCGCCATCATCGCATTCGGGATTCATGGCTAGACGAACGTTACCAATTTTGGTATGATTGTTGCGTCGTTATGGTCTTGCCATTCTCTTTTGTTATTTGCACTTAAGGGCTGCGGGGAAGTAACCTGCGGCTTTTTTTGTCAGCGGGAGATGACTTCCCATCGGAAGGGCGGGTACGGCACCGAACGGTTGTACCCTGCCGTCGGCAGGCATAGGGCGAGGAAACGGCGATCTCACTCGCCATATTTCAGCCCAAGGTTTCGAAACGAACAAGGAGGAAGGTGTGCAAGTTCTCCCTGAAGGGCAATACATCAAGCATGATCTCTACGGCCTCGGGATCGTCACCGACGCGGATTCAGAGCGAACCACAATTCAATTCCAATCTCACGGCGTGAAGAAATTCGTCACCACCATGATGAACGCCGAAATCCTCGGCGAAGCGCCCGCGAAAGCGATCAAGCCCAAGCGCCGCAAAAAGCCCGCCCGGGTTTAAGGACCCTTTCCATTCGAAAATTCATGCAATGGACCCCGCGAAACGGGGTCCATAGGTCGTCTGCCTACAAAAAGCTTCAGTTGCGATATTTCGGTCATTGGTGACGTGCCGTACCTATCTTTGACGCGGGGTAGGAAACGGCGATGTGGTCTTCAATGGCTTGCTGTAGGCCCCCCATTTGTCCCACATTCTGTGTAATTCGCATGTGAGCCGGCGAGTACTGCGCAAGCGGCTTCAACGCGTCAAAATGCAGGGTAGTGTTCGAATAGGTGAAGTCCGTACTTTCATTCCACATGGAAAACCGGCCCTGAGAGTAGTAACCATCCGAACCAAACATCCGCGCGGCAAAAAGATAGGTCGACCTCTCAGCCAATCCCGGATTCCAGATCGCCTCGCCCTCCATTAGTTGGCGGTTCCCTTCGATTCCCAGCAAATCGAGGACGCTCGGCGCCACGTCAATGTGCGAGGTCACCCAAGGAATGGGCTTGGGTGCGTCTAAGGCCTGTGGGGCATACATCAGAAGCGGAACGTGAAACGAAGCTTCATCGATCATGCCGGGCGCGAACGCAGGATCTTCCTGCGAAGTGCGCACTCCATGATCGCCCGTGATGATAATGAGTGTGCGATCCAGTTGATTGGAGCGTCTGAGGAGTTCCATCAATTCGCCCAGCCACGCATCTTCTTTTTCGAGCACGATCCGTTCTTCTCTGAGTACCTCGTTTTCATCGCGTAGCGCTGACTGCGGAACTACCGGCAACGGCTCGTGGCCGATTTGCGGCGCGAAAACGGCGGCGAAGGGAATTCTGCGTGAAATCCAGGAGTTCAGATCCCGCTCCATCAAAACCAACGCTGCTTCGTCGCGCGCAACACGCATCTCGCGCCAATGCAGACTTGACTGGCCCGGTCCAATGCTTTCGCTGAATATCTGTGAATCCGGGTAGATCTTGCGATTTACGCCGAGCTCGCGAAACATCACATCGTCATACTCGCCATTCCATCGAAATGGGCTATAAGCGGCCGTCTGGTAACCGGCATCATCAAGGGCGCGGAACATTCCTGGAAGAGCGAGTTCCGTGTGTTTTTCGGCGAGGCTTAGATCGTTTGGCGAAGGATACACGGAAGCAAAAAGAGAAAAGAGGGCGCGATGCGTCACCGGATAGGTGGTGTAGTGCCGCGAGGGGACAAAGGACCGGTTGCGAAGCTCCCGCATGTTTGGATACATGCTGAGGTCTCCGGTCACATCGAGGAAGCGTGTCGGAGTGGTTTCCAAAATGAAGAAAATTACGTTTGAGCCCTGGGCTTTCGCCCAATAAGCGGAATCGCGCTTATCGAGCGGCGCGTGTGCGAGTTGGCGATATTCCTGCAACATTGCGGATAGGGTCAGACCGGAAAATTCCCTAGCATAAATCTTTGAAGCATCTAAGCCAGCCGGCCCGCTGCCCAGATAAGCACGCAGGATCACTGGAATCGCCCCGCGCTGAAAGGCATTGGATGGGATTTTGGGAATCCAGGCGACTGCGGTGCACAAGACTGCGAATCCGGCCATACAAGCGACAGTTGCTTGCAGAATCGGGGCGGTATCTTGAATCGACGTAGACTCGTGAACATGTGTTTTGGTTCGATAGAGTAGAAACACGACGAGTCCCGCGGCGAATATCGAAATTCCCAGCGCTTTGCCAGATCCAAGGAAGGAAAGATTCGCAACCGGATCGCGCCAGCCCCAACTAAAAGCTATCCCCAGCGTGTGCAAGGATATGAAACTACCAGCCGTGGAGAATGCGCGAATCTGAATGTAGAGCGCCAGGCCGACGGCGAGACTCACCAGCGCCCCGAGTCTCATGCGCCAACGCGGCGAGAGAAATTGAAAAACGAATAACAGCATGGCTGGCAGCAATACAAAGCCGGCCAGAAGATCCATCCGGTAAAAAGAAAGTGTCTGCCAGAAACTAAATGTCGGCGCTGTAGACGAGCCATTGGACTTGAGGGCTGCTTCTACAATTTGAATGCCCCTGCCGGGGACCAGCATCTGATACTTGGCGTAGAGCCCGCAGCAGGCGGGGAAAAGCCAAAATAGGATGGCAGGATGGAGTGCCTTACTCAGGCGCGAGAACCCCAGCGGATACTCTCGTGATTTAACGGATGATTTTGCAGAATCGGCCGAACAATCAGCGGAAGTTAGGCCGTGCGCCCGCTGCTCCGCCCTATGGGTTTCCGCCACTCGCATCGCGCATTACCACAACTTAAGTGTGGCAAACAGATTCTGCTGGGACAATGAACCGGATGATTTGTATCGGATGCGGCACCTCGTGCGGCAGGCAAGACACCCTTGAATACCTGTGATAGTCTCCTCGCCAATCCGGCTGCGATACATAACAAGCAGGCGTGGAAAGTTGATCTTAAGGAGCCAGCATGTTCCCAATGTATTTAGTGTGGACGATCGTGATTGGAATTCTGGCAGGTTGGCTTGCTGGCAAGATCATGCGCGGCAAAGGGTTTGGAATTCTTGTGGATCTGCTGCTGGGAATCGTGGGGGCTTTCCTCGGCGGTTATGTCTTCGCGTTTTTCGGTTTGGCCGCGTTCGGTTTGGTTGGACGCCTTATTGTTGCGTTGGTGGGAGCGCTACTCTTGCTGTTTCTCGTTCGTGCTTTGAAGAGGGCCTGATTGAGTCCAGCGAAACCGCGACGCCGGAACGAAGTTCTGCCCTAGAGCCCGGCGTCTTCCGCCGCCAGACGCGCGATCACAGACCAGTCTTTCTCACCATGCCCGCGCCCTACCGCCGCCTGGAAGCGATTATGAACGAGGCTGGCCATCGGCATAGGGACTCCCGCAGCGTCAGCCGCTGCCAGCACGAGCCGAACGTCCTTCAAGCCTAACGAAGCGGCAAACCCTGCAGGTTCATACACCCCCCGCGCAATGCTGGAGCCGTAGCCCTTTTGATACGGAGCAACGAAGACGGTTCCCGTCAGAATTTCGAGAAGCTTCTCGGCTTCGATACCCGACTTGCGCGCCAAGGCAAACGCTTCGCCGAATCCCTGAAGCATCGAAGAAATCAGGAAATTTCCGGCGAGCTTAATGGTGTTTGCGCGATTCGGAATATCCCCCGCAATGAATGTTTGCTGTCCGATGGCCGCAAGAATCGTCTTGCAGCGATCCAAGGCGCCCGGCGATCCAGCGGCGACAACGAAGAGTTTCGCAGCGGCCGCAGCTTCCGGCCGGCCAAAAACGGGTGCCGCGACATATTGCTGGCCTGCGTCGTGATGATCTTTTGTGAGTCTCTCGGAAAGCGCCACGCTGATCGTGCTCAGCGAAATGTGAAGCCCGTCGGCGGGCAAAGATCTAACAATTCCGCTCTCTCCATACACGATGGACTCGACTGCTTTGTCGTCGGCGAGCATCGTCATCACGATGCCTGCCTTCGCTGCTTCCCCCGGCGTTGCCGCGATCCCGGCGCCAAATTGTTTCAGGGCGTCTGCGCGGGATTTTGTGCGGTTCCAAACCGTGACGCGATGGCCCGCCTTCAGAAGATTTTGCGCGATCCCACTGCCCATGTTCCCTAAGCCAACAAAACCGATATCCATATGAATGCCTTTCGTGCGGCGCTTTCGTTAGTCGCCGCTGGCAAACACAAACGAACCAACCGGAGCTGGATGGTTTTCGCCGGTATTACGCCGCAGACGAAGCGCAGGCGCCAAACGCTCGGCCAATTGCTGGCGCGCGCGCCACAGCCTGGCCTTTAACGTGTTTTCGGAAACGCCCAGCGCGCGAGCGGCTTCGGATGTGCTGAGGCCTTGCCCTTCACGCAGTAGAAACGCCGAACGCAGAAGGGGTGAGAGTTCACCGAGGTTTTCTTCCAGCAATTCGCGCAGTTCGTGGCCAGCGCAGACCTCCTCGGGGCTTGGGCCATCGGCCGCGAAGCGCTCCTCCGGAGGAATGCTTCCTTCATCTTCCGACCAGTTTTCCAGCGATACCGCCGGGCGCGACCGGCGGCTACGAAGCCGCATCAATGCCGCATTGATCACAATGCGCGTGAGCCAGGTAGAAAACTGCGATCGCCCCTCGAAGCGAGGCAGGTTCCGGTAGGCGGCGAGCAACCCTTCCTGCAAAGCATCTTCCGCATCTTCGGGATTGCCCAGCAGCCGCAGCGCGGTCTGATATAAGGCACGATTGTGCTGAGCAAAAAGCGAATCGAGAGCCGCGGAATCACCGTGAATCGCACGGCGCAAAAGCCGCGCTTGATCCAAATTAGAAAGCGTAGACTCCATCACTGACATCGTTATCCCCCCTTGTGCACAGCCGGCCAGCCCCCAAAATTGAAATCTCCCCACTGACAGCAAAAGTCCGGACCGATTTGCTCCGCTAGCGCGTAAAAATTGTGGCGTCCACGTTCATCCCAGGCCGAAGAATGGCTTTATCGGGCGGAATGGGATCGAGAACAATCTTTACGGGGATGCGCTGCACCACTTTCACGAAATTGCCGGTGGCGTTTTCCGGTGGCAAGAGACTCAAGCGCGAGCCGGTGGCGCCGGCAACCGAGTCCACGTGCCCGGTAAACGTCTCGCCGTACATGTCCACGTGAATTTCGGCTTTTGCCCCAGGCCGAACCTTCGCCAGTTGGGTTTCCTTAAAATCCGCAGTGACCCATACGTCGTTCAGAGGCACGATCACCATTAAAGCCTGCCCGGGAGCCAGCACCTGCCCGACTT
>Ga0209420_1000075_pt1 | contig 63036 bp, 47 predicted proteins | sample BlaSpr_A8_OM1_O1_FD_187972 | JGI IMG/M metagenome (GOLD analysis project Ga0209420, IMG submission 187972) | Forest soil microbial communities from Thunder Bay, Ontario, Canada - Black Spruce, Ontario site 2_A8_OM1_O1 (SPAdes) (version 2) | ecosystem: Environmental > Terrestrial > Soil > Boreal... | reverse complement strand
GGAAGCGAAGTTCTGTTCGATGTGCGGCCCGAAATTCTGCTCGATGAACACCACGCAGATCGCCGAAGCCTACCAGGGCCTCAATCAAAAAGAGCGCGAGCAGAAATTTACGCAGCTCCTTGCGAAAGTGCAGCCGCAAACGAAGACCGCGGCGACTTCCTGATCGTCCGTGTGGGCCGCCGCGCGATGGCGTGCGGAAGGAAGCAGGCGAAAAATCCTCTCGCCGTCAGCAATCACTGCGGCGCGAAGTGTTTCTGAAATCAGTTAAGTCAGGCGCACGGTCAGAGACGGCAGAGAGATTCCCTCAATCTCGGCTCTCCAAACGTCGCCCTTGCTGGTCAGGTGGCCGGCAGTGAGCGTGCCGGAGCTGACGATTTCACCCGCGCTCAAAGGGTGGGATGGAAAGCGCCTGGCGATTGCGGCGCCAAGTTCCGCCAAGCAAAGAGCCGGACTCTTCAAAGAGTTCTTGCCTGATCCTTCTTCTACAAGTTCCCCACTTTTCGTCATCCGCACTTTAAATCGCGCTAGCTCGTCCGCGAGCGTGGCGATGAAGTCCCGCCGCACCTGTATTTTCTCGCCGATCAGCAGTGCCGCGTGAAGCCCAAAAGACGCTACGAAATCACTGGGTTGAAACTTCCATTCCGGAAACGGACAATCAATGATTTCAAATCCCAACGCCAGCCAATCCGCGGACGCGAGTGCAGCGGCGGCATCAGAGTTCTCCCCGGTAAACTGCTCATTCATGCCAAAAATGATTTCAGGTTCGATCTTCAACGAACGGGGATGCGCGACCGTCAGCGTGGCGGAGTTGGCGTCACTGTAATGCACCGTATTGTCGTACATGTGAGCCCAAACCAACGTTTCAAGCTTGAGCACCCGCCACATCGCCTTGTTCGCATAACCAACCTTGCGGCCGACAGCTCTGTGTTCAGCGGTTTCGCGGAGCTGCTTGAGCTTTGCTTCGACCTCATATGCCAGGTTGAGATCGAAACCGGGACGCGCGGAGGGACGGACGGCAACCATCTGGCCCGTCTCATACGCGGACAGCAGTTCCTGCGCCAAAGATTCGACGTCACCGAGCGCCAAAGATTCCTGCGACATAGATCGTCCCGACTTTCTCTGTTGCTCGCGAATCTAAGGCCGCGAGTCTATGGTGCCATTTGCAGTCCCGCGGAGCCCAGACGCTCGGCATTTTACCATCAGCGATTTCGATGTCACGGGAGTTCGTTCGGCAATCCGCGGCTACAACTGAGCAGGATAATAATTAGATCTCTTGTATACGGCGCATCAACACCTGGCCTTCGCGGGGCTAGCGGCTGCCAGCCCGTTCCTAATATGACAACATGACCCGCGACGGTCCCGTCCGCTCACTCAAACAATGGTAAGTTACGTGACGCTGGTTTGGGCCGTTGGATGGCTAAGAGCATGAGTCCATCCAACATGCGACTAGGATAAGGAGGAGAACGATGAAGTCGCCTACATCCGTGGCGTCGAGCGTTGCGCAGCGGCTTTTCCGTGCCAGCTTGTGCTTGCCTATGTTGTTGGCATCTCTTCTCACCTTAGGGCCAAACAGTTCCCCGGCGCGGGCGCAGAACACGATTGTTCTGGTAGGTTCGGGCTCGAGCGTACCGGCGCCTCTTTACAGCCGTTGGACGCAAGAATACGGCAAGCGTAACGCCAGCATCCAGCTGCGGTACGTTCCGATCGGCACCAGCGAGGGGATCAAGGAAATCTCTCGTGGCGCGAGCGATTTTGGCGCCGGCGAAGCTCAGCTCACGGAGAAGGAGCGTAAAGAGAGTAATTTGATCGAATTGCCGGTCGTGCTCATCGCGATAGTTCCCATCTACAATCTCCCTGACGTCCACCAGGAGCTGCGGCTCTCCGGGGAAGTTTTGGCCGACATCTTCCTTGGCAATGTTAAGATGTGGAATGCGCCGCAGATCACGAAGCTGAATCCTGACATTACGCTGCCGAGCCTCGCGATCCAGGTGATCAACCGTCCTGCGGGAAAGGGATCCAACTACGTCTTCACCGACTTCCTCTCCAAGGTGAGCTCCAAATTTCACACTCAAGTTGGCGTTACTCCTTCACCGAACTGGCCGGTTGGCCAGCCGGCGGAGCGCAGCTCCGACATGGCGGACAAGGTGAAAAGCATTCCCGGTTCCATTGGCTATGTGGAATATCAATACGCGGTGAAGTCCAACCTTTCCCAAGCGGCCGTGTCGAACTCCGCTGGTAAGTTTGTGAAGGCCTCGACGGAGAGCATTGTTGCAGCGTGCGCCGCGGTGGAAGAACCGCGCTGGAATAGCTTTTCCATCTCACTAGCTAATGCTCCTGGAGCCGATTCGTTTCCCATTGCCAGCTTCACCTGGATCTACTTGCGAACTGCACAGGCTGACTTAGTTCGTGCAGCCGGAATGGGCGACCTGCTGGATTGGATTTATACTGACGGCCAGCGATCTGCGGTCCAGGAAGGCTACTCGCCACTTCCTCCGCAGCTGCTCGCAGCCGTGAGGAAGAAAGCAAAGACCATGCAATAATCGGCAGCCTAGTTTGCATGGCCTGCAAAGACAGGCAACGTCACTTGGTGTTCCGGGATTTCATGATTTTGCTGTTTAGCCGAGACCTCTTTCTGTTTTTAGCCGCGGGAATAGCAGGAACGTTGAACGCATTAGCCGGTGGTGGCAGCTTCATATCTTTTCCAGCGCTCCTGTTCGTTCATGTACCCCCTGTACAGGCCAATGCCACCAATACGGTTGCGCTTTGGCCTGGGCTGGCTGCCAGCACGATCGCCTATATAAAGCGGCTGGACGCGCCTCTGCGCCTGATGGTGCCGTTGCTCGTGACCAGCGTTGCCGGAGGTTGGGCCGGTGCACTGCTGCTGCTTAAGACTCCGCAACAAACTTTTATGCACGTTGTTCCCTGGCTGATTCTGAGCGGTACCTTGCTCTTCACCTTCGGCAACGCCATCCGTAGAATCGGCGGCGCCAGCGCCGTCATTGATGATCTGCGCAAGATCTCGTGGCGGGCAATCGCAGTGAGTTCGTTCGTTGAGCTGTTGGTGGCGATTTACGGCGGATACTTCGGCGCGGGGATCGGATTCATCACGCTGGGAATGCTGGCGGTGCTGGGAATGCGGAATATTCATGCCATGGGCGCGATCCGGACGCTCCTTGCCGCCGCAATTAATGCCGCAGCAGTGGTCACCTTTGTCTTGGCCGGCGCGGTTTTGTGGCGGGAGTGCGCCGTGATGATCGCAGGTGCACTGCTGGGCGGGTGGTTCGGCGCGCATTACGCGCAGAAAGCCGATCCGGGCAAGGTGCGAGCCTTGGTGATCGGCGTAGGCGTCGCGATGAGCGCCTACTTTTTTCTCACGGCGCGCTAAGGGGGGCGCAATGGACGGTCAGCGCCCAAGTATTTGACTCCGAATTCGTGCCCTGCCATGATGTCGCGATGTTGGACCAAAAACCTGAAGATTGCGCGATAGCGCAGACGGATAACGCCAAATCGCAATACATGAATTACGCGCCAACTGATTTGAATCCCAAGAAGGATCTTCCCGAGGGATTCTTTGATTTCCTTTTGACCCTCCACAATCAATTTACAGGCTGGCAACAGCAGCTCGTCGCGCGACGCGCGGAGGTGTTGCAGTTGTCGCATCGCGGACATGCGCCGAATTATTTGCCGGCGTCAGAGGCAACCCGTTCCGAATGGCGGATCGAACTGCCCGACTGGTGCGCGGATCAACGCAACCAGATGACTGGTCCGGCGGACGACGCCGAGTTGACGGTAAAACTACTGAACTCCGGATCTCCCGCGGTCATGCTAGACCTGGAAGATTCCACGGCCAACACCTGGGACAACATCATGCTCGCGGTAAGAAACACCATCGCCGCTTATCAGTACGAACTCAGTTATGACGACAAGAAGCGAGGCAAGAAAGTCGCGGTGCAGCGCTCCAAAACCGTCACTTGGGTGCGCCCGCGCGGGCTGCACATTAGTCAGGGTGGAGTCATCAAAAACGAAATCATGTCCGCGTCTCTTTTCGATCTGGCCCTAATCTGGTACCAGATCGATCCGGCAGAGTTGCCGCACAACTTCTCCGTGTACATACCCAAAAGCGAGTCTGCAGAGGAAGCTTTCTGGTGGCGCGACCTGTTCCAAGCTCTTGCGAAATTCAAAGGCCTGCCTAAGGACTACATAAAGTGCATGGCGCTGGTCGAGGCTCACCCGCTGGCCTATCAGATGGAAGAGTTCCTTTTCAATCTGCGCGAGCATTGCCTGGGATTGAACCTGGGCCGCTGGGATTACATGGCGTCGCTGATTGATTTCATGATCGAGGATCCCAACTGGATTTTGCCGGACCGCAACACGATTCCGCATGATGTAGCGTTCTTTCAACACTTTCGCACGCTGATGCCGGAAATCTGTCACAAGCATGGAGTGCATGCCATCGGCGGAATGACCGCGCTTTTTCCCAGTCGCACGGACGCGCGATTAAACGAGCGGGCTCTGCAGGCCCTGAAACAAGATAAGCAGAACGAAGCCAACTGCCTGATGGATGGCGCCTGGACGGGTCACCCCGATCAGAACGAAATCGCGGTTGCCCAGTTCCCGAATCCCAATCAGATTGCAAGACGCCCGAAGCTCGCGAATTCCCAACCCGATCTGCGGCCAATCCCGAAGGGCGTCGGCGAAACGACCCTCGCTGGAACACGTGCGGCGGTGCGCACCGTGATTCGTTATCGCAATGGAGTGCTTAACGGAAAAGGTGCCAGCCTGCTCGATGGCTTCATGGAAGACCTCGCTACCGATCGCATCTATCGCTTAATAATCGCGCAGCGCGTGCGACACCAGGTTAAAGCGAGCGGCGATGATGGAGGAACGGTGGAACACACCGCCGCGTTGGTCACTCGTGTGTTTGACGAGGAGCTCGAGAAAATTCAACGCGACTTGCCGGCGGAAATCGATCGCAAAGCGGCAGGGACGCTGCCCGATGCTCGCCGCATTGCCGAGAAATTGATAGTGCAGGGGCGGCACTCGCCGATCTAGGTGCAGCACTCCTGCCTTTGAAAAGTGTAGCCGTATGTACTTCGTTTCGCAGATAGGACGTAACGCCGGCCGATTGTCCACGGACCACTCGAGAGGCGCCAGCGAATGAGTATGAAGTCGGTAGATACGCTTCTTGACGTCTTACATTTCGCCGACAGTCACACGGCCGTGATCGTGCCAGAACTTGGAATCAGCGTGACGTACGATTCCCTGCGGCGGCAGGTTTTGGCAATGGCGAATGTTTTGGCGGGCTGCGGGATTCGTCGCGGGGATACCGTGGCGATCGCGTTACCAAATGGATTGCCTGCGATCGTGAGTTTTCTGGCTGCTTCCATTGCTGGAACTGCGGCGCCTTTGAATCTGGCCTACCCGTATGAGGAATTTCATTTTTTTCTCGGGGACACAAAGGCGCGCATTTTGCTTTGCCCGCCGGTGGGCGCGGAATTCGCGCGCAGTGCGGCGGCCGACCGCAAGATCCCGGTATTCTCCGTGGAAATGAGCGAGCAGGGAATCGTGCAGCTAGACGCTGCTGCCGCGGCTACGCTGGCGGCAACCCAGCCTGGGGCTGACGACATTGCGCTGGTGCTGCACACCAGCGGAAGTACGGGAAGGCCGAAGCGTGTGCCGTTGCGGCATTTCAACTTGGCGGTTTCCTCGGCGAATATCGCGAACACGTACGCGCTTTCAGCGGAAGATGTTTCGCTATGCATCATGCCACTGTTCCACGTCCACGGGTTGGTTGCGTCGCTGCTGGCGACTTTGCTTTCCGGCGGGACCGTCGTTGTTCCCACCAAGTTCAATGCGCTTTCTTTCTGGCGCACGGTTCGGGAACATCGCGTGACATGGTATTCGGGAGTCCCCACCATGCATCAGGTGCTACTGGCGCGCGCACACCAGAAGCCCGCCGAAGCTGCATCGTTGCGGTTTATTCGTTCCTGCAGCGCTCCGCTTTCGGCAGGGCTCATTCACAAGATCGAAGGGCTCTTCGGCGTGCCTTTCGTGGAAGCTTACGGAATGACGGAAGCGGCGCACCAGATGACGTCGAATCCTTTGCCGCCGCGGCATCGCAAGGCAGGTTCGGTGGGCGTAGGCGCAGGGCTGCGCATCAGCATCATGGACAAGCAGGGCAATCAGTTGGGAACGAACCAGCGAGGCGAAGTGGCGATTCAGGGCGCCAACGTATTTCGCGGTTACGAAAATAATCCCGAAGCGAACGAACGGGCCTTCGTGAACGGATGGTTTCGCACCGGCGATGAAGGAATGCTCGACGCAGACTGCTATTTGCATCTTACCGGCAGGATCAAGGACATCATCATCCGCGGAGGCGAAAACATCGCGCCTCACGAAGTGGATGAGATTTTGCTGCGGCATCCTGCCGTGGCGGCAGCAGTAACGTTTGGCCGCGTGCATCCCACACTGGGCGAAGAAGTGGCGGCGGCTGTGGTGTTGCACGAAGGTCAGGAAGCGACCGAATCAGTGCTGATCAAGCACTGCCGCGATTTGCTGGCAGAGTACAAATGCCCCAAGAAAATTTATCTCGTAAAAAGCATTCCCACCACCGCGACGGGAAAAATTCGCCGGCGCGCGGTGGCCGCGGCGCTCGGGGATGATCAAGTATGCGATTCCTGATCGCCGGTGCCGGTGCGATCGGAGCTTACGTCGGCGCGCGCATGGCGAACGCCGGTTTCGACGTGACGCTCTTCGCGCGAGGGCCACATCTGCGCGCGATGCAGCAGAGCGGCGTGCACGTGAAAAGCGCTGAGGGCGATTTCGTCGCGCGTCCGAAGATTGCCAGCTCGTTGCAAGAAGTGGGGCCTGTGGACGTCGTCTTTCTTGGAGTGAAGGCGCACGGCCTGCCGCAACTGGCGCCGCAGTTGAGGCCTGTGCTGGGGACGGAGACCACAGTTGTCGGCACGCAAAATGGAATCCCTTGGTGGTACTTCCAGGGTTTCGGCGGCGAGTGGGAAGGATTGCGCTTGGAGCGCGTGGATCCCGGAGGAGTGATTTCCTCGGCCATCGAAGCGCGCCGGGTGCTCGGTTCCATCGTTTATTTCTCCACCGAAATTACCTCGCCCGGAGTGGTTCAGCACATCGAGGGCAACCGCATTTCTCTGGGCGAACCGGACGGTTCGCGCTCTGATCGCAGCCGAAAAATTGCCGAGGCGCTCATCGCTTCCGGATTACGCTGCCCGATCACCGCGCGTATCCGACACGAGATTTGGGTGAAGGTTTTGGGTAATGCTTCCTTGAATCCGGTGAGCGCGCTGACTCGTGCGACGCTGGTTCAGATGGTGCGTGATCCGGGAGTTTCTACGTTGATCCGCAACATCATGCAGGAAGTGGAGGCGGTTTCCCACAAGTTGGGCATGCAGTTACCTGTTTCCATCGACCAGCGAATGGCGGGTGCAGAAAAAGTCGGAGAGCATAAGACCTCCATGCTGCAAGATCTTGAAGCGGGCCGGCCAATGGAACTGGAAGCGTTGCTTGGCGCGGTCGTGGAGTTGGGCGAGCGTGTGGGGCTCGCGATGCCATACGCGCGAACGGTGTACAGCTGCGCGAAGTTATTAGGGCAGAGCGTGCCCCCCCCTCCGTCGAAGTGAGCCGTCCATGAGACCAACTCGTACTGCGGCCACGATTGTTACGGCCCTAGATCAAAGCGAACTCGTGGCGAGTTTCGGGGTCGGGTGCCCGCACCAGCGGCTGGTAGCAAGAGCCGGTTGGCCTAACGCTTTGCTGCTCGGCCGAAGCAGAGCACGAGGTGCGAAGGAAACGTCGATTTAGCCCCTGGCAAGGCACGTTGCATTTTTTGATTGGAGCAACCAAAATGTTTGCTTCAGGGTTGACAGGGGGCGTATACTTTGTGCGCTAACTGGTCCGCTTCTCAGACCACTTGCTTATGCCAGCACCCGCCAAATCCGACTTCGAAGTTGTCCGGCGAAACAAAGTCTACGAAGAAGTCGCCAAGCAGATCGAACGTTTAATTGTGAAGAAACTGAAACCCGGCGACAAGCTGCCCTCGGAACGCGAACTTGCGGAGAAGCTGCAAGTAAGTCGCAGCTCCATTCGAGACGCGATTCGGGGCTTGGAACTGATGGGCTTGGTGGATCCTCGTCAAGGCGCCGGGACCATCGTTTGCGATCGATCGGGCGGTTCACCCATTGATCCTTTTGGCAGCGCTCTAAAGCGCCGGCAGGAATTGGTGACCGAGCTTCTGGATTTTCGCAAGATGCTGGAGCCTCCGCTGGCAGCGCGCGCGGCTTCGCATGCTTCGGGTGAAGAAATCGCCGAGATGGAAGAGATTCTGCAGCGGCAAGAGGAAAAGCAAGGTCGGGGAGAGGCCGCTATCACCGAAGATGCGGAATTCCACTACAGCATCGCGCTCGCTTCGGGCAACACCGTGGTCTTGAAGGTGATTGACACTTTGATGGACCTGCTGCGCGACACGCGACAACGATCTTTACAGGTGGATGGGCGCTCGGAAAAATCGCTGGCGGGCCACCGGCGGATTCTGGCAGCTATCAAGCGCCACGATACGGAAGCGGCCAACTCGGCCATGCGGCGGCACATTGAAGACGTCGAAGAGATTGTGCTGAAAAAACTTTAGAAGCAGGGACGGTTTCAACTTGCGCGTGCAATTCGCGATTGAAAATTCCGGCTCGGGAATTTTTCGAGGAACTCTCCGCCCCGGATTCGCCCGCGATATCTTTTGCTGCAATTTGCAGGTCAGGCTGTGACGGAAATCGCCAACTCATCTCTTACGGGGACGCTTACACTGCGGGTGGCGGAAGCGCGTGTGGAAGACGTGGGTCACGCGATCGCGCGTTTGGCTCCGGGCGATTTGCGGCGGATGGGCGGACGCGTCGGAGACGTGTTGAAAATTACGGGCGGCATGGTGGGCGTGGGGCGCGCCGAGCTTTCCGACGACGGATTCGAAGGGATGGTTCAGATTGACGGCACTTGCCGCAGCAATTGCAGCGCGGGATTGCAGGAGCAAGTGACGGTGACGCCGATCGAGCATCAGCAGGCCGTGGCCGTGCGCTTGTCTCCGTTGTGGGTGGGAGCTGCGCCGGCTACGATTGCGCCCGAGCGGATGCTAGAAGATCTCGAGGGTGTGCCGGTGCTTGCGGGCGGCGTAGTGCGCGTGCCGACCTTCGCGAAGGCCGTGAATTTTCAGGTGGTGCGCACGATTCCTTCGGGACCCGTGGTGATTGGGAAGCGCACGGACATTCGCGTGGTGGAAGGCGAGCAAACCGCGTCGCGCGCTCCGGCGGTTTCGTACGAAGATATCGGCGGGTTGGAACGTGAAGTCGCACGCGTGCGCGAAATTGTGGAGTTGCCGCTGAAGTACTCGCGCGTTTTCGAGCAGTTGGGGATTCTGGCGCCGAAGGGTGTGCTGCTTTATGGGCCGCCGGGGACGGGAAAGACTTTGCTGGCACGCGCTGTGGCGGCTGAGAGCCGCGTGCACTTTATTCACCTGAACGGCCCGGAGATCATGCGGAAATTTTACGGCGAGAGCGAGGCCAAGCTCCGCGAAGTTTTTGAGGAAGCGGCGCGGCATGCGCCTTCGATTCTTTTTATTGACGAGATTGATGCCGTCGCTCCCAAGCGCGCGGAAGTTTCCGGCGAAGTGGAGAAGCGTGTGGTGGCGCAGCTGCTGAGTTTGATGGATGGGTTTGTGGCGCGCGGGCAGGTGATCGTTATTGGCGCGACAAACATTCCGGAACTGCTGGATCCGGCGTTGCGGCGGCCGGGGCGATTCGATCGCGAAATTGAAATTGGGGTGCCGAATACGCAGGCGCGTTTGCAGATTTTGAAAATTCATACGCGTGCTATGCCGCTGGCGCCTAATGTGGATCTGAAGGAGATTGCCGAACATTCGCACGGTTTTGTCGGTGCCGATTTGGAAGCGTTGGGCCAGGAAGTGGGCATGATCGCTTTGCGCGGGTTTCTTGCTTCGTTTCCGCTGGAGACGGACGGCGCGATCTCTGCCGAACTGGCGAAGTTGCAAGTGACGCGCGAGGATTTTCTTGCTGGGTTGAAGGAAGTGGAGCCCAGCGCGACGCGCGAATTCTTCATCGAGAGAAGCACTTCGACTTTTGCGGCTCTGGGCGGGTTGAACGAGCAGAAACGGTTGCTGGATGCGGTGATCGAGCATTCGCAGATGCACGACGAGATTTACGATCAGGTGGGGTTGATGCCGCCGCGCGGCATTCTGCTGGCGGGGCCGACGGGCACGGGGAAGACGGCGATGGCGCGAGCGCTGTCCGGTGAAAAGCAGGTGCCGCTGATCGCGATTGATGGGCCGCAGCTTTATTCGAAGTGGCTGGGCGAATCGGAGAGAGCGCTGCGCGAGGTATTCAAGAAGGCCAGAAGGGCGGCGCCTTGCATTTTGTTTTTCGACACGATTGATGCGCTGGCGCCGCGGTTTGGCACCGAGCAGTTCGGCACCGATGTGCACCGCAGGATTGTGAGCCAGCTGCTGCGTGAGATTGATAATTTGCGCGACGCGAAAGGCGTGATTTTGCTGGCGGCGACGAATCGGCTGGAGCGGATCGAGCCGGCTCTGTTGCGCAGTGGGCGCTTCGACTATAAGATTCCGTTCGCAAAACCGGATGCAGCGGACCGCGCGGCGATCATGCGGCTTTGTTGCGCGCGCGTGCCGCTGTCCCCTGATGTGGATTTCGAGGACTTTGCGGAGCGCACGGAAGGGCTGACGGGCGCGGATATCGAAAGCATCTGCAAGAAGGCGACGCTGCTGGCGATTGCGGAATTTCAGAGTGGCCGACGCGCGGCGCCTTTTGTGGTGTTGCGTGGCGATTTTCTGGCCGTGTTGGAATCCGATCGGAGTGGCGCCGATCCTTTGAAGCCAAAGGGGAAGTCGAGCAAAGGCGTGGGGGATTTGTGTCCCGACGCATCCACTGAATAGCGAGGCTGATCATGGCGTACACGGAACTCACGGTTTGGACGCGCGGCATCATTATGGACAAAGAGGGGCGCGACATCGTCAATTCGATCTCCGCTTCCGCGCGTCTGGAAGGCAAGTACGCGCAGGCCATGGAAAATTACGTGGACAATCCTGATCGCACCAATTGCCCTACGCGCAAATACTGCCGCGTCAGCGACACGGTGATCGAGAACGAACTCACTTACGAAAACGAGAAGCCCAACATTATCGTGCTGGTGGAAGGAACGATGGTCAAGGGCTGGGATTACATGCGCGGGATGCCTCCGGGCGGCACGCTGGTGATTAATACGCACTACACGCCGGAGTACATTTTGCGATTTGTGCCTGGCGCGGAGCGCCTCGCGCAACTTGTGTGCGTGGATGCGGCGAAGATTGCGGATCACAAATGGCTCTACTATCGCCTCGGAGAATTGGGCTTGGACCGGCTTTCGACGGAAGGCGCGGCCGAGCGCAACAAATCGATCGCACCGGATATCGCCGCTCCGCTGATTGCGGCGGTGGTGAAGACGACGGGTATCGTGAAAATGGCAACGATTGAACCGATGATTGCGAACAAGCACGCGTTCAAGTTGGCGCTGGAAGAATTGCACATCATGCCGCTGAAACCAGTAGCGGCGTAGGAAAAGGACACATGTCAACCAAAGGCACAAAAATTCCCGAGCGGCTGATGATTCCGTTCGCCGGCATCACACCCGCGCCGACGCAGGAGAAAGGGCAGGATCTATTTCCCACGGGGAACTGGCGTTCGATCCGGCCGGTGTATCGCGACAAATTGCCGCCTTGCAACAACGCTTGCGGCACGAACGAAAAGATCCAGGGTTATCTCGATCTGGTGAAGCGCGGCAAGTATCTGGACGCCTACGCGCTGATTAAGGAAGACATGCCGTTCCCGTCGGTGACGGGGCGCGTGTGCTATCACCCGTGCGAGCAGGCTTGTAATCGCGGAAAATACGATGAGGCGATTTCGATTCGCGCGGTCGAACGGTTTCTCGGCGATCTAGGCCAGGCGCTCACGCGCGACGTGGTGAAGCCTGGGACGCCGAACGGCAAGAAAGTGGCTGTCGTCGGCTCGGGCCCGGCGGGGCACAGCGCGGCGTACCAGTTGGCGCGGCTGGGCTATAAAGTGACGATCCTAGAAAAATCGCCCAAAGCCGGCGGACTGAATCGCGGCGGAATTCCGGATTGGGTGTTGCCGCAGAACATTTTGGATCGCGAGATCGAGCGACTGGTGGAGCTTGGTATAACGATCAAGACGAATGTGGAAGTGGGAAAAGATGTGACTTGGGAGCAATTGAAAAAGGATTATGACGCCTGCGTCTTGGCGGTCGGCTTAACCGAGCCCAACAGCGCGCGAGCCGAAGGCGAGAACAAAGAGGGGGTGCATTTTGGCTTGCCGTTCTTGCGCGACATCGGCATGGGCGCTTCGAAGGTGAAGCTGGGCGCGCGCGTCGCAGTGATCGGCGGCGGAAACACCGCGATTGATTGCGCCCGCGAAGCGCTGCGGCAAGGCGCCGTGGAAGTCACGATGATCACGGTGGAAGGCAACCCGCAGGAAATGCCGGCATCCCCGGAAGACTTGCACGACATGAAGGAAGAAGGCGTGGAGCTGATGCACGGGAAGGCGGTGACGGCCGTCCTGGGCAACGGAAAGGTCGAGGCTTTGCAGTTGCATCCTGCGAAGTTTGCCGGCGCCATCAATGCGTCGCCGATCAACATTGATCGCGAAGCTGCCGCGGAGAAATTTGCGGTGGACAATGTAATCATCGCGGTGGGGCAGCGGCCATCGCTGGCGTGGTTGCCGCAGGAGTTCAAGACCGAGCGCGGCACGATCAAGATCGACCGCTTCGGACGATTGGGCGACACCAACTTTTTTGCCGCGGGCGATATCGTGCAGCTCGGTTCGGGGCAGCCGCTGATGGTGGTGAATGCGGTGGGCGACGGGAAGCGCGTGGCTTTTAATCTGGACAAGGTGATGCGCGGAGTGGCGCTGGAGCCCCGCACAATTCCGGTGGACGTGATTTTCGATTTGAACCGCATGAACATGACGTATTTTCCGCATTTCCCGCGCGTGCCGCAGACATTGCTGCCGCCGAAATCGCGGCGCACGACGCAGCAAGAAGTGATTCAGCCGTTCACGGAAGAGCAGGCAGTGGAGGAGGCTGGGCGCTGCTTCAGTTGCGGCACCTGCAACGCTTGCGACAACTGTTACCTGGTTTGTCCCGAGCCGTGCATTGTGCGTGATGTGCGTTCGAACGGGCTGTACAAGATTCTGGTGGATTACTGCAAGGGTTGCCGCGTGTGCATCGAGGAATGTCCGACGGGCTGTTTAGAAGGCGTGCCGGAGCTGGACTTTGATTCCGGTGTGGTGCGCATGGATACGGCGTTCGCGGTTTCGCCGGGTTTGCACGGCAGGCAGGCGGAAGAGCTGAAGAATCTGGGCGAGCGCGCGCCAAAGAACATCTAGGGAATATTCAGGGAACATTCGGGATTGGAGCGAAAGATGGCCACGGCTACGGAAGTAAAAAAGAGAACGGTGCGGATTAATGGCTGCGTCGCTTCGGCGCAGGCGGCGAAGTATGCCGATGTGGATGTGATTGCGGCGTACCCGATCCGACCTTATACCGCGACGATGATGGCGCTGGCGCAGATGGTGGCCAATGGAGAGCTCGACGCGGAATATATTGTGGCCGATAGCGAGCACTCGCAATTGAGTATCTCGCACGGCGCTTCCTCGAGCGGGGCACGCGTGTTCACCGGCAGCTCGGGCGTGGGCGTGCAGTTCGCGTACGAACTTTATTCGCCGATCTCCGGCAGCCGTATGCCGGTGCAAATGATGATCGCCGACCGCACGCTCGATCCTCCGGGGGATTTCGGCTCCGAGCACACGGATGCGCTCTCAACGCGCGACATGGGCTGGCTGATGGGCTGGGCGTGCGACGCGCAGGAAGCATTCGACAATCACCTGATGGCGTATCGCATCGGCGAAGATCCGCGGGTGCTGTTGCCGCAGATGGTTTGCCAGGATGGATTTTTCGTTTCGCACATCACCAGCGACGTCGAGTTGCCCGATTCCGGCCAGGTGAAGGAATTCCTACCGCCATATAAGCATCCTTACCCGCTCGATCCGCGGCATCCGGTTTCGCACGGTCCGCAGATCATGCCGGAACAGGGGCCGCCGCTGCAGTTGGAGCGGGCGCGCGCGATGGAAGGTGCGGTGGCAGTGATCGAGGAAGTGCACGACCAGTTCGCGAAAATTTTTGGGCGGCGCTACGATCCCTGGGTCGAAGAATATATGACCGATGACGCGGACGTAGTGTTCTTCTTGCAGGGCGGGCACGCGGTGACGGCACGATTTGCGATTCAGCACATGCGCGACAATGGATTGAAGGTGGGGATGGTGCGGCTGCGCACGATCCGGCCGTATCCGACGGAGCGCGTGAACGAGGTGCTCAGTAAATTTAAAGTGGTGGGCGTGATTGAGACGAACATGGGCCTGGGCAGCGTGAGCAGCGGCGGCGTGCTGTACGGCGAGGTTTGCGCGGCTCTGTACGAAAGCCAGCACAAGCCGCTGGTGCTTTCGTTCATGGCGGGAATGGGCGGCGAGGCGATCGTGCTGAACGAATTTTACTGGATGGCGAAGAAAATGACGGAAGCGCAGAAACGCGGGAAGATTGAAAAGCGCACGCACTGGGTGGGATTCGAAGAGTAGAAATTATTTTGAGTGTTGGGCTTACGAGCTCTTACAACGACTGGTGGAGCGCGGACTGCGTGCTCTGCCGCGGGAGAAACCGATATGCCAGGAATTGAAGTAGAGCGCCAGGTACTGCCGATTCTGGGAAGCCCGAATCAAGGGGCACGTTTTTATAACCCCGACTTGCCGGCGAGCGAGCCGTTCGTGCCAGGGCACCGCACCTGCGCGGGTTGCGGGCCGTCTATCCAGTACCGGATCACGAGCAAAGCGGCCGGAGACAATACGATTCTGGTGGGACCGACGGGCTGCATGTATGTGGCGAACAGTTCGTATTTGTGCACGCCGTACAATGTGCCGTGGGCGCACACGCAGATTGGCAGTGCGGGCAGCTTCACTGCGGGAGTGGCCGCGGCCTATGAAGCGATGATTCGCAAGGGCAAGTGGAAAGGCGCGTTTCCGAATATCATTTGCGAAGCGGGCGACGGCAGCGCTTCAGACATCGGGCTGGCTTCGATTTCCGGCGCGCTGTATCGCAATCACGACTGCTTGATCATTTGTTACGACAACGAGCAGTATGCGAACACCGGGATTCAGGCTTCTTCGCGGACGCCTTATGGCGGGATGACGACGTTCACACCTCCGGGGCCGGTGGTTCCGGAAGCGAAGACACTTTTTCCGAAGGATCTGGCGCGCATGATGGCCGCCGGGCACCCGCACTGTTATGTGGCGACGGCCAGCGTGGGATATCCGATTGACCTGATGAACAAAGTGCGCAAGGGACTGAACCACAAGGGCGCTGCTTACCTGATGATTTACACTCCGTGCCAGAAAGGTTTCGTGTACGAAACCCCGCGCTCGATTGATTTGGGCCGGCTGGTCGTGGAATGCGGGTTGTACCCGATCTGGGAGTGGAACCCGGAGAAGCGCGAGTACGATTATAGTTTCCGCCCGCAGAACATGCGGCCGGTTTCGGAGTATTTGAAATTGCAAGGACGCTTCGGGCATTTGCACGCCGAGCACATCGCCAAATTGCAGAATTTTGCGAACCAGCAATGGAAAATGATGGGCATCGAGTTGCCGGAGGCGTTGATTCAGGCAGCGGACGCGAAAAACCTGGTGAATATGGCGACGGCGTCGGCGGCCGAGGCGGTGGCGCAAACCCTATGAGCACCGACACGAATCTACCGACAGCCGCACCTGAGGCGCAGGAAAGCTACGTCGTCAGCGAAGGAAAAAAGCGCGGTTCGACGCGCGAGGTACGGACCGAAGCGGCTTACGACCGCTACTACACCGTGCTGCGCGTACATGCGGGCGACGCAATCCTTACGGACAACTGGCACACGAATGAGGTGCTGAACCACGCGCGCAACAACTTCGAAGGAGTCACCTTCGCGATGCGCACGCTGGAAGCCTGGGGTGCGATGTTTGAAAACGATCGTCGCGCATATTACACAGCGGGCGGGCGCATCTGGGTGATGGATCTGGAGCCCTGCGAAGGCAAGAAGAAACGGCTGCCCGGCACCGGCGCCGTCAAGTAGCGGACGCTTGCAGCGCATCCTGCTCATAGACGACACGCCGGAAATTGCCGAGCTTCTGACCTTTGCGCTGCGCGACGCAGGCTTCCAGGTGTTTGCTGAAGGATACAACGTCGGCGTCAATGAGCTGATTGTTGCGCAGCAAGCAGCGGCGCTGGTGCTGGATTGTACTTCGTATGAAATGAGCGAGGCGCTGTTCGACGCCGTGCGCCACCATCCGGGTCACGAAAACTTTCCCATTGTCATCATCAGCGACACGCCGGACGTAGCGGTGGCGAGCTTGCGTTCGCGGAACGCCCGACGGGTCCTGTTGGTCCCGAAACCATTCACCGGATCGCAGGTTGCGCAAGCGCTGCGGCAACTGCTGGAATAGACATGGCATTGTGGAGCATGGACGAATGGCAATACCTCGAACGGGAGGTCGTCACTGACCCGAGGGGCCGGCAATGGACGGTGGCGCTGATGGACGTGTTGGGACAGCAAGGGGATCCCGACATGCCGAACAAGTTGCTGGAGCTGCAGTATTCGTCGGGACGCTATTTCACGCTGATCTATTCGGGTAGTGGACAGCTGCAGCGGGAGCGCGGCTACGCTACTTTGGTTGAGGCGACGGACGCGTACGGAGATCTGCTGGTGGCGGTGATTGATGGAAGCGTGAATCCGTCGCAGCCGACGTTCCGGCAAGACCTGGAAGATTGACGGTGCGACGGGAGCGTCAGCGGGCGATTCGAGCAGGGCGGGTTGCGGTAACCTCGTCTGTGGCTCGTGAGAGATGAAGCGAGCTTGCGCCCGACCCCTGATCTGCCCCCGAGAGTTGGAACCAGCGCGCTAGCAACCGAGCGGAGAAGTTAGTCGGGCGTAAGCCCGAGATATTCCCCGTGGCCTTCGAGGATCGAGGCCAGATTAGACATGAGAAATAGATCGACGATTTTCTGATTCGCTTTGACGAGTTTCAGCTCGCAGTTCGCCTTCTTCGCGGTTACCCACAATCCCACGATCGTTCCCAGCCCGGAGCTGTCCAGAAAACTTACATTCGTAAGATCCATCACGATACGTTTGGCACCAGGAACCAGAGGACGAACGGTCGTCTTGAGGAGTTCCGCTGTAGAGGAGGTGATTCGACCTGTGCAACGAACGGTTGTTTCCACCGCCGTCTTTTCGACATCTAGCTTCAATTGCGGGGAAGGAACAGCGCCGGTTAGAGACATAATGTGCCTCCTATGAATCGCCACGGCTCGACGCGGAAATACAATGGCGGCGAGTCTAACACAAAAGCTCGAGTCCCCTCGGGATTTTCGATTTCACTTTTGCTTTAGCTTCTCCTTAGACGCGTTAAATAGGAGACTGACGTTTCTTTCGCACCTGTTTCGCGTGGGTTCTCGCTATTGACCTTGGTATACGCGGACCAGGCTGGTGTCCCCCGAAAACGAGATCATGTCGGTCGTACCATCCCATCTCTCAACGATCTAGCGACACATCGTCGCCCATCGTCGCCGCCACTTAATTCGTACGTTTTCATTCCTTTCATTCCTAAGGACAATTTTGCCAAAGAGGCTTTGCAGCTGCGTGAACTCTGCCAGGCAATCGCAAAACACAATAGCTTGCAGAATATTGCCGGCTCTTGGCTATAATATCGATCGCGTGCGTTCCCGCGAAGCGCGTGGTTCCTTCTGGAACGCGATTGGTGCTCAATGTCGGGGAGGCCAATTTTGCTGGATGTTTTTCTCCCAATCATGGGTGTTGTATTTTTTTCGGTCGGAGCCATCGTCTTAGGAAACCTACTCGAGCGACGACGGTGCAGAGCTCTAAAACAAGAAGCTCGACAGCTTGGGTTCTCTTTTGTGAGCGTCGCGAAGCTTTCTGATGGTTCCGCTATCGGCGAACTTACAGTTTTGCTGGGGGAGAGTTCTTCCCCTGCGGTCGCGAATCTCCAGGTAAGCGATGAAAGAATTGTGCTCAAAAAATATTTATACTCCGCAAAGCTGCGGAACATGGGCTAGTTTGGGGTCCCTACCGACCAGGATCCAAATCTCTCATCACGACATGAAGCACTTGGCCGGTCTGTCGAGCATCGCGCTCGGAAACCGTCGCCCGCCGGGCGCTATCGACGTTGGCAATGTCGTGATCTCGATACGCCCGCGCGACTGCTGGCAGCCGGGCGCATCCGCCACGAATGAGCCCTGCGCTCTCCGCAACGGCAAGGCGCGTCTCGAAAGCCCAATCGGCAATCTTTCCCACGGGCGCGCCCGAGGTAGCCAGCGCGGGCAGGCCTTTGAATTCCAGTGCGTCGGTCACGATGGTTTCCAGTATTCCGCAAGAGGTGCGCAGCGCCAGGTCGTAATTGCCTTGTTCGATGGCGCGCCGGCTATCTATGTAGGCCTGCTCGACAATAGGCCTCAGCTCCAGGCTGTGGACGAACTCGAACCGCCGGGGTGGTGGCGCCGCCGATGATCCGGATGAAGATGAAGCCGAGGATCCGGAATCGTCCCGGCCTTCGTTCATTCCGGCAAGTGACGCAACGGCTTGCTCCAGGACACCGATCGTTCGCTTCACGAGCTCGGCAGGCGACACTGCTGTCACCGCATTGCCGCTCGCTGAGCGAATCAGGAAAGCTTCGCTAAACGCTCGGGCCAGCCAATGAGCTTTGCTGCCTCCGGACAATTGGTTGATGGTGACGCCGCACTCTTCTTGCCAGGTGCGAGTGGCCGCCATCGTTGCCGGATTCGAGGGATCACTCGCCAAGGTGCGGAGAACCTGATGCCCGCGTCGGATTAAGCCGTCGAGGTGAGCCAGATAAGTGTGCAGTTGCGCACGCAGATTTTCATCCATCGGCATCGCTCAGGTCTCAAGTTCGATTACTTGCGGTCCCATTGCCCAGTGTTATGGAAGGCTTGACAGTCGCGAAACAGCGTGTTATGGGTGTTGCGCAAGTGGTTCGGTTAACGGACCAGTATAGCAAAGTTCGCAAAGCTAGGGGATCCTCGAGTTCGGGTCCGCACAGCTCATCGGGTACAACTCGGCGGAACCAAGTCGTTCCGGCAGGGCGTTGTTAACGTACAACGCGCCGTCTACGGAGGCAGCCTATGGTTGGATCTCCAGCCGCTCTTATTCATCCCTCGCGTATTCCCAACCGTTGGGCCCAGTTGATAGCTGGGATCGTTGCGATGATGGCGATCGCGAACCTGCAGTACGCATGGACTCTGTTCACCAAACCTATACAAGCCCATCTGCATGTCTCGCTGGTCGCTGTGCAATGGACCTTCACTTTGTTCGTGGCTCTGGAAACCTGGCTTGTACCGTTTGAAGGATATCTGGTCGATCGAATCGGACCTCGATTCATGCTGGGTATTGGCGCGATCCTGGTGGGACTGGGTTGGGTGGGATCGGGCCGTGCGGAGACCATCAACAGCCTTTACTTTTGGTACGGCGTAGGCGGTATTGGTGCTGGAATCGTATACGGAGGCGCAATTGGCAACGCCCTGAAATGGTTCCCCGACCACCGCGGTTTATGCGTGGGGCTAACTGCCGGAGCTTTCGGCATAGGCACCGCGACGACGATTTCTCCGGTTGCCGCGATGCTCAAAGCCTCTGGCTACCAACACACGTTCATAGTCTGGGGAGTTATCCAGGGTGTGGTTGTCCTGGCTGCTTCACTCTTCTTAGCTAGGCCACCGGCCGGATGGACGCCGCGGAATTGGAAGCAGAAAGAAGCGAAGATCAAAGCAAAGGTGAATACTTCGGCTGTAGACATGACACCGTGGGAGATGCTACGCCAGCCGTCTTTCTATTTGATCTATGTGATGATGACCATGCTAGCGTTCGGCGGTTTGGTGGTTACGGCCCAACTGAACCCCATGGCGTCCTCGTACCACGTGGATAATGTCATCGTGGTTTTCGGTATGACCGCCTTGGTGCTGGCCATCACCGTCGATCGGATCCTGAACGGGTTAACGCGCCCCTTCTGGGGATGGGTTTCGGACCATATTGGCCGGGAGAATGCCATCTTCATCGCGTTTGTGCTGGAGGCAATCGCGGTGTACGCGTTGCTCCAACTGATCAATCATCCTGTGTGGTTCGTAGTGCTGTCGGGACTTTGTTTCTTCGCCTGGGGCAATATTTTCTCGCTATTCCCTTCCATTACCGGCGACTTGTACGGAAACAAATGGGCAACCACCAATTACGGGATCGTGTACACCGCCAAGGGTGTTGCCGCCGCCTTTGCCGGGCCCGGTGCTGCTTGGCTGTTTGCAAGAACCGGCTCCTGGACAAAGGTCTTCTGGGCCATGATTGTGTGCGACCTGCTGGCCGCATTCATGGCCTTGCTTTGGCTGAAGCCTCTGGCGGCCCGCGCCGTCAAAAATGAGCAAAGTGCTGCGATCGTCGACACGGCGACAGCGGTAAAAGCGCGGGGCATCGGCGCAGTGTGACCTGATTTTCCCGCTCCCGGAATTTCTGGGCAAAATCGCTAGCGACGATTAAACGTGCGCGTGGTTTGGCGAATATTTGAACCAAGCGGGGGGAGAGTGGCCGCGCGTTTCCACGGCGAGTGGAATCAGAAGCATCCCTAGATCAAAAAGCAACGGAAGTCATTGCGACGGGAGTGCCGAGCGAGCCGAAATGGCGCATGCCCGCTCCTACCATGCATGCGATTGCCGCGCCGCCAAATCGGGCGAATGATGTGGCAAAGGCAAAAGCGCTGGCGCGGCACTCGGTGGGGTACTGCTCGGGCAACTAGAGAGCATAGACGGCGAAGTTGGCGCCACCCAAGCCTAGAAAGAAGAGGCAAACGAAAAACCAGGGAGGCGCGGCTGGCCCGAGATAGAAAACCTTGCCCAATGTGAGCGCAATACACACCATCATCAAAACGAAAAAAATAGCGAGCCCACTACGCTTTCAACCAGTTCGGCGAGCCGGGGCATCGCCAGGCAGCCGAGAATCGTCGCGAAGGAAACCAGCAGCAGCGTTTCGTCGCATGAAGATTCCTACGCAGTCGTTGAACGGAAGGGAGAATCGAGCATGGGAACTTCCAGTCCTACACCATCTTCCCCGGCATCCTCCAAGAACATCCCGCAATCGGGCAGGAAACCCTTCTACCGGACTTTGTGGGGCCAAGTTTTGCTGGCCATTATCATCGCGATCATACTCGGCTACCTTCGGCCGCACGCCGCAGTCGCCATGAAACCGCTAGGCGACGCTTTCATCCGGCTGATTAGCATGGTTATCACGCTCGTAATTTTTTGCACCGTCGTTACGGGCATAGCCAACATGCAGGATATGAAAAAGATCGGCCGGGTCGGCGGTAAGGCGCTTTTGTACTTCGAGATCGTATCCACGCTGGCCTTGCTGGTCGGCATGGCGGTCGGCAATGTGGTGCATACCGGCGCAGGCCTCAACGTGGACCCTACAACGCTGGATGCCAAGGCCGTGGCAAATTACGCCGGCGCGGCCAAAGCGCAAAGCGTTACCGATTTTATCATGCACATAATCCCTGCCACTGTGGTGGACGCATTCGCCAAGGGAGATATTTTGCAGGTGGTGCTGGTCTCCGTTTTGTTCGGCTTCGCCTTGTCAGCGATGGGAAGCCGCAGCAAACCGCTGCTCGATTTCCTGGAATCCCTCATGCGTGGCGTTTTTGGCGTAATCAATATCATTATGAGATTCGCTCCGATTGGCGCCTTCGGCGCGATGGCTTTCACTATCGGTGCTTACGGAATTTCCTCGCTTGGTCCGCTCATCAAGTTGGTCGTCACGTTCTGGGTCACCTGCATCTTGTTCGTCATAATCGTGATGGGGGCCATCGCTCGGCTCGCGGGATTCAGCATCATTAAGTATTTGCTGTATATAAAAGAGGAAATCATCCTCACGCTGGCAATCAGTTCCTCGGAACCTGCGCTGCCGACACTGATGGAGAAGATGGAGCAACTGGGATGTTCCAAGGCCTTGGTGGGACTGGTGGTGCCGACCGGTTACACGTTTAATACCGATGGCAGCAGTCTTTACATAACGCTGGCGGCGCTGTTCGTCGCCGAGGCTACCGGCACGCATTTGACGCTGGGGCAACAGCTCACGCTTTTCGCCGTGGCGGTTTTGACGTCGAAGGGCGCGTCTGGCGTCCAGGGGGCTGGATTTATCGCGCTGGTAGGTACGTTGATGGTGATCCCCACAATTCCGGTGGCTGCGATGGGTTTAATTCTAGGAATAGACCGCTTCATGAGCATGTTCCGCGCGACGGTGAATATGCTGGGCAACGGTGTAGCCACTTTGGTGGTGGCGCGCTGGGAACACGAACTCGACCCGGCGCTGTTGCGGCGGAATTTGTCGTCGCCGGACGCGTGGCGCCAGCAGGCAGCCGTCGCTGCTGAAATTCCAGGTGCTCCGGAGTAGCACGCGGCGCTGTTCAACAACCGAGGCGATAGCCTGCAACGTGGACGGACACAAGTAGCCAGGAGTCGCGGCAACCTCGCCGGCTCACCATGAGACCACGACGAGCCGGCGGCTTAGCCAGCCACTGATGAACAGCGCTATCGCCGCTGAAGTTAGCCTCCTACTGGCATTGCGCTACGGAATTCTCTTCCGACTCCGAACTGCAAAGCGGCAAGCGGAAGGTCTCGTAGTGCTTGATGACCCACAGTCCTTCACTGTTCGTTATGTAGATCAATTTCCGTCCCTCTTCGGAATACACGCTGGTGACACCCTCAAACTTCTTGGCCGTATGCGGGTTTTTCGGATCGCTCACATCCACCAAGCGAATCGTCTGCGTCGGAACGCTCGCTTGTCCCGACTGGTCGGATTGCACAGCGATGGCGACACCCGCGCCCACGTCAGTCAATTTGCCTTCTGATACTGCGCGATCCACGATTCGCGGATTATTCGGATCGGTCACATCCACCACCGTGAAATGCACATTCTGCTGCAGGTAGAGGTATTGCTTTCCGTTCTCTTGTTGCAAAAAAATCTGCCGCACCGCTGATCCCGGCACCGGCAGGTGTGCCACTACACTGATCTTCTCTTTTGACCCATTGTTGGAGTTGTTCTGCGGTGCTGCGTGGGTAGAATTAGAAAACAAAAAGACCGCCATCAGCACCAATACGATGCTGGTGCAGATTCGTGAACTCATCTTGTGATGCATGTGGACAATTTCCTCCGTTCGAAGCAGTCTCGCTCCAACCGGAATTTCCGTTTCTGCCCGCCTGCTAACCGGAAAAATGCACCCAACTACCTAGGAAGCGGAATTTCCGATTTGGGACCGTCGCAGGCGAATCCTACCTCTGTCCCGCCCCGGACACAACGAATTTGCCAACGAAGCAGGTCTGCGAGGAAATGAAGATGTTCGTACCTACAGGATTCGCTCCGCAGGCGGGCGTCGAGCACCAACACCTTTCTGCCGGATCCAGTCGCTTATGCGCCACAGCGAACACCAAAAGTTACGGAACACAGTTCTGCTGGAATGGCAGCCAGCTGATCGAAATCACAATAGGCAGCTGGAGGAGACGGCTGGCAAAGCTCTTTGAGCTAGCGACAGTCACTGGTGGTCATCCTTATAAGTTCTGCGACACATTCGCAGTTGAACCCCTACTGTCCGCTGTACCGATGGAACGCGTCTCGATCTTGTTTTGACACCAGAGCGTGCGAATCACAGAGAAGCACTACGCTCCGTGGGTGCGATCGCGACCAGAACCTGAACCGAAAGATTTGCGTAGAAGGGTTTTCTGCGCGGCGCGGGAGGCGCAACTACGGTGGGCGCTGGCAGTGGGGCGTCGAGAGAGGACATCGTCAGCGCAAGTACTTCTGAGGCTCAGCGATCGCTTGCGTGAGTTCATTCAGGAACTGTGCGCCGCGGGCGCCATCCACCACGCGATGATCGCAGGAAAGCGTGAGCGTCATCATGCTGCGGACGACGGGTTGGCGGTCGATCGCAACGATGCGATCGGAAATTGCGCCGACCGCCAAGATCGCCGCTTGCGGCGGTGGAATAATCGCGGTGAAGGAATCAACCTGAAACATGCCGAGGTTGCTAATTGTAAATGTGGCGCCTGCGAAATCCTGTGGCCGCGATTTGCCGGATTTTGCGCGCTCGGCGAGGTCGCGGCGTTGCGTCGCAATTTCAGCAATGCTCGCGACGTGCGCATTGGGAATCACCGCTGCGATCACCCCATCGTTCACCGCGATGGCGATCGCTATATTCACTTCAGGATGAAGCTGGATTCCAGCAGCCGTCCAGCTCGCGTTCATGCGCGAGTGCCGCAGCAACATGCGGGCGACGAGCGCGGTGAGCAAATCCGTATGCGTGATCCTGACTCCGGAAGTTGTGGATATGGAAGTGGCCAGTTTTTCGCGAGTCTGATGGAGCGCGCTGGCGTCCACTTCGCGAACAAGGAAGAAATGCGGCACGGTGGTCCAACTTTGCGTGGTGCGCTCCGCCATTAACCGGCCGATGGCGGTGAGTGTTTCGATTTTCGCGCCGGAGGGTGATGCGACACTGCTCGGCGACGGTGACGCCGCTAACGATCTTGCTGCGGCTTCGATATCCGATGCGAGAATCTCTCCGCCGGGGCCTGAACCTTGTACACTCTCGAGGCTTACGTGCAGCTCGCTCGCCAGTCGGCGAGCCTTCGGGGAAGTCTTTACCCTCGCGCCGGAATTTCCGACTCCGGCTGGAGGGGCTGCTGATTCAGCGGTGCGGGCGGAGGGTGTGGCGGCTGCGGCAGGGGCTTCATCTAGGGGGGCGGATTCGCCCTGGTTCACAATCCAGGCGATCGTGTGGCCTACTGCAACAACGTCGCCTTCCTTCGCCTTCACGCCGGCTAAAAAACCGTCCGCAAGCGCTTCCACTTCGACGACCGCTTTGTCCGTCTCGACTTCGAGCAAAGTCTCGCCCTTGGCAACCGCTTCGCCTTCTTTTTTGCGCCAGGAAACCAACTTGCCGGTTTCCTGCGTCAATTCGAGCGCGGGCATAACCACACTGATGGCCATAATTCCTCGGGGAATAAACTCAGCTCTTAGTGCGTGGCGCCGACTCGCTCGATTTTGGCGCTGGCCTCAACCATTTCCTTGACGCGCTTGCTAGGCGCCGCTTCGGATTCGCGCGTCGTGGACATCGGCCCGTTGACGGTGAAATAATGCGCGCCCGCCACCATCAATTGCTCGGCTGGGAAACGCGTGATGACTTCGTGGCCCGTTTCGGTGACCACAATTTCCTCTTCGATCCGCGCCGCAGCCCATCCATCCGTAGAAGGCCAGAAAGTTTCCAATGCGAATACCATTCCGGGCTTGATCTCGTACGGATGATCGAGAGAAACCAAGCGGCTGATGACCGGCTTTTCCCAGATCGCCAGGCCGATGCCGTGTCCGTATTGCAAAGCGAAGGCCGCTTCTTCGTTGGGGAATCCGAATTCCTGTGCTTTCGGCCACAGTGCTGCAATTTCGCCGGTGGTGCGGCCGGGACGAACCAGCGAAATCGCCGCGTCCAGATATTCGCGGCAGCGTTTGTAAGCGTCGATCATGGCGTGCGACGCATAGCCGATCGTGAAGCATCGGTAGTAGCAGGTTCGGTAGCCCATGTAGGAATGCAGAATGTCGTAGTAAACGGGATCGCCAGGGCGCAGCACGCGGTCGGAAAAAACGTGCGGGTGCGGATTGCAACGTTCGCCGGAAATCGCGTTCACGGCTTCCACGTATTCCGAGCCCAGGTCGTACAGTACTTTGCTGACGAGGCCAACGGCTTCGTTTTCGCGCATGCCCGGTTTCATCGCGCGATAGAGTTCGTCGTAGGCCGCATCCACCATCATCGCGGAGGTATTGAGGAGCGCGATTTCGTCGCGGGTCTTGATGACGCGCGCGTCGGACATGAGTTGTTGGCCGTCCACGATCGTGATTCCTTCGCGTTGCAGCGCAAAAAGAATGGGCGGTTCGATGATGTCAACGCCGAGGGGCTCATGAAGCAATCCGTTTTCTTCCAGCTCGATGCGAATTTTTTTGGCGACGTCTTCGGCGCGGCCCATTTCAGGTGACATCGCACCACGCAGCAGCGGAATGCCCGCACGCGAGCGTTCGCCGAGCCAGGGACAATGCAGCTGGTGATGCTTGGCGGCGGAGCCGAAGTCCCAGAGGATCGGCTCGCTCTTCCGCGTGAGCAGCGTGAAGCGGCTCATTTTGTCTTGCGCCCACGAACCGATATGGGTGGACGTGATGTAGCGCACGTTGTTCATGTCAAAGCACAAAATCGCGCCCATTTCCGATTTGGCCAGAAGATCCTTCACGCGCTGCAGCCGTTCCGTGCGCAGCCGATCGAAATCGATACGCTGTTCCCAATCAACCGCCATCGTTCCATGCGTAGGTAGCGCCATGGCATCCTCCCGAAACTATGAAATCAAGACCGGCCGCAAAGTTTCATGGCTGTATCGAAAACTGTCTTCCCCGTGGGCACCGTCAGATCTTCTAGCGGCGGTGAGAAGGGGATGGGCACGTGCATCGCGCCCATGCGTTTCACTGGTCCGTCGAGATAGTGAAACGCGCCCTCGGCAATCGTGGCTGCAATTTCTGCGGCAACGCCGTAGCGGCCATAGCCTTCATCAATCACGATTGCGCGTGATGTTTTTTTGACCGACTCGACCAAGGTGAGTTCATCGAGCGGCCACGTCGTGCGCGGATCCACCACTTCCGCACTGATCCCGGCCTGCTCGAGCATTACGGCTGCTTCCAGCGCGACTTGCACCATGCTGCTCGTGCCCACCAGCGTGATGTCCGTCCCGACGCGCTTGACGTCCGCAACGCCGAGCGGAATGGTGTATTCCGCTTCGGGCACCGGACCCTTCAGCTTGAAGCTCATCTTGTCTTCGAAAAAAATCACTGGGTTATCGTCGCGAATCGCGCTTTTCAGCAGGCCCTTGGCGTCATAGGGCGTCGAAGGCAACACCACTTTCAATCCGGGGATATGGCTGAACCAGGCGTGGAGTGATTGCGAATGCTGCGCTGCGGAGCGTCGCGCGGCACCCAGCGTGGTGCGCATTACCATGGGCACTTTCCATTTTCCGCCAGACATGTAATGCACTTTGGCGGCTTGATTGGCCATCTGGTCCATGGTCAGCGTGATGAAATCGCCGAACATGATGTCCACGACGGGACGCAAGCCGGTCATTGCCGCGCCCACGCCCACGCCGGTAAATCCGGCTTCTGAAATTGGCGTGTCCACCACTCGCGAGGTGCCGAATTCTTCCACAAGCCCGGAGAGGACTTTGAATGGTGTGCCGGCTTCGGCCACGTCTTCGCCCATGATGAATACACGCGGGTCGCGGCGCATTTCCTCTGCCAGCGCTTCGCGGACTGCTTCGGCGAAAGTTATTTCACGAATTCCGGTTTCAGGCATAGACGTCCTGGTCAACTTCGTCCGCGCCAGGATATGGCGCGGCGACGGCAAGTTTCACGGCCTGATCCATTTCGGCTCTGAGTTCGGAGTCGATGGTGCTGAGGGTGTCCGCGTCAGCGTGCTTCTGGTTTCTCAGCCACTCGGCGAAATTCTTAATTGGATCGCTTTCGGCCAACCATCGCTGTTCTTCTTTTTTCGAGCGATAGTATTCGCGGTTGATATCGCCGACGTGATGCCCGCGGTAACGGTACGTACTGCAGAGCAGAAATGCTGGCCCTTCGCCGCTACGAGCGCGCTCCGCAAGGTCACTGGCGACGGCATGCACCGCGCGCACGTCCTGCCCGTCCACCGTTTCTGCGCGTACCCCGAAAGCGCTGGCGCGCGCGGGAATATCTCCCGCGGTAGTTTCCGAAAAATGCGTGTATTCGGTGTACAGATTATTTTCGCAGACGTAAATAACCGGCAGCTTCCAGAGCTGCGCGAGGTTCATACATTCGTAGAGCACGCCCTGGCCGAGCGCGCCTTCACCGAAAAAGCAAACAGCGACTTGTCCCGTTTTCAAGGTTTTCGCGGAGAGTGCAGCACCTGTGGCAATGCCTACGCTTCCCCCGACGATGGCATTCGCTCCCAGATTACCCGTGGCAGGATCGGCGATGTGCATCGAACCGCCTTTTCCGCGGCAGTATCCAGCTTCTTTTCCGAGCAGTTCGGCAAACATCAATTTCGGCGAGGCGCCTTTTGCCAGGCAGTGGCCGTGTCCGCGATGCGTGCTGGTGATGTAATCATCGGAGCGCAGTGCCTCGCAAACTCCCACGGCGATCGCTTCCTCTCCGATGTAGAGGTGCGCTAGGCCCGGCATCAACGCGCGCGTGTACAATTCATTCACGTTTTCTTCAAACAAGCGGATGGCCATCATCTGGCGGTACATGCGCAGCAACTTTTCCACGGCTACGCCAGCGCTCGTATTCGCTGGATCAGAGACTGTTGTCATTTCGCCACTCCGGACATCCTTGCCAGCACTTCAAAAACCACCGCAAAGTCCTGCTTCGCGAATCCCATTCCGCGAGCGGCGGTGAGAAACTCGTTCGAGACGGCGGTGGTCGGCAGCGGCACATCCAGCGCGCGTCCCATCTCGAGAGCGAGCAGCATATCCTTCTGCATCATGTTCACGTCGAACCACGCTTCCGCCGGCATGCCTAGAACGAATGGGCCGCGGTACTTGATCATCGGCGACGCGACCGCGCTGTTGGTGAGCACATCCACTGCGACGTTGCGCGCGATGCCACTTTTTTCCGCGAGCAACACCCCTTCGCTGAACGCCATCATTTGCACCGCCAGGCTCAAGTTGATCGCAATTTTCATCGAAAGCGCCAGGCCATTGTCACCCACGTAAGTCACTTTCGGGCCGATGTCGTCTAGGATCGGTTTCAGGCGTTCGAATGTCTCGCGGCGTCCGCCAACCATCACCGCAAGCTTTCCTTCTTGCAGGGTGATCACGCTGCCGGAAACCGGTGCGTCAATCATGTCCGCGCCCTTTTCGCGAGCCTTGGCCGCGACGCTGCGGCTGTAGTGCGGACTGACCGTGCTCATATCAATCAAAAATGTTCCTGGCGCAACTGCGTTGAGGATTCCGTCGGGTCCCTCCATCACTGCGGCCAGAGCCTTTTCGTTCGTCACCATCGAAAATATGACGTCCGCCGTGGCGCATACCGCGCGCGGCGTCTCGCCCCACTTCATTCCTCGTTGGACCAAGCGTTCTGCTTTGGCGCGCGTCCGGTTGTACCCGGTGACGGTATGTCCTTTGCTCAGCAGACGGCTTACCATCTCGCTGCCCATCACGCCGAGCCCGACAAAACCTAAATTGGCCATTCCGCTCCTCGCCGTTATCTGGAGTTTGAATTGCGAACCGCGCTGCCACCCTGATGCGGTCGTGAATCTTCCCGGACTTGCTGCAAATGGTCGCGCATCGCCCCCCGTGAGGCTTCCGCGTCACGCCGTTCGATGGCCGCCAGAATTCGCGCGTGATGATATTGGCCGCGCTGCGGTCCGCCATCTTCGAAAAATATGCGAATGCGCTGTTCGCGCAGCAAGCCGACAATCGAATCGAGCAGCGATAGAATCAACGGATTTTCGGCGGCCTCAGCCAGCGCCAAATGAAAATCCAGATCCGCTTCAATGTAGGCGTCGGGATCTTTCAGCGCTTCGTTCATTACGGTGAACGCTTCGCGCATCAACACCAGCTGCGGTTCCTGAATACGCGTAGCGGCCAGCGCCGCAATTTCCGGCTCCAGAATCTGCCGCACCTCGGCCAGATTTTCCGAGCCCTCCGTCTGATCAAACCGCATCATCAGGTTGATGGATTGCCGTACGGCTTCGGTCGTCCCGTCGGTGATGAACGTTCCGCGCCCGGAATACGCCTCCACCAGGCCTTTTTCATGCAGCGCCTTGACCGCCTCGCGCACCGCCGTGCGGCTTACGCCAAACTTCAACGCCAGTTCGCGTTCGGACGGAAGCTGATCCCCGGCCTTGAGTGTGCCTTTCAGGATCGAATCCTCTATTTGTTGCACGATCTGTTCGTAGAGGCGCGATGTCCGTACTACCTTGTACATAAAGCCTCCTGCCCTAAACTCACCGCGTTCGGGTGGTCAGACCGACATACCACATGCGGTTCATACAAATCAAAGGCATCGCAGTTGGCTCCTGCCGGCGATGCCGCGAGCCGTTCCGCAATCACTGAGCCCCTTCGATCGAAACAGTCTTTATGTTCATGAACTCGCGAATTCCGAACATCGCCAGCTCCCGCCCGTGGCCGGAGCGTTTCACTCCGCCGAAAGGCAGCCGCGGGTCCGATGCGACCATGCGGTTGATGAAGACCATCCCCGATTCCAGGCCGTTGATGAATTTCTCGCGTTCGCCAGGGTCATTGGTCCACGCACTCGCTCCCAGGCCAAACGGACTGGAGTTCGCGATCCGAATGGCATCTTCCACATTCTTGGCGCGGAACAACGAAGCAACCGGCCCGAAGAGCTCGCCGCACGCGGCTGGGGATTCCTTGGGAATGTCAGCGAGCACCGTAGGGAGGTAATAATTCCCAGGCCGATCCAGCCGTTTCCCGCCGGTCAGCAATCGCGCTCCCGCTTGAATTGTTTTCTGCACGTCGGCGTCGAGTTCCTTCAGCGCGTCCGCGGAAGACAACGGTCCGACGTCGGTATTCTCGTCAAAGGGATCTCCCACCTTCAGCGCCTCCATTTTTTTCACGAACAAGCGCTCGAATTCGTCCGCGATTTCTTCCGCGACAATAAATCTCTTCGCCGCGATGCAGGATTGGCCGTTATTGAGCACCCGCGCCTTGACGCCGACGGTGACCGCCTGCTCCAGGTTGGCGCTCTTCATCACGATGAAGGGATCGCTGCCGCCCAGCTCCAGAACGACTTTCTTGATGTCCGTCGCAGCGGCCACCCCCACCTGCACGCCCGCGCCTTCGCTGCCCGTTAGCGTCGCGGCTTTAATACGGGGATCAGCAAGAAGCTTGGCCACCTTATTCGAGCCTATCAGCAGCGTCTGGAAAACACCGTCCGGAAATCCTGCCCGCCGCAGCACGTCCTCGATCATCAGCGCCGATTGCGGCACGTTCGATGCATGCTTCAACAAGCCCACATTTCCTGCCATCAGCGACGGAGCAATGAAACGAAAAACCTGCCAGAAAGGAAAATTCCACGGCATGACCGCCAAAATCGGACCCAGGGGCAAGTAACGAACGAAGCTCTTGCTTCCTGGAACGTCGGCCGCCTCGTCAGCCAGAAATTCTTCGGCGTGCTCCGCGTAGTAGCGGCACACCCACGCGCACTTCACGGCTTCATCCACCGCAGAGCGATAGGTCTTGCCCATTTCCGTGGTCATGATTCGCGCGAATTTTTCTTTGTCGGCTTCCAGGATTTCCGCAGCCTTTACCATCAATGCCGCGCGGCTGGCGAAGCTCGTCTTACGGAAAGCGCCAAAGGACTCAGCGGCGCGCTGCAGCTTCTCCTCCAGCACCGCGTCGGAGATCGGCTCGAACGTTTTCAGCACTACCCCGGTCGCGGGATTCGTGGTGGCAATGCTCATGACGCATTCCTCCGAGTCATTGATAGGGCACAGGCGCGAGTTGCAGCGCGAAAAGTAAGATCGCACAAAAAGGCTACGAAAGCGGGGGAAACACGGGACACAAGCGAGGTTTGAGCTCTCGGTTGCATTTGGTATAGCCATCATACCACGAAACTACAAATACAAACGATAAAAATTATCTTGACATGGCAATTCGTTGGGTGGTAGGGCTGTCATACCACATAGGGCGTTCTAGCGCCTTCTGGCACAGGGGTGGGTGAAGATATGAGAACGCAATCGATTTTCAGGGGTTCACAGGGCTATCCCGTCTGGGGCCGATTCACTCGCGCCTTGATTTTCGGGTTGGCGGTGCTGCTGGTCTCCTCGCCGCTCTTCTCCCAATCTTCCAGTGGGAGAATTCTCGGAGATGTCCGCGACCCCAGCGATGCGCTGATCGTCGGCGCCTCAGTTGAGATTACGGACGTGCAGCGCGGTATCACGCGCAGCCTGGAAACGGATAGCGCGGGCGAGTATGTGGCGCCGAACCTAGATCCGGGCGTCTACAAGATTACCGTTACTAAGGGCGGCTTCAAGCGGTTCGAACGCACTAACGTGCAACTGGAAGTAGCCACCGACGTTCGCATCGACGTAGTGCTGCAGCCGGGCGATGCCACCCAAACCGTCATTGTGACCGAAGAAGTGCCACTGCTCAATACGACCTCTTCCACCCTAGGCGGAACGTTAAGCAACGAGGAAATCACTGATCTGCCTCTCAACGGCCGCAATTATGAAAACCTACTGCAACTGCGCCCGGGTGTAGTGCGCTATCCAGGCGGCGGTTTTTCCACGACGAGCACCGATGGTCTGCGCGCAGAAGATAACGTCTATCTCGTGGACGGATTGTTCAACAGCGAACCGTTTTCGGGCCAGAGCATCATCAACGGCGCAGGAATCGCGGGAGATTCCGCGACGATTTTACCGATTGACGCGATCCAGGAATTCAACCTGATCGAAAATCCTCCAGCCGAATATGGCTGGAAGCCAGGCGCGATCGTGAACGTTGGTCTGAAATCAGGAACGAACGCACTGCATGGCACGGCATTCGCATTCGGGCGCGACACTCCGCTTGATGCCCGCAACTATTTCAATACCGACGATCAAATTAAGCAGCCCCGAAACCTGGAGCAGTTCGGCGGCACCGTTGGCGGGCCCATCAAGAGAGATAAAATATTTTTCTTCGGTGGGTATGAAGGCCAGCGATACGTGGTCGGAAACGTCGGCACGATTTCGACGCCGGCGACCGTTGGATTGGCGACCCCTGCGGGAGGATCTGGCTGCACGTTTATCGCATCGGGAGATTGCGCGAACAGTCTGGTAAACGCGATCCAAGACTTGCAAGCAGGCGGAATTCCTGTCAGTCCCGCCAGCCTGCAGATCGGAGGCTGCACTTTGGGACCTCCAGTCACTTGCAACGGCAGTGGTTTCCCTACGAATCTTGGCACGAACCCAGCCGGCACGACCACGATCAATTTTGGACTTCCCAACAGCGTCAGCTCCGACAACGCGGTTGGCAAAGTGGACTATCACATCAACGACCGGAACACCGTCAGCGGCCGGTATTTTTACGGCGACAACAACGGAACGGTGAGCGATGCGAGCGAACTCCAGACCAAATGGCTGACGCAAATCCATACGAGGGCGCAGGTGGCTGGCGTCAACTGGACCTACGTCCCGAACTCACAGTGGGTCAACGAAGCCCGCTTCGGTTACAACCGGTTGTACCAGCCGACATTTACCAACGATCACAACGTTCCCGCCACGGATTACGGCTTGGACACCGGTGTAACCAATCCGCTCTACGGCGGATTGCCCCGCATCAACATCGCGCCGTTCTATATTTTTCCGCAGGAATTGGGGGGATTTAACTGGCCGAAAGTGCAAGGACCGGATACCCGCGTGCAATTCGTCGATCACATCTCGCACGTAATTGGCAAACACGCCATTAAGTTCGGAGGGGAAATTCATCACGATGCGTTTAGTGGCGGCGCGTATGGCGGCGCGCGCGGCAGAATTAAATTCGGCTTTAACCCTGCCGACTTTCCCTTTCCGACAGCCACATCGCTCGAAGCTTACTTTGCAGGCTTCCCGGACTCTGCCACGTTGCTGGTGGGCGATCCCACTCGACACATCCACAATTGGGGCTATGCCGGGTTCATTCAGGATGACTGGCGGGCCACCAAGAATCTCACATTCAATTTGGGTCTTCGGTATGAGATCAACACGGTCGTAAAGGAAGACCGCAACTTGCTGGGTAATTTCAGTCCAACGGTTGGGCTGGAGCAAGTGGGGCAACAAATTGGCGCACCCTATCACGGCGACCACAACAACTTTGCGCCGCGGCTGGGTGTCGCATGGGACCCCTTCGGCACTGGGAAAACCGTCATTCGGTCAGCCTTCGGAATGATCTACGAAACGATCAATTGGGAATCTTTCCTCGCGCTCAACAATTCCTTGGGCATCAGCACGATACCCACGGGGGCAATGGGCGTAGGTCCCGGAGGATCGCAAGGAACCGGAACCATTGACGTGGGAACTGTAAACCTCAGCCCGGGCCCGGGTGGCCTAAACTGGAACGGACCAGGAACCGTTTTTCCGACAACTTCGCTGACGTGTAATGCGGGGAGCCCCTGTTCCATTATGGGCATCGATCCGAATCTCAAAACTCCCTATGTATTTAGCTGGAATTTGAACGTTCAGCACGCCATCACCAACAGTCTTTCGCTCGAAGTCGCGTATGTGGGCAACCACGGTTCGGACCTGATCGGCATTCGTGATCTCAACCAGGCGGCCGAAGGTTCGGGATGGACCCCTGCGGCAATTGCAGCCTGCCAGGCCTCTGCTCCCGCGTTCAATAATTGCGCAACCGATCCCAACGCGGAGCAAGCGGCTCGACCGTTCAACGCTGCGTTCCCGTTCCTGCAGAACATCTACCAGATGAGCAACAACTACAAATCGAATTACAACGGCCTGCAAGCGACGCTTACCGGCCGCGAATATCACCATTTCACTTTTGTTGCCGGGTACACCTACTCGCATTCTCTCGATGATGTGGGCGCGAACTGGGATTTTGGCGCGGGACTGGGTCTGCCGTCCGATAGCACGCACCCAGGACGCGAATACGCGAGCAGCGATTTCGACATCCGGCATCGCGGCACGTTGATTATCACTTACGCGGTCCCGGGCCGTGACGGCTTTGCGCAGATGCTGAAAGGTTGGGAACTCAACTCGATCGTCAGCCTCTACAGTCCTCAGCCTTGGGGCGTGATGGACGCGGGGACCGACATCAGCGGCACCGGCGCACTGAATGATCGCTGGAACTTCTTCGGCAGTCCTTCAGATTTCACATCGGGCGCGGGACCCATCCCGTACTCGCCGGGTCAATCGAATCCAGCGTGCGCCGCGCAAGCCCTCGCCCTCGATGGCGGCAATGCCACTGGTTTGAACAGCACAGCGCTGGGCGCTTTCGGCTGCTTCACCAAGGGCAATTCGATATTGCTCCCACCCGCGCTGGGCACATTTGGCACCGTGGGGCGCAACGAATTCCGTGATTCCGGCTTCCGCAACTGGGACTTCTCGGTCGGGAAGACCTGGAAATTTACGGAACGGTTCGGCGCGCAATTCCGCGCGGAATTCTTCAACATTCTTAACCATCCCAATTTTGCCAATCCCTTCGGCGGCCAGAACGGGTGGGCCCACAACGATCCATCTACGGGAGGCGGAGGGATATTCGGGTGCGGATGCGCCACCCCTGACGTAGCCGCTTCCAATCCGGTGATTGGATCCGGTGGCAGCCGCGCCGTCCAGCTGGGCTTGAAGCTAATCTTCTAGATCGCTTATTCGGTGCACGGCAGCTGGGAGCCAGGGTATTTCCTGGCTCCCAGTCAATTTCCAAATGACCTCAACGAAATCCTGCTGATTCGCGCAAATGAAAGGTCGAGGCGAGCAATTCGAAGTGTGAAACATCGAGTGGTGAATCCGCAAGGAGGCCCAGTTTCATGCGAAGGACAACGACGATTTTCCTTAGCGCAAGGGTGATTGCGCCAATATTGGTATTTTTGTTCTGCTATCTGTTACCGCCTGCACGCGCTCAACAAGTGCGTCCCGAACGCACCATCGAAGAAATCAAAGCGGAAGCCATCACTCGCGCCGAAAACGGCCAGTATCCCTGCATCGGCCAAAACCCTGCCGATTTGAAGGAAGCGTTTGCGTCAATCAAGACGCGCGACCCGGACGAATGGGCCGCAGCCTTCATCGCCGTCGGCGATAAGTGGATGGCTGAAGCGAAGTCCGTGGAAAAAAGCGATCCGGCCAAAGCCAATGCGGACTACATCCGTGCCTGGCGCGTTTATTCATTTGGCCGCTGGCCCGTCCCGTCTTCACCTGGCAAGCAGCGCTCTTACGAGAAAGCTCTCGAAGCGTTTCGGGCGCACACCAAATTCTGGGACCCGCCAATGGAGGTGGTGCACATCCCATTCGAGGGCAAAGAAATCATCGGCTATCTGCGGTTTCCCAAGAACGCCCCGGGCCCCGTGCCGATGGTGATTGCAATCAACGGCCTCGATAGCCGCAAAGAGGATCTTTCTGAAAGTTTCTCGGCGGTTTTGCCATTCGGCATCGGATATATCGCCGTGGATGGTCCCGGCACGGGTCAAGCCCCCATCAAAGCTAGCCCCACCGCGGACCGTATGCTGTCACGCGTTATCGATTACGTTTACAGCCGCCCGGAAGTGGATAAGTCCAGAGTGGAATTTCACGGCGTCAGTTGGGGCGCTTATTGGGGCACCAAAATGGCCATCCTCGAAAAAAGCCGTTTGAAGGCCGTCAGCGTGCAATCGCCACCGATTCACGATATGTTTCAGAAAGAATTCGTGCTCAACGGGCTCCAGGGCAACCGCGAATATTTATTCGATCAATTGCCGGCAATGATGTCCATCTTCGATAATGTCAACAGTCTCGATGAACTGCTCGAGATCTTTCCGAAAATGTCGCTGGTGACGCAGGGCCTCCTAGGCAAACCCACCGCGCCGATGCTCATCTTGTCCGGCGTGCTCGATACGCAGGTGCCGATTTCTGATACGTATCGCCTGCTGAGCGCCGGCGATGTGCCCAAAACCGGGTGGATCAATCCACATGGCGGCCACTTGGGGCGACAGAAAGGCGTATGGCCTGATCCGGTGATGTTTAAGGAAGTGATTGTGCCTTGGATCGTACATGCTTTGGATGTGGGGCCGCCGACTACGTAGGGCGCAACTATACACCGAGACAAAGTCCGCCGCCGCGAATCGTCGAGCGGCAGCTACGAAGAACGCTCGTGGGACAGAATCGAACTTCGAGCTGTCGCCCGCGTTCCAGCCCTGCAGACTTGAAGCGAAATCAGTCAGCGCTTACTTACCGTAAATAAGGAGCGTAAACGTATCCGGAATAATCGCCGGGCGCGGGCGCGGATGTTCAGCCGTGGCGGCCGGGGTTTCGCCGAATTCCGCAGTGACGGTATAAACGGTGTGGTTAGCGTAGTCGAGGGCCATCGTGCGAGCGCCGCGCTGGGTCTGGATCATTTCCACCAGTGAAAATTTTGTGGGTGAATCTTCGTGCGCAATGGTGATTGTCCCATCGCCGCAGGACGCGAACGCGTAACCCGTAACGGGGTCGAAACGGTTTGCATCCACGCCCTGGCCGATGGGAACTGTGCCAATAACCTTCCCGGAGTTGCCATCCACGAAGGTCATGAGCTTGTTGTGGCAGCCCACCACTAGGATTTCGTGGGCGGCGTCAATCGCCAGGCCCGAGGGAGACTCGCACGGCGCCAGCGGCCAGGTATTTTCGATCTTCAGTGTCTTGGCGTCGAATTTGACAAGAGCGCTCTTGTCCTCCAGATTGACGAAGATTTTTCCCTTGCCGTCGCTGGCGCCGAACTCCGGGCCGCCGCCGAGAGGAAACGTCCCGACGAGTGTTCCGGAAGCCGCGTCAATGGCTGAGGCGGTATTCGCGTCGCCATTAAAAGTGAAGACGCGTTTGGAGAAGGGATCGTAGATGACGGCGTCTGTGTCCTTGTCCGTCTTGGTGTTGCCGATGACCTTGAGTGAAGTGAGGTCGAAGATCGTCGAATCGGAGGTGCGGCCGTTGGTGGTGAAACCCTTGTTGAACTCATCGGCGAACGCGATGCCATGGACACCCTGCGTATCCGGAATGTCTCCGATGATTTTGCCCTGCTCGGGATCCACTACGATCACGTGAGTCGCGCGAGTGATGAACAGGCCATGCGTCGAGGGATCCACTTCGAGGTAGTCCCAGCCGCCCGCGCCGCCGAGCTTCACTTTCTTGATCAGATGATAGCCGGAGGCACCTCCGGCCTGAGCGGCCGCGTGGAGAAATGCAGTAGCCAACAGAGAACCCAGGAACAGCGCATAACAAGCGCCCGCGATTTTCTTCGACATCAATGCCTCCACAAATTAAAGGGAACAGAGCAGTCCCGGGTGCGAACCATGGCACAGCCAAGTTAAACGCAGGATAAATCGGCGATCGCGGAAGTTCGCAATAATCCAGGCAGTTCCGTGCGGAGTGTGAAACAGAATTGGCGGGTTGCAGTATGATGTCGCGATGCGCCTGCTGCTGGTGGAAGATGACCCTGGTGTTCTGCGCTTCGTCTTGAAAGGACTGCGCGAACAAGCTTACGCGGTGGACACCGCGACCACCGGGGATAGCGCTCTGTATCAGGCGGAAATCAACACCTACGACCTGATAATCCTGGATGTAATGATCCCAGCTCCAGATGGCTTTGCGGTTTGCAATCAGATTCGCAAGGCGGGAAATTGCGTGCCGATTCTAATGCTAACCGCGCTCGATGGCGTCGAGGATCGCATCACCGGTCTCGATGTGGGCGCCGACGATTACCTGGCGAAGCCCTTCGCCTTTCGCGAACTACTCGCGCGCCTGCGCGCTCTGTTGCGCCGTTCCGGTGAACTTCGGCCTCCGAACATCACGGTTGCGGACCTGGTGATAAATACCGCCAGTCAGTCCGTAACGCGCGGCGGGCGCCGCATCCCGCTAACTACTAAGGAATACGCGCTGGTGGAATTTCTTGCGCGCCACGCTGGCCAGGTAGTGGGGCGCGCCGCAATTGCCGAGCATGTTTGGGATGAAACATTCGATCCATTCTCGAACCTGATCGAAGTGTATGTGAACCGATTGCGGCGCAAGATTGACGCGGATTCCAAGGCGCCGCTGTTGCATACACGCCGCGGCGCAGGTTACTTGTTCGGACTCGAGGAAGAAAATATTCGCGCCTACGATCCCGGAAGAAAAAAATCGAGTTCGCCGCCCGGGAAGAATCATGTTTGATACCTTGCGCGTGCGTTTGACGCTCTGGTACACCGTGGTGCTGGCATTTCTTCTGCTGGTTTTCAGCCTCACCAGTTACTTCCTATTCGCCCGAGGTGAAAATCGCCGCACCGACGCCGACCTTGCGGAACTCGCCAAGTCTTTTCTGGTGACCTTCCAAGATGAACTCAAGGACCCGGATGAACCCGGCGGATTGCAGACTGCCGCTCGGCAAGCGATGCTCGAACACCGCGTACGCGGCGATACTCTCCTCATTGTGGATTCCGCGGGCAAAATTGTCGCAAACTCGGCGGACGTCTTGCCGTCCAGCGCTCCGGCGAATTCTATAGCCGCTCATGCCGTTGCTTCCAGCGGCTTCCAACAATTTGTAGAAGCGGCTTTACAGTCGGACCGGGCGTACCGGAACGTCGCCGCTGAAAAAGGCGGGTTACGCGCGTGCGCCGTACGATTCACGGCGAATGGCCAGACCTGGTCGCTCGTCATACTGCGCTCCCTGCATGCGCAACACGAAATATTGGAAGAAATTCGCATCGCGTTTGCCTGGTTGATCCCGCTGGGCGTGTTGCTCGCGAGCGTCGGTGGTTACTTTCTCGCGCGCAGAAGTTTGGCACCCGTTGCCGCCATGGGCGCGCAGGCGGAGCGCATCGGCGCCACAAATCTCCACGATCGCCTCGCGGTCCGCAACCCGAACGATGAGCTTGGCAGGCTGGCCCAAACTTTCAACGACCTGCTGGATCGCCTCGAGCAATCGTTCGAACGCCAGCGCCGCTTTATTTCGGACGCTTCGCACGAGTTGCGCACGCCTGTCTCGATTCTGCGCGGTGAAGCAGAAGTCGCACTGTCGCAAGCTTCGCGCTCCCCGGAGGAGTACCGCGAATCTCTCGCCGTATTACACCAGGAAGCACAACGTCTGGCGCGCATTGTGGAAGACCTCTTCACCCTGACGCGCGCGGATGCCGGCGAGTATCGGTTGGCCCGCACTGATTTCTACCTGGAGGAACTCGTCGCCGACGGCGTGCGCGCCGCACGCGCACTTGCCCAGGCTAAGAACATTACGTTGTCGGTTGTGGCGGCGAATGAAATGCCCGTCCGCGCGGATGAAGATCTGGTGCGCCGCATGATTCTGAATCTTCTGGATAACGCCATCAAGTACACACCTGCCGGAGGGAATATCTCGATCGTGTCCGGAAGTGTGCCGGGCGGCTACGAGGTCAGCGTAACCGACAGCGGCCCCGGTATTCCCGCGGAGATGCAATCCAGGATTTTCGAGCGATTCTTTCGCGTGGATCGCGCGCGCTCGCGCAGCGGAGTAGATGGCGGTGCGGGACTTGGTCTTTCCATTGCGCGCTGGATCGCCGAGGCGCACTTGGGCCGCATTGAATTGGTGCGCTCGGATGCCACAGGCAGCGCCTTCAAAGTGTACATACCAGCATCCAGTGAACTTTTGCCCCCTTCAAATTCCTCCCGTTAATCCTGCGTTTATCTGCTGATCTTTAATCTGCGAGTTGGCACCACTGCGACAGTGCCTGCCGTGACTGCTGCGTCTATCGTCAAGAGAGAATCGTGAAGGCTGACACGCTGCGAAATATATTCTGGATCTTTGTGCTGCCGGCTCTGGTTCCGTGGTCTGCGGGCGCGGCTCAACGGCCAGAAGACTTGTCCTCCAAGCCGGTCTCTACGGCACCACAGCAGCCAGCAGCCGCCGCGGATCCGACGCTGCGCCTTACCTTGGATGACGCGCTGGTACGCGCACGTCGGAACAGCCCCCAGTTTCAGGCGGCGCTCGCGGAGGCTCAGATCGCTCACGAAGATGCTAAGCAGGCCAAAGACGCGTTGCTGCCGACGATCACCTACAACAACGAGATGCTTTATACCCAGGGAAATGGAACCGGCAGCGTGCGCTACATTGCCAACAATGCGGTGCATGAATACACCAGCCAGGGAAATGTGCACGAAGTCTTGAGCGTGGCGGGTATCTACGAGGTTCGGCGGGCGTCGGCTGGGGCGGCGCTAGCGCGGGCCCGCGCCGAAATTGCCTCGCGCGGCCTGGTTGTTACGGTAGTGCAAAGCTATTTCGGTGTGCTGGCGGCGCAGAGTAAAGCAAACCTGGCACAAAAAGCCGACGATGAAGGCGAGCAATTCCTGAAGCTGACCCAGAACCTGGAACGCGGCGGCGAAGTGGCCCATTCGGACGTGATTAAGGCGGAGTTGCAGGCGCAAGAACGCAAGCGCCAGCTTCGGGAGGCGCTTCTCACCTTGCTGAATGCGCGCCTCGATTTCGCGGTGTTGCTCTTTCCAGATTTTAGCGACCGCTTCGTATTGGCCGACGATCTCCACGCGAGCATTCCGCTGCCCACACTAGGCGAAGTCCAGCAACAAGCAAGCAACGAAAATCCCGACGTTCGCGCTGCCCTGGCCTCGGTGGAGCAGGCGACGGATGAGGTTGGCGTCGAGCGCGCGGCTTATTTGCCATCTCTCAGTTTGGACTATTTCTATGGAATCGATGCAGCTCAATTCGCGACGAATGGCATTTTTGATAATCGGAGCGTTCCTAATCTGGGCTCATCCGCGGCGGCTTCGCTCAACATTCCTATCTGGAATTGGGGCGCCACGCAGAGCCGCGTGAAACAGGCCCAAATTCGCCGCGCGCAGTCGGCGCGCGAGCTTTCGTTCGCGCAGCGCAAGCTCCTTGCGGAAATTCAGTCGCTCTACAACGAGGCCGAGACGGCGCTTGACGAATTGGCGGGGCTGCAACGGTCCGCCGATCTTGCCGGGGAAAGCCTGAAACTTACGACTCTGCGCTACAAAGGCGGAGAAGCCACAGTGCTGGAAGTTGTTGACGCGCAGACCACCGCGGCGCTGGCCGCGAACGCCTATGAGGATGGAGCAGTCCGCTACCGCCTCGCCTTAGCAAATCTTCAAACCCTGACGGGAGCCATGTCCACGCGATGAAACTCAAGATTCACCACCCGCGAATCAAGCGTCGGCAGCCTCAGCTCATCGCTGCGTGCTTCATCACGCTATTGTGCCTGGTCGGCTGTAGCGCGTCCGAGAAAGACAAAGCGCCGGTCGTCAACGTCGCAGTAACGCCTGCTCGCCGTGCGTCAATCTCGGAAAACATATCAGCCGAGGCTCTGGTGTTTCCGCTACGGCAGGCCATCATCACCCCCAAGATCACCTCGACGATCAAGACATTTCTGGTGCAGCGTGGCTCGCGCGTTCAAAAGGGGCAGGTGCTCGCCGTGCTAGAAAATGCCGACCTCGCCGCTGCGTCCGAACAGAGCAAGGGCGAATACGAACAGGCTGAAGCAGGTTACGCCTCGACCACAGGCGCGAGCTTGCCCGAGCAAATACAGAAAGCGGAGCTAGACGCTGCATCGGCGAAAGCCGCGTTCGACGCGCAGCAGAAAATGTACGACAGCCGCAAGGAATTATTCGATCAGGGCGCTTTGCCCCGGCGCGATCTGGACTCAGCGGAAGTAGCACTGGCGCAGGCGCGCAGCCAATACCAGCAGGCTGCGAAGCAGCTTGATGACCTGCAAAGAATCGGGCGAGAACTGGCGCTCAAGTCCGCGACAGGCCAACTAGCCGCCGCAAAAGGAAAATATCTCGGCGCTCAGGCGCAGTTGAGCTACTCCGAAATCCACAGCCCGATTGACGGCGTGATCACTGACCGGCCACTGTTTCCTGGCGAACTGGCCGCCGCCAATCAGCCTCTGCTGACCGTGATGGACACCTCGAAGCTGATTGCCAAAGCTCACATCCCGGCGGCGCAAGCGGCGCTATTGAAGGTCGGTAATCCGGCTCAAATCAAGCTGCCTGGCGACGATCTCGCTGTCGAAGGACGGGTCACACTTGTCAGTCCTGCGCTCGATCCCGGGAGCACCACAATCGAAGTATGGGTCGAAGCTTCCAAGCCCAACTCCGCCATCAAGCCGGGCATGACAGTAAGCGTCTCTATGACCGCGCGTACCGTCAATGACGCGATCGTTGTTCCCGTGGCGGCCCTGCAGAAAAACGCAGACGATGTGCAATACGTTCTGGTCGCTGGCGCGGACGGAGTGGCGCATGCACGAAACGTCGAAACGGGTATCCGCACGCCGGACGCGGTGCAAATCGTTTCGGGTGTGAATGAGGGTGACGCCGTAATTACTTCTGGCGGATACGGCTTACCCGATGGAACGGCCGTAAAAATCGCACCCACAAAACCAGCCCAGCCTGCTTCGGAGAAGGAATAACCAGGATGGAGGATCCTCGTCCTCGCAGCAGTTCTTCCGAAAGTATGGATTCCTCGGCGGCGCCATGGTTTCAACGGCTGTCGCGTCCAATCCTGTTTCTGGTCGTGAGCCTGGCGCTGGTGGGAGCGTATCTCTCGTTCACTATTCCAGTCTCCGTTTTTCCCCAGACGGATTTTCCGCGCATCGTCATCGGAGTGGACAACGGGGTCACGCCGATCGATCAAATGCTGGTGACCATCACGCGCCCGATCGAAGAAGCGGTGAACGTAGTGCCCGGGTTGCAGCGCGTGGTATCCACCACCAGCCGCGGTTCAGCCGACGTGGACCTTTTTTTCGATTGGAACAGCGACATGGTGCTCACGCTGCAACGCGTAGATGCCGTGGTCGCGAGGCTGCAGGCCGAGCTTCCGCCAACCGCGCGAATCGAAACGCATCGTCTGACATTCGCCACGTTCCCGATAATTGGCTATAGCCTGACGTCCGATCAGCTACCACAAGACAAGCTTTGGGAAATCGCCACTTATGACATCAAGCCGCGCATCAACCGGCTGGACGGAGTTGCCTCTGTCTTGATTCAAGGCGGCAGAGTGCCGGAATTCCAGGTGACACCAGACCCCGCGCGCTTGCTGGCCAGCGGCAGTACGGTAACGGATATCCTGGAAGCCATTCGCCGCACCAACCTGATTGATTCGCCGGGCTTGCTGGACCACGACCACGAACTCGTCTTAGGCCTGGTAAGTGGCCAGGTTCATACGCCGGAGCAGATCGGCCAAATCGTCGTAAAGACTTCCGCCGCAGGCGTACCGATTCGAGTTGGCGATATCGCCTCAGTGGCGCCGTCCGTCGCGCCGGTCTATACCGTCGTCACGGCGAATGGGAAGGCCGCAGTGCTGTTAAGCATCAATCGCCAGCCAGACAGCAACACGCTATCCGTGGCGGACGAAGTGCACAGTGAAATTGCCCAACTGCAAAAGACTCTACCGCCCGGTGTGCATGTCGAGCCGTTTTACGACCAGTCCACCATCGTTCACGATTCCATCGCCAGTGTGCGCGATGCTGTACTCCTTGGATTGCTGCTTTCGTCGGCAATTTTGGTTCTGTTCCTGCGCGACTGGGGCACCTCTCTGATCGCGGGTTTAGTGATTCCTGTAACGCTCCTGCTTACTTGCATCGTTCTAAAAATGACGGGCCAGAGCTTCAACCTGATGACCCTCGGGGGACTTGCGGCTGCGGTCGGCCTGGTTATTGACGATGCCATCGTCATTCTCGAAAACATTGTGCTGCACAGAGACGCGGGCGAGGACCGTCTGCAGTCCATCCAGCAAGCGTTGCGCGAGATGACCATTCCGCTGGTGGGTTCGACGATCACGCCTATCGTCGTCTTCTTACCTTTGATTTCAGTTACAGGAGTGACCGGCAGCTTCTTTCGCGCTCTGGCCATCACGATGACTGTCGCGCTGTTCAGTTCTCTGGTGCTCGCGCTCCTCTGGACGCCCACGCTCAGCCAATTTCTCATTCGCAAGAAATCGGGTGGGGAAAAACCATCCGGCGTTGCAATGAGCGCCGCCGACGGTGGTAGTGCCGACCCGATCGCCCATGACGAAGCGCCCACCAGCGGTTTTTTCGGGCGCATGGTTCATTTCTACGAGCAAATCATGCAGCGCGTGTTGCAGCGGCCCGTCATCCTAGTAGCGAGCTCACTCGTGGTCATTGTGCTTTCCGTAGTGTGCTACCACTTCTTGGGCAGTGACTTGCTCCCCGAAATGGATGAAGGCGGTTTCATCCTGGACTACTACACTCCGCCAGGAAGCTCGCTCGCGGAATCCAACCGCATCCTCCAGCACATCGAGCAAATTCTCCGTGAGACCCCGGAAGTTGAGAACACCTCGCGTCGCACCGGGCTGCAGCTGGGTTTGGCGGCAGTTACCGAAGCAAACCGCGGTGACTTTACCGTGAGACTGAAGCATAAACGCGATCGCGGCATTGACGAAGTAATCGACGACGTGCGCGCTAAGATCAAACAGACCGAACCAGCCGCCGACGTGGAATTCGTCCAGGTCCTCCAGGACATGATCGGAGATCTGACCAGCGCGCCCGAGCCGGTGGTGATCAAAATGTTCTCCCCAGATCCGCAGTTGCTGCTGAAAGCTGCTCCCCGTGTGGCCGATGCCATCGGAAAAGTTCCTGGCGTTGTGGATGTACTGGACGGAATCGAAAACACCATCAGCGGACCTGCGGTCACGTTTCAAGTGGACTCCGCCGTTTCAGCTCGCGCCGGATTTACTCCCGAGGAAATCGCCGTTGACGCCTCCGCAATCCTGGAAGGCGAGCCTGCTGCGACGCGGGTAGTACTGAACGACCGGGTTTACCCGATTCGTGTGCGCTTTCCGGCAGAAAACCGCGCCTCGCTCGATCGTATGACCAACACGCTGCTGGCCAGTTCCACCGGGCGAACCGCCACGCTCGGATCGCTAGCGGCAATTACGAATGACCCCGGCCAGACCGAGATTCGGCGCGAAAATTTGCAGCGCGACGTGGAAGTCACAGCCCGGCTGGAAGGGGTGGATCTGGGCCGCGGCGTTGCCGCGGTCCAGAAGGCCGTGAGCGATTTACAGTTGCCTTCCTCGATTCGCCTCGAATATGGCGGCGCTTACCAGGAGCAGCAGAAATCCTTCCAGGATCTTTCGATAGTCTTGTTCTTGGCGTTGCTGCTGCTGTTCGTGGTGTTGCTCTTTGAGTTCCGCACGTTCTCGGCGCCTGCTGCCATCCTTGCCTCGGCCTTGCTCTCCACCTTTGGAGGTTTGCTCGCTCTTTTGGTTACTGCCACCACGTTCAACGTAGCGTCTTTCATGGGAATGATTATGGTGATCGGCATCGTCACAAAGAACGGAATTCTGCTACTCGACGCCGAGCAACGTTTCCGTGCAATGGGTCTATCCCCGCGCGACGCGATGATCCAGGCGGGACGCCGCCGTTTGCGCCCCATCTGCATGACCGCCCTCGCCACGATTGCAGGCATGTTGCCCTTGGCGCTAGCGATTGGCGCAGGCTCTCAGATGTTGAAGCCGCTGGCCATCGTTGTGATCGGCGGACTGGCCAGCTCAATGGTCTTGTCGTTGGTCTTTACGCCGGCTATCAATTATTACCTCGGTGCAGGAAAGCCTTCTGCGACATAGCTGACCGCAGAACCCCTGGGCCGCCGTGCGTTGTGACCCAGGGGCTTCTCTGCTGCGGTTTGCGCCGCGCTGCTATTCCTCGTGAAGCTCCGCGATTTTGACGCCGATCGTACTAGCGATCGCCGTCACCATCGCGGTCTTGCGGTGCGAATGCCACGCCGCGAAGAACTTCTCCGGCCTGCGCTGCACGAATGGTCAGGAACCTGCCGATGCCGAAGAAACCGTCAGCCTTCGGCAGACTGGTCGCTTGCAGAAAGTCGGTGACCTTCACCAACTTGTTGGGATCGGCGCCCTGGTCTCCGCTGAGGCTCACGGTCGAGGTCACCGCGTAGATGTCCACAGTTCCATCGCGGTGGACTTTCCCGGTGATGTTGCGGCAGCCGTCCGTTGCGGGATTGAGTGACGTTGGGTAGTTCGGAACGCTGTACGGAATGCCGATGTTCAGACCATTCTGCAGAATGTAATCCAGGTGCCAGGTGCCGCTCACCAGGCTCCATTTTTGGACGCCAGCTGTGGCGATAGTTGCGGCATCCGCCACGTTGCCGTTGACGGGTGGAGTTACCAGCGTCCCATCGCCTTCATCGCAAACGTACAGCGTCTCAGCATTTGCGAACCATATCCCGAAGGGAAAAGCGATCGGGGCCGGGTTGCCGTTCTGATCCACACCGCTGGCGAGCGACGTAGGGAATCCCGGCAGGATAGTGATCGGCAGCGCCGCGAGTTCCGCTGTAGTTCCGGAAGGAAGCACGCCGGTGTTGCCGACCTGATAGACGGTGTTGATGCCGTTGCTGCCGCTACCTTTGGTGACATACATCGTGTTGTTGAAAATCGTCAGCCCGCGGAAGTTATTGTCCTTTCCAGCCTTGTCCGCAGTTGTGTAGCCGAGTTGCGTTATCTCGAAGTCCCCGATCTTGTTGATGTCGGGAGGCAAGGGCGGAGTTTGACCCGGAATCAGAAGCTCGGCGCCAGTGGAGGTGATCAGATTGACTCCTACCTGCGTCTTGGTGAGCTGGCTCTTCGAGAGACCTCCGTTGTTGTCGTTTCCGACCATGTAATACGTCGAGTCGGCCTTGATTGCCGCGCGGCCGTTGTTCCCGCTGTAAGCGTTCCCATCGGTAATTTGCAGCCGCCCGCCCGCGTCGATTTCCGCTACGGCACGGTAGTACTGCGAAACAACAGGATTGCTCGGATCTACTACGCCCGGAGTATTGGAATTCGACACATCCAGCTGGTTCGGCGCCGTCACGAATCCCGTGCCGCCGCGATACCCGACAAAGGTGATCGACTTCCCGTCCAGCGACCGGTTCAGCGCCAATTCCGATTTCGAGCTGAAGCTCGTCACGATCTGGTCGCTCGGGATGTTCAATGTTCCAATCCGCTGGCCGTCGGTCGTGATGTTATCCAGAAAAATCGGCGACGTAACGCCGAAGCTGCCATCCGGCGCATCGTTATTAAACACTCCAGGAAACGTTCCGTCCGCTGTTGCCGCAGCGCATGTGACGGCCACCGTCGTCGTACCTCCCGCAAGCAGAGGCAGTGTAACGTTGCCCGCTACGCAGCCTGGCGGTAAAGTTTCGCCTACCGATACGGTCGAGCTGTCCCCGACATACACGCTGCGGCTGACCACCAGAGTCCCCGGCCTGAATTCGGAACGATCTGAATCACGATCGTCCGTCTTGGCATGCGCCTTGCTAACGAATGTTCCGGCTGCCAGTGCAGCCGTTGTAACTGCAATAAGTGTTGCTGAAACTAAAAATTTCTTCACGTTTTTCGCCCTCCCGAGCGGATCTAACTTCATTCACTAGGTAAAATGCGCCCAAAGCCCCGCGCAGGGGGTCACCTTCGCGGGGCCTCGTGGTTTTTGCTATCACGGCTGGCGGGTTGCTGTTTGGAGGTTTCGGACCTTTGTTACCGGCCCTCACACCAACTCTCGCTACCAGCCCCTGCTACCAACTCCCACTGCCGGCTCCGCTACCAATTTCCGCCAAATTCAAACGGCACACTGGGCAGAACCGGGGTGTGCTCCTTCTGAACGGCTTGGAGCTGGTTCGGATCGAGGCCGAGAGCTTTCAGAATCGTTGGAGCGATCTGCAAGGTTTCGACCGGTGTGGTGACGGTCTTGGGTTCAAAGCTAGGGTTCGACAGCAATAACACGACGTTAACGTCGTCATGCGCGAAACCGCCATGCTCAGCGAGTTTCTTTGTGCTGCCGGAGTAGGTGGTGCCGACATTTGGGGTGACGAGGATGTCCGGCGTCCGTGGATCACCAGACGGCGGCAGTCCCGGCGCGTTGAAAAGTTGGGTGATCCCCTGACCGTAGAAGATCTGACCGATGCCGGCGATGTTGGACGTCACCGGCGACTGTGTTTCGAGCAAGTTCACTGCGCTTGCCGTGGTGCAGCTGCTGTTGAGCCAGACCAGAGAGACGTCGTCTTCGGTGGGTCCAATGCCGGTGGGGTTGGACGGCGATTCAGATAGTGGGATGCAACCGGCGCCATCCAGAATGGTGGCTGGCGATGACGTCACTGGACCAGTCGTGGTGATACGGGTGTAGCGCGAGGAATCGACAGGGCTCTGGCCGTGCTTGGCCGAAATAATGATCAAGGTCGAGTCGAGCAGGCCGCGCGATTTGAGAGCCGCGACCATTTTGCCGATGGAAGCGTCGGCGAATTGGATCTCGCTGAGCAACGCAGCGGTTGGAGTGCCTTGGGCATCTTCGTAGCCGCCCGTGACAGTCGTAGATTTTTCGATGAGCTTCTGACCAACACTCACGACCTGGAAGTTCATGCCGAATACGGCGGGCGTGGGAGCTGAATGCGAGCCGTTGTGAGTCTTGCCGTTGATTTCGTTGAGAACTGCATTGACCTTGAGCGTGTCGTAACACTGAATGTTCTGAAAGCTGTCCGTCCAGGCATTGGAGGAAGAGACCGTCGTCTGATCGGGGAGCGGATTGCAACCTGGAACACCTGGCAGATTCACGGGGATAGAATTGATGTCGGGCGAGTAGTAATCATCCACGTTGGTCCCGTTCCCAGGGCCATTCACCGCGGAGTACGCCGGATGTTTGTCCGACCATGCGGTGTAGCCGCCTGCGGCGTGAACAACGCCGAAAATTGTGTTGGTGCGGACGAAGTTCCAAGGATAAACCGGCGCGCAGTTGTTTGCTGGATCGCGCACGAGTCGGCTGGCATCTATCGATGCAACGCCACCGTCTCCCGTGGTTGCTCCACCGTTGAGCTTGGTCTGATCAATATCAATACCTTCGTCGTATTCGGTGGTGGTGCCGGGGAACACACCGGGCGTGCAAGTGCCGCCAGCGAGTCCGTTGCCAGTCGTCACCTTTGGGGGAGCGAGGCTACGGTCATAGGCAACGTCGTAGAACGCGCCCACCGTGCGGGGAGAACCGCCGGTCATGAGCGCCATCAACCCGGGAAACGAGTCCGAGGGTTTGGAAGTGGCGGTGTCGAGGTAATTGACGCCGGTCTCAGCAAGTTCGGCGAGATTCGGGCAATACGATTTGCCGCCGTTCACCTCGCTGATTCCCTTCGAACAATTAATAAAGTCGAGCGCGTGCATTCCATCGATGCTGATCAGCAGAACGTGACGGATGTGCTGATTGCGGTAATCGTCTTGAGCGTGCCCTACAGGAACCGTGAATGCCGCCGCGAGCATTGTGCTCGCAGCAGCTAGTAGCCACTTCTTGCTTGTGCCCATCATAAGAAAGCCTCCTCACTAGGATTGGTATCGTTCGTTGATTCGTTCTGCTGCGGAAAACTCGTGGTGAAACCTTTCGCTGGAAAATTCATCGAGTCAGTGCGGGGCGATTGGCAGTGCGAATGTTAAATTGCGCACTTTAGTAAAGGTTTTTCTGAATTCGCGCGATCGCTAGGCGGAAGCCAGCCGATACTGGGGCGAGCGCGAAGTGATCAATTCGAGCACCAGGCTGAGGCGGGAACTGTAACGGACGGATCGAGCCGGGGTGGTGAACGTTATATGAATGCCCGGCAAAAGCTAGCTGAAAAATTTTCAGATAACTGACACTTCAATCGAGGCTCCGCACTGTCAGTTGGAAGTAGCGGAGTTTTTACGGAGTAGTAACGATTGCGTATTGTTGAGTGGCTCAAACTCCAGCGCCCTAATTCCGCATGGAGGATTTGATGAAGGCGCACAGGATAGTACTTACAGGACTTGCTGTGGCGATGATGGTGGCGTCGTGGTCGCATGGAACCGCGGCGCAATCCAGCAAAGTGGGAACTAAACACGTGAAGCATGTGCTGCTGTTGAGCATTGACGGCATGCACGCAGTGGATCTCTACAATTGCACGCATGGAATTGCCGGCGCGAATGGTGGGGATCCGTACTGCCCGAACTTGGCCACGCTGACCCAGGCAGGGATCAATTATGTGGCGACTGTGTCGTCGAAACCTTCGGATTCGTTTCCTGGATTGGCCGCGCTCGTTACTGGTGGCTCGCCGAAGTCCACCGGCCTTTACTACGATGTTGCTTACGACCGCTCGCTCGATGGGCCGGCATTAGCGACGGGAACTGGACTGGCTGCGTCGCCGTGCACGCCCTACGGAATACCGACCGGGACGACGACCGACAACGACCAGGGAATCGAATTCGACGACACCAAGCTGAATGGCGGCGCACCGGGCGCTGAGCCAACCGAAGGCGGGATCGCCTCGATTGACAAGCGGAAGCTGTCGCGGGACCCGGCTGCGGGTTGTGCGCCGGTGTATCCGTGGAATTTCGTGCGCACCAATACGATTTTTAGCGTCGTGCATGAGGCGGGCGGGTACACGGCGTGGATCGACAAACACGCGTCGTATTCGTTTACGGCAGGGCCGGGCGGCAAGGGCTTAGATGACTATTATTCGCCCGAAGTGGACTCAAACGTAGTGGCGCTGCCCGGCGTGACCACATCGGAAGGCGCTTCGTGCGCGACGATCCGCGACACCGTTAGCGAGTCCGGCTGGAACAGCAGTTTCAAGAACATCCAGTGCTACGACGCGCTGAGGGTGAACGCGCTGCTGAACGAAATTGCCGGCAAGACACACAAAGGCGCCGCGGCGCAGATACCAGCCGTCTTCGGGATGAACTTCCAGGCAGTATACACGGGAGAATCTGTGAATGAGCCGGGCGTCGGCGTGGGTGGTTACCAGAACGCGGCGGGCTTGCCGAGCGCCGAGTTGCTGAAGGAGATCGAGTTCGTGGACGCCTCGATCGGCGACATCGTGAACGCACTGAAGAACAATGGGATTTACGACGAGACGCTGATCATTGTCACGGCAAAGCATGGTTCGTCGCCGATCGACCCCACGTTGTATGTGGCCAACGGCAGCAATACGCCGGCAACATTGCTCGGGAATGCGATTCCCTCCTCCGAATCGCCGCTGACCCCGGGCGGCATCGGCGCAACCGAAGATGATGTGTCTGTGCTCTGGCTGAAAAAGGGCGCGAGCGTCACTGCGGCGGTCGAACTGCTGGAAAAGAATGCGGCGGCGATTGGGCTCGGGCAACTCTATTACGGGCCGTCGCTGTGGCTGAACTACAACGTGGGCGGTCTTGATCCAGGCGAGGATCCGCGGACGCCGGACATTATTGTGACGCCGAATGTGGGTGTGACCTACTCGGGGAGCACGACGATGATCGCAGATCATGGCGGCTTCGCGCACGACGACACCAACGTGCTTCTGCTGGTGGCGCATCCAGACTTTTCAGCGCGCACAGTTTCGGCAACGACGACGACCACGCAGGTGGCGCCGACAATCGTGAAAGCGCTGGGGCTGGATCCCTCTGCGCTGGACGCGGTAAGAGCGGAAGGCACCTCGGTGCTGCCTGAAGTTGAGGCACAACTCGCAAAATAAACGCAGATGCATTACGTGGTCGTATAGTGCGATTTTTACCGATGCGATCTCTCACGTCAAGGCGTGATGTTGGGCAGCTGTTCTTCCCATTCTGTTCTCATTTCTCGTCAGATGCCCCGCCTTAAAGCCGGTCTCTATACTTTTCCAATGCGATGCGCACCAGCTGACTGCGCGTTCTGACTCCCGTCTTAGCGAACAGTAGTTGTAGGCACGCTTTAACCGCGCTCTCCGAGATCTGCAAACGATCTCCAATCTGCTTATTCGCCAGACCTTCGAAAACAAACGAAAGCACCCGCCGCTCCCTTTCTGTGAAGCGAACTCCGCCGCTCTGTGCGCTGATCCCTCCGGTGCTTTCGAATGCCCTTTGCAGCACTTCCTGCTCGAACAGTGCTTTTCCGTCCATGACTTCGCGAATTCCCTGCACCAATAGCGCTGGCGCACCATGTTTCAAGAAAATTCCGCAAATCCCTTTGCGGATGAGATCGGGAATTTCATTCTCGTTTACGCCCGCGGTGACCAGCAGCACTTTCCCTTTAAAGTGCTTGGCATTGAGAGTTTCAAGGAGGTCCGTGCCGCGTTCGTGACCGAGGTCAACATCGAGCAGGACGATGTCAATTTCCCGCGACTGGATGATTTCTGTCGCTTCGGTGGCAGAGGTGCAATCCGCGACGACCTCGAAGCCTGGTTCGGCCTGCAGCAAGCGGGAGACGCTCTCGCGGAACAGCGCGTGGTCATCAATCAGTAGCAAACGGATATTTTTTGCCGCCGTCTTATTCATCGGCGCCATCTTCCTTGTAACGAGCTCTGGACAGACTGACCGCAAAACAACAGCCTTCTTGGCGCGGCTCAAATCGCAGATCGCCCCCGGAGCTTCGTAGAATCGCACGGGAAACGTATAGCCCCAAGCCGGCCGCATTGGCGCCCCGCTGGAACGGCTTGAATAACTCGTAGGGAGACGAAATTCCCGTGCCCGTGTCCGCAAAGCGAATTACCACGGAGTTCAATTCCAAATCACTGCTGATGGTGAGCTCTTTCTTTTCCGTTGATTGCATGGCGCGCTGGCTATTGCGGGCAAGATTGAGAAACACCTGCTGCAGTCCGTAGCGGTCGCCGGTGACGAGCGGAAGATCGTCTTGCACGCGCCACACAATTCCCGCGCCCGCCTCGCGATAGGTTGGCTCGATCAGGACGCGCAGCTCGTCGAGCAAATTGGTTAGCTCGACCGCAGCCGAATTATGGTCGCGAGACGGCAACAGTTCCATTTCCGAAAGTTTTTCGAGGCCTTCGATCAAGGTGCCGAGAGCGCGAAAATCTTCGTTGTCCTTTAGCGACGAAAGACGGGAGAGGTTTTTGTACACGGCCAAGACGGCGCCGCAACTGTTGCGGATTTCGTGCGCGACGGCGCCCATCAATATTTTTGTGTTCTTCAGCAGGTAATCGAGGCTCAAATCCTCGCGGTCGCGCAAATCCTCGGAAAGATCCACGACGATGGCGGCGAGTCTGGGTCCTTGACTGGTCGGATAGTTCGAAAACCACACTGCCGCAAGGAACGCTTCCCCGTTTTTCCGTTTGCCGCGGCAGCGGAGTTCGGTATGAAACTGGCGCGAGCCCTGCGTCTGCACCGCGCTTTGCAGCGCCGGCAAGAATTCGGCGATCGACTGGCCTGCGATGGAAGAATCTCCCGGCGCGAAGAGAGTTTGCGCGGCCTCATTGGCAAGCAGGATTTTGCTGGAAGCGTCAATGGTGACGATTGCCGCGGGGCTGCTGTCCACCAGAATGCGCAGTTGTTCCTCCGCCTCCTGGCGCAAATTGCTGTGGGTTTCCACTTCCTCGGCGTGTTCCATGGCCATTTGCCGGCCGCGAATAATCTCGGAAACGAAAAGTCCGGTGCCGACGAATCCCGCGGAAGCCATAAGCAATCTTGTGATTGCTTCGCCTGAGGGGAGTTCGCTGAAGAGTTCCTGGAGCACGGCGCAAACTAGCGCGATCCCTACGATCTGCCAGCGCGGAAGAAATCCTGCGATCAACATAATGGGAAAGAGATAGAGAAACCCGATAGAGATGTACGGTTTGGTGAGCCAGTCAATCGTGGCGATGGCCACAATCAGAACCGCCGCCGCGATCAGAAATCGCGTGCGATTCGCGCGCCGATAGATCAAAGAAAGTTCCATACCTACAGCTCGCATCTTGCCGCAACTTGGCCCCGCGGACCATCCCGATGTGATGCGGATGGCCGAAAGATAGTCCGCTGCGCCCGAAGATAGGCTGACCTGCGCCGAAAGGCACGCTCGTAACCCGAAAGACAGGATTGCTGATTCGCGCGTCGCACGAGCAGTATGGTTGGCGAAGCCCGTCTACTGAGGATCGGCGCGCAAGCATTCCCGGGCTGCGCTTTCGCCCTGTAAAACAGGCTCGGAAACGCGTGATGCCGAAAGAACACGATGAAATATCCGGTTCACATCAGCAAGAGAATCGCCGCTGTGGTCATAACGGTTGCGGCGATCATGATTACAGCCGGACTGCTGATAGCGGTGCGCAGCCATGGCCAATCTGCACCTGCGACCACGGCGCAGCAGACTCCCTCGAGTTCTGGTCCATCCTCGTCCGAGCCGGCCTTGGATCTATCCTCAAGACAACTCAACGCAATCAAGATTGAACCGGTGGGGACGTACTTGTTTCCCGTCGAGGAAGAGGCGGTCGGCAGCATTGATTTTGACGGCGACGTTTCGGTACAGGTCTTTCCGCTTTACCAGGGAACCGTCCTCCAAACTCTTGTGGCGCTCGGCGCCCAAGTTCAGAAAGAGCAACCCCTCTACACAATAAAAAGTCCTGACCTGATTCAGGCTGAGTCGAACCTGATCGGCGCGGCGGCGACTCTTGAACTTACCAACAAAGAGTTAACGCGCGCGACAAGCCTTAATGGAGCAAACGGAGGAGTATCGCAGCGCGAGCTGGAGCAAGCCACCTCCGATCAACAAACGGCGGAGGGCGCGCTTAAGGCCGCGCGGGACGCAGTGCGCGTCTTCGGCAAGACGGACGCGGAGATTGATCAAATGATTGCGTCGCGCAAGATCGATCCCGCCCTGGTTGTTCGCAGTCCAATCGCGGGCAAGGTCACATCGAAGAACGCGCAACCTGGATTCTTAGTTCAGCCGGGAAACGATCCTGCGCCCTACGCCGTGTCGGACGTCTCGCTCAAATGGATGCTCGCGGATGTGGTTGAAAGCGACATCTCACGGCTCCATTTGGGACAGCCGGTTCAGGTGGAAGTGATGGCCTACCCTGACCGCGAGTTCAAAGGAAAAATTTCCAAGATTTACTCGGCGGTCGATCCGAATACTCATCGAGTGACGACGCGTTCAGAAATCGCGGATCCCCGCGATGAGCTGCGGCCCGGAATGCTCGCAAACTTTGTAATACGCGTCCGCGATCCAGTGCAGGCCACCGCCATGCCAGCGAACGGTGTGGTGCGCGAAGCCGATGGAACCATGACCGCTTGGGTGACCAGCGATCGCCGCCATTTTGTGCAAAAAATCGTTAAGACAGGACTGCGTACCGACGGCCGGGTTCAGATTCTCGCCGGTCTGCAACCGGGAGAACTGGCCGTGAGCGACGGGGCCGTGTTCCTGAGCAACATGCTGCAAGCGCCGCCGACGGATTAGATCGAATGCCCAGCCGCCATTGCACGAAAGACGACGAGCCATGTTCAAGTCTCTAGTCGCGTTTTGTCTCAGCCGCCGCCCCATAGTTGTGGTGGGGGTGTTGCTGTTCCTCGGCGCTGGGATCGTCGCGTTTAAAGCGCTCAACATCGAGGCGTATCCGAATCCAACGCCTGTCATCCTGGAAATTACTGCGCAGGCGCCGGGCCTCTCCGCCGAGGAAATGGAGCGGTACTACACGATTCCGATGGAGATTGGTCTGTATACCACTCCCGGGATTGACGTCATCCGATCTACTTCGTTCTACGGATTGTCCTTTGTTCGCGTCAGCTTCAAATATGGAGTCGACTATAACTTTGCTTACGCCCAGGCATCGGTTGCGATGCAGCAAAATGTGACCCTGCCGGGCAATCTGGTGCCTTCCATCCAGGCGAATAGCTCGACCGGCGAAATCTATCGTTATCAGGTCGTCGGACCACCGCATTTCGGAATCACGAATCTGCGCACGGTTCAGGACTGGATTGTGGCGCGCCGGCTATTGACCATACCCGGCATCGCAGCCGTCAACAGTTGGGGCGGCCCCACCAAGGAATTTCAAGTCGAAGTGGATCCACACAAGCTGGAAGCCTACAGCATCACTGTGCCGCAGATGTTAACCGCCCTGGGCAACGCGAACATCAACGTGGGCGGGCGCGAAATCCGCATTGGCCAGCAGTCCATTAATATTCGTGGTGTCGGCCTGATGGATGATGGCGGCAACGACGATCTGGCTCAGGGTTACAAGGTCGGCGACATCGAGAACGTGGTTCTTAACCAGGTCAATGGCGTGCCGGTATTAGTGAAGGATGTGGGGAAGGTTTCGGTCGGCTACCGACCCAGACTCGGCATTCTGGGCCGCGACCGACACGATGACATCGTCGGTGCCATCGTGGTAATGCGGCGCACCGAGCAGACCGCCGACATGATTCCCAAGGTCGAAACGGCAATCGAAAAGCTGAATCACGATGGGAGCCTGCCACCGGGCGTCCAAGTTGTTCCATTTTATGACCGCTCTTCACTGGTCGCCCTCACCACGCACACGGTGCTGCACAACCTGATATTCGGATGTTTGCTGGTCTTCTTGATTCAATGGATTTTCCTCGGCAATCTGCGCAGCGCGACCATCGTTGGATTGAATATCCCGTTCGCGTTGTTCTTCGCCACGATTTTGCTGGTGCTTATGGGGGAAAGCGCGAACCTGCTGTCGGTGGGCGCGGTGGATTTCGGCATCATCGTGGATTCGGCGGTGATCCTCGTCGAGAATGTTTTTCGCAATTTTCAGAAAAGCCCGGAGGAAAGGCAGGGTCTGCTGCAACGCCTGGCGGGAGGTTACTGGGGACCCGACCCGACGCAAGACACGGAGGGCGAGCATGTAAGGCCAGGCCACGGATGGACGGACCGTTTGCGGCTGATTTTGATCAGCGCGATTCAGGTGGACAAGGCGGTTCTATTTTCGGCGCTCATTACCGTGGCGGGTTTCGTGCCGCTGTTCACCATGCAGGGAGTGGAGGGGCAGATTTTCGGTCCCATGGCGCGCACTTATGGCTATGCGCTCGCCGGAGCTTTGATTGCAACGTTCACCGTCACGCCCGTGATCGCTTCCATGCTGCTCCCGGAACGTGTGAAGGAAGCGGAAACGTTTGTGGTCCGAGTGTTGCATCGGATCTACACGCCTACGCTGCATTTTTCGTTGCGTAACCGCGTGCTTGTGGTGGGAATCGAGCTTGCATTATCTCTGGGAACATTTTTCCTCATCGCGCCGCGACTCGGCAGTGAATTTCTTCCGCATCTGGAAGAAGGTAATTTTTGGATTCGAGCTTCCATGCCGACCACGCTTTCGCTGGAAGACGGCGAAGCGGCCTCGAGAAAAATGCGGGAAATTCTCCTGCGGCACCCCGAAGTGATCACGGTGGTTTCGCAGCATGGCCGGCCCGATGACGGCAGCGATGCTTCGCCATTCTCGAATGTCGAATTGTTCGCACCGCTCAAGCCTTTTGACCAGTGGCCACGAGGGGTAACCAAGGACAAGCTGACCGACCAAATTCAATCGGAGTGTAATAACGAGTTGCCGGGCGTCGTCTTCAATTTCTCGCAATATATTGAGGACAACATCGAGGAAGGGATCTCCGGCGTCAAAGGTGTCAATTCGGTCAAGATTGTCGGCCCTAACCTGGAAGTCTTGACTCAGCTAGCCAATCAGGTCCGAGACCAGATGAATCAAGTGCGCGGTATTGCCGACCTGGGGATTTTCCCGGTGCTTGGCCAGCCGAACTTGAACATCACGGTGGATCGTGCCAAGGCCGCGCGCTACGGGCTGAACTCTGGCGATGTTAATTCGATCGTTCAAGCGGCAATGGGCGGAGCGGTTGCGACATCGGTTCTGGAGGGCGACCGGCAGTTCGATCTGGTCGTCCGTTATACGCCCGAATATCGCGACAGCATCGAGACAATCCGCAACATCAAAGTGGGTTATCAAACCGCGAGCGGCGGCAATGCCTATATTCCGCTGAGCGAACTGGCCACCATCACTCTGGACACGGGAGCCGCGTGGATTTATCACGAAGGTGTGCAGCGTTTCATCCCGGTCAAGTTCAGCGTTCGAGGCCGCGACCTCGGCGGCACTGTCGAACAAGCCCAACAGCGCATTGCGACGAACGTGAAACTTCCGCCTGGATACCGCCTGATTTGGGCCGGAGAATTCGGAGATCTTCAGGAGGCCAAGAAACGCCTGGAAATTATTGTGCCGGTCAGCCTGGTGCTGATCATCGGGCTGCTCTACACGTTGTTCAATAACTTACGCGACTGCCTTTTGGCGCTCGCGGGCATTCCTGACGCGATTGTTGGCGGCATACTCGCGCTGTATCTCTCCGGACTCAATTTCAGCATCTCTGCCGCCATCGGCTTCGTCTCGCTCTTCGGCGTGTCGGTTATGGACGGCATCCTGATGATTACTTTTTACAACCAGGAAAGGCAACACGGCTTCGCGTCCGAGGAGGCGATGTTCCGCGCTGCCTCCACTCGCATGCGCCCCTTGCTGATGACGGCGCTTTCGGCCTGCATTGGCCTGCTTCCCGCGGCAATTTCCACGGGCATTGGCAGCCAGGTGCAGCGTCCGCTGGCCACCGTGATCGTCGGCGGCATGCTGGTTGGCCCCGTCATGCTGCTCGTGGCCGTGCCCGCGCTGAGGATGATATTTCTGGAGCCACACCATCGCACGCGGTCAGGAGCGTCAAAATGAGGGCCATCGGTCTTATTTTTCTGACGCTGGGATACGCTGCATCGGCGGTCGGTGCAGCTGGCGACGGCCAATCAGTTGCGGCAGCACAACAAACGTCTACCCGGAGTGCCGCGGATACAGTGGGCAATCATCCCCGTGAAGCCGAGCATGCCGCTCAGACTGACGACCGAACGCACATCGGGAAAACTTCAGGTGATCAACAAAACCATCCTAAAGTTTCCGGCAACAAAGCGCCGGCTGCCAACGCGAGCCTGAGCAAACCAAGCCGCCGCAATGAGCTTGCGAACAGGCGCGAACGGTCCGCATCCCAAGATTATAAGAGTTCTGATCGTCCTGCTTCAGACAAATCTGCGGGCGCCGCACAGAACGGATTAGCCCGAAATGAAACCGTCAACCATGCCCCATCAATTCGGGCGCCAAGTGCCGCCCGGCTTGCCGTGCCATCGCTCAGCAATGTGCGTCATCGCGGACCCAACCCTGCAATCATTGGTGGAGTCGGAAATTCAAATTCCAAAAATACCGCGGCGCTCGACGGCACGCATATGAACCGCAGGCACACAGGGAATTGAATCGCATGGTGCTCAATTACAAATCGCGCCTCGTCCACCTCATGGCGGGGTCCCTCCTGTTGTTCGCGACAGGTTGCGCGGTCGGGCCGAACTTTAAGAAGCCTGCTGCTCCGAATGTCACCGGCTACACGCCGGCTCCCATTTCGACTACCAGCAGCACGGCCAACGTCACTGGCGGAGAAGCGCAAAAACTTGTTGACGGGCGTGACATTCCGGGAGAGTGGTGGACGCTGTTTCACTCGCAGCCACTCAACGATTTGATCGAGCGCTCGCTCAAAGCCAATCCCAACCTCGAGGCGGCGCAAGCTGCGTTGATCGTCGCGAGAGAGAACGTTTTGGCGCAACACGGAGCTTACTACCCCAGTGTGACCGGCGGCTTCTCGGCAACGCGGGCGAAATCGTCTAGTAACGTATCGCCAGTAACCAACACAAACGCTCTCAATTACAGCTTCTATACGCCGGAGGTCAGCGTCTCGTTTGTGCCCGACGTTTTTGGCCTGAACCGGCGAACCGTGGAGTCACTGCAAGCTCAGGATCAACAAGCGCGTTTTGCGCTGGCCGCAACGCACATCACTTTAAGCGCGAACGTGGCTGGCGGGGCCATTCAAGAAGCCTCGCTGCGGGCGCAGATAGATGCAACACACGAGCTGATCACCATCAATACCGATGAGCTGGAGATTTTGCGCCACGAGTTTGCGAATGGATATGTGAGCCGGCTCGATGTGGCGGCGCAGGAAGCGCAGCTCGCGCAGGTCGTGGCTGCGCTGCCGCCGCTGCTGAAGCAGTTGGCGCAGCAGCGTGATCTGCTTGCTGTGTTGTCGGGCGGCTTTCTGAACCAGGACTTGCCTGAAAAGTTTGAGCTTTCCAGTTTGCAATTGCCTCAGGAATTGCCCCTGAGCCTACCTTCGCAGCTGGTGGAGCAACGTCCGGACGTGCGTCAAGCCGAGGAGAACTTGCATTCGGCGAGCGCGCAGATTGGAATTGCAATCGCGAATCGGCTACCCAATTTCGCGCTGACTGCCGACGCTGGCAGCATGGCAGTGGTCCTCGGGCATCTATTCGAACCAGGCACGGGTTTCTGGGACCTAGGCGCGAGCGTCGCGCAACCGATCTTTGATGGCGGCACCCTGCTTCACCGCGAGCGCGCCGCGAAAGCTGCTTATACTGAAGCCTCCGAACAATATCGCAGCACGGTTTTAGCTGCATTTCAAAATGTCGCTGACACACTTAACGCGCTGCAACAGGACGCCGATGTTTTGAAGGCTGCGGCTGCCGCCAAAGATGCCGCGGCTGTGACGCTCGATCTGTCAAAGAAGCAGTATGAATCCGGCTATGTGAATTACCTGGCGCTTTTGAGCGCTGAACAAGCATATCAGCAAGCCGTGATCAATCTCGTTCAGGCCCAGGCCAATCGCTACGCCGACACCGCTGCGCTCTTTCAGGCCCTCGGCGGCGGATGGTGGAACCGGCCCGATATTCCCAAGGGTTAGTCACGGAGCGAGAATCGACAGCAGCATGCATTGTTGACGGAGGGTAACTATTGATACAGATAAGGCCGGAACGATTTCGGTCTGTCTGTCGACCAAAGCTTTGTCGTGGATGCCGCGATCGAGTTGATTTGCGCCTCGCTGTGGGAATTGCGGGCGGTGCGTGGCCTGAGGTTGCGCTGCGGTGGCGGGCATGCAAGACTTGCTTCTGGCGCTGCATCTGGTTTGTTGTAAAGCGGGATCGGAGCTCCGACAATGGCTCTTTCACGCGGGGTCTGTTCTCTTTTTCTGGCGTGTGCGTGCGCGGGGTGGGTAAGCGCACAGGACACACCGCCAGCGTCAACCGTCGATTCTCGGCTGCCGTCTCCCTCCGCCGATGTAAGTAAGACCGCTTCTGCGCCGCCTGAGACAGTTCCTCTGATCGTTCCTAAGGGTATGGCCGTTCAGATTGCGCTCAATAGCGAAGTCCGGATTCGCAAGGTGGGTCAGCCGATCAGTGGCCATGTCGTCGAACCCGTGTACGCGTTCGACAAGCTCGTCGTGCCAGTGGGCACCGCCGTCATGGGCCGAGTCACTAAGATCGAAGGCATCTCTAACGGCCAACGGACTCTCAGCGCGTTAGACGCCGAATTCACTCCAGCACACAAGATTGATGTCGAATTCACCGAATTAGTCCTTCCGGATGGCAAGCATCTCCCGATTCACACTCGTGTGACTCCGGGCTCCGGACAGTTAATTCAATTCATCACCGCCGCCGACGCAGACCAGCAGAAAGGTATGAAGGACGCTGCCGCTGAAAAAGCGAAGGAGGCAAAGGCGGAAGCCAAGCGCGAATGGGAATCGGCAATGCAGCAAGTGAAAGAGCCCGGGAAAGTGCGCAAGATCGAGCGGTACGCGATCGCTCAGCTTCCAGTCCATCCGCAATACCTTGACGCGGGCACAGTCTACTTGGCCGAGCTCCAGCAGGCGCTCGATTTCGGCAGTGAGCCACTCACCTCGCAGCTCGCGGCATCACTCAGCTCTCTGCCGCCGGACGGCAGTTTCGTGCGGGCGCGCCTGGTGACACCGCTGAGCTCTGCTACCTCGCAAATCGATGAGCAAGTCGAAGCCATGCTCACGCGCCCTCTCTTCGATGGCAACCGCTTAGTTCTGCCACAGGGAGCGATCCTGAGAGGTTCCGTCGTCCAGGTCGAGCCGGCACGCCACATGAGCCGTAACGGCCAGCTCCGATTCGTATTTCACGACCTCGTTCTACCGAACGGCCTCGACGAGAAGGTGAGCACCGTCCTTGCGGGAGTTCAGGCCGGGAAAACCGATAATCTCAAGCTCGATTCGGAAGGTGGGGCACGAGCCGTTTCCCCCAAATCGCGTTATCTGCAAACGGGAATCGCCCTTGGATTGGCCGCAGTCTCGGCTGCTGGGGATGGCGACGCAGACGTTCTTAATAAGTCAGCGGGCGGGGCCAACGGATTCAAGCTCGTGGGCATTGCAGTGGGAATTGCGGCGCGTTCGAATCCCCTCGGCATCGCCATGGGCGCACTTGGCGCAAGCCGCTCCGTGTACATCCACTTCATCGCGCGCGGCCGCGACGTCGTGTTCCCCGAAAATACCGCGATGCAGATCGGCATCAGCGTTCGACCAATGGCTTCAGCAATGGCCTTGCCGCAATAG